>Ga0070704_100000308_pt1 | contig 21763 bp, 18 predicted proteins | sample KBSK5252metaG_FD_65467 | JGI IMG/M metagenome (GOLD analysis project Ga0070704, IMG submission 65467) | Corn, switchgrass and miscanthus rhizosphere microbial communities from Kellogg Biological Station, Michigan, USA - KBS K5-25-2 metaG | ecosystem: Host-associated > Plants > Roots >...
CCCGCTGGTGCTGATGCCGACCACTACGTCGCCCGGCCGCCCCAAGGCCCGCACCTGACGCACGAAGATCTGCGAGAAATCCCAATCGTTCCCCACGGCCGTGAGGATCGAGGTGTCGGTCGTCAGCGCGATCGCGGACCAGGGCTCGCGGTCCCGCGCGAATCGCCCGACGAGCTCCGCGGCGATGTGTTGCGCGTCGGCGGCGCTGCCACCGTTGCCGAAGAAGAGAATCCGGTGGCGCGTCCGCAGGGCCTGGATGAACGTAAGCGCAACTTTCCCGAGCGTCGGCAGCGACTCGGCGAGGAGGCGTTGATGGGCTCCCATGCTGTCGAGCAGAATGCTGCGCATCGACTGCTTGAGGGCGGGGAGTCGGGTTTCATCCACCTGGAGCTGGAGCAGCAGGCCCACCGCTTCCGCGACGGCGCCCGACCCGCCGGCCCGCACGAGAACCCGGTCGACCGCCGCCTTCGCCGACGCGGTCGCGTTGGCGGGCGCGAGGCCCAGACCCACGCGCGACAGGGCAGCGGCGTCGCGGTCCCCGTCGCCGACGTAGCAGATCGCGTCCAGTGGGACGCCCAGCTCGCCGGCCAGGGTGGTGATCGCCGCCGCCTTGTCCTTGGCGCCGCGCATCACCCGTTCGACGCCGAAGCGCCGCGCGATCCAATCGACCGAGGGCCCGCTCTCGCCGGTCACCAAGGCGACCGTCAGACCGGCGCGCTTCACCTGCGTCACAGCGTCCACGTCCTGGAAGCTGAAGCGCTTCCCGTCGCCCGCCGTTCCGTCACCATCGGCCGACCCGTCGGTCAATACCCCATCGATGTCGAGCGCGAGTACGCGGATGCCGTCTACCACACGCTCCGTCCCCCGTCCATGACGACGTTGGCGCCGGTCATGTACGACGACGCATCGGAGATGAGGAACACCACGGCGGCCTTGTACTCGTCGGCGGTCGCCATGCGTCCCATCGGGATCAACTGGGTCAGCCGGGTGACGAAGGCCTCATCCTGGTCGGCGTATATGCCGCCGGGAGACAACGCATTGACGCGAACGCCCCGCTCGGCCCAATACGTCGCCAGATACCGGGTCAACCCGATGAGCCCGTGCTTCACGACGGAGTAGCTCACCGGCTTGGTCCGCTGCCGGTCGGCCGGCACGCCGGGTTCCTGGTAGATGCGCTGATCCGGCGCGATCACCGCGAGGTCCGACGCGATGTTCAGAATCACCCCGCTCCCCTGGCGAGCCATCGCGGCGCCGAGCACCTGACTGCACAGAAAAGCGCCGGTGAGACCGACGGCGAGGTCCTGGTTCCAGACGTCGAGCGGGAAGCGCTCGAGCCGTTCCCAGGGGACTTTGCCGCCGCGGTCCGCCTCGACTTTGGGGTTGCGCGCGGCGTTGTTGATCAGCGCATCGATGCGACCGAGCGTCTCGAGAATCCGCTCGGCCACGCCGGCCACGGCGTCGGGACGCGTGATGTCGGCCTGGAGGCCGACGGCCTGCACGTCGAAGGTCGTCCCGATCTCCGCGGCCACCGCGGCGACCTGCTCGCCGTCGATGTCCACGAGCACCGGCACGCCCCCCATTTCCGCCACCGCCTCGGCGTGCTGGCGCCCGAGCAAACCGGCGCCGCCCGTGATGACGGCGACGCGGCCCGTAAGATCGAGCCGCGCGTGCACGCTGGAACCTGTCGCGCGCTCAGACAGCGGCAGGGACACGGACCCGCCGGAGCTTCTGCATGACCGGGACCTCGCTGGGCCAGAGGCACTTCACGCCGGTGCCGCGTGCCTTCTCGACCGCCCGGATATCCTTGACGAGCCGCCAGATGCCCTGCGGCTCGACCGAGGCAGCATGGTCGCTGCCCCACATGGCCCGATCGAGCGTCATGTGCCGCTCGACCATGCACGCGCCCGTCGCGGCCGCCGCGAGCGTTGGCGCCAGGCCGACTTCATGGCCGGAGTACCCGACCGGCACGCCGTAGCGCTCCCGTAGCGTCTGGATCGCCGCGAGATTCAGCTCCTCGACCTGCGACGGATACGTGCTCGTGCAATGCAGGATGATCAGGTCGTCCGTGCCGAGCACGTCAATCGCGTGGTCGATTTCTTCGAGCGTGCTCATCCCCGTCGACAGGATGATCGGCCGCCCGTAGCGACGGTGACGGCGCAGCAGCGCGTCATCGGTGAGGGACGCCGACGCGATCTTATAGCACGGCGGCTGGAAGCGCTCGATGAAGTCGACCGACGCCTCGTCCCAGCAGGACGCGTACCACATCATGTGCTTGGAGCGGCAATAGCGGTCGAGCTCTTCGTACGCGGCCGCGCCGAACTCGAGGCCGCGTTTCAGGTCCCCATTCGTTTTGCCGAAGGGGCTCTCGCGCGGCTTCGCCAACTCCTCCGCGGTGTACACCACGTCCACCGTGCGCTTCTGGAACTTCACGGCGTCGCACCCACCCAGCGCGGCGGCGTCGACCAGCTTCTTGGCGATCTCGATATCCCCGTTGTGATTGATGCCGATCTCGGCCGCGACGAAGCACGGCTGACCGTCGCCCACTAGGGAGTTGCCGATCTTCACTGACGTTGCCATGTGCTGCCTCCGGGCCTGCGGTTCATACGGCGTGTCGTGACGGAGCGCGTTCGGGCCTTGCTCCGCCGCGCAGCTGCTCCAGCGCTGCTTCGACGGCCGGGATGTCTTCCGGGTAGTCCAGTTCCAACAGCGACTCGTCGATCACCAACGGAACGACGCGATCGCCCCACATCGACGACTTCTCGAGCACCGCCCGGGGCCGCACCACGTCGACGTAACCGTTCTGCCAGTACACCGTCGGCAAGCGCTGCCGCGGGAGCGATTGACAGTCCGCCACGCCCGGCACGCGCTGCATCGGTTCCAAGTACCCGCCCTCGGCGAGGCGCCACATCTTGTACGGCGTCTGCCGCGCGACGCTCACCGAGCGCACCGCGTCCGCCTCCGGGTGTGCGTCCAGCAAGTCGATCGCCGCGTCAATCAGCTCCACCCGGCGCACCGGACCCGGCGGCCGCAGGTGCACCACCAGGTCGGGTCGGTACCCTTCGGCCCGCTCGAGCCACTCCAGCGCATGCCGGAAGACGTCGAGGTCCGGAGAGAGATCCTCCGCATACTCCCTGGGCCGTAAAAACGGGACTTCGGCCCCCCATTCCCGGGCCACGTCGGCGATCTCGGGGTCGTCGGTCGAGACCACGACCCGCGTCACACGCTGCGACGCCTGCGCCTGCAGGATCGAGTAGGCGATCAGGGGCCGCCCGGCGATGGGCAACAGGTTCTTCCGCGGAATCCCCTTCGATTGGCCTCGCGCGGGAATGAGCGCGAGCACGCGCGGCGCCGTCATACGAGGGCAATTCGCAAGGCCTGTACCACTGGAAAGGGGCTCCACGCCTGGAAAACAGGCCCTGTCTGAGGCCGATGCGTGGTAGGACTGTCAGCTTTTCGCAGCATAGGGCAGAGCGCTGGCACTGGCCTCGGGCCGGCGTCCATTGGCCCGCGCGCGCAGGGTCCAGTCGTTCGGCGACGCGGTACCGCGCTTGGGGAGGTCGTTGGCGTTCAAGCGCGGCAACGTGAGGGGGTGGTCGCAGTCCAAGTCCGCGATCCCGACGCCCGTGGTGAGCCCGACGCGACACGCCGAACGCGAGAGCAGCGCGACCAACGCATCGTTGTACGCACCGTGCGGATAGCACATGATCCACCCATCGAGCGGGCTGCCGATGCGCCGCAAGAAGCCGAGCGACGCATCGATCTCCCGCTCTTGGTCCGTCGGCGACAGACGGTCCAGCCAGTAGTGGTCGTAGCCATGGCTCCCGAAGTACATCCCGGCGTCCCGCATGCAGGCGATTTGCGCTTCGTTCAGATAGAGCTCGTCCCCAAACGCGACGTCGTCCGCCGTCACGAACTCCGCGAACAGACCATCCAGGATGAGGCGGGTGAGCGGTGGCGGCAGCTCCCGCTGCAGCATGCGTTTGATGAACACGACCTCGGGGCCGTCGTAGCGACTCGGGACGGCCAGCTTGCTCCAGTAGTACTCGCCGCCCGGCGTGCCGAAGCGGGGGCCGTGCGCTTCCAGCATCGTGAAGATGCGATCGACCAACAGGCGCTTGTTCGGGACCGCGGCGAGCACGAAGTGGATCCGGTTCACGTCCAGGACGCGCCGCTCGAGCACGCAACGCGCCGGCGGGAAGAAACAGCCGGTGATGCCGGCGTCGCGCAGGATGGGGAACACATCCGTGAAGTGGTCCCTGTACCCGTCGTCGAACGTCAGCAAGGCTGCCATCGGCGGCAGCGCGTCCCAGGCGCGCGCGGCGGCGGCGGCCAAGAGATCGGCGCCGCTAATGACCGTATAGTGCTTCTTGATGTAGGCGATCTGCTCGCGGAAGTCTTCGGTCTCCAGGGCCTTGATCTCCGGATACCGGGAGCGCTTGAGGTCGCGCACGTAGTGGTACATCATGACGGAGACCTTCATAGATCCACCGCCGCGCCGGTGCAGAGTGAGGTCTCGGCCGCGAGCGCCAGCTGCAGGCTGCGGACTCCCTCGCGCAGGTCCACCACTGGGCGCTCCTCGCCCCGGATGCAGGCGAAGAAATGCGCGAGCTCATCCCGAAACATCTGGGCCCGATCGAACGTGTCGAAGCTCTCGACGCTCGTCGCGCCTGTCGCCGTGTCGTGCAGCTCCACGCGCTTGGCGTAGTAGTCGAAGCGCACTTTCCCGGCATCTCCCACGATCTCGCACACGCGCTGTGGCGGCCGCTGCAGGTAGTCGAGATGCACGTGGACCGGCACCGGCCGACCGTCGCGCTCACAGGTCAGCAGCACGCTCACCGAATCCTCGACGTCGACCTCGAGATCGCTGAGGTGCCCACCGACGGCGTAGACCCTGCTAGGCATGCCCAGCAGCCAGAGTGCGTAGTCGAGCTCGTGCGTCTGGATGCGCAGCGCACCGCCTCCCAAGTCCCGGCGCGCGGGATGGGTCTCGCGGTAGTCCTCGTAGGGATGCCAGTCGGGGAGATACTCGCCGTTGACGATGTGCGCCGCGGCGATCCGTCCGAGCTTGCCGGTGTCGATCAGGCGCTTAATGACCCGGAGCCCCGGATGGAAGCGGAACTGGTAGGCCACCAGGGCCACGAGTCGCTGCGACTCCACCCGCTCCACCAGCTCGTCTACGCCCTGCAACGAGTGGGACAACGGTTTTTCAATGAACAGATGGCACCCGGCGCGCGCCGCTGCGAGAGCGACCGGGATGTGCGCCGTGTTGGGATTGGTGACGAAAACGACCTCGGGGCGTTCCGCCAGCGCGGCATCCAGGTTGTCAAACGACCGAATCCCATAGGTGGACTCGAGGTCCGCGCCGGCCCGAACCGTCATGTCGGGCTCGAGCACGCGCGGGAGGCCGCGCTGCCGGTAGGCCAGGATCTCCAGGCCGTCGCCCCCGCCCTCGCCTGTCAGCGCGCGCAGGTTGCGCAGGTGCCGTTGGCCGATGGACCCGAGACCGCAGAAGAGGGCCTTCATTGCAGCAGCCGCACCGGATCGCCGTACAACAGATCATCCTCGATTTCGATGGAGGCTGTGGCCCGGGACTCGAAGTATCTCGACACCCCTCGGGGCAACGCCGCGAAGTCGGTGGGCAGGGCGAAGCTTCGGCGAATGGCGTCGCGGTTGCCGTCGCCCGAGGGGACCGGCTTCTTTGCCCATGCCGGGTTCGGTGTGCCGAGGTCGTGCCACAGGTAGCCGTAGCCGCCTGACCCATCCCGCACCAGCGTGTCGGCGGGCCAGATGTACGGCCGGTCGTTCAGGAAGCAGGCCACGCGGCTGTAGGTGGAGTTGGAGCACACCACCAGGTCACAATTCTTGAGGAGCAGCAAACCGAGCAGCGCGGTAAAGGGCTGGCCGACGATATCGACGGGATGAAACTCGTCGAGGAACGGCTTGAGCTCGTCGCGCGTGCCATCGGTCACGAGCACGATCTCGCAATCGGCGCTCTGACGGAGCTGGCGGCAGATGCGGGCGAACCACTCGAGCGGCAAACGAACGAGACGCTCGCCCTGCCGGTCTCCCGCCGCCGCGGTCGGAGGCAGGAAGTCGCCCATGCGGATGTTGACGCCGACGCGCAGTCTCGGGCCGATGGCCCGGTCGATCTCCTCGAAGCGACGGCGCGTGTCGTCGTGGCTCAGCAGCAGCTGCTCGATCCACGGACGCGCCCGCTTGATGGCCCCGTACCCACCCCACATGCCGTTGGTCGTGACGATCACTGATTTCGCGGGATCGTCGAGGCCCGAGTGGGCCAGGTGCGCCCGGCACGCCTCCCCCACATCCATGACGCGCGTCCGCTCGAAGTCCTCACGTGCAAACAAGACGCAGGGAGGCCAGGGCGGCACACCCAGCTTGCGCTGCAGCCGGGAGAGGTATGAGAAGGCCGTGACCCGCGCTCTGTCTCCGAGCGTCCAGGGCAGGTAGTAGCCATAGCCGCGCGCTTCGCCGGCGACGTGTTCGGTCGGCGGCCAGAGCGGCCGCTGATACGTCAACGCGCAGGACTCGGCGATCAAATGCGCCTTCGCCAAGGTGATGACGTTGTTGCCGAATCCCATCGACGTGACCGTCGGGTAGACGACTCTCATAGGGACAGCGCCACCGCCGGGCCCGGCGCGGCCTCGAACGTGTCCGTGTCGAGGAACTGCTGGGCCCAGATTTCGAGATTGATCCATTGCCACAGGAAAAACGAGTTGTCCCCTTCCCCGCGAAAGAAGGCTTCCATCGCGGGAATCGCGCGCGACCGATCCACCCAGCCGCGGTTCCAGAACGAGGGCGTGTCGATGCGCTCGCGCACCCAGGCTTGTAGCGGTCCGCGGAACCACTCGCGCTGCGGCGTCTGCACCGAGCGCTTCGACGCCATGCGCAACGCATCGGGCATCAGTCGCGCCACCGCGTGCCGCAGCACGGCCTTGGAGACCCCACCCGCGATGAGGTCCTCGGGCGGCAAGGCGAACTCGTACGCGGCGAGGCGATGATCCAAGAACGGGGGACGCAGCTCGCAGCCCGCGGCCATACTGAGCCGGTCCCGGAAGCGCAGGGCGCGCGGCAATTTCGTGTAGCGCAGCTCGCGGTACATGAGGTTGCGGAGCGCGTCGCTGAACGGCCGCTCGAATTGGGGCAACGGCCGGGCGGCGCGGCTCACGAAATCGCTGGTGAGACAGTCGGGCCGGACGCTGACCGTCAGGTCCTGGCCTTTGCCGCGGTCGCCGCCGGGCCCGGCCGCGTCGTGCATTTGGACCAATGCGCGGGCGCGTGCTTGCGGCGTCTCGATACCGGCCGCGCGCAGCTCGCGATCCAGCGTCTGCCAGTCCCCCGCGACGAGCAGATCGGCCCAGCGCGCCGGCCGGAAGCGATCGTAGCCGGCGAGGCACTCGTCGATGCCGCTCCCATCCATGATGACGATGAAGCCGTATTCGCGGGCCGCTTCGAAGCCGAGACTGTAGGCGGCGATGGGAGCGCCCGCGTGGGGCTCCTCCTGGCTCAGCGCGCAGCGGTCTGCGCTCGCCGCAAAGCTCTGCGCGGTGACCTCGATGAAGTGCGCGCGTCGTCCAGTGTGGCGCGCCATCGCTTCGACGTAGGGGCGCTCGCTGTACGCCGCCTCCGGATACACGACGGAGAAGGCCTCGACCAGCGTCGGATCCGGATGGGTCCGATCGAGCAACGCCAGCAGCGTCGCCGAGTCGAGGCCGCCGCTCAAAGCGACGCCGATGGGCACGTCGCTCTTCAGGTGCGACCCGACCGCATCGCCGCACAGGGACAAGAGCGCTTCTTCGCGCTGACGCGGGTCGGTTGGGACCTGGATAGCTTCGGCCGCGGCGGACAGCGACCAGTACGACCGGCAGGGACCCATCTTGCCGTCGCGCACCATCGCCCAGCTGGCGGCGGGCAGCTTGTGGATGCCCGCGAAGAAGGTGTCGTCACCGTGCTCGTAGAAGTCCCGTACCAGGAAATCGTGCAGGACGGGCTCATTCAGGGTCCGCGGGACTCCGGCGGCGAGCAGGCCGCGGATCTCGGAGGCGAAGTAGAATTGCTCGCCCACCTGCGCGTAATAGAACGGTTTGATGCCGAGTCGATCGCGCGCGCAGAACAGCTGCCGCTCCCGCGCATCCCAGATAGCGAACGCAAACATGCCGTTCAAGCGCTCCAGGCACGCCGGTCCCCAGCGGGCGTAAGCGCGTAACACGACCTCGGTGTCGGTCTGGGAACGGAAGGGGGCGTCCGCGAGCTCGCTGCGGAGCTCCGGATAGTTATAGACCTCGCCGTTGTAGACGATCGTGTACCGCTCGTCCGCCGTGGACATGGGCTGACGGCCGGCCTCGCTCAGGTCGATGATTTTGAGTCGGCGATGACCCAAGACCACGCCCGGGGCCGACCACAGGCCTTCGCCATCGGGTCCACGGTGACGCTGGATGGCCGTCATCTGGGCGACGACGGCGGGGTTGGCCCCCGGCCCGACGATCCCGGCGATGCCGCACATCAGTCGGCCGCTTCCGCATTGCGCCGGGCCAGCAACCACTCCGCCAGGCTGAGATCGAACCCGGTGTCGATGTCCACCGACTCTTCCTCGCTCATCAGGTACGGGAGCACGCGGTCGCCGTAGAACCGTTGCCGCTCGAGTAACACCGACGTGCGGGTCGCGAGGACGGCGGGGCCGTTGCGCGCGTACAGCACCGGCACGTCCTGCCGGCGCGTGCGGTTGAACGACACCGGTTGCTCCCAGAAGTCGTGCAGCCAGCCCTCCTCGACGCGGTTGACGGCGTAGGGGCTGTAGCGGTGCGGCACCGGCACGACGCTCACCACCGTGTCGGCCCCCGCCGCGTCCATGCGGTCCAGGGCCTCGTCGATGTGACGCGCGCGGCGCAGCGGCGACGTGGGCTGCAGCAGCACGACCACGTCGGCCTCCCACCCTTCGTGCTCGCGCAACCACTGCACCGCATGCTGGGCCACCGGGAAGCTCGGCGTCTCGGATTGCGCGAGATCGCCCGGACGCCGGAACGGCACCTCCACGCCGCACGCCGCGCCGACCGCCGCGATCTCCTCGTCATCGGTCGACAAGACGACGCGGCTGAGCCGGCGGCTGGCGAGCGCGGCCTCGCACGTGTACGCCAGCAGCGGGCGCCCGCCGACCAGCGCGACGTTTTTGCGCGGGATGCCGCGCGATCCGCCCCGAGCGGGGATGAGTCCCAGGATGGCGTTCAATAGGTGATGCGTTTCTGGAGCTGCCAGGTGCAGCGCGACAAGACGTCCGCGATGCGCTCCCCGGCGTGTCCGTCCCCGTAGATCGGCTCGCCGGCGTAGGGACCGTGCCGGATCTGCTCGGCGATGGCGTCTTCGATCTGGCTGCCGTTGTAATCGACGTCCATCACATTGCGCCCGCGCTGCCGCATCGCCTGCCGCGTCCCGATGTTGACAGCCGGTGTGCCGATGAACGCCCCTTCGCGGATCGCGCTGCTCGAGTTGCCGATGAGGCAGCTGGTGCGCCGCATGAGCGAGATGTAGACGTCCGTCGAGAGGTTCTTGAAGAAGTGGATCTTGCCGTCGTCGCAGTGCTCGCGGAACATCCGCATGCCGCGGGCGACGTCCTCCGACCCCGCGTCGGCGTTGGGCCACAACGCGATCGCCGGCACGCCGAGGCGGTGGATCGCCTGGAGCGAGTCGGTGATCTGTCGCCCGCCGTCCCCGTACTCCGTCGTGACCGGATGCTGCGACAGGAGCACAAAGGGTTGGTGCAGGTCGAACACGCCACCGACGCCCTGCGCGAACAGGTCGGGGCCGATGCCGTTGCCATCGCGCTCGAGCACTTCGGCCACGAGATCGATGCGGGGACACCCCACCAGGTGCACGTCCTCGGGGCGTTCGCCGAGCTTGATGATGCGCTCCCGCGCGTCGGAGCAGGCCGGGAAGTGAATGTGGGCGAACTTGGTGACGGCGTGGCGGATGCTCTCGTCGATCGTGCCCGAGACCTCGCCGCCCATCGTGTGGGCCAGCGGAATGTTCATGTACGCCGCCGCCAGCGTCGTGGCCATCGTCTCGAAGCGGTCGCCCACGGTCAGCACGATGTCGGGCTTCAGCTGTTCGAAGATCGTCGGCAGCTCGACCAGGCCGAGCCCCGTGGACTTCGCCATCGTGGCCGGCGTCTCCCCCTCGATCAGCATGTAGACCTTGGCCGAGGGTGCGAACCCGTCCTCTTCGACGAGCGACGACATGCGGCCGTAGCGATCGAGCAGCGACGAGGCGGTCAGCACCGTCTGGAGCTCGAGGGCGGGATGCGCTTTGATGGCCCGCATCGCCGACTTGATGCTGCCGTAGTTCGCGCGCGAACCGATCACCACCAGCACTTTACGCACGCAGGTCATCCTCTCGGAGCAGACTATCTCGTGGGACGTCGCGGACGACGCGGCGGCCGATGACCTCCCGCAGCCGGCGCGCCGGGATGCCCGTGCCGGGCTTCTTCAGGCCGACCATCGCGGCCGTAATCGGTGTCCCGGCGGGAATGTCCACGCGCGAGACGACGCTCTTCTCGAACACGGCCTTCATGTCCTGCAACCGCTCGGCCATCGCGGTCTTGTCCACGCGGGACGTCCGCATGACCTCGACGGCCCGGATGCCCCGTACGAGATCCGTGAACTCGCCCGGCTCCATGGAATGCGCGGCGTCGCTGCCGTACATGCGGCGACTGAAGGTCAAGTGCTTCTCGATCACCGAGGCGCCGAGCGCGACCGCGGCGAGGCTGGCGTAGGGCGTGAGCGTGTGGTCGGACAAGCCCGTCGGCAGACCGTACCGCTCGCCCATCTCGACCATCGCGTTCAACCCCACGTCCTCGTACGGGCACGGATACGCCGACGTGCACTGCAACACCGTCACCTCGCGGTGCCGGCGTAGCACGGTTTCGACGGCTTCGTCCAACTCGGCCCAGGCGCTCATGCCCGAGGAGATGAGGACCGGTTTCCCCGTCTCCGCGATGGCTTCCAGCAACGGGAGGTTCGTCACTTCGCCCGAAGGGACCTTGTAGCGGGCCACGCCCACGCGCTCCAGCAGCTCGACGGCTTCCACCGAGAACGGCGAGGACAGGAACTCGATATTCCGCTCGGCGCAGTGCGCTCGCAGCTGCTGCCACTGCTCCACGCTGAACGCCGTCCGCTGGAAATAGGCGTGGCGGGGCTCGCTCTTGAAGAAGCGCGGCATCGGCGCGTCGACGAGCGTCTCGGCGGCGGCGATGTGCGTCTGGAACTTGATGACGTCGGCGCCGCACTCCGCCGCAACGTCCACCAGGCGCATCGCGTTGCCGAAACTGCCGTCGTGCACGGACCCCACTTCGGCGATGATCACAGCCATCCCTGCCTCCGACCTATCGGTGTTTGAGCGCCGTCACCCAGGTGCGGATGACGGGTGAACGCAGCAGCAGTTGCTTGCCCGCGGTCGTCAGATCTCGGCCCAGCGTGCGGGCATTGTGCCGCGCCCAGCCGACCAGGTACGCGTAGCAGCGCACGCGATCGAACCAGCTCACGGGGGCGCCGCCAACGGCGCTCCAGTAGCCGGCCAGGATGCGCCACTTCGGGAAAATCAGCGTGCCGCGCTTGGCCGGATCGTACCAGACGGTCAACGCGTACCGGTCCGGGTGCGCCTGGAGCGACTGCTGCGCGTGCCGCCGGACGAAGAACAAACCCTCGCGGATTTCGTGAAATCGGCCGAACAGTGCGAGGCTCGCCAGCAGCACCCGATCGGACGCGGGGTAGTTCCCCATGCGCGGCGAGCGCGCCAACGTTTGCGCGCGAACGAGTCCGTACTGCTGGTGACACGAATGGCTCACGCGGATGACGTCGATGAACCGATCGGGTGCCCGCGGCGCGTCGGTGCGCATGACCGGGACGTCCTCCGCAACCACGCGTCCCTGCTCGTCGATGACCCGGGCCTGCGCCTGGCAGAGCACGACCCCGGGATCGCGGTCCAACACCTCGACGCACTTGGCGAGACACTCCGGCGCCAACAGATCATCGTGCGCGGCCCAGCGGAAATACTCCCCCGTCGCGAGCTCGAACGCGCGGTTGTAATTCCGCGTCGATCCGACGTTTTGCTCCTGCCGGTGGTAGCGAACGCGCTGATCGCGCGCCGCATAGCTCCGCACGATGTCGCCGGTGTCATCGGTCGACGCGTTATCGGAGACGATCAGCTCGAAGTCTTCGTACGTCTGCGCCAGGATCGAATCGATCGCCTGGCGCATGTAGTTCCCGCCCTGGAACACGGGCATGCCGATGCTGACGCGCGGCGAGTTACGCGCCATTGCCGTTGGGCCGGAACTGCGTGGTCCATTTCAGGAGCGGCCGCACAACCCCGGGCAACGGACCGAGGTAGTCGCCCCGCGCGGAATTCCCCTCGAGACTATCGATCACCTGGAAGGCGGCCGCGTCGCGCTCGTAGAAGTGCAGAATGTTGGGTTCCTCGGTCCGGACGGACGCGCCGATGATCATCGTCCCCTCCGACAGGAGGTTGCCGGGGATCCAGCCGGTGCTGACGTAGCGGCCCACCGGACGGGGCTGGCGCCGCCACTCCGGATCCTGATCGAAGCACACGCATACCCGCGTGCCTTCTTCGTTGTCCACGGTGTAGTGCGGCCAGAGGGCATATCCGGCCTTCTTCACCTCGAACTCGATCTCCACGCCGACCGGCTCCCGAATGTCGATGGCGTCGGATACGCGGCCGTCCGGCGTCCGGATCCGCACGGCGCGCAGGCGCACGATGTCGTTGCCGGGCGCCTTCGTGACGTCGCTCCACTCCCGCTCGGCGGTGGTCCCCATGCCGTTCCCCAGGTAGGTACTGACCACCTCGTGGGACGGGCCGTCTTGCGCGACGCGCCCACCGTCGAGCAGGATCGTGCGTTCGCACAGGCGCGTGACCGCCGGCATGTTGTGCGAGACAAACAGCACGATGCGTCCGCCCGCCCCGACGCCCTCCATCTTGGTCAGGCATTTGCGCTGAAAGGCCGCATCGCCGACGGCAAGGACTTCGTCGATCAGCAGGATCTCCGGCTCGAGGTGCGCGGCGACCCCGAACGCAAGGCGCAGCTGCATCCCGTTCGAGTAATGCTTGACGGGCGTGTCGATGAACCGGTCCACTTCGGCAAATGCCACGATTTCGTCGAACTTGCGGCGAATCTCCGCCCGGCCCATGCCGAGGATCGCGCCGTTCAGGAACACGTTCTCGCGGCCGGTCAATTCCGGGTGGAACCCGGTGCCGACCTCGAGCAAGGAGCTGACCCGGCCTCGGACCTCCGCGTGTCCCGACGAGGGGTCGGTGATGCGCGACAGGATCTTGAGGAGCGTCGTCTTCCCGGCCCCGTTCCGGCCGATGATCCCCACCCGTTCCCCGCTCTTGACCTCGAACGACGCGTCCCGCAGCGCCCACACGTTGTCGTTGTCTCCGCCGGATCCCGTCCCCTCGCCACGCAGCAGGCTGCCCATGCGGCGGAACGGCGCCGTCATGCTGCGCGTCAGTTTTTCGCGGAGCGTCTCATAGCCGCCGCGGCGATGACGGCCGATGCGGTACATCTTGCCGAGCCCCGTGGCGTGAATGGAGATGTCGCTCATGACGCGCTCAGCGCCGCCGGGGCGGTCGCCGCGGCCGCATTCCGGAACGAGGGCCCGATCGCCGCCGCGATCCGCTCGCACACCTCGGCGGCGAAAGGCAGGGCGCTGGTGAAGCCGGGGGACACGGCGTTCAGCACATGCATCGACCGGTCATCCCCTTCCAAAACGAAATCCATTTCGAGGCTCCGTCGCCGAATGTCCACCAACTGCGCGCGGATGCCGGCAGCACCCCACGCCGGATACCGCTCCGCCCGCACTCCCCGCAACAGCCGAGACGCCAACCCGATCAGCCTGCCGCGAGACCGCTTCCGCAGCTCGTGGACCGCGAGGCGCTGGTACGACCGTCCACCCGTCAGGAGCATCGTCGCCTGCCGCAGTGCCAGGTCGAAGAACTCTCCGAGACGGAAATTCGCGAGTCCGCCGTACTGCTCGCGCCACAACACCGGCAGCGCCGTGGGGCCGATCTTGGTGCGGCCCGACGGCGTGCTCGTCACATGCACACCCAGGAACGGCATCCGCAGATCGGGAACGGGATACACGTTGGTGCGCACCCGCTCACCGGGATCGTCGGAGTACAGGTACAGCCCCTTGAACGGCAGGATGCGATACCGTTCGCCGAATCCGAAATCGTGCGCGACGCGGTCGGCGTAGAGGCCCGCCGCGTTGACGACGTACCCGGCGCTATAGGATGCCCCGGATGTCTCCACGCAGCCGGCGCGGCGCCGCAGGTAGCGGACTCCCGGGATCACTACGACGCCTTCCTGCATCGCGTCCGCCGTCATCGCCTGCATCACCACCGCGGCATTGATCGTCGCGGTCGACGGCGAGAACAGCGCCTGTTCACAGGTCACGGCCCGCGGCTCGATACGGCGGGCATCGTCCTCGGAGAGCCGCTCGAGCGGCACGCCGTTGGCCCGGCCGCGCTCCCACAGGACGTCGAGCGCCGCGTGGTCCGCCCGCGACTGCGCCACGACGAGTTTCCCACTCCGGCTGATCGGGAGCCGCCGCTCGACGCAATACTCGGTCAGCATCGCGTTGCCGCGCCGCGTGAACCGCGCCTTCAGACTGTCCGCCGGGTAGTAGAACCCGGCGTGGAGCACGCCGCTGTTGCGGCCACTGGCGTGCAGCCCACAGGCCAGCTCCTTTTCGATGACCGTGACGGATGCACCCCCATGCGCGCGCCGCAATTGGCGCGCGATGTTGATGCCGATCACCCCGCCGCCGATCACCAAGAAGTCCGTCGTTACCATCGTGCGCACGTGCAAGTTCAGGTTCCGTACCTCCCGGCCCACGTCGGCCGGAATGCGTAAGTCGTTGGGGGGACGGACAATTGGAATCGAGGGCGGGGCGGCGCGCCGGCGCGCAGTGTTTCGCTACACCCCAAATGTTGCCGCCTTACCACACGCCGTTTCCATGAGCGCGAGCGCGCCACGCGCCTGGGTCGCGGCAAGCAACTTGCGCCAGCGCTCCCCATGACGATGAGCGCCCTCCAAGCACAACACGAAGTTCCCGTCCTGCGCCTCAAGCCTTCGCGCGGCTGGGTCGCACTGGGTCTGCGCGAGCTGTGGGAGTACCGCGAGCTGCTCTACTTCCTCACCTGGCGCGACATCAAGGTGCGGTACAAGCAGACGGCGTTGGGCGCCGCCTGGGCCATTATCCAACCGTTCCTCACGATGGTGGTCTTCAGTCTGTTTTTCGGGAAGCTGGCGCAGATGCCGTCGGACGGAATTCCCTATCCCGTCTTCAGTTTTGCGGCGCTCGTGCCTTGGACGTTCTTCTCCAACGGATTGAGCCAGTCGTCGGCGAGTGTGGTCGGCAGCGCCAACATGATCAAGAAGCTGTACTTCCCGCGCCTCGTCATCCCGATCTCCAGCGTGCTGTCGGGGCTCGTCGATCTGGTACTGGCGTTCGTCGTGCTCGTCGCGATGATGCTGTACTTTGGCATTATGCCGACGGGGAATGTCGTGTGGCTGCCGGCGCTCGTCCTGTTGGCCCTCGTGACCGCGCTTGGCGTAGGCGTCTGGCTCGCGGCGCTCAACGTGCAGTTCCGCGATGTTCGCTACACCGTGCCGTTCCTCACCCAAGTCTGGCTGTTCGGCACCCCGATCGCCTATCCCAGCAGTCTGCTCTCCGAGCCGTGGCACACGCTCTATGGGTTGAATCCCATGGCCGGTGTGGTCGAAGGCTTCCGCTGGGCTCTGTTGGGAAGCAACACCGCTCCCGGCCCGCTCATCGCGGTCTCGTCGGCCGCGGCGCTCGCACTACTCGTGAGCGGCCTGTACTACTTCCGGCGGATGGAACGGACCTTCGCCGACGTCGTCTGAAGCGTCAGCAAGTCGCCACAACCAACACCAATTCACCACACCTCCGCCCGCTCGATTCGCTTGCGGCACCAAGAGTTACGCGCCGCAGTGAGGGTACGGATTATGCGCCTGCAGGCACGACGTGCTGACCAACGTCCGTAACCGCTACCTCCTGCTCGTCGACTGCCTGCTCCTTGCCGCCGTCCCGCTCGTCGCCGGGTGGCTGCGGTTCGAGGGGTGGACCTGGCCCGCGCCCTACGTCGGGACCATCGTCACGTACGCCGCGGTCATGCTGCCGCTCCGGCTCGCCATCTCCTTCTCGTTCGGCCTCTACAGCCGCTTGTGGCGTCACGCCAGCTTCCCCGACATGGTCATCATCCTCGAGGCGGGGGCCGTCACAGCGCTGGTCTGCGGCGTGGTGGGGATCGTGCTGCTGCCCATCCTCGGCGTGACCCCCGTCCGCGTGCCGGTTTCGGTCGTGTTTCTCGACGCGTTCCTGACGCTGACGGCCACCGCGACGCCGCGCATGTGCATCCGCGTCCTCACGACCCGGCAGCAGTGGCTGGCGGCCGACGGCCGCCGCGCCTTGATCGTCGGGGCCGGCGCCGCTGGCCAGATGATCCTGCGGGAGATGCTCGCCAACCCACAGCTCGGCCTCACGCCCGTGGGCTTCGTGGACGACGATCCTGCCAAGCGCAATCACCGCCTCGGCAATCTTCCGATCTTCGGCTCCCTGGCCGAGATCCCGGAAGTCGTCCGGCGCCGTCGCATCGGTGAGATCGTCATCGCCATGCCCACCGCCTCCGGGGCCGTCGTGCGCCAGGTCGTCCGGGCCGCCACCGCCGCGCACGTACCGACACGCACCGTCCCCGCGTTGTTCGACATTCTCGCCGGACGCGTGAGTCTCTCAAACCTGCGGAAGGTCGAGATTCAGGACCTGCTGCGTCGCGAACCGGTGCGGACGGATATCGAGCCCGTGCGCGCCATGGTTCAAGGCCGCACCGTGTTGGTGACGGGCGCCGGCGGTTCGATCGGCAGCGAGCTGGCGCGGCAGGCTGCCGGCCTCGCTCCCTCGCGGCTGGTACTGCTCGGCAACGCCGAGAACGAAATCTTCGACATCTTGAACGAGCTGCGCGAAGCGCACCCGACTCTTGCCCTGACGCCGGTCATCGCCGACGTCCGGGACCGCACGCGGCTGTCGTCGGTGTTCCGGCAGGTCCGACCCCATACCGTGTTCCACGCCGCCGCGCACAAGCATGTGCCGCTCATGGAAGACAACCCCGCGGACGCCGTGACGAACAACATCCACGGCACGCGCACGGTCGTGGAATGCGCCGTCCAGTGGGACACCGAACGGTTCGTGCTGATCTCGACCGACAAGGCGGTGCGCCCCACCAGTATCATGGGCGCCACCAAACGCGTGGCCGAGATGGTGGTGCAGAGCGCCGCCCTGCGCCACGGCCGCAACTTTGTCTCGGTGCGTTTCGGGAATGTGCTCGCCAGCCGGGGCAGCGTCGTCCCGACCTTCCTGCGTCAGATCCAGGCGGGCGGCCCTGTGACCGTAACGCACCCGGAGATGAACCGCTACTTCATGACGATCCCCGAGGCCGTCCAGCTCGTCATGCAGGCCGCGGTACTGGCGCGCGGCGCCGAAACGTTCGCCCTGGACATGGGTGATCCCGTGCGCATCGTAGACCTCGCGACCGACATGATCCGTCTCTCGGGCCTCGAGGTCGGCAAGGACATCGAGATTCGGTACACGGGCATGCGGCCGGGCGAGCGTCTCTACGAGGAGCGCTTCTTCCAGTCCGAAGAGGTCGAACCGACGGCGCACCCCAAGATCGTCCGCGCCCGGAACACCCATCTGAGCGGCGACTTCGAGGGGATGCTGGAGTCGTTGACGAGCGCCGCCCGGGAGTGCCGCCCCGACGACGAGCTGCGGCGCGGGCTCAAGTCGCTCGTCCCCGAATTCGCTCCCCTCCGGAGCGACACACGGCCCGCGGCGCGGCCGGACTGGCACGTCCCGGCGCGACGGCCGACCCCGGCGTGGCATGGCCGCGCGCGGACGATCGTGGTCGAGCGCCGCGGCGGCGAAGAGCGGCGGGTCGACGCGCGCCGGACGAACGGCAATCACGCGCCCGGTGGCGAGCGCCGCGCCAAGGGCGAGCGTCGCTCCGGCCTCGAGCGGCGCGAAGCGGCGATCGAAGCGTTCGTGACGCCCCAGACCCCGGTCCGGCGACAGTCTCAGGGGAGCGGCGCCTAGCCCCTCGGGTGCGCTGAGGCACCCCCCCCTCCATGCCTCCGATCAAACTGCACGCGCTTTCCACCGAGTCGGTCGTCGTCGCCGCCAAGAATCAGGTGTCCTCGGACCTGGCTGGCGAGGCGGTGATTCTGCAGGTGCGTTCGGGCAGGTACTTCGGCCTGGAGCAAGTAGGAGCGCGAATCTGGCAGATGATCGGCGAACCCCGCCGGGTGGCCGACATCCGAGACACCATCCTGCGGGAGTACGATGTGAGTCGTGAGCGCTGCGAGCAGGACGTCGTGACGTTGCTGGAGCAGCTGGCCGCCGAAGGCCTCGTGGAGGTCGTCCCCCGAGACTAGTTGGGCCGATCCTGGTCCCCGTCCGACTTCGTGATGTAGACGCGGCCCTCTTCCAGCAGTCCTTGGAGAGGGCCGCGCCACGCTGGGGGCAGTTGAACTAACGGACTCATCGGCGCCTCACCACCCTCGAGCGGTTGAAACCGCGTGGGGAACACGGGGGTCCCAGGGGCTCGCGTCTGCAACCGGAACCCGATCCCCATCAACGCTTGGGCGTACGGGGCGGACGAACAATGAAAGTCCGCAAACGCCACGTTCGACGTGCGCCCGATCTCGACGATGGAGCGCAGCAAGCTCGGGGCGCTCGCGGGCGAGGCGAGGAACTCGACGATGCGCAGCACCCGCGCCGCTTGATCCCGCACTTGTTCCACCCTACACACCATCAGGCCGTCCACTTCCCCATCCAGGTCGCGTCGTGCAAACCGCACTTCGTAGGTAAACCGCGGATGCGCGACGTAGCGCCACTCGAGGTACGCGGCGTCCCGGGTGGTCCCCACGAGGCGCGGGGCTAGGCGCTCGCGCCAACACCGATCCCACTGGGCGGCGGTCTCGCAACTCCACGTGATCGCCCGGAAGTCATTATCCGAACCGGCAGCCGGCGGCGTCACGGCGCCGTGGTCGGCACAGAGCCGTTCAGCCTCCTCAAGCGACACAGCGGCGTCGGCGGCGTGGATGAGCGCTGCAGCCCTCGCGGGGTCGAAGACACCAACCCAGCGCGGCAAGTCGGGGAGTACCGCAAAGCCGAGGCGCGTGAGCAGGCGGGTCGCAATCGCATTCGCGCCCAGCGTCGCCACCGCCTGCGAGCCCAGATCCCGCGCCGCCCACAGCAGCCGCAGCGCGACGTTGCGACCACGGTGTTCGGGGCTGGCGAACATGTGGGAGAGCCACAGCGCCGGGTACCGTTCTCCGTTGACGTTGAGGGCGAAGCCGGTAAGTCCCAGCATGCCCGCAATCGCACCCTCGCACCAGGCGAGCAGGACGGTGGGACTTGGTGGGTTCTGGCCCGGCAGCAGCGCGGGTGCGAACTGCCAGCGCAGCAGGGACTCGTCACGGCTGAGGATGTGCCCCGCGCGCCAATGCGCCCCGATGAATTGCATCAGCAGGGGAACGTCCGCTTCGCGGCACAGCTCGACGCGCAGCGCCTCCCCCGAGGACAGCTCGCGAGCGGCGGTCACACCCCGCCTCCGTTGCCACGCCGCACCATCACGTAGCGGGCGATGCTGGTGAGACTCCCCAGATTCTGCTCGCTCACGTCGTCGTCGCGCACGGCCACACTGAACTCGCTCTCCAGGAAGCCGATCAACTCGACGATCCCCATCGAGTCAATGACGCCCTTGTCGAACAGGCTCTCGTCATCACCGACCGCGAATCCTGGCCGCATGTACAAGAAGCTCTCCTGTACGTAGGCCCGCAGGCGCGCGAGTACGTTCTCTAAGCCCATGCGAGTCAGCCCTGTGCGGAGGCCCGTTCGGCCACCGCGATGTCGGGTTCCGGCGCGGTTGCCCCGCGCCACGGTGCCGTCGAGTCGATGAAGTGCTGATACCACAACTGGGTCGACAGTATGGCTACAAAGGCCTGGTTCTCGCGGAAGCCCAACGCCGCGCCCTTCCGGCAACGGCCGAGCAGGCCGGCCACGGCCGCTGGGTCGAATATCCCGGAGTCTTGAACGGCGCGCTTATCGAGCAACTCGCGCGCGTATCCCACGAGCTCCGGCGCGAAGAACGCGGGAACGTCAGGCGCGCGATACGGTTGCTTGGGCCGTTCGGCCACCGGCTGCGGCACTACAGCGGCGGCCCAGCGGCGCAGGATGTCTTTCTCGCGCAGACCGCGCAGCTTGCTCCCGGTCGGCAGGCGCGCCGCAAACTCGAACAGGCGATGATCCAGGAACGGGAAGCGCCCCTCGACGGCATGGGCCATCGCCATTCGATCCCCCTGCGAGCTGAGCAGATAGGGGGACAGCAGTGTCACCATCTCGAGGTAGGCCGCGCGGTGCAGCGGCGCCCACGACGGGAATTCTGCGGGCAGCGTCGCTCGTAGCTCCGCGAGCGCGTCGAAGCCCCTCGTCTCGACACGCATTTCGCCCGAGTAGAAATCTTTGATACGCGCCGTTAGCTGGAAGCGCGGTAGGTGCGAGAACAGCGGATCCGCGGGTGATCCGGCGTCCAGGAAGGACCGCTGCCAGAAATCGCCCCGCCGGCCGCGGGCGTCGAGGTAGGGATAGAGCCGCTCGAACAGACGGGGTCGCCACCGCGACTGCGGCTGGCGCAGGCAAAACATCCGGACCGCCGTCTCCTTGAACAGATCGTAGCCCAGGAACAGCTCGTCCGATCCCTCCCCCGTCAGCACGACCTTGATCCCCTGTTTCCGCACGAGACGTGACAGCAGATACATCGGCGCCGGCGCCGTCCGAACGAGAGGCGTCTCCGTGTGGCGGACAACCTCCGGGAACGCGGCCGCGATGTCGCCGGGCCCGATCGCCTGGACGGCGTGATCGGTGCGCAGCTCCCGCGCGACGAGCTGCTGGAAGGTGCGCTCGTCCAGTTGCGGGTCATCGAAGGTCACCGAGAACGTGCGCAGCCGATGAGGCGTGAGGGCCCCCGCGAGGGCACAGGTGATGCTGGAGTCGAGTCCTCCGCTCAAGTAGCCACCCACCGGCACGTCCGCCCGCAGGCGCTCGGCGACCGAGGCATGGAGCAGCTCGTCCAGCTCGGCCACGGCGTTTGGTGACTCTGCGCGCGCCTCGGGATAGGCGAGGGTGTAGTAGCGCTGCACCCGTAACCGACCATCCCGCCACACCGCGAAACACCCCGGCTCGAGCGATTGCACTCCCGCGAACACCGTGCGTGGCGGCCGCGCGGCCCAGAACGTGAATACCTCGTCCAAGCCCTGGAGATCGGGAGCCGCGCGCACTTCCCCGCTCGCGAACAACGCCTTGACCTCCGAAGCGAACAACACGTCTCCACGCTGCTCGCTGTAGAACAGCGGCCGCACCCCGAAGCGGTCACGCGCGAGGAATACGGTGTCGCCCTGGCGATCGTGAATCGCAAACGCGAACTGGCCATGCAGGCGCTCGAGCATACGAACGCCCCACTCCTCGTACCCGTGCACCAAAACCTCGGTGTCGCTCCGGGTCTGGAACCGGTGCCCGCGCCCCTCCAACTCCTGCCGCAGCTCGACGTGGTTATAGATCTCGCCGTTGCAGATCACCCAGAGACGCCCATCCTCGTTCGACAG
>Ga0070704_100000310_pt1 | contig 21739 bp, 11 predicted proteins | sample KBSK5252metaG_FD_65467 | JGI IMG/M metagenome (GOLD analysis project Ga0070704, IMG submission 65467) | Corn, switchgrass and miscanthus rhizosphere microbial communities from Kellogg Biological Station, Michigan, USA - KBS K5-25-2 metaG | ecosystem: Host-associated > Plants > Roots >...
GCGGTCAGCGCCTGGCCGACCTCGTCGTGAATCTCGCGGGCGATGCGAGTCCGCTCCTCTTCGCGGATCGCCTCGAGGCGGGCGGCGAGATTCCGGAGCTGGGCTTCGGTGCGCTTGCGCTCCGAGACCTCCATCATCGAGCCGACCATGCGGATGGGACGGCGGTTCGCGTCATGGATGACGTAGCCGCGGTCGAAAATCTCGGCGTACCCTCCGTCCCGTCGGCGAAAGCGGTACTCATCGGACCAGGAGGTCTCGCCGCCGTCGATCGCGGCGCGAATCCCCGTGATCACCCGCTCCCGGTCGTCGGGGTGTAGGCCACGATACCACGACTCCACGCTCTGCTCGATCTCTTCGGCCGCATACCCGAACATTTTCGGGAAGCCGTCTCCCCACCAGATCGCGTCGGCGACGAGATCCCAATCCCAGACCGCGTCGTTCGTCGCCCGGGCGACCAGCTGCAAACGCTCCTGCGACTCGCGCAACGCCTGTTCGGCGTGTTTGCGTGTGGTGACGTCGCGCGTGATTCCCAGCAGCGAGTGGATGCCCCCCTGCGGGCTGCGCAGCGGGACCGCGTGGGTCTCGAGCCAGCGTCGGGTGCCTTTGAACCCGATGACCTCGAACTCGAGGGTGCCGGTTGCTCCGGCGAAGACCCGGCGCGACAGGTCGGCAAACGCGCCGTGGTATTCGGGCGCCACCACGCGGAGCACGTTCTGGCCGACGATCTGGTCCGGCGAGTCAGCTTCGATCATCGCCAGCCCCGCCGGGTTCATGGTGAGGACGTGTCCGGAGCCGTCGAGGACCTTCACGCATTCGGGTTCGGCGTCGATGATCGCCCGGAGGCGGCTCTCGTTGTCGGCGAGCCGTTCTTGCGCGCGCTTCCGCTCGGTGACGTCCACCGCCACGCCCAGGCCGTAGATGATCGTCCCGCTGTCGTCCCGTATCGGGAGGAGATGCACCGTGTGGGTCCGGCCACCGTAGGTCTCCTCGAACTCGACGACCTCGCCCCGCAGCGCGGCCCGGCGCAGCGGGGCCAACCGCTCGCACTGATCGGCGGACAGCACCTCAAAGATCGTGCGCCCTTCGAGCGCCTCCTTGGACAAGCCGACACGCTCGAGGGTCGCCCCGTCCACGAGCACGTAGCGTAGGTCATGGTCGTACAGGAATACCGACGTGTCGGGCAGATTGGTCGCCAATGTCCGATAGCGCGCTTCGCTGAGCCGCAGCGCGTCGACGGATCGGCGGCGCTCCGTCACGTCCTGCACGAACGCCTCGAAGTACAGCGTGTGGCCCGTGTCGTCGGGCACCGAGTGTGCGCTGATCTGGACCCACAGGGGCGTGCCGTCCCGTTTCCGCCACTCCACCTCCACGGTCCACGGGTCGGCCGACCGCTCGTAACGGGCAATGAGGGCAGCGCGATCCTCGGCGTGCAGGTAAATGTCGCGGGCCAGATTCAGCTCGCGCAGCTCATCGGCGTTCTGATAGCCGAGGATCGTCGCGAGTGCCGGATTGGCGAGCAGGATGCGGCCATCCGGCGTAGACCGAAAGATCCCGACCGATGCGAGCTCGAAGATCTCGCGATACTGCCGCTGCGATTCCCGGAGGGCCCCCTCGGCGCGCTCCAGGGCCGCGCGCAGATCGGCGGAGGCTTGGGCGGGATCGAGTCTCACGTGTCCAGCGTCTCGCGCACCTTGCGGGCCAGGCCGTCGGGGGAGAACGGCTTCTGCAGGAACGCGCTGCCCCGCGCCAGCGCGCCGTGCTGCACCGCCGCGTCGCCCGGGTACCCCGACATGTACAGGATCCGGATCCCGGCGCGGCGCGCGGCCATCTGCTCGGCCAGCTCGCGCCCGCTCATGCCGGGCATGACGACGTCGGTGACCAACAGGTGGATCTCGCCGCCGTGCCGCTCGACGAGCCGCAAGGCGTCGGCGCCGTCGGACGCGCACAGGATGGTGTAGCCTTCGGACTCGAGGGCGCGGCAGCTCAGCGACAGCACCGCGGGATCATCCTCGACGACGAGCACCGTCTCAGAGCCCCGCGCGGTGGCCGAGCGGGGGGCCGTGGGTGGCGGTGACCCGGCGGGCCGGTCGACGCGCGGCAGGTACACCTTGAAGCTGCTGCCTTGGCCGAGCTCCGTGTACACGGAGATGTAGCCGCCGCTCTGCTTGACGATCCCATAGACCGTCGCCAGGCCCAGTCCCGTACCCTGGCCGACTTCTTTGGTCGTGAAGAACGGCTCGAACAGGTGGGCGCGCACAGTGGCGTCCATCCCCGTTCCCGTATCGGTGACCGCGAGCAGCGCGTAGGCGCCGGGCGAGGCGCCAAGGTGGTCCTGCACGTAGCTCTCGTCGAGGTCCACGTTCGCCGTTTCGATCGTGAGCCGGCCCCCCTGCGGCATCGCATCGCGGGCGTTCACCACGAGATTGACGAGGACTTGCTCGATCTGGCTCGGGTCGGCCCGCACGCGACCCAAGTCTGGGCCAGGGACGGTGACGAGCGCGATGTGCTCGCCGATGAGCCGCCGCAGCATCCGGTCCATCTCTCCGACGACGACGTTGAGGTCCAGGATCTCGGGCTGGAGCATCTGGCGGCGACTGTACGCGAGCAGCTGGCGCGTGAGCGCCGCCGCGCGCTCCGAGGCCTTGCGGATCTCTTCCACGTCGCCGCGCATCGCGTCGCCTGGGGGCAAGTCGCGCAGCAGCAGTTGCGTGTTGCCGAGGATCGCCGTGAGCAGGTTGTTGAAGTCGTGGGCGATCCCACCCGCCAGCTGTCCGACCGCCTCCATCTTTTGCGACTGGCGGAACTGCTCCTCGAGGCGGCGCTGGTCGGAGACATCGCGCTGCGTGCCCCACACGCGCACCAGGTTCCCGTTTTCGACGAATCCCACGACGTTGTTCAAGAAGACGTGCGGCTTGCCCTCGCGGTCGCGCTCGCGTGTCTCCGAGTCTGCGAGCCGGTAGCCCGCCCGGATGAAGCCCCGCATCTGCTCGCGGTTGGCCGGGTCACCTTGATCGTGGAGATCGGCGAGCCGCGCGCCCACGAGCTCCCGCGCCTCGCCGAATCCGTACATCCGCGCCATCGCATCGTTGCACTCGGCTACCGTGGCGCTGTCATACATGGCCTCCACCTGGGCGTCTTCCCCGAGCGTGACCGGGACGGGCGGCTTGAACTCGAGCCGCGACACGCCTTCGGAGCTTTGCGCGATGAAGGTGCGGTAACGCTCTTCGCTCTGGCGCAGCGCGCGCTCCGCCTGCTTGCGCTCCGTGATGTCCACGCCGATCGCGAGCCACCCGCCCTGCGCCAACGGGGCATTCGCCCACGTGGTATCGAGGACGCGACCGTCGCGCGTCCGCGTCCGAAAGTCGGTCCACAGGTTCGTCGGCGACCCGATGGAGTCCATCACGCGTTGGCGCTCGGCGGGATCGGGGTACAGCTCGGCGAAGATGTCGCTGGAGCGCGCATCGTCCATCGTGAATCCGAGGACCCGGGTCCACTCGCGGTTGCCCCACTCGATCAAGCCCGTGGAGTCGAGAAACACGAGCATGACGGGGATGTGCTCGACGATCTGCTGCAGCAGGTCCGTCTGCCGGCGCAGGGCGTCTTCCGCGCGCTTGCGCTCGACGGCCATCGCGATCTGTGCGGAGACGAAGATCAGGATTTCCTTGTCTCTCGGGCCGTACCGCACGCCTTCCGAATAGCTCTGGGCCGCGACCACGCCGATCGTGCGGTCCTTCACCACGAGCGGCGCACCGACCCAGTCGATCGACGGGGCACCGATCAGCTCCACCTCGCCCCGCGCCACCAGGTCGTCGTACACCTCCGGCGTCGCGAGCAGCGGGGCCCCGGTCCGCAGCACATACTCGGTCATGCCGCGGCGCAGCGGGCGCGGCTGCGTGTCGTGTTCCGGATCGGCCTCGTCGACGAAGTAGGGAAAGCTGAGGCTGTCGTTGGCATCGTCGTACAGGGCGACGTAGAAGTTGTGCGCCGGCATCAGCTCGCCGACGACGCGATGCACCTCGGCCAGGAGCGCGTGGAGGTTCCCCGCGGTGAGCGCCGCCTCGGAGATGCGGTAGGTCGCCTGTTGCACGCGCTCGGCGCGGCGGCGCTCCGTGACATCGTGGGTCAGGCCCAGCAGGGTATCGATGGCGCCTCCGCCGCCGTCGCGGCGCAACGGCACCAACTGTGTGTCGAGCCACCGCCGTGCGCCCTTGAACGTGGTGACCTCGAACTCCAGGCGCCCTGGGGCGCCGCCCGCCACCCGAGCCAGGAGCGCGCGGAACGCGGCCTGATGCTCCGGGACCACCAAGTCGACGGCCGCCTGGCCGACGACCTGCTCGGCGCGGTCCGCGTCGAGCATTGTGAGGCCTGCCTGGTTCATCTGGAGCAGGATGCCGTCGGCGGAAAGCAGCTTCACACACTCGGGGGAGGCCTCGACGATCGTGCGCAAAAGGGTTTCGCGCTCGAGGGTGGATTGGAGCAGTGAGGCGGTGAGGGCGTCGCCGGCCGGATCAGCCGCAGCGGGCTTCATGCGAGGCTTCTTCTTGGGGGGCTTCCGGCGGCGTTCGGCCATGAGCTACGAATCTATGGCTCGACGCATGGATTCGCTCAACCGGAGTCACCCATCCAGTACCTCGCGGACCTTGCGCGCCAAGCCGTCAAGGGTAAACGGCTTCTGGAGGTAGGCGATCCCGGACTCGAGCACTCCGTGGCGCACCACCGCATCGTTGGTGTACCCCGACGTGTACAACACTTTCGTGTCGGGGCGAACCCGCGCGAGCTGGTCTGCCAGCTGCCGGCCGCTGAGTCCCGGCATCACGACGTCGGTCAGGAGCAGGTGGATCGGCCCCGGATGGCGGGCCGCGATCGCTAGTGCCTCGCCGCCGTTGGGAGCTTCGAGCACGGTGTAACCCTGCCGAGCCAGCGCCTCGTGGATCACGGAGCGAACCGCGGCGGCGTCCTCGACGAGGAGCACCGTTTCCGTACCCTGGCGCGATGGCCCGGGGGCGGTGGTGGCCGTACCGGCTTGAGCGGCCGCGTCCACCTGCGGCAGGTAGATCTTGAACGTCGTGCCGAGTCCCGGCTCGGAGTAGACCCAGATGAAGCCACCGCTCTGCCGCACGATTCCGTAGACGGTGGCGAGACCGAGCCCCGTCCCCTTGCCGAGCTCCTTGGTGGTGAAGAACGGCTCGAAGATCCTCGCCTTGGTTGCCTCGTCCATGCCGGTGCCGGTGTCGCTCACGGCGAGCATCACGAAGCGGCTGACCGGCGCCGCCTCCTGCTCGCGGGCGTAGTCCGGGTCGTGTTCGACGTTGGCGGTCTCGATCGTGAGTTTACCGCCGGTGGGCATCGCGTCGCGCGCATTCACGGCCAGGTTCATGAGCACCTGCTCGAGCTGCCCGACGTCGGCCTTGACCGCGCCCGCGTCCGCGCCGAGAACCGTGACGAGATCCACGTCCTCCCCAATGACGCGGCGCAGCATCTTCTCGACGCCGTAGACCACATCGCCGAGATTCACGACCTGCGGCGTCAACACCTGTTGGCGGCTGAACGCCAGGAGTTGGCGGGTGAGGGCGGCGGCGCCATCAGCGGCTTTCCGTACCTGATCCACGTCTTCCCGCTTGGGATCTTTGGCGTCCAGATCTTCGAGCAGCAGGTCGCAGGAGGTCGTGATCACGGTGAGCAGATTGTTGAAATCGTGGGCGATGCCGCCCGCCAATCGGCCCACCGCCTCCATCTTCTGCGACTGCACGAGCTGGGTCTGCAGGCGTCGTTGTTCGGTGACGTCCCGGACGAACGTTTCGTAGTACTCCACTCGTCGCGCGGCATTCCGGCTCGCGCGCACGCTCAGCTGTACCGTCAAGAGGCGACCGTCCTTGCGCTTCCAAGTCGCCTCCACCTCGTCATACTCGCGGTCAGTATAGGTATCCCGGTCGACGAGCCGCTGGCGCTCGGCGGGGTCGGCGTAGACGTCCCGCCCCATGGTGAGCCCAAGCACTTCGTCGGTGGAGTCGTAGCCGAGGAGGCGCACGAGGGCGGCGTTCACCGCCAGCAGGTTGCCTTCGGGGGTGGAGCGGTAGATGCCGACCGGAGCTTGCTCGACCATGGTGCCGTAGCTCGCTTCGGTGGCGCGCAGTGTCGCCCGCCCCTTCGCCTCGCGCAGCTCGCGATCGACGGCGGGGACAAGGCGCTTGAGCTGGCTCTTGCTCACCCAATCGCTGGCGCCCGCCTTCATGGCGGCCACGGCCATGTCTTCGGTGATCGTGCCGGATACACAGATGAAGGGGACGTCGAGCCCGCGGCCCCGCACGAGCACGAGCGCCGCGATGCCGCTGAATCCGGGCATGCTGTGGTCGCCGATCACGAGGTCCCAGCTCTGGCGGTCGAGCGCGGCCGCCAAGCCGGCCTCGGTCGCGACGCGCTCATGCGTGGGCTCGTAACCCCCGCGCTTCAGCTCGCGCAACAGGAGCAGCGCATCGTCTTCGGAATCTTCGACCAGCAGCAAGCGGATCGGTACACCCATGACGTCTCAGCGCGACAGAGTAGATCACGCTAGCAATCCCTTACGGGCTGGGCAATGTCAGTCTTGTCCTACAACGTGAGGGATGTCACAAAAGGTGGGAAGCTCCCGAGGCAGGACTCGAACCTGCGACCCGCCGGTTAACAGCCGGCTGCTCTACCAACTGAGCTACTCGGGAATGGGCGGGAAATATGCCCCGACGAGAGGCTCAGTTCAACTGGCGCTCGGTCGCGGGGCGTCGAGCAGCTCACGGACTTTGCGGGCCAGAGTGGCGGGCGTGAACGGCTTCTGCAGGAACGTCGTCCCCGGGTCGAGCAGGCCGTGGCGCACGACCGCCTCGTCGCTGTACCCGGACATGTAGAGCACCCGCAGGTTCGGCCGCACCTCGAGCAGGCGGCGGGCGAGCTGCAGCCCGCTCTCACCGGGCATGACCACATCGGAAATAAGGAGGTGGATGACGCCGGTGTGGGCCTCGGCGACGGCGACCGCGTCCGCCGCCGTACGGGCCTCGAGTACGCTATAGCCCAGCTTCTTCAGGACGTCGCGGGCGAGGGGAAGGAGCAACGGGTCGTCTTCGGCGAGGAGCACCGTCTCGGTACCGGCGACGGTTCCCAGCTCGGGTGGCGCCGCGACCACCTCTGCAGGCGAGTCCACTCGCGGCAGGTAGATCTTGAACGTGGCGCCCCCACCGACTTCGCTGTACACCCAGATGTAGCCGCCCGACTGCTTGATGATGCCGTAGGCGGTCGAGAGCCCCAGCCCGGTACCCTTGCCAGGTTCCTTGGTGGTGAAGAACGGTTCAAAGACCCGAGCCTGGGTCGCCGCGTCCATGCCGATCCCGGTGTCGCTGACGGCGACCATCACGTACCGTCCCGGGACGACCGGGCGATGCGTCTGGGCGTAGTGCTCGTCGAGCTCGACGTTCGCGGTCTCGATGGTGAGTTTCCCCCCCGTCGGCATGGCGTCGCGAGCGTTGACCGCCAAGTTGATGATGACTTGCTCGAGTTGTCCCGGATCCGCCCGGGTGTTAGCCAGGTCAACGGCGCAATGAGCCTCGAGCTCCACGTCCTCACCAAGTACTCGCTGTAGCATGTTCTCGAGGTCCCTCACGACGTCGTTCACGTTGAGCACGACCGGCTGGAGTACTTGCTGCCGGCTGAACGCGAGGAGCTGGCGCGTGAGGGCCGCCGCTCGCGTGGCCGCCGTGCGGATTTCCTTCACGTCGGCTTGGGCGGGACTGCCGGGCGGCAGGTCCTCGGCCAGCAGATCGGCGTAGCCGAAGATGGCCGTGAGGAGGTTGTTGAAGTCATGCGCGATCCCGCCGGCGAGGCGGCCCACGGCCTCCATTTTCTGGGCCTGGCGAAGCTGCTGCTCGAGCTGGTTCCGTTCGCTGATGTCACGGATGAACGCGCTGAAGATCCACGAGTTCCCCAAGCGAATCGGCGCGACGGCGAGCTCGACGGCGATCTCCGTTCCATCGCGTCGCAGGGCGCGGAGCTCGAGGCGTCGGTTGAGAATCGGGCCCTCGCCACTCTCCAGGAAGTGCTGCAGGCCGCGCCTGTGGGCCTCCCGATGAGCGGGAGGCACGATGATGTCGGCGACGTGCCGACCGATAACCTCGTGCGCCGGCCACCCGAACACGGTCTCCGCCTGAGCATTCCAGGTCACGATGGTGCCACGGTCGTCCATGGTGACGTGGGCGTCGAGCGCCGCCTGCACGATCGCCGCCAACCGACCCTCCGACGCCCGCGTCCGCCGGTCCGACAGCCACGCACCGACGCCACCGACGATGATCAGGCCCAGGGCGACCAGCGCGAGGCGCCGCAGGAGAATCCGATGGGCAGCGTACACCTGCGCGCGGGGGAATTCGACCAAGAGGTGCCACGCGGTACCACGTATGGGCATGCGCCAGGCGACAAACCGCTTCCCCTCCGTCCGCTGGTATTCGATCAGGCCCACGCCTGCCCTGGCGGGAACCGGCGGTCCCTCGACGCGCCCCAGGAGATCCGTCCACACATCTCCGTCGCTGTTCCCCACGTACAGGACCGCGCCCGAACCGATGAAATCCCGGATCTGGGCCAGGCCCTGGGGTGAGGTTCCCAGGCGCCGCCAATTGACGACAGACCCTGCGCGGCGGCCCACGGTGATCGGAGCGAGCAGCGGAAAAAACACCGAGTCCCCGAGGCTGCGCAGCGGGCCGGTGGCGGCACCCGCAACACCGGCGGCCGAGTCGCGCAGGGCACGGGCGGCCGACGCGTCGAGAGGTGGGATGGGACGGCCCACGGCGAGCAACCGGAGGCCCGTACTATCCCAAATCTCGGCGGCCGCGTTGACCGGGTCGAGCGTTGTGAATCGCGTGAGTTCGGCAACCGCGGCAGCGCGGGTGTTTTGGGTCGGGTTGCCGAGGAAGGCACGGATCGCAGGCTGGGCGGCGAGCTGTTGCGCGTCGGCAAGACGTTGCGGCAGCCCGCTCCGCAAGTTGTCGTGGAGCTGTCGCGTCACGCGCTCCAAGCGCTCGGCCGCGGCCTTGAGGGCCGACTGTTGCACGGTCTTGTAGGCCACCCACCAGAAGCCGCCGATGACGAGAAAGAGCAGCGCACTAATGAAGAGGGGTAGCTTGAGGTCGGTAGGAAGCCTGAGGCGCAACGTAAGGCCCGCCATGAACGATTCGCTCTACAATGTCGCAAACGGCTGCGAGATGCTGTCAGATAAGTCCTACACGACCGGCTCCCGGTTCGCAACCGGCGGCAACTCGGCCAGAATCATCCCTGCCACGATCAAAGCCGCCCCAATCCACTGGGTGACCGACAACCGCTCCCCCAGCCACAGCCACGACGTGATGGTCGCGAACACGGGCTCGAAGCAGAGCAGCAGCGCCGCACGCGCCGTCGACATGTGACGCTGGGCCCGCATCTGCCACACGAGCGCCAGCGCCGTCGCGACGACACCAGTGAAGAGCAGTGCACCGATGAGGGGCGCCGACCAGACGATGTGGGTACGCTCGATCACGCCGGCGAGCACGGCGGCCGCGACGGTCGTCCCGGCCATCTGAAACCACACCAGTCGCAGCGCATCATGACGCTTCGACAGCTCCGCCACGGCGACGATATGTCCACCGAATACCGTGGCGGTGATCAGCGTCCACAGGTCGCCGCGGTTCAACCCACCGCCGTCGGGTGCGGTGAGCAGATAGATCCCGCCACCGGCGATCACGACCGCCACCGCCACGATCCACCGGAGCCGCTGCCGCAGCACGGCGAACGCCACCACCGGCGCGAGCACGGACGAAATCGCCACAATGAACGCCGAGCGCGCCGGTGTCGTGTACTGGAGACCGACGGCTTGCGCTGCGAACCCGATGGCGAGCAACGCGGTGAGCAGGAGGCCGCCGCGCAGCTCGCCCTTGGAAGGAGGCGTGGCGAAGTCGGTGAACGGGGCGAGCGCCACGGTCGCGATGGCGAACCGAATCGCGAGGAACGTCAGGGGCGGCGCTAGCGAGAGCGAGCCCTTGACCACGACGAAGCTCACGCCCCACACGGCCGTCGCGGCGATGAGCAGTGCATCGGCACGGCGGGGTGTCATGCCAGCTCCTGCAGGTATCGGCCCGTCACCGAGTTCGCCGTCCGCGCCACATCTTCCGGGGTGCCTTCGGCGACGATGCGGCCCCCCTGCGCCCCGGCGCCCGGCCCCAGATCGATCACCCAGTCGGCTCGCTTGATGACATCGAGGTTGTGCTCGATCACGAGCACCGTGTGCCCCGCGTCCACCAGCCGGTCCAGCACTCGACACAGCACGCGCACGTCATCGAGGTGCAATCCCGTTGTGGGTTCGTCGAGAATGTACAGCTTGCGTTTCCCGCGGGTGCGGCTCGCCGCCACCGCGAGCTCGCGCGCGATCTTGAGACGCTGTGCCTCGCCTCCCGAGAGCGTCGTGGCCGGCTGGCCGAGCTGCAGGTAGCCCAGCCCCACCTGCTGGAGGTGCCACAGCGCGCGTCCGAGGCGGGGATGGCGGTGCAGGCGCTGCATCGCCTCGTCGACGGTCCACTCCAGCACCTGATCGATCGACTGTTTCGACTGCCCTTGGAGCTTGACCTCTCGGACTTCGCGCTTGAAGCGCTTCCCGCCGCAGGCCTCGCACGGGACGAACACGTTTGCGAGAAAGACCATCTCGACGAGAACGTGCCCTGCGCCTTCGCATGCCTCGCACCGGCCCCCCGCCACATTGAACGAGAACGTGCTCGGCGTGTAGCCGCGCGCTCGCGACAACGCCTCGGCGGCGAACAGGGCGCGCAGCTCGTCGAACGCCTTGACGTACGTCACCGGGTTCGAGCGCGGCGTGCGACCGATCGGCGTCTGGTCGATCAGCACGACATCTTCGATCTGCTCCCAGCCCTTGAGGGCGGCCACGGTGCCCACGGGTTCACCCAGGTGCTGCTTGGCGCTGTGCGTCCCCTTGAGCCGCGCCTCGAGCTGCCGGTACAAGACGTCGTGCACCAGTGTCGACTTCCCCGATCCGGAGACACCGGTTACGACGGTGAGGGTGCCGAGCGGAATCCGTGTGTTTACGCCGGCGAGGTTATGCAGCCGGGCGCCTTCGATCCCGAGCCAGCGCGCGGCCGGGCGACGCGCCGACGGCACGCCGATCCGTTTCTCCCCGGTCAGGTACTGCCCGGTGAGGGTGCCCGCTTCGCGGACGCCGGCGGCCGAGCCCTGGTACACGAGCTGTCCGCCGTTCGTCCCGCTCCCCGGCCCCAGCTCCACCATCCAGTCGGCGGCGCGCATCGCCGCGGGGTCGTGCTCCACGACGACGACCGTGTTGCCGGCCGTCGCGAGGCGTTGCAACAGGCCGAGCAGGCGGTCGAGATCCGCGGGGTGCAGACCGATCGACGGCTCGTCGAGCACGTACAAGGTGTCCACGAGGTGGGCCCCGAGCGCGTTGGACAGGGCGATGCGCTGCGCCTCGCCCCCCGACAGCGTGCGCGTCAGCCGGTCGAGCGTGAGATAGCCCAGCCCGACGTCGTTCACGAAACTGACGCGCGCCATCAGCTCGCCCAGGATATGGTCCGCCACCTTCCGCTGGAACGGCGGCAAGTCGAGGGCGCCGAGCCAGCTCGCGAGATCGGCGGCGGTGAGCGCCGTCGCGGCGGCGATCGTCTTGCCGGCGACGCGGACCGCCAGCGCCTCGGGCTTGAGCCGCGCGCCACGACAGGCAGGGCAGGTCTTGGCGAGCTGATACTGCCGCAAGAAGACCCGGATGTATTGCTTGTACCGTTTCTCCTCGAGCCGCTCGAGGAACGGAAAGATCCCGAGGTAGCGGCCTTCACTGGCGCGCAGCAGGAAGCGCCGGTCTTCTTTCGCGAGATCGCGCCACGGCGCGTCCAACGGAATGCGGCGCGCGCGTGCCGTCTCGCGCAGCAGCCGGCGCCGTCCTTCGTAGCGCGGCTTGGTCCACGGGTCGAGCGCCCCGCCGACGATGGAGCGCGTGGGGTCGGGGACGATGAGCGATTCGTCGTACTCGAGCACCGCGCCGAAGCCGTTGCACCCGGGGCACGCGCCACGCGGGTTATTAAAGGAGAAGAGGTTCGGCGTGAGCGCCGGCGCCGGGGTGCCGCACGCGGAGCAGGTGGGATGCTCGGAGAAGCGGTGCCGGTCGCCGTTGTTGAGGGCGAACGCGACGCCCTCCCCCTCGTTGAACGCGGTTGCGACCGCATCGGCGAGACGGCCGCGGTTCTCGATGGCGGCGCTAACCCGATCTACGATGACCAAGACATCTTTCGCTCCGCGCACGCGCCCTTCAGCGCTCTCCTCATCGAGGCGTACCACCTCGCCATCGACCTGGGCGCGCACGAATCCCGCGGCGCGGAGTTGGGCCGCGATCTCGACGTCGGGACGTTGCGCCGACGCCGGCAGCGGGAACGCGATGACAACATTCCCCGTCAGGACGTCCACCACCTCCTGGACCGTGTCTGCCTTCACCTCCTGCCCGCAGCGGACGCACGTCTGCGTCCCGGCGCGGGCCCACAACACGCGGAGGAAGTCGTAGATCTCCGTCGCGGTCCCGACGGTGGAGCGGCTCGACGTCGTGGGATTCTTCTGCTCGATCGCGACGGCGGGGGACAACCCCTCCATGGAGTCCACGAGGGGCTTCGGCATCCGTTCGAGGAACTGCTTGGCGTAGGTCGAGAGCGACTCGATGTAGCGCCGCTGCCCTTCGGCGTACAGCGTGTCGAACGCCAGGGAGCTTTTGCCGGACCCGGAAGGCCCAGTGACGACCGAGAACGCGCGCCTGGGGAAGGCGACCGTAATGCCTTTCAGGTTGTGCTGCCGCACGTTGCGGAGGATGACCCGGTCGGGGGGATGGCGCATAACCTTCTAGAATAACAGCTTTGGCGCTCAGATGGCCCTAGCCCTAACCCCGCGCCTGCTGCGCCGCGGCCTCGAGCTCTTCGCCGGAATCTCGCTGGCGGCTGTCGCGATTCTCATCGGTTATTACCTAATCCGGTTCGGCGACCGGATCGACGTCCTCCTCTCCCCGTTCCTGCGGCTCCATTGGGGTTGGGTGGCGGTGGGCCTCTGCCTGGCGTCGATGGACTGGGTCGGGGGGGGGCTGCGGCTCTGGGTCTGCACGCGGCACGTCCACCCCGGCGTCCGCTTGCGCGACATGATCTTGGCGGGCGGGATGGGGGCCTGGGGCGCCTACCTGACGCCCTTCCAGTCCGGGTCCTCGCCCATGACCATCTGGGTCATGCGCCGGGCTGGCGTACAACTCCCCGAAGCCTTGACGTCGGTGTTCATCACCTTTGTGGCGACCGTGGCCTTCTTCGGCATCGCGGGGCCATTGGCGATCTGGCTCGGCGCCGGCCAATCGCTGGAGCAGCACGGCATGGTGCTGGGCATCACGCTGTATGGTCTCTTCAAGACCAGCCTCACCTTGTTCGGGCTGATCGGCGTGGTCATGATGATGGCCATTTTCTTCCCAAGCACGTTGCGCCGCTTCGTAGAATGGCTGGCCGGCCGGGTAGCGAGGCGCAGCGAGCGAGTCGCAGCGCGGATGACGGCCCTGTCGGCGGGTCTCGACCGCGCCCACGAGTGCATGGTGGCATTCGGGAGCCCAAAGGGCCTCGTCACGCTGCTCCTGGCGATCCTGATTTCGGCGCCCTCGCACGCCAATAAGCTGCTCGCGGGGTACGTTACGCTGCGCGTGCTCGGCATCCCGGCGGACTTCTCCGACATCCTGCTGCTGCAGACCTTCATCACCTTCATGCTCTACTTCGCCCCCACCCCCGGGGCATCGGGCATCGCCGAGCTGGTGTCGGCGGCGGTGATGTCGCTCTATGTGCCGCGCGAGCTGACGCCGAGCTACACACTCATCTGGCGATTCATCAATAGTTACGCGACTGTCATCGTCGGTTCGCTGCTCTTCTGGAACTGGCTGCGGCGCGGGTTGATCGGGCGAGAAGAATCGGTCTTGGCCACGTAAACCCTGCTTCCTTGCCCGGTTATACCGCCCGGCGTAACTTCTCCGCCTGGCCACAATTCGGTGGGAGGAGCGCGTGCATGGCGTTACTTGAAATGGGTGGGCGCAAGTTCACGATCCCGTCGGGGGACGTGTTCCTGGGCAGCGACGCCGGCAGCGCCATCCATCTCACCAGTGCCGGGGTGCTCCCCCGCCACGCCAAGCTCAAGGGACTTCCAGACGGGCAGGTCGTGATCACCAAGGCGGTTCCCGAGGCGGACGTCCTGATCAACGGGGTGCGCCTGGGCGCTGAACCGACGCCGTTGCTCCACGGCGACAAGGTCGAAGTCGCGGGCCAGGAGCTGACGTTCGTCGACGAGCGCCGCAGCGGCAGCACGCAGTACGTCCAGGCGATGAACCTCCCCGAAGCGATGGCGAAGGCCCAATCCGAAGCGCGCAGCGCCGGGAAGGCGACCACGAACACCGGGGGCCGCGTCGTGTCGCTCACCGACGGACGCGAGTATGCCATCGCCGGGGCGTCCCTGGTGTTCGGACGCGACGCGACCTGTGACGTCGTGGTCTCGGGAAAGGATGTCTCGCGCCGCCACGCCGAAATCGTGCAGACCCCCAAGGGCTACCTCGTCGTCGACTCCAGCACCAACGGCACGTTCGTCAACGAAGTGCGGGTCGAGGGCCAGCGCCTCCTGGCGCGGGCCGACGTGATCCGCATCGGCGACGAGAACTTTCGCTTCTATGCCGACGCGGTGTCGCAGGGGGCGCCAAACCCTAATCCGGGGCCGGTCGCCAGCCCGCCGCCGGCCGCGCCCCCGCCCCAGGCTCCGAGTTCGCCCCCCCCGGCAGCGCCGCCGCCAGGGGCGGGGGAGCGCCTCAAGCAGACTCAACACGGGACCCCGGCGCCGGTCCTGGGGAACTTCCTGGTCCGCTCGGGAGCCCTGAAGGGGCAGCGCCTCGTCGTGAAGACACCCGTGGCCAATATCGGCCGCGCCGACTACAACGACCTGGTGATTCCCGACGAGTCGGTGTCGACCACGCACGCCAAGCTGCAGCGGCGCGAAGGCATTTGGGTGCTCGTCGACCTCGACTCGACGAATGGAACCTTCGTCGATGAGGATCGCGTACGGGGGGAGATGCCGCTCTCGCCGGGCGTCACCGTCCGCTTCGGCGACATCGCGCTGGTGTTCGAGCCGACCGACGATGCCGCGGGAGTCGCCAAAGGGGGCGGCACCCGGATGATGGAAGTCATGAAGCCTGCCGCGGCTGCTCCCAAGCCCGCCCCCCCCCCGTCCCCTCCCCGACCGGCTCCGAAGCCCCAGCCGAAGGCGCGGCCACCGGTCGCCGAACAGAAAAAGAAGGGCAAGGGGTGTGGGGGCAGCGCGGCCGTGCTGATGCTGGCGTTCGTAGCCGTCATGTACTGGGTGCTCATCTAGGATTCGCGTGCACATCACCTCGGCAGGGCGCACCGATGTCGGCATCATCCGGTCGGGAAATGAGGATAGCTACCTCATGGTTCCCGACCGCGGCATCTTCATCGTCGCCGACGGCATGGGGGGCCACGCGGCCGGCGAGGTGGCCAGCGAGATGGCGGTGCGCTTCGTCGCGCGCGAGCTCGATTCGCTGCGCGGCATGACCGACGAGCAGGTGGCGGAGCGGATGCGCACGGCGATTCGCACCGCCAATGGCGCGATCTTCCAACGCACGCTCACCGAGCACGACAAGCGCGGCATGGGGACGACGGTCACCGCGCTCACGCTGTACGAGACGCGCTTCCTCATCGGCCAGGTGGGCGACAGCCGGGCCTATCTGCTGCGCGACGGCCGGCTCAGCCAAGTCACCAAGGACCACTCGTACGTTCAGGAGCAGGTGGACGCCGGGTATCTGACCCCGGAACAGGCGCGCTCGCACCCCTACAGCAACGTGATCACGCGCTGCGTGGGCGCGAACAGCGACGTCATGCCGGACATCTATGTGGGGACCGTGAAGCCGAAGGATGTCTTCTTGCTGGCGTCCGACGGTCTCACGGGGATGCTGGAGGACTATCAGCTGGGGGAGATTCTCTCTCCCGAGCGGATGCCGCAGGAAGAAGTGGACTCACTGATTTCCGAAGCGAACCGTCACGGCGGGCTCGATAACATCACGGCCATCATCGTGCGGATCGACTCCGTGGACGCGCCGGCCTCCGACCCGAACGTGACCACGCAGACGAGCAGGAAGCCGCGGACGTCGGGAGAGACGACCCTCAAAAACTAGCCGCGAGTGAACTCGCGGCTCGGCCCTTCGGCTGAAGCCGCCGCCCGTTTCACGGGCAGAGCCGAGCCGCGGCTTCAGCCGCGCCCATCACAACCCCGCGATGACTGCTTCCCTCGACGTCGTTACTAGATCGACGATCTGTTTCGCCGAGATGCTCACGGGCCGCATCACGAACACGCGCAGCCGTTGAGCCGACCGGTGCAGCTCGGCGGCCACGCGCGGCAAGCCGATGTGCTGCGCGGCGCCGCCGGAGCGGCCGACCACCGGAATCGTCACGTCCAGCATGGCGGGCTTCGACGGGAAGTCGAGGAACAACTCGTCGGGGCCGAGTCCCGCGTCACGCGCCAGGCGCTCCTCCACCCGCTGCAGCAAGTCTGGGTCCGTCGCGGGCCAGGTCGCGGTCTCTGTGGGCAGGTCGGTCCCGGCGAGATCGAGCGCGCGCTTGGCGAGACGTCGCTCCCGCAGGGCGGCGGCGAGCCCCGTCAGGTCGTGCTGCTGCAGCTCGTGGGTTAAACCGTCGTCGGTCGCGACCGCCACCGTCTCCGCGGTCATCCGTCCCGCCGCGATCGTGCGCCGCACCAACCGCTTGAACATCGCCGTCGCGCTGCGCACCGCGTGGTGCCAGTAGACGTTGCGGTACATCTGATACTTCGCGAACAGCAATGACTCGAGCGCGGCGAGACCCTTGGCGTGGAGCGCCAGCCGTCCATCCGCAAGCGTGAGGGACGTGAGTAGTCGGTCCACGTCGATCACGCCGTACGGCACGCCGCACATCGTCGCATCCCGCGACAGATAATCGAGCTTGTCTACGTCGAGCGACCCCGCCACGATCCCCGCGAGCGGCGACGGGCTCGTGCCCTGGATCAGCGGCAGGAGCCGCGCGGCGGGAACGTCCAGTCGCTCGAGGACGTCGGCTAGCGGGCCGGTCGTGAGATGGCGCGCCGCCAGGTCCTCGTGGTGCGGCAACCCCGCTTCCTCGAGTGCGTGGGAGAAGGGATAGTGGCCGATGTCGTGCAGGAGGGCGGCGATGCGCACCGTCAGCCCTTCGGCCGGATCAGGACGGCGGCCCTCCAGCTCGTCGAGCTGCGCGAGCACGCGGCGCGCCAGGTGGTAGGTGCCGAGCGCGTGCTCGAATCGCGTGTGCGTGGCGCCGGGATAGACGAGGAAGGCGTGACCGAGCTGGCGAACGTAGCGGAGGCGTTGCACGGCCGGCGTGTCCACGATCGCCAGCGCCTCGGGCTCGAGGCGGATGTTGTTCCACAGGGGGTCGCGGACGACCTCGAACCGCGTCAAGACTTGGGGCCGGCCTCCCGCACGGCGTCGTGCACGCGCTCGGCGAATTGCTCGAAGTTCTTGCGGAACAGTCCGGCGACGCGCGCCGCCTGCGTATCGTAGGCGGCGGCGTCGCTCCACGTGCGGCGCGGATCGAGCACGTCGTCGGGGACGCCACCGGGGACGTGCTGCGGCACGTCGAGACCGAACACCGGCTCGCGCCGCACCGGCACGCGGTCGAGCCGGCCCGACAGGGCCGCGCGGATCATCGCGCGCGTGTGCGACAGGCGCATGCGGTGCCCCGTGCCGAAGGGTCCGCCGGTCCAGCCGGTGTTCACGAGCCAGCACTGCACACCGTGCTGCGCGATCCGCGCGCCCAGCATCTCCGCGTACACGTGCGGGTGGAGTGGCAGGAACGGCGCGCCGAAGCACGCCGAGAAGGTCTCCTTCGGCTCGGTCACGCCGCGCTCCGTCCCGGCGACCTTGGCGGTGTATCCCGACACGAAGTGGTACATCGCCTGGGCGGGCGTGAGCCGCGCGATCGGCGGCATCACGCCGAACGAATCGCACGTGAGGAACACGATGTGTGATGGGTGGCCCGCCACACCGCCTGGAATGTGGTTTGGGATGAAGTGAATGGGGTACGAGGCGCGCGTGTTCTCGGTGATTTCGTCCGACTCGAGGTCGATCGCGCGCGTCTCGGGATCTACCACCACGTTTTCGAGCACGGTCCCGAACCGACGTGTCGTCGCGAAGATCTCCGGCTCCCCGTCGTGCGACAACCGGATGACCTTGGCGTAGCAGCCGCCTTCGAAGTTGAACACCCCCTGGTCGGACCAGCCGTGCTCGTCGTCGCCGATGAGCTTGCGCTCGGGGTCGGCCGAGAGCGTCGTCTTGCCGGTGCCGGAGAGCCCGAAGAAGAGCGCGACGTCGCCCGCCTCGCCCACGTTGGCCGAGCAGTGCATCGGGAGCACGCTGCGCGCGGGCAGGAGATAGTTGAGGATCGTGAAAATCGATTTCTTCAGCTCGCCCGCGTAGCGCGTGCCGCCGATCAGGATCGTCTTGTGCGCGAAGCTCACGACGATGAAGGTGCCGGACTTGGTGCCATGAACCGCGGGATCGGCGTGGAGCTCAGGGGCGTGGAGCACCTGGAAGCCGGGCGCGAAGCTCTGCAGGTCGCCGGTGCCGGGGCGCAGGAACATGTTGTAGACGAAGAGCGCGTGCCACGCATTCGGTGTGACGAACCGAATCGGAAGACGGTACGCCGGGTCCGCGCCCGCGAAGACGTCCCGCACGAACAGCTCCTGCTCGTTCAGGTGCGCCACCACGTCGGCGTGCAGCCGATCGAAGTGCTCCGGCGCCATCGGATGATTGACCTTGCCCCACCAAATGCGCTCGCGCGACGCGGGCTCCTGCACGAAGAACTTGTCGTTCGGGCTGCGGCCCGTGTGCGGCGTCGTGACGGCGCAGAAGGGTCCGTTGAGGGCGATCACACCTTCCCCCCGCCGCACGGCGTGCTCGTAGAGCTCGGGGGGCGCGAGGTTCCGGTGCACCGTCAGGCGCGGCGCGAGGACGATCGGCGCGGTGAGCGTCACGCCGTCGGGCTCCGACGGTGTTCCAGGGCGTCCACGGCGGCGATGACCGCCATATTCACGATCTCAGGCACCTCCGATCCCCGTTGCAAGACGTGGACCGGGCGGTCCATCCCGACCACGATCGGCCCGATCGCCTGCGCGCCGCCCAGCCGGTCGAGCAGCTTGTAGGCGATGTTCGCGGCGTCTAAGCTTGGGAAAATCAATACGTTGGCCGCGCTGCGCAGCTTGGCGAAGGGGTAGGTCTTGGTGAGGATGCGCTCCACGACGGCGGTGTCGGCCTGCATCTCTCCGTCGACCTGCAGGGCCGGTTCGCGCTCGTGCAGCAGTGCCACGGCGCGCTTCACCTTGTCGGCCGCCGGGTGCTTCACAGACCCGAAGTTCGAGAACGACAGCATTGCGACGCGCGGCTCGACCCCAAGCCGGCTCACGAAGCTGGCCGTCGCCGACGCGATCTCCGCGAGCGTCTCGGCGTCGGGGTCGATGTTTACGGTGGTGTCGGCGAAGAAGAACGTCTGCTGACGGAAAATCATCATGTAGATGCCGCTGACGTGCTTGCGCCCCGGCTCGGCGCCGATGACTTCGAGCGCAGGCCGGATCGCATCCGGGTAGGACATGTCCTCGCCGGCGACGAGCGCATCGGCTCGCCCGGCGCGCAGCATCAAGAGGCCGTAGTACATCGGGTCGAGGGCATGGGCCCGCGCCTCGCGCAGCGTGATGCCGCGCCGCTGGCGCCGCTGCCACAGCTCCTGCGCCATGGTTTCGCGATCTGGAGCGGTGCGGGGATTGGCCAGCTCGATGTCCTCGAGCGTGACCGCGGCGTCGTCGGCCTGGCGGCGGATCACGTCGGGATCGCCGAGCAGGATCGGGTGCGCGATCCCTTCGTCGGCCAGGATACGCGCGGCGCGGAGAATCCGGGGCTCCTCGCCCTCGGGAAAGACGATGCGCTGGGGGTCCTGCTGCGCCCGCGTCATCAGGCCGCGCATGACCTGGCGCGCGCGCCCGAGCCGGGCCTCGAGCTCGGCGCGGTATTCCTCTACGTCGATGATGCGACCGGCAACGCCCGAGGCCACCGCCGCCCAGGCCACGGCGGGCGCGACCCACAGGAGTACGCGGGGGTCGAACGGCTTGGGAATCAGATAGTCGGGACCGAACTTGAGGCGCTCGAGCCCGTATGCCCGCATCACCGAGTCGGGGACTTCTTCCTTGGCGAGTGCCGCCAGCGCCCGCGTCGCCGCCATCTCCATCTCGTCGTTGACCTTCTTGGCGCGCACGTCGAGGGCGCCGCGGAAGATGAACGGGAAGCCGAGGACGTTGTTCACCTGATTGGGGAAGTCGGATCGGCCCGTGGCGATGATGGCGTCGGGCCGCGCCTGCTTGGCGTCCTCGGGCATGATCTCGGGGTTCGGGTTCGCCAGTGCGAAGATGATCGGCTTCTTGGCCATCCCCTGCAGCATGTCGCCCGTAATGATGCCCCCAACCGACAGTCCGACGAACACGTCCGCGCCTTGCAACGCCTCCGCGATGACCCGTGCCTTTGTATCGGACGCGAAGCGGCGCTTGTACTGGTCTAGGTCCTCACGCCCCGTGTGGATGACGCCCTTCTGATCGCACATCACGATGTGCTCGTGCTTCACCCCAAGCTTCATGTAATGCGCGGCGGTGGCGATCGCGGCGGCCCCCGCCCCCGAGAAGACCACGCGCACCTTGGCGATGTCTTTCTTCACGACCTCGAGAGCGTTGAGCAGCGCCGCCCCCGAGATGATCGCCGTGCCGTGTTGGTCGTCGTGGAACACCGGGATGCTGAGCGTCTCGCGCAGCTTTTGCTCGATGACGAAACAATCGGGCGAGCGGATGTCCTCGAGGTTGATCCCTCCGACCGTCGGCTCGAGCAGCTGGCAGAACCGGATCACGTCCTGCGGATCCTCAGATGCCACCTCGAGGTCGAACACGTCAATGTCGGCGAACGACTTGAACAGGATCCCCTTACCCTCCATGACCGGCTTGCCGGCGAGGGGGCCGATGTTGCCCAGGCCGAGCACGGCGGTCCCGTTCGACACCACCGCCACGAGGTTTCCCTTGGCGGTGTACAGGTAGGCGTCTTCAGGCCGCTTGGCGATCTCGAGGCACGGCTCCGCCACCCCCGGCGTATAGGCGAGGGACAGGTCGCGCTGGTCCTTGAAGGGCTTGGTCGGCGAAACCTGGATCTTCCCAGGGCGGCCCTGCGAATGGTAGTCGAGGGCCTCCTGGCGGCGGCTCGTCATCGGAGGACACAAGTCCTTTTTTGGGAAGGGGTTATGCTAGACGTGGCGGCAGGGCCTGTCAAGCCGCTATTATGACGTCCATGCGAAGCCTGTCGTTCAAGTCGCGCCTTTCGCTGTGCCTGCTCGCCGCCCTGCAGCTGTCGCTGCCGGGGGCCGCGGCCTGGGCCGACGCTCGGCTCGACAGCGCCGTGGCGGGCCCCGCTCACATCGAGTCGCACTCGACGGCGGCGTGCGCCCGCATCCACCCCGCGGACTGCGCCTTTCATCGCTTCCTTAGCGCGCCGCTCGCGACGGGGCGGCCGGTGGTCTTCAGGCTTCGCGACGGGTCCACGACGTCGCTGGCCGTCGCCGCTCACGTCATCCCCCGGGCG
>Ga0070704_100000311_pt1 | contig 21737 bp, 19 predicted proteins | sample KBSK5252metaG_FD_65467 | JGI IMG/M metagenome (GOLD analysis project Ga0070704, IMG submission 65467) | Corn, switchgrass and miscanthus rhizosphere microbial communities from Kellogg Biological Station, Michigan, USA - KBS K5-25-2 metaG | ecosystem: Host-associated > Plants > Roots >...
CGGATGAACTTGCCTATCTGCTCCAGTCGAGATACTTCGCCGACGGCCGGCTCAGCATGTCGTTGCCGCTGGTCCCGGAGGCATTCAACGTCGACCTCATGACGTATCAGGCCACTCGCTGGTTCTCCCCGTTCAGTCCGGGATGGCCTGCGATCCTCGCGGTTGGAACGTTCCTCGGAGTGCCGTGGGTGGTGAATCCGCTGCTCGGCGGCGGGAGTCTTCTGCTGGCGTACGTGCTTCTGCGCGAATTCTATCCCCGGCGCACGGCACGGATCGCCCTCATTCTCCTGGCGTCCTCTCCGTGGCACTTGTTCATGGGAATGAACTTGATGTCCCACATGGCGACGCTCACGTGCGCACTCGCTGCTGCGGTGTGCGTGGCGCGGTTGCGCCGGGACCCGCGAATCCGCTGGGCTGTGCTCGGCGGGTGTTTCGTGGGAATCGTCGGCCTGATTCGACCGCTCGATGGGGCGGCGGTCGCTCTCCTGGTCGGTCTCTGGTCGTTGGGAGCGCGCGGGAGACGATTCCGGTTCGCACCATCGATGACACTGACGGCGATGACGATCGCGACCGGAGCGATGGTTCTGCCCTACAACCGCCATCTCACCGGATCGGGGACAGCGTTTCCCGTCTCAGTCTACATGGACGCGACGTTTGGTGCGGGTCGAAACGACCTGGGCTTCGGAAGCAACCGGGGAGTAGGCTGGCCCGGCCTCGATCCCCTCCCCGGTCATGGTCCGGTGGACGTTGCGATTAACGCGAATTTCAATCTGTTCCAGATCAACACCGAGCTGCTCGGATGGGCCACAGGCTCGCTGTTCCTGCTCCTGGTCTGGCTTTCGTCGGGACGCACGCGTCGATCCGATTGGGAAATGGTGGCCGCCGCCGGCATGGTCGCCGGGATCCACAGCTTTTACTACTTCAGCGGCGGTCCCGATTTCGGGGCGCGATACTGGTACCTGGCGATCATTCCCTGCCTGGCGCTCACGGCGCGAGGAATCGAGTATCTCGAAGGAAGTGCGGAGGGGGCGACACCTGGGGCGGGCCGTCGTGTGCTTTTGGGTGCCGGAGTCCTTGCCCTGGCAGCGGTTCTGGTGTTCGTCCCGTGGCGGGCCGCGGACAAGTACTTCCACTACCGCGGAATGCGTCCGGACATCCGGCGCATCCCGGCGGAGCATCGCGTCGGGAATGGAATCGTACTGGTGCGGGGAAAGCGCCATCCCGATTATGCCTCGGCGATGGCATACAATCCGGTCGATTTCAATGCGCCTCGACCGCTCTTCGCCTGGGATCGCGGTCCCGATGTCCGCAGGAAGCTCGCTGCGGCCTATCCGGGTCGGCTATTCTGGATCGTCGCCGGACCCACCCTCACCGGCGGCGGATACCGGATGATTGCCGGCCCGCTCACCGGAGCCGAGCTCGTTGCACGTCCCGACTCGCTGGGATCTCCCCCGTGACGGAGATCGAAGCGTACCGGGGCCGCCGCGTGCTGATTCTCGGCGGAACGGGGTTCATCGGACGCCGAGTGGCGCGTCTGCTGACCGAGGCGGGGGCAGACCTCCACCTCGTGGCGCGCAACCCGGCGTCGGCGGCCCGACTCTGGGATCGACTCGGCGTACGAGGCGAGACCGTCGAGGCCGATCTCGCTCGCGCCGGGGCAGGTGAAGAGGTGGTCCGCTCGGTACGGCCGTCAATCACGTTCAATCTCGCCGGTTACGGCGTCGACCCTCGCGAGCAGGATGAATCGATGGCCGACCGGCTGAATCACGGGTTGGTCGTGGAGCTGGTCAGAGCAGGCGAAGCGCTTCAGGACGCGAATTGGTCCGGACAACACCTGGTTCATGCCGGATCCGCGGCGGAATACGGGGCGGCGGGGGGCCGGCTGGGAGAGGACACACTGCCGGCGCCGTCGGGCATGTACGGCAAGAGCAAACTCGCGGGAACCGAGACCATCGCTCGTGCCGCTCGATTGGGGGAGCTGCGTGCCGTGTCGGCCAGGCTCTTCACCGTGTACGGCCCGGGTGAGCGCGCCGGACGCCTGTTCCCTTCACTGCTGGAGGCGGCCCGAACGGGAACCGAGCTTCCCCTCACGACGGGCACCCAGCGCCGCGACTTTACCTACGTGGACGATGTGGCCGGGGGTCTGCTGAGGCTGGGTGTCCTCCCGACGGCGTCCATCGGCACCGTCAACCTCGCGTCGGGAACGCTGGAGTCGGTGCGTGGGTTCGCCGAGCGCGCCGCGGCAGTGCTCGCCATCCCGGCGGAGCGCCTTCGGTTCGGTGCGCTGCCGGGGAGGCCCGACGAGATGCTCCACGATGCGGTAACCGTAGAACGGCTCCGGGAGCTCACGGGGTGGCTACCGGAGACGTCGATCGAGGAAGGGGTGCTCCGCACACTCGCGACAGGCTAACCCTCGGCCTGTTCTCATGCAAACCAGGAGCGATACCAGGCAATCGTCTGCCGCAGTCCTTCATCGAACGAGAATTCCGGTTGCCATCCCAGCCGTGCCCGGGCCTTGGTGCAGTCGAGGTACTGCCGGGGGATCTCGTGGCGCGCCTGGTTGAGAATAACCGGCTCGAGATCGGTCCTTTCCATCATTGTCAGCACGCGTTCCACGACTTCGAGCACAGACAAGGGTGATTCGGGGCCGAGATTGAAGGCCTCTCCCACGACTCCGGGCTCGGGAACCCGCTCGGCCAGATGCAGGTAGGCGTTGACAGCATCCCGCACGAAGAAATAGTCCCGCACGAAAGTGCCGTCCGACCGGATCACCGGGGATTCGCCGCGCAGGACGGAGCGGATGGTTCCGGGAATCAGCCTGCTGAAGTTGAGATCTCCACCGCCGTAGAGATTGCCGCACCGGGTCACCGCCAGCGGGAGGCCGAAGGTCTCGAAGTACGAGAGCGAAATGAGATCGCTGCAGGCCTTCGAAACATCATAGGGAAACCGGCCCTCCAGCGGGGCGGTCTCCGTGTACGGCAGCTGATCGTGCGCCCCGTATGCCTTGTCGCTGGAGGCCACCACGATTCGCTCGATCAGCTTCGGACACTGGCGAGCCGCTTCGAGCAAGGTCCAGGTGCCCTTGATGTTCGATTCGAAGGTGGAGAGCGGAGACCGGTTGGCGGTGCCCACGATCGCCTGGGCGCCGAGGTGAAAGATGCTGTCGATCTCGTACTCGTTGAGCGCGCGAAGCACGAGCGGAAGATCCTCGAGCTCGCCCCGCAGCACCTGGCACCGCTCCAGCACCCCTCCCGTTATGGCGCGGCTGTTGGGCACCCAGTCCCGGACGAGGCAGGTGACCTCCGCTCCGCGCCGCAGCAGCTCCTCGGCGAGCCATGAGCCGAGCAGCCCGGCCGCGCCGGAGACGAAGACCTTCTTGCCGGCCCAGGCGCTCACGACCAGGTTTTCCAGGGAGCCCGTCCGCTCGCCCACAGGCCTTCCAGAAGCTCTTTTTCGCGAAGCGTGTCCATCGGCTGCCAGAAACCGTCGTGCCGATAGGCCATCAACTCGCCCTCCGCCGCGAGGCGATCGAGCGGACCCTGCTCGAGACTCGTCTCGTCGCCGGCGATATAGCGCAACACGCCCGGCTCGAACACGAAAAACCCCCCGTTGATCCAGCCTTCGCTCGTCTGCGGCTTCTCGGCGAACGCGCGCACACGATCGCCGTCCAGTGCCAGATCACCGAACCGTGCGGGGGGGCGGACCGCGGTCACGGTCGCAAGACGGCCGTGCCGCCGATGAAACGCCACCAGCTCGCGAATATTCACATCGCCCAGCCCGTCACCATACGTGGTCATGAAAGTCTCGTTGCCGAGCATGGGCGCGAGCCGCTGGATGCGGCCGCCCGTCATCGTATCCATCCCGGTGTCGACGAGGCCGACCTTCCAGTTCAGCCTCGATGGATTGACCACCTCCACGGCTCCGTCGGTCAGGTCGATGACGAAATCACTGGAGGCGAGGAACGCGTTGCGGAAATACTCCTTGATCAGCTCGCCCTTGTACCCGCACGCCACGAGGAATTCTCCATACCCGTGACTGGCGTAGATCGACATCAGATGCCAGAGCATCGGCTTGCCGCCGATTTCGACCAGCGGCTTGGGTCGGATGGACGTCTCTTCTGCGAGGCGGGTGCCGCGCCCGCCGGCGAGGAGGACGACCTTCATGTCCGGGTGCCCTGGGCAGGACCCACCATCGGGCCAATCGTCGGACCGATGCTGCCGCGGCGCTGTCGCCACCGGCGCAAGGTTCCGGAAAACCGGAATCGAAGGAGGTAGACGAAGAACTCCCAGCAGGTCGATGCGCGCACGTGCGAGAGTCCGCGTGCCCTGGTCCGCGCGAACACGTTCAGCTCGAGGACCCGCAAGCCGAGGTAGTGCGCCTTGATGAGTGTCTCGGGCTCGAGCAGCCAGTTGGTGCTCTCCAGCTCCATCGAGAACCACACGTCGCGCGGCAGGATTCGCGGGCAGCCATTGATGTCCCAGGAGCCGATGCCGGGCCACAGCGCCCGGACGAACATGTTGTAGGCCACCGAGACGATTTTCCGAAGCAGGCCGTCCATGCGGAAGCGGCGGCGGACTTTCCCGACGACGGGGCCGCCCACTTCGATCACCGCCTCGTACAGGCGGACGCAGTCCTCCGCGTCGACTTGCCCATCGGCCGGGATGACACCGATCAGGGGAGCCGTGGCGAGAGGAATGCCGGACAGGACCCCCTGACCCATGCCGATATTCCGGGCGACGCGCGTTGTACGGATTCGGCCGGGGTACTTGGCGATGAGATCCTCGATGACGGGGCCGGTGCGATCGCTCGACCCGTTGTCCACGCACACGAGCTCGAGGCGGACATCGTCCTTCTCAAATGCGCGCATGAGCTTCTGCACCGTCGGCGGCAGCGCCTCTTCCTCGTTATAGCAGGGAATCACGAGGCTCAGGTGCGGCCTCGATGGGTCCTCTGCAGGAGGCTTTACCGGGTCGTGCATGCGTGGCTTCCGATCGTCAGGCGAGTCAGGGTGTCTGGTGCTCCCTGACCCCGGATTGAGCAAGTTCGGGGCCGGGACGGGGCCGGGCCAACCATCTCAAGTTGGTGGAGGACTGAGGTTTACACCAGCCCAGTCCGCTGGAATGGTGTTACTGTTGCGTCTACGCAACAATCCGCGGAGACGGAATCGGCACGATGAACTGCCCGCCTCGTTTCCGAAACGCCTGCTGCTGTTGAATGATTTCGTCGGCGAAATTCCAGGCAAGGAGGAGCAGATAATCGGGCTCTCGGGTGAGCAGTGTTTCCACCGGAAGTACCGGAATGTGGGTCCCCGGCATCAAGGTCCCGACCTTGAGATGGCTGCGGTCGACCGTGAACGGAACGAGGTCAGGACCGACACCGCAGAAGTTGAGCATCGTCGTGCCTTTGGCGGGCGCACCATAGGCGGCGACCGTCTTGCCCGCCTCGCCGAGTCGCCGAAGCAGCGACAAGAGCTCCGCTCTCTGGGCTTCGGCGGCTTGTGCAAACTTCCGCCACCGGACCGGGCTGGCCATCCCCGCTTCGCGCTCGGCGGCGGCCAGTTTCAGGACTTCCTCGGCATGGCCGTCGTGATCTTCCGCGCGTCCGGCGTACATACGCAAGGACCCGCCATGCACGGGAACGAAATCGATCCGGACGACCGAGAGGCCTGCCGCCTCGCACAGGCGAAGCAGCGCGGTGACGGAGAAATAGGAGAGATGCTCGTGGTAGATCGTGTCGTATTCGACCCGCTCGAGCATCTCGCCGAGATACGGCGCCTCCACGACGGCCAGACCGCCTTCCCCGAGCAGTGCGCGGGCGCCGGCAAGAAATCCCGCGGGATCATCGACGTGGGCGAGTACATTGTTGGCGAGGAGCGCGCGCGCCGGGCCGTGCGCCTGGCGAAGCCGGGCGCCTTGCTCCCGGTCGAAAAAGACCGTTTCGGTCGGAATTCCGCGCTCGATCGCCAGCGCGGCGATGTTCCTCGCGGGCTCGACGCCGAGCACCCGCACGCCGAGCTCCTTGAAGCAGGTCAGCAGACTTCCGTCGTTGCTCGCCGCCTCGACGACGAGGCTCCCGGCGTCGAGCGTGAGGAGGTCGACCACCGTTTTCGCGTAGGAACGGTTGTGAGCGGCGATCGTTTCCGAAGTGCCGGTCACGTAGATGTAATTCCGGAACAGGACTTCCGGATCGATGACGTCGACCAGCTGGACGAGGCCGCAATTCGTGCAGCCATGAAGGACCAGCGGAAACTTCGCTTCGTCGGCGATTTCGGATCGGTCGCGAAGGAACGCATTGGCGAGCGGCTGCGCTCCCAGGTCAAGAAACCCCACCAGGCTTTCCTGTCCGCAGGCACGGCATGAGGATCGGCGGTGATGGGCCGGTCGCTGGCTCACAACGCGCCCCGGGTCGGAGGGTCGAATGGCATGGCTTCTCCCGATTTGGTACGATAAGAACTCCGCCGCGACGGAGTTTGCAAGAGGCGGGCCCGAAGCGGGCGACGCCCGGGGGTGCCCGGTGGCCACCGCTGGCACCAAACCTGCACCTCTCCACCCTCGCGGTTGGAGAGTCCTCGACCGGCTGCCCACCATGACCCCTGGGGTGTGAATCATGTCGGACGGGATCCTGATCACGGGAGGGGCGGGCTTCATCGGCGTAAACGTCGCCGCCCACTACCTCTCCCAGGGACGGCGAGTCGCCATCCTCGACAATTTCAGCCGCTCGGGGACAGAGCAGAACCTCGAATGGTTGCAGCGCGAATTCGGCGACCGGGCCGTCGTGCTTCGGGGAGATATCCGCGCCCTCGATCAGCGATTCTCCGAGGAGGTCGAGCGGGCCGGCGTGCTTTTTCATTTCGCCGCGCAGGTTGCCGTGACGACCTCGGTCGTGGATCCGGCAACCGATTTCGCGATCAATGCCCAGGGAACGTTCAACGTGCTGGACGCCGTGCGGCGGTCCAGCGCCCGGCCCATCGTGATTTACAGCTCCACCAACAAGGTGTACGGCAGGATGGCATCCGCTCCCGTGGTGGAACGGGGCCCGCGATACGGCTATGCCTCACTCCCCGAGGGCGTTTCCGAAGAAACCCAGCTCGACTTCTACTCGCCCTACGGCTGCTCCAAGGGTGCAGGCGACCAGTACACCGTCGACTTTGCCCGGATCTACGGACTTCGGACCGTCGTTTTCCGGCAGTCGTGCATTTACGGTCCCCATCAATTCGGAATGGAAGACCAGGGGTGGGTCGCCTGGTTCACGATCCGGGCGCTTCAGGGCCGGCCGGTCACGATCTACGGTGACGGCAAACAGGTCCGCGACGTGCTGCATATCGACGATCTGGTGGCCGCTTACGAAGGAGCGGTCCGGCACATCGATACCGCGAGCGGACGGGTTTACAACATCGGTGGCGGGCCTCGGTATACCCTCTCGCTCCTCGAACTGCTCGAGGTGCTGCGCCGGCGATTTGGAAAACCGCTGGAGCACAGCTTTGCCGACTGGCGGCCGGGCGATCAGCGCGTTTTCGTGAGTGACATCCGGAGAGCCCGCGCCGATCTCGGCTGGGAACCCCGGATCGGCACGGAACAGGGCGTCGGCGCGCTTGCCGAGTGGCTGGATCGCAACCAGGCCGTGCTGGCCGACGTGCTCCGCTAACCGGTCCCTTCGTGATTCTCTCGCGTTCCCCAACCTGGTCCCGATGCCCAAACTGAGCGTCATCATCCCGGCCAAAAACGAGGAAGTTCCGCTTCCGATGGTGCTCCGGGATCTGAATGCGACGATACCGAAGCTCCACGGGTACGACGTCGAGGTGATTGTCGTCGACGACCGCTCGACCGACCGGACCGCCGAGGTCGCGAAAGAGCTGGGCGCGCGGGTCGTCGCCAACGCGCGCAAATCCGGAAAAGGGATGGCCCTGCGCGCAGGGTTCGAGGCGGCGACCGGGGACATTCTGGCCATGATGGACGCGGACTATTCCCACCGCGCCGAAGAGCTGCCGCTGTTTCTCGACGCCCTGAAGCAGGAGGATGTGGGACTGGTGATCGGGTCTCGTGTCGTCGGGGGAAGCGAGGAGTACCATCACGTCCGGGCGCTCGGAAACGTATTTCTCAGCGCCTCGCTCGGGCTCGCCACCGGCCGCTATCTCTCGGACGCACTGAACGGCTTCAAGGTGTTCCGCCGGGAAGTCTTCACCGGGTTCCAGTACACCGCGCCGAGCTTCGAAATCGAAATCGAGCTCATCGCCAATGCGATGCGGGGAGGCTATCGAATCGTGGAGATCAGCAGCCACGAGCGGGCGCGGGCGGGGGGCCAAATGAAGTCGCGCGTCATCCGGCACGGTACCCGCTTCCTGCTCAGGATCATTTGGGAAGGAGTGCGCGGCGTCCGCGCGAAGCGCCCGCGCCAGCGTGCTACGCCGGAGGGCTGACGAGCCGGTTGTACACCATCCCGACGATCCGCCCGATCGCGTATCCCAAAACAAATCCGTAGACGAATCCGATGAAGCTCCCGACAATGCTGACGGAGTATCCCGGGAAGTAGGCCCGCAGCAGAATCAGGTGCTGGCCCACATTGATGCCGCCCCGCGCCACGAGGAAGATCGTGGCCAGGAAGAGACCGCCTCCCAGGAGAAGCCCGACCGCAATACCCCAGGCTCGGGCATTGAGCCGGGCCAGCGTATTCCGGAGCTCTTGAGACTCGTCGCTGCTCTTCGTCATGATGAGGGCCCCATGATGAGACGTATGCGCGCTCAAATATGGTCGAGGAAGTCGCGGGTTTCCGACAATTGGGCTCGGGTCCGGATCACGAACAGCGAGATGGCCAGGACGAAGTTCCGGCAGAAGGCGACGAACCAGCCGAACACGAATCCCGCCACACCGGCCCACCCGGCCCCGATGAGCGCCCCGATCCAGCTCACCGAATACCCCCGGAAATACACCTGGAGGAGCCCCAAGGGGAGCCGCTGGTCCGGTGGCTGCAGCAAGGTGACCGCCGTGCTCAGGAAGACCAGCAGTCCCGCCGCGACGCCGATGGCGGCACCGAAGGCGGACTTGTGGAGGGGCGCGAAGGCCAGCAGCAGCTCCTTCGGCAAGTGCCCGGTGGATGGCGGTGGCGACGTTGCACTCATGGATTCACCTCCTCCGGAGTTCCCATCCGCCGGCGAGTGAGATGGAGCAGGAGCCCTGCGGCGACCGCGGCGCCGCTGATGGCATAGTACAAAAGATTGAGCGGCAGCACGGCCAGCGTGAACAGCGGCCCCTCCTTCCGGAGAAACCATCCGAACAGGGCGCGATTGGACACCAGGACGATGGCGAGGGCGATCCCTGCCGAGATCAGGAGGTCGGAGCGTCCCGCGGGTCCCGCGATGAGCGCCAGCAGACACGCGGCGGCGACCAGCGCGATCTTGAACGACTCGCCCTGCTTGAGATTGAGATTCGACGGTTTGGTCAAGCGCTCCCGCTCGAGAAGCAGTAGCACCCAGGGAATACCGCGATCGAAGAGATCGGTCTGCATGGCGCCCCAGAAACGCCACCGCTTGAGATGAGTCCCCTGAATCACCGGATCGATCCGGGTCCGGAATCCGCGATCGTGGAGGCGGTAGCCCAGGTCGATGTCCTCGATTTGCGGGCGCGGATACCTCCCGGCGTCGAATCCACCCACTGCCGCAAACGCCGTGCGGCGCACGGCGCCGCATCCCGCCCAGAAGGTGTCCGTTTCGCCCTCGCCCTGCAGATGAACGTAACGATGCAGGAGGTTCCGGTAGCGGGAAAAGAGGCTGGGCGCCTCGGGCGTGTCGTCGTACGCGCCGAACAGTGCATCCATTTCGGGATGCGCCTCGATGGCTTCGACGAAGCGGCGCAGCGTATCGGAGTGGACCCGAACGTCCGCGTCGATGAAGACCAGCCATGCGCCGCGACTCGTGTCCACGCCGGCATTCCGGGCGAATCCGGGTCCGTGCGCGGGGGACGGCAGCGTCACGACTCCGTCGGCCCACTGCGCCGCGACGGCTGCGGTCGCGTCGGTGCTGGCATCATCCACCACGATCAGCTCCCAGCGGTTCCGGGGCAGGTCGCTCGCCGCCAGCGCCCCGAGCGTGTCCGGCAGGAGCGCTGCCGCCTGATAAGCCGGGACGATCACGGAGAGCAACGGCTGCGGTCCGCTCATCGGCTTGCCGGGCTCCGAAGCCAGGCGCGCGCGCGGCGCGCCTGCCGCCGGCACCAGAGCCAGGTCCGGAATTGTCTCGATCCCCACCCGGCGCGCCGGGCCGGCTCCCGCAAGTACCAGGCATCGATGCGCGGGAGCTGAAGCCGCTGCTCGCGTCCGCCAATTTCCCGGAGCTCCGTCGTGCAGGCCCAGCGGTAGGACCGGGCCACCACATTCTCCGCGGCGGGGGCGGTCTCGCCGTAGGGATATGCGAACCCGGCGGGACGGCTTCCCAGGCGGGACTCCATCTCGTCGGCCGCGCCGGCGATTTCCCGCTCGAGTGCATTGGCATCGAGCGCCGGAAGGCGCGGATGGGTGCGGGTATGCGCTCCGAGGGTCACCCCCGCATCCCGGAGGCGGGCCAGCTCATCCCACCCGAGCAGCGGCAACGAGGGAATCCCGGCGCTCTCGCGACCTCCCCAGCGGTTGTCGCCCCCCACATGGCCGGTGACGACGAAGATCGTCGATGGGAGCCCGAATTTGCCGAGGACCGGGGCGGCTTCGACGCCGTAATTGGCGAATCCGTCGTCGAACGTCAGCGCCGCGGCGTTTGCCTCGTCGGGGAGCTCCAACAGCCGGTCTACCCCGACCACTTCGACCTCCGATTCAGCCAGCCATTCCACCTGGCGGCGAAACTCCTCCGGCGCCACGGATATCGGCGATCCGGATCGATCGAGCGAGTGCCAGGTGAGGATGGCGCGCATGCTATCGAGAAGCCAGCCGGGCGCGCTGATCGGCGATGACGTCGCCGATGATGGTGGCCAGGGGCGTGCGGGGCCGGAATCCGATGGTCCGCTCGAGCTTTCCAAGGTCCGGCACTCGCCGCTGCATATCCTCGAACCCCTCGGCGTACGCCTCGGCGTACGGGACAAGCTTGATCTCAGAACGGCTCCCCGCAGCGTCGCGCACCATTTCGGCAAGGCGAAGAATCGTCACCTCTTCGTCAGACCCGATGTTGTAGACCCCCCCGACGCTTGCCGGAGTGGCCAGCAGCCGGAGCACCGCCTCGACGGCATCCCGCACGTGCCCGAAACAGCGGGACTGGGTCCCGTCGCCGTACACGGTGATCGGCTCCCCCGAGAGTGCCTGCGCCGCGAAGCTGGGGAGGACCATGCCATAGCGGCCGGTTTGTCGCGGCCCCACCGTGTTGAAGAAACGCACCACGACGACCGGAACCTGCTTTTCACGGTAGTACGCGAGTCCCAGCCACTCATCGAGGGCTTTCGAGCAGGCGTAGGCCCAGCGCGAATGGGTGGTTGGACCGAGTTGGAGATCGCCCTCCTCGGAGAAGGGGAGCTTGGTGCTCTTGCCATAGACCTCCGAGGTGGAGGCCAGCAGGACCGGCTTTTGCTTCTTGGCCGCCGCGGCGAGGACGACTTCGGTGGCGCGGATGTTGGTCTCGATGGTGTGCACCGGCCGCTCGACGATGAGCCGGACCCCGACGGCCGCGGCGAGGTGGACCGTGGCATCGCAGCGATCGAGACACTCGGTGACGAGAGGAACGTCGAGCGCGGAACCGATGCGATAGTCGAAGCCCTCACGGCCGACCAGGTGGGCGATGTTGTCCATGCTTCCGGTGGACAAGTCATCGAGCAGGAGTACGCGGTCGCCTCGTTCGAGGAAACGGGTCGCCAGGTGAGATCCGATGAAGCCCGCACCGCCAGTGATGAACACTCTCATGCGTCCCGCCTCGGCAAAAGGCGCTCGAGCACCCTGCCGTCGTGCTTCCGCTCGGCAGCGTGTTGAACGATGTCCAGATACTTGGGGATCACGACGCTTTCGCACCAGCGCTCCTCGAAGGCGCGGCGCGCAGCGCGCCCCAGCTCGTCGCGGTAGGCCGGATCGGCGGAGAGCCGGGTCATCGCCGCAACCAGCTCCTCGCCGGTGGAGAAGAGCTCGCCGCCGTGGGCTGTCGCCGTGATCTCCGGCAGCGGGCCGAGCCGCCGTGCGATGACGGGCGTCGCCTGGCGGAAGGCCTCGAGCAGGATGATGCCGAAGGTTTCATAGCACAGTGAAGGGACGATGAGGGCAACGGCGTGCCGGTAGAGCCGGGCAAGCTCCTCGCCGGCGAGCCGGCCGAGGAACCGGATCCGGGGCATTCCCGCGGCCTGACTCCGCAATTCCGCTCCGAATTCACCATCCCCTGCGATCAGCAGATCGATCTCCCCATCGCCGACGAACACGGGGATCACGTCCTGAAGTCCCTTGATTCGCTCCAGGCGGCCGACGAAGAGAAAGTAGGGCCGCTCCTGCGGCCTGCCCGCGCCCGAAATGCCGCTGCCCTCACCGGCCTCCGGAAGAAAATAGGGCAAGACTTCCATGTCCCGCGGGAAACCGAATTCCCGGTGTTTGTCGCGGCTGAATTCGCTCATCGCGATGAAGGTGTCCACGTGAACCAGCTCGCGCTCCAGCAATCCGGTCGAGCGCCACCACTGGGGAGGACGTCGGTAATGGAGCTGGCAGCGGAGGCACTCTCGTCCGGTACAGAGCTCCCGGCCGTGCCGCCAGAGGACGTGGGTGGGGCACACCAGCCAGTGTTCGTGGGCCATATACAACTTGATCCCGGAGCCATAGCGCAGAAGCCCCGGGCCGCCGATGAGAGAGACATTATGGAAGTTGATGACGTCGAAATCGCCCCGGGCGAGGATCGCCGCGATGCGCCGTCCGTTCAGCACCGGGCGGCCGAACTGCTGGGTGAGTAGAGGAGACAATACGCCGAGGCGGCTCCGAAGCGGAACGACGTCGATTCCGGCGGGCTCGGGCTCACCCGGGGGCGCCGGGCCATGAGCCAGCGCCGCGTAGGCATCGAGGTCGTGGAGCACCGTCACGTGATGTCCGGCACGTGCGAGCCCGCGGGCGAGACGCTGGATCCCGATGCCATCGCCCCCGAAGTTGTAGGGTGGATAGAACGTGGTGAGAAAGCAGAATTGAAGCCCGCTCATGCTGCGGCCTCCCGGAGCGCGGCTAGTGTGGAGCGCGCTCCCGCCGTCCAGGTCAGACGGGCAGCCCCACGTTGCGCCGCCGCGGCCATGGTGCGCCGGGCCTCAGGATCTGTCGCCAGGAGCACCAGGGCGTCGGCCAGGGCCGCGGTGTCTCCGGGCGGGACGAAGATCCCCCCGCCCGGAAGCAGGTCTGGCAGGGGACTCGCCGTGGTAGCGATCACGGCGGTCCCGCACGCCGCCCCTTCCACCGCCGGCAATCCAAATCCTTCCGAAGCCGACGGGAGGACGACGGCGAGCGCCCCCGCGAGCAGGTGGCTCAACTCTTCGTCCTCCACGAACCCGGTCCAGCGCACCAGCGCCTCGTTGCCGGCCTCCCCGATCGCGCGGCGAATGGCCGCCTGACCACTGTGGAAGACGTCGCCCTCCAGCGCGCCGACCAGCAGGATGAACGGGGGATCGGGAATTCGCGCCGCGGCGGATGCGTGGGCGCGGACCAGGACATCCACAAGCTTGTGCGGATTGAATCCACCCACATACACGAACCAGGCTTTTCCCGGGGGCACGCCAGCGCGTCGCGCGGCGGCGGCGATCTCGCCGGGATTCCGGCCGGAGCGGTACGCCTGTGCCGGCGCCTCGGTGGCAATCCGCAGGCGGGAGCGGCCGATCCCGAGCACCTCGCCGAGCTCCCGCGCCGCGAACTCCGAGACCGTCAGGATCAGGCGGGCCTGCCGGATGGCCAGCCCGACCTTGGCCTTCCAGAACAACCGCGCGCGCCAGCTGGGGAGGGTGAGCTCGGGAAACCGTTCCGCAATCGCGTCGTGAATCGTGACGACCGCGCGCAGCCCGGGTGGAAGCGGAAAGTACGTGTAGACGCTGGGCGAAAAAAACACGTCGAGCCGGTTCCCGCGCACGGCCCGGGTGAACCGGAGCATGTCGGGCAGGGAACGGGCCGAATCGCTGCCGGCGGCTCGGGTGGGGGAGACCCGCTGCGGCACGACGACTCGAACCACGTTCGGCGCATCGAGGGAAAACCGCGCCTCCGCCCGGGCGTCCAGGAAGCAGACGAACTGGTCGGCTGGGGATTCGCGGACCATGGCCGCCGTGAGCTCGCGGGTAAAACGGCCATAGCCCCGCTCATTCGCCCAGCAGGTGGCATCCACACCGATCCGCATGGAGGCTCTACGGCCTGGCGCGTGGCGTGGCGGCCGCGCCCGCGGGAGATTCGAGCCGTTGCTCCTCATGGTATTCGAAATCGGTGTTGACCGACCAGATGTCGTGCGCCGCGCCCTGCATGTTCCAGACGGCCATCATCGCGGTCAACATCGAATGGTCCTGGTTGTTGTACTTGTGCATCCCGTTGCGTCCGACGGTATGCAGGTTCGAAATCGGGTCGATGAATTCGCGAACCCGTTCGAGATGCTCGCGGTATTCCCCATCGTAGATGGGATAGGCTTTGGGCATCCGGATGACGGTGCCATCCACGACCGGCCTGCCGCGCGCCATACCGAGCTCGTCGAGCTCGCGGGTGGCCAGGGCGATCAGCTCCTCGTCGCTGCTCGTCCACAGACCGTCCCCTTCGAAGCAGAAGTACTCCAGTCCCAGGCACGTCTTTCCGGCCTCGGGCACCATAGCACGGCTCCAGTTGTTGAAATTCTGGATGCGGCCAACCTTGACGCCGGGCGTGTGGATGTAAATCCAGTTGTCGGGGAAGATGTCATCACCGTCGAGAATGAGGGCGACGACGAGGAAATCGCGGTATCGGAGTCCCTCGGCGGCGACCCGTACTCGCGCCGGAACCGCCGGCTCGAGCGCCCGGACCAGGTTCCGGACTGGCATCGTGGAGATGACGTGCTCGGCGGTAAACCGCTGCTCGCCCCCGGGGGTCCGGGCACGGACTGCGGTGACGCGCCGCTCGCCGGTCGCGGGATCGGTGGCGTATTCGATCGCACTGACTTCGTGACCGGTCAGCACCTGATTCCCCATCTCCACGACCCGGTCCCTGGCCGCTTCCCACATCTGTCCCGGCCCGAGGCGCGGGTAGCGGAATTCGTTGATGAGGCTCTTGATCTTGGTCGAACGCTTATTGAGCGCGGTGGCGGAAACAATCGCCTTGGCGAGTGAGAGTCCCTGGATCCGCTGGGCCGCCCATTCCGCGCGGATCTCGGTACACGGGATGCCCCAGACTTTTTCGGTGTAGGTCTTGAAGAAGATCTGGTATAGGCGCTTCCCGAACCGGTTGGTGACCCACTGCTCGAAATTCTCCTCGATCAGGATGGGGTTGAGCTGCGCGTGCATGTAACTCAGCACGATCCGCACGGCGTTGATCAGGCCCAGACCCTGGAGAGCGTTCATCGCCCGGAGGGGATAGTCGAAGTACTGTCCCCGGTAATGGATTCGCGACATTCGGGGAACCGAGATGAACTCGGACGCGAGCAATTCTTCCCAGATGGCCTGGACCGGCTCGATCTTGGTAAAGAATCGGTGCCCGCCGATGTCGAACCGGTATCCCTTGTATTGAGCCGTCTGGGAAATCCCTCCCATGACCCCGCTCGACTCGAGGACGGTGACCTGGAATCCCTGCTTCGAGAGCAGATAGGCCGCGGTGAGTCCGGCGGGTCCGGCACCGATGATCACGACCCGGTCGCCCGGACGCAGGGGTGCCACCTGCCTGCCGGGGCCGTCCGGGGCGATTACCGGCGGCATCGTGGGATCGTCGCCTCGGCTCACCGCTCTGGGATGCGGAGGTGCCTCCTTCGGGCGCCAGCCGTCCTTCCGTGTACCTAAGCGCACGGGCGTCTCCCGTCAGTCATCGATTATCTCCTGCGGGAGGCCCAGCGGCGATCGCGCCCAACAGGGCGCAGGCATCCTCTGCTGCGCTCTTGGGCGAGTCCAGGACCAGCAGGACCCCTCTCGTTCCGAACCGCGCCTCCACCCGAAGCTCATGGCAGGAGCCAAGGAGCGCCGGCGCAACCTGATAGCGCTCGACTTCCCCCCGGCCGTAGAGCACGACGTATTCGATTTTGTGCTCGCGCAGGGTCCGTACCGCCGTACCTTCGGGCAATCCTCCGAGGAGCTGGGATCGCTCGGTCTGGAGTCCGCTCAGGTAATTCATGCCTGGATTATCGACCGTGAGCACTATCGAGCCCGGTGGGGCGTGGAGGCGAAGATATGCGGCCGCCTCAGCCAGTATTCGGGCTTCGGGCTTGTAACACGCTGGGCTCCGGTAGGGGTCGCTGCGGTCGCATTTGCTTATCTCGACGTCACGGGCCAGCGCGCTCCGTATCGAGCCGAACCCCATCAAAAGCACAAGGGCAAGGATCGCCGGCACCCGCAAGATCGCCGGAGCTATCCTCGTTACCGATTGCATGCCAAGGAGCATTCCGGCAATCACGAAGGGGATCAGCGGCTCCAGGAGGCGGTCCACACGCCAGGGCCAAACGGTGAGAAGCATCGCCCCGAAAATCAGGTACCCGGCGACTGCGCGCGCCTTCCGCCAGAAAACCAGCAGGCCGGCCGGAAGCAATACGAGAGTTGCCGCGAGCCAGGCGAAGTTGTCCATGAGGGTACCCTGCACCGATGGCAGACCTACCGACCAGGGCAGTCCTTCGGTCAGGTAGCCCACCGATTTGCGCCAGAACGAGTGCAGGAATCGAGCAGCCACCCCGGGGCTCGAGGTTTCCAACCCCCTGGCCACATCGAATCCATAGGACCACCCCGAGAGCGCCGTGGGGACGGAGGCGGTGTAGGCGAACCAGCCGCCAACCGCCACCGCGGACGCCACCGCGAAGGCGATCAATTCCCTGGGTCGCCGCCTCGGCAAGAGCCAGAGCCCCACCCCCAGCAACAGCCCGAGGCCGGCGCTTCGCGTCAGGTAGGCTGCGATCGCAAAGGCAATCGCCCCAGCCGTGTACCGTCCGTCGGCGGGCCCCGCCCGTACTGTGCAGAGCAACGACGCCCCCACCAGCGCCAGGAACAACGGCTCGGAGAGGAGAGTTCCTCCCGACCTCAGCAAGGTGTGGTTTAACGCAACCAGCAGTATGGCCGCCAGAGCGAGAGGGACCCCGGCCACTCGTTGCACGATGCCGTACAGACACAGGGCGAAAACGGCCAGGAGCGCCAGGTTCGCACCCCGGATCACGTCGAGGTTTTCTCCGCCCACTTTCCGCATCGCCAGCAGCCAGAGCGGGTACGCCGGCGGGTATTTCACATGCAATGGAGCCCCGGCCAGGTATGTCTCCCGGTAGGAACCCGATTCGAGCGATTTGCTGAGCGCCAGGTAAGTGAGATCATCGCCGCTCGTGATGCCCAGCGGCTGCCGCCCCCGCCACCCCATCACGAGAATGATGAGAACGGCCAACGCGACGACGGCGAACCGGAATCGCGTGAGCACCTCGAGGGGCTTGCTGGTTTCCGGCGCCATTCCCCGAATTCCCTACCATTAGGAATAGGTAATCGAACAACGAATGTTGCGATTACGCAACACATTCGTCGGGTCGTAGGTTAAAACGGTGCGAAACAGCGAGATACCTTGGGGAAACATCACGAAACATGCCACCTACGATGGGGCATCAGAGCCCATCGATTATCGCCACTGGGGTACCCGTTTCACTTCCCTCCAATCGGTACCGGATGGCGAATCGTGCCTGCCAGGTGCGGAGGGTTTCCTGCTCGCTGGGGACATTGGGATCATCGAAGAGAATGACGGCTCCGGGCTCGAGCAAACTCTGCATCCGAGGCAGCAGGCCCCGTCGACCTCCGAAGGTCCGCGCCGGCGGGCCGTCGCAGAGTACCAGGTCGAAAGGACCGGCGATGTGAGTCGGCTCAACCTCGTACCAGGCGAAGTCTTCAAACTCTTCAAGTGCGCTGTGCACCACCTGCACATGCCCCAGGCCGAGGCGGTCGAGCACTCCCTGCACCCGCAACGCCCAGTCCGGCATGTGCTCGAGTGCAACGACCCGTCTCCCAGTCCCGCGCGTGAGAGCACCCATGACGATCGTGGTCAGTCCGCTCCCACATTCCAGGATACCGTGCCGGTGCTGCGGGATAAGACGCGCCAGTGCCTGAAGCAGCGTGGTGCTCGCGGCCATCCCCTCGTTGTCCCAGCTCGACCTGAGCTGCTCGATGAGTGGGACGGGGAGCGCTTCTCCCTGGGGGAGGGCGAGGAGCTTCCTGCAGGCCGCGTGGAAGCGGGCCTCGTTCCAGCGATTCTTGAGGAAGGATTTCAGCGGCCGCGGGAGCATCCGGCGAAGAGTGCGCGTCACCGTGTTCAAGGCTGCCGCCGGGCCGGGTGGGGTGCCGCCGAGCTCGTTCACCGAGATCAGACCAGCGCCAGCGCTTCGACCCGGACCGCGGCCACCTTGAATTCGGCGATCTTGGCGTAGGGATCCAGCGCCGGATTGGTGAGCAAGTTCGCTGCCGCTTCGCGGAAGTGCATCGGGATGAAGACCTGGCCCCGGGCCTGGCGATCGGAGATCCGCACGCCGATCAGGATGCTGCCGCGGCGCGATGTCACCCGGACGGTCTCCCCCTCGGCCACGCCCAGCGTGAGCGCGTCGGCGGCACAGATCTCGACGATGGGGACCGGTTCCCGCGAATCGAGTCCCTCGGCACGGCGGGTCATGGTGCCGGTGTGCCAGTGGTACATCTGGCGCCCGGTGTTGAGGAAGAACGGGTATTCCTCGCTCGGCAGCTCGGAGGGCGGGAGATACTCCACCGGCACCAGCAGCGCACGGCCGTCCGGCGTCGGAAACCTGTCGGCGAAGAGGAACGGAGTTCCCGGCGAGTCGGCCGTCGGCACCGGGTATTGCAGCGATCCCTCCCGGCGCAGTTTCTCGTACGAGACGCCGCGCCAGGTCGGTGTCACCCGGGCGATTTCATCCATGACCTGGGCCGGCGTATCGAACGGTGTCGCGAGTCCGAGGCGCCGCGACAAATCGATCAGAATCGCCAGGTCCTGTCGCGCCTCGCCCGGGGGAGGGACGGCGGGCATGGCGAGCTGGATATGCCGGTCGGTATTCGCAAACGTCCCTTCTTTCTCGGCGAATGACGAACCCGGCAGCACCACGTCGGCCCAGCGGGCCGTTTCAGTCAGGAAGAGGTCCTGCACCGCGAGAAACTCGAGCTTCCGCACCCACTCTTCGGCCTTGGCCACATTGGGGTCGGAGAGCACGGGATTCTCACCCATGATGAACATCCCGCGGACCGGGCTGCCCTCCTTCACGATCTCGGTGACCATGAGACCGTTCTCGAGGGAAAGGGACTGCTCGGGTACTCCCCACGCCGCGGCGTACTCGGCGCGATTCGCGGGATCCTTGACCGGCCGATAATCGGTGTAGGCGAACGGAATCGCACCGACATCACTCGCCCCCTGCACGTTGTTCTGGCCGCGAATCGGAATCATCGCCGCGCCCCAGCGGCCGATCATTCCGCAGGCGAGCAGGAGATTCAGCAGGCTCGCAACGATGTCGGTGCCGGTCGCGTGCTGGGTCAGCCCCATTGCCCAGAGGGTCGAGGTATTGGGCCCCCGGGCATAGAGCTCCGCCGCGCCCCGGATGAGGTGCTCCGGAATGCCGGTGATACGTTCGGCGACTTCGAGCGTATAGGGGGCGACGGCGGCCTTTACCTTGTCGAAGTCGATGGTCCGCTGCCCGACGAAGGCCTCGTCCACCAGCCCGACGCGGATGATGTGCGCCAGCATCGCGTTGTAGAGGGCGACGTCGGTGCCGGGGAGCATCTGGAGATGGATATCGGCCAGGGCGGCGAGCTCGGTCTTTCGCACGTCCGCCACGATGAGCGTAGCGCCCTTGGCGCGCGCACGCTTGATCAGCGCGCCGAACACCGGGTGACTCTCGGTGGTGTTCGCCCCGGCGATGAAGATCACATCGCAGGCTTCCTCGATCTCCCGCATCGACCCCGATGCCGCGGCGGTGGCGAGCGCGCGATTCATCGCGGCCACGGAGGTCGAGTGGCAGAGCCTGGTGCAGTGATCCACGCTGTTGGTTCGGAACCCGGCGCGGACCATACGCATCAGGGCGTAGTTCTCCTCGTTGCTGCATTTCGCGGAGGAGAAGGCGGCCAGGGCCTGGGGCCCGATGCCGTCACGGATGCGGGTCAGCTCCTGGGCGGTGAGGCTCATCGCCTCTTCCCAGCTCGCTTCGCGGAAGCTGTCGTACCATTCGGGGGGGGTCGCGTTGCGATCGCGCACGTCGCCGTCGTCCTGCAACGGCCGGCCGGTGAGCGGGGGCTTGCCCACCTGGCGCTCGGGCGGCCGTGGCTTCCTGCCCCGGCCTTCTTCGGCGACGGTCTGCCACTGTCCCATGCGGTAGCGCGGGGATTCACCTGCGTACACCCAGGCTCCGTTCCGTTGCTCCCATCCCTTCCGGATCAGCGGCTTGAGCAGGCGGTCGCGATGCTGGGGAAAATCGTAGCCGAAACGGCCCTTGACGCAGGTCGAGCCCTGGTTCGGCGTGCGCTCCTCGATCCAGGGCGACGTCACCCGGACGACTTCGTTTCCGCGAGCGTGGATATCGATCTGGCAGCCGACGCCGCAGTAGGGGCAGACCGAACGCACCACGCGATCGGGCTCCCGGATGGCCGCCTGATCGAATCGCTTGCGCGGCATGACCTCGAAGATCGCGCCGGTGGGGCAGACCCGGACGCACTCGCCGCACCAGGTACATCCCGCGTGATCGGGATCGCCGTCGCCCCCCACGATGATCTCGGTGCCGGCGCCGCGCTCCGCGACATCCAGCACACCGACTTCCTGGATGTCCTCGCACGCCCGCACGCACCGGGTGCAGAGGATACACAGCGACATGTCGTGGCTGATCATGACGTCGCCGGGCCGGGTATCCCCTCCCCGCAACGGGAGTTCCCGGCTGGGGAGATCGGTGACGCCGTAACGTGTGACGTAGCGTTCGAATTCGTTGCGGGGCTGATTTCGCCCGCCGTTATTCAGATGGCTGCCGGGATACCGCTCGAGGAGGAAGCGCAGGACGCTGCGACGATTCTCGACCGCCGGAGCCGACTCGGTCTCCACGACCATGCCGGGCACCGCAGGCGTCCCGCAGGCGGGGACCATCTTGCCGCCGCCCTCGACCGAGACGAGGCAGATGCGGCAATTGGCGACGTTGGGAAGCTTCGGGTACCAGCAGAGGGTGGGAATGTCGACGCCGCGCGCTCGAGCCGCGTCGAGGATCGTCGCGCCGGGCTCAAACGTGATTTCCTCACCATTCAGGGTGAAGCTCGGCATGACTGGGTCAATCCATCCGCGGCAGGAGGCGTTCCGAGGATAGGGCCTGAACGCGGGGAGGCGCAAGCTCCCGCGGCTTCTTCCTCGCTCCAGAGGTACGCCCAGAACGGAACCTTGGCTCGTTTAGGCGTACCCGTTTGAATGATGATGCCGCGGGGCTCCCGCGTGTCCAGTTCCGGCGATGGGAATTGCATACTGTCTCCTGGGATGCCCAAGGAGACGGATGAAGCATCAGCAGATGCACTGCACAGGAGAGCGGGGAAGGCGGGAGGCGAAAATCGACCGATTGTTTGACAGTTCGCTCGCTCAGGCGGTCGAAGCGTGCGAAGCGGCCTTTGGGAACGGGCGCGACA
>Ga0070704_100000316_pt1 | contig 21661 bp, 17 predicted proteins | sample KBSK5252metaG_FD_65467 | JGI IMG/M metagenome (GOLD analysis project Ga0070704, IMG submission 65467) | Corn, switchgrass and miscanthus rhizosphere microbial communities from Kellogg Biological Station, Michigan, USA - KBS K5-25-2 metaG | ecosystem: Host-associated > Plants > Roots >...
GCCCAAGCTTCGAGCGTCGTGCGGATGCCGGTCCCCGGTTTGTCGAACGACTGGTAAACATGGAACGTGTCCGCGGCCGGCGTCGCGGCTACGGCGCTCATCAGTGGGGCCGCGAACCCTTGCGTTTCGGGCGACACGACGATGACGGCGTACAAGACGCCCGCGATTTCCCGAACGCTCGCAACCTCGAATCCGAGCCGCGCCAGCGAGTCGAGTGTGGCGCGGTCCCCAATCTTCCCAGGCTTGGAGATCGGCACCTGGGCCATGTGATGCTGGGCCGCTGCCGGCCGGAGGGGGGCGGCGGCGGCGACGGCGACGGCCAGGGTGCCGGCTAGAAACCGAGGCGTTGCGCGAGCCATGCGGGGGCGGCCAGATAGCCGCCGAGGACGAGACCGAGCCAAATGAGCGCGGCCGCGACCGGGGCCCAGAACAGGGCGACGGGCCACAACGCCGGGCGCCACCGTGTGAGCGTTTCGATCTCGGGGGTCCAGCGGCGGCGTTCTTCTTCGACTTCCCCCTCGAGCGCGAGCCAGGCCGCTTCCAGGCGCCGGGCGGCGGCGCGCAAGGCTTCTTGCCAGGCCGCATGCGCGTCCTTGTCGAGCACGCTCGCCCCCTGGACGCGCGTGGCCGCCGCGTCCAGCTCGTCGAGGGCCGCGACGAATGCCGCGCCGCCCGTGCCGAAGCGAGCCGCGATCGCGCGCTTCTCCCCCATCGCCAAGAGACGGGTCTTGAGGCGACGGCGCGGCAACCGCACCTGGCGCGCCGTGCGGACGATCTCGGCCTCGAGCGCGTCGGCCACGCGAGCGGCCGCGCGGCGCACCGCCCGGTCCCAGGCCGCCGCCCACGCACGTCGCCCCGTTACTTCGAGCACCTGAGCACGGTCCTCACGCGCGGCCGCCCCGCGTCCTTCGCCGCCGATTTCGAGCACCGCCGTGGCCAACTCCTCGCGGATGTCGTCCAGCGGCACCCACGGGGGCTCGCGCCGCCGCGCCACGATCACTCGGCCGAGCGATGGGGCCAGCTCCGGGACGCGGAGCGGCATCGGAATGTTCATGAGGCGTCGATCCGCGCGGCGTGACCGGTACGGCGCTCGTAGGCCTTGGTGAAGAACGACAACGACTCGGGAAGGAATTGGTCGCGGGGGATGCCGGTGACGGAGATCGCCTGCTCGATGGCTCGAGGCTCCCCCTCGACCTCCACGAGAACGTCCATCGCGGGATACCACTCGATTCGCACAGCCGCCTGTGCGAGCCGGTACTCGGCGATCGTCCGGTCGATGCGCATCACGACCTCGTACCCCAAGTGCTCCAAGATGGCGAGGGCCGCGTCGGGATCCTCGAGCCGCGTCTCGCACTCTTCCCGCCGCTTGTACCCACGCTGAACGCTGACCGGCCCCTTCCATGCAAGCACGCCATGGATCGTGGTGCCACGATAGGTGCGCAGCCGGAGCACCTCATCCCGCCCCTCTAACTTTCCCCCGCGGTCGAAGCGCAGGTCGCGCATCTCCCCACGAAACAGCAGCTCGGCGCCGGCGCGCGCCAGGGCCGCCTCGAGTGCCGCGGGATCGTCGACCCGCGCCTTCAGCTCCAGCTCGTCGCTCGATCCACTCACTCGAGGAGGGCGCCGGTTACCGCCCCGGTATCGACCAGGTGCGCGAACACGTGCGCCGCCCCCGCGGCGCGCAGCTGCGCTACCCCAAACGATCCCGTCGCCACCGCCACCACACGCGCTCCGATGGGGCGTCCGCACGCGATGTCGTCCGGCGTGTCACCGACGATCACGACCTCCGCCCCGGCGAAACTCTTGCCAGTTTTCCGGGCGGCGCGCTCCGCCGCGATCGCCGGCAGGTCGCCGCGGCGGGCGGAATCGGAGCCGTACGCGCCGACGGCGAACCGCGCCGGATCGAGCCCGGCCGAGCGCAACTTGAGGGTGGCGCCGCCTTCCACGTTGCCAGTGAGCAGACCCACCAGCGCGCGCCCCGCCGCCTCGTGCGGCTCCAGGGCGGCGAGCAGCTCCATCACTCCCGGGAAGAGCCGCGTCTTCTGCGCCGGCTGCGCGAGCTCGGCCGCGAGCAGCCCGACGTAGCGCCGGCACACCGCGGCGATCCGCTCCTCGGCCTCCGCCTCAGGATGCCCCGCCAACGTCATCAGCTCGCGCACGATCTGCGGGTCGGTCTTCCCGTCGAAGCGGTATTGGTCGATCGGGCCGGCGGTGCCCATCTCGTCGAGCAGCGCGCGCTGGATCGCGCGACGCCCCGCGCCGTCGGTCCACAACAGTGTGCCGTCGATGTCGAAGAGGATCAGGCGCAACGCCGCACCCCCACCAAGTTCTCGCGCAATTTCACCATCCGGGGTTCATGGCCGAACAGGTCGTCCACGCCCACGCCACCGCGGGACAGCGCCGCGTGCACGATGCGGCCCGCGCCCGCCCACAGGGCGACGTGCGAGACGCGCCCGCGCTCCGTGAAGAACAACAGATCGCCGGCCTCGTATCCCGTCCCGTCGATCGACATGGGCACGTCGCGGCCCTGCCCGAACTGCTGATCGCTGTCGCGCAGCAGCCGGAAACCACGCGCGGCGTAAACGGCTTGAACGAGCCCCGAGCAGTCGATCCCCCACTCGGTGCGGCCACCCCATAGATACGGCGCGCCGGCATACCAGCGCTGAGCCAGCTCGGGTAGCGCGAGGTGCCGAGCCTCGACCCGCAGCTCGCTCTCGGGTCGCACCTCACCCGCGACGACCTTGCCCTTCACGCCATCCGCCAGCTCGACGGTGCCATTGCGCCGCAACGCCAGTCGCGCCCCCAAGGGCAGGCGCCGCCGGCCCCCGTCTGTCTGCATCTCCGCGCCGAGCGCCCGCGCCGTTGCCCGCTCGGCCCAGTCCTGCGCCCACTGCGCCGGACCCGTCGCCACGTACCCCGAGTGCATCCAGGCGACGTAATCGTCGGGCGCGCGCACCCGCAGCCACTCCCCCTGGCGTTCCAGGATGTCGAGGGACTCGCCGTGCAGCGCCTCGCTCACGCGCGCCGAGTCGAGCCGCGGGTCGCCGAGCAAGGGCGCAAGGGCGGCGGTGACGACCGCCGACGAATCCACCGCGCGTTCGGGGAGGAGGCGGACTGCTTCGCCGAGGCCGGCGTCGCTCGCGAGGCGGCGCAGGGACTGCTGCGCGTCCTGACTGGTGGTGACGCCCGTCAGCAAATCGGCGACGGAGACCTGGAAGACACCGAGCCGGCCGTCGGGGACCCATTTCCGCCGGATGTCATCGATGGCGCGCTCGAGCTTATCCATCCTATGCGCGCCGCACGGCGCGCTCGACCGCGGTCGGCACCGCCAGCGCCGCGAGCGCTTCGACCTGGAGCGTCGAGGCCGCGGGCACCGCCGCCGTACTCACGGCGAACACGACGTCCCCGTCGTACAGCGTCCCGTAAGGCGTAATGCGCCGGGCCAAGGCGTCGCTCCCGGCGTGGGCCAGCGCCTCGAGCTGGACGCGATCGAGCACCGCGTTCGTCGCGATGACGGCGAGGGTGGTATTTCGCGTCAGCCGCTCCGGATCGCCGAAGGGTGCGCCGCCGCCCGCGAGATAGCGCATGGAATCGATGAAGCGGCCGTCAGGGCCACGCGCGCCGGCGATGATTTCGCCGCGCGCGTCCCGCACGTCGCCCACGGCGTTCAGGACGGTCAGCACGCCCACGACCACGTCCCCCGCGCGCTCCGCCCACGTGCCGAGGCCCGCCGGCCACATTTTGTCGATCCCCGCGGCTTTGCCGACGGTGGCGCCGGTGCCGACGCCGGTGGCGCCTTCGGCGAAGTCTTCGGCGGCCGCCTCGCAGGCACGGTAGCCGTCGTCGGGGCCGGGCCAACCCACCGGCTTCCCCGCATTACCGAGATCGAAGACCACGGCGGTCGGCACGATCGGAATCGTCCCGAGGGGCCCGACGGGGAGTCCGCGCCCGCGCTCGCGCAGCCAGCGCATCACGCCGTCGGCGGCACCGAGCCCGTACGCCGAGCCGCCCGCGAACAGGATCGCATCGATGCGCTCGACCAAATGCCGTGGACTGAGTGGGTCGATCTCGCGGGTCCCGGTAGCGCGCCCGCGCAACGCAACGGCCGCTCGCAGCCCGGCGGGTGGGCCGAGGATGACGGTGCAGCCCGTGCCGTGGGCCGGTACGTTCGCGTGTCCCACAGTGATCCCGGGAACCGCGGCAAGACTAGTTCGCGTGGTCATCGACGCGCGAAGATACCTCGGCTTGCTGGCGTTGTGGAGGGCGCGTAACGTTCACGGCCATGACGACCCCCTCTCCGGCGACCGCTGCTGAACGTACCACCGTCCTCGTGGTGGACGACGAGGAGGGCATCCGCAAGGCGTTGGAACGCTTCCTGACCCGCCTGGGATATCAGGTCGCCGTCGCGTCGAACGCGACCGAGGCGCTGGCGCGGCTCGCCACGGACCGGCCGCAGACGATGCTGTGCGACATCCGCATGCCGGAGACGAGCGGCGTCGAGCTCCTTCCCAAGGTGCTCGCGCAGGATCCCGACCTCGCCGTCATTATGCTCACGGCGATCGACGAACCCCGCACCGCCATCGAGTGTCTCAAGCTCGGCGCCTACGATTACCTGATCAAGCCGGTGGACCTGGAAGAGCTGGAGCTCGCGCTGCAGCACGCGCTGCGGCAGCGGCAGCTGGAGCTCGACCGCCGCCAGCTCGAACAGTGGCTGGCCCGCGAGGTGGCGGTACGGACGCGAGAGTTGGAGGAGCGGACGGCGTCGATCGAGGAGATCGCCCTCGACGCGCTCGCTGCTGCCAAAGACTGGCCGGGCGCGGACGAAGCGGTTAAGAAGCTCGCGGCGGAGCTGGAGGCGTCCCCGCAGGAGGTGGCGGCGGAGGTGCAGCGGCGACGGAAGTAGCCGCGCAAGTCTTGCAGAGCGTGACCCCCCGAAACGTACAAATCAGACAGATGAAGGTCCCGCAGTTGGCACACGGGTAGCCCTCCGACGCGCGCTCCTCGTTCCCGCAGGAGCGGCATACCATCCCGTCGTGTTCTTTGAGCTTCGGCTTGTCCATGGAAACAACTTAATCTTACCTCCGCTCCTTGACACCCCCTTGACGGGGGCGGCGTAGCCTCAATCCATGACCACTCGGATCGTGTTTGTCGCGTTGGGCGCTTGGGCGCTGGCCCCCCTTCCGGCGCTGGGCCAGGCACTTTTTGAGGCGGGAGCGGGTCATCGCTCGCGCGGCGGACGGGGGGAACTCGATCTGTCTTGGCATGCGGGCGTACTGACCAATCGTGCCCGGTCCGCGGTCGGCGCGACCGTCTTCGCCGCGGCAGACCTCGACCTCAAGCGGGGATCGCCCAGCTACCGGGTGGGTGTCCTGCCGCGCTATCGTCGCTGGCTCAGCCGCACCGCGTCGCTCGACCTGTCCGCCGGGCCCGTTCTGGAGGTGGGCGGCCGCCCACCCGCACTCGGCGCCAGCGCCGAGGTGGCCGTGGGCTGGGGCAACGACATCGGCATCAGCGGTCGGCTCGATTTCGGGGGCGGAAATGGGGTCGGCTGGGTTGGCGGCGTCAAGCTGGGGTCGAAACAGGCCGGCGCTGCGATCAAAGCCGAAGCCGTCGGACTGGCCGTGTACGGCTTGATCACGTTCGTGAAAGCCGTGGTGCGGGCGATCGACATCGACATCGACTGGTGTGTTGGCTGCAAGCCTTAAAGATTCAGCGCATACAGCTTGATCTTATTGATCAGCGTCGCGCGCGAAATCCCAAGTTCCAGCGCCGCGCGCGTCCGGTTGCCGTCGTGATGGCGCAACGTCCGCTCGATCTGCTGGCGCTCCACGTCCGCCAACGACTGCGGCTGGTAGCGCCCCGCCCCCCCTCCCCCGTCCATGTCCTTTAGGGCCCCCTTCCCCTTCTGTCGCAGGTCTGCCGGCAGATGCTCGACACCGATGGCCGCCTGGCCGCGCGCCAGAATCATGGCGCGTTCGAGCACGTTGCGCATCTCTCGCACATTCCCCGGCCACGGGGCCGCGGCCAGGCGATCGATTGCGTCTGATGAGCACTCGGCCGGGCAGCCCGGCAGCTGGGGCCTCAGATCTTCCAGCAGGCGATTGAGCAGCGCCAGCCGATCCTCACGCGAGCGCTCGCGCACCGGGGGCATCGTCAGCGGCATCACGTTGAGCCGGTAGTAAAGGTCCTCGCGGAACCGCCCCGCCTCGACCTCGGTCACGAGATCCCGGTTCGTCGCCGCGACGAGCCGCACGTCCACGGTCAGCTCGCGCGTGCCCCCCAGGCGCCGGAATTTCTTGGTTTCGAGCACCTTGAGCAGTTTAGGCTGCAGCTCGGGGGCGAGCTCGCCGATCTCGTCGAGCAGGATCGTGCCGCGATCGGCCAGCTCGAACAGTCCGAGTTTTCGCTCCTTCGCGTCGGTGTAGGCGCCCTTCTCGTGTCCGAACATCTCCGAATCGAGGAACGTCGCCGACAAGCCACCGCAGTTCACCTCGACGAACGGCCCCTGCGCGCGCGGCGACAAATGATGAATGACGCGCGCCACCCAGCCCTTGCCCGTGCCGCTCTCGCCCTGTAGCAGCACGGTAGATCGTTCGCTCGCCGCGAGCAGCTCGACTTGGCGCGCCATCTCGCGCATCGCCGGCGAGACGCCGAGTGACGCGAGCCCCTCGCCCTCGTGGTCGCGCGAGCGCAGCAGCGCGTTCTGGCGTGTCAGCCGAACCTTTTCTGCCACACGCGCCGTGGCCGCTGCGAGGTGATTCATGTCCACGGGCTTCGTGAGGAAATTCTCCGCGCCGAGCTGCATCGCGCGCACCGCCGTCTTGATGTCGCCCGCGCCGGTGAGCAGGATGACGGCCCCATTCTCGCGACGCAGGCGCTCGAGCACGTCGAGCCCGCTCGCGTCGGGGAGGTTCAAATCGAGGATCACGACGTCGGGCCGCACGCGCAGGAACGTCTCGACCCCAGCGTCGCCCGTCGGCTCGCGCAGCACCTCGTAGCCGAGGCGCTCGAAGTAGTCGCCGATCGCGCGCAGCACGCTGGCGTCGTCGTCCACGAGCAGCAGGGTGTCAGCCATGCCGCGATCCCTTCCAGCCGCCGGCCGGGTCGACGAGCACGGTGAGCGCGCCGGGCAAGATCTTCGTTTCGAAGGGGGTGTCGCCCACGACCTCGCCGTCGAGCTGCACCGGGCGTTGGGGAGCCCCCAGAACCTCCACGCGGATCGTGCGCCCGCGTCCCCACCATACGCGCCCCGCCCCGTTTGCCGAGCCGCGGACAAGATCCCACACCGCCGCCACACTCTGCCCGATCCCGTCGGCGTGGAGCGCCACGACGTCCAGCCAGCCGTCGTCGGGGGCGACGCCCTTGCGCAGACGGACGAACGGCGGGATGAGCTCGGCGCAATTGAGCACCAGCAGCATCGCGGCTCCCACCTCGTGGACCTCGCCGTCCACGGTGATCCGATGGCGCGCGCTGTGCACCTTGGCGAGCTTGGTCACGGCGTGCGCCAAGTAGGCCCCGAACTTCCAGCGTTGCTTGGCGGCAGCACTCGTCTCGGCCATCAGCTCCGCATCGAACCCGGTGCCCGACGCCACCGCGAAGTAGTGGGTGCCGTCCGCCCGCTCCGCCGCGCCGAGATCGATGGCGTGCGGCCGGGCGGTGAGCAGGGCGCGGGCCGCGTTGGCGGGGTTCCGCGGAAGCCGCAAGTTGCCCGCGAGGATGTTGCCGGTCCCCCCAGGCACCAAGCCGAGCGGGATCCCGGTCCCCACGATCGCGGACGCGATCTGCATCGCCGTGCCATCGCCGCCGTAGCAGACGAGCACGTCGAACTTCTGGTCTCGCGCCTCGGCGGCGAAGCGGCGCGCATCGCGCGGCCCCAGGGTCGCGAGCACCTCCACATTCCAGCCGCCCCCCCGCAAAGTCTCGCGGACCGCGGTGACCGCACGCGCATCGGTGCGGGCGGCGGCGGGATTCGTGATCAGCAAGGCGCGGGTCACCTCAGTACCGCCGCTCCCAGAACAGGTCGAGGCCGACCTGCCGCTGGGCGCTCGCGTTCTGCTGGACGCCGCTGCCGGTACCGAGAATGCAGGTACCGACCGGTTCGAAGCTCGCTTCGGTGCGCCATTCGGGGCTGACGTGGTACTGCAGGCTGGCACCCAGGGTGTTGGCCACGCTCACCTGCTGCCGCTGGCAGAATCCGGCGTTGAGCACTAGGAACGTCTTGTTCCCGATCTGCCACCCCGCGGCGAGCTGCGTCCGAGCGTAGGGATCGGACGGATCGCCCGGGCGGAACTCGAAGTAGTCGAGTGGCACGCCCAGGTCCGAGACGACCGTGCGCTCCACCTCTCCCGCGACCAGGCTCGCGGCCGCGCTGCGCACGAACGCCCCCTGCCCCCCCGCCAGCTCGAAGCTCGGCCTGCCGAACATGAGGTAGGAGATGAGCTCGCTCTGCGACAGCGCCTCGCGCTCCGCCTCGAGCGTAAGGCGCGGTACGAGCAGGGTGCCCCGGATGTGGGCGATGACGGTAATGTCCTGCCCGCTGCCGCCGGCTCCCGCCCCCACTCCGCCGGCCGTGCTCGCCACCGGGTGGACGACGTGCCGCGCCTCGATGTCCAGTTCGGCGTCCAGGTCGGGCGTCCCGAAGTAATGCACGGTTCCCTGTGTCACCACGAACTCGCGTGACACCGGGCCCACCACGAGCCGGTAAGTGCCCCGCGGCGCTTGGAGCGTGCCGCTGAGCAGGTAACTACTCCGTACCTTATTCACGACCAGCGAGCCCGTGAGCTGGATGTTGGCCTCGGTCGAGCGCATCCATACGTCGCTGCCCATCGCGAGCCGCAGCCCGTCGATTCGCAGGCTGTCGAGGAACACGCTCTCGAACTGGGGGCCGAGCCGCTGCGTGCGGATGAGCGACGTATCGATCAGGTCCTGCACCCACGGCTCATCGAGGTTCACGACCCGCTTGTTCACCAGATCGGCGAAGTGCAGGACGCCCGACGTGACGGTGCCCCGGCCGGTGAGCGTCGCGCCGAAGACGGGGCCGGTCAGCGCGAGCTGGCCGCTCGCGGTCACCGTGAGGTAACCCTTCAGGTCGAGCGCCTTGAACTCGGTAGCCGCGATGCGCAGATCGAGCACCGGCTTGGTCAGCCGGTCGAGTCGCAGGTACCCGGTCACCTCCGCCCGTCCCTTTTCACTCCGCGCCGTCAGCGAGTCCACGCGGATCGTGTCCCCGCGCAGCGCAAACCGGCCGTTGATCTCGTCGTAGCGCACGTTCAGCGCCGGGATCGTGGCGCCGGCGCCGCTGATCTCGAGCCCTCCGCGCAGCCGCGGGGCGTCCCACGTGCCCCCGATCCCTAAGTCGGCGTTGAACACGCCGCGCACCTGCCGCAGCAGCGGGGTCATCGCCTCGAGCAGCGTGAGATCCACGCTGTCGGCCCGCGCCTGTACCGACAGGGTGTCGGACAGCTGCCGCTCCGCTACTTCCATCAGGGCCAGATCGAGTGGCAGGTGCGCGGTCACGCTGAGGACTTGCTGCCCCGAGCGCCACAAGTGCACTTCGCTGTCGAGGCGGCGGTTCTGGTACCCGACGGTGCCATCCATGAATGGGACGCGGAACGCGCCGAAGGCAGCGTCCGAGAGGGCAAACGAGCCGTTGTACGTCGGGCTCGCGCGCGTCCCGCTCATGGCCAGGGTCGCGGTGACGGCGCCGGCCACGCCCAGCGTGTCGCGCTGCAGCAGCGCGTACACGCCCGCGAGGGGGAACGATTCGAGATAGACGCGGGCGCCGGCCTGTCCGCGGCGCGCGACCTCGCCGCTGAGCACGAGCCGGCCCGGCCCCGCCGCGCTCTTGAGCGACAACGTGTCGAGCGTGAATGCCGAGTCGCCGATCGTGAGCAGCGCCGGCGCCTCGAGGAACCATACGCCCCCCGGCAGCAGCACCGCGAGCGAGTCGACTCCCACGCGGTGCGTGGCATCGCGCTGCGCATAGCGACCGCCGGCCAGGAACGCCCCGAGATCGCCGACGCGCGAGCGCGCGAACCAGGTGAGCGAGTCGCGCGTGCCCCGCGCGCGGGCCTGGGCAGCGCCGAAGCCGAGGCGACCGTAGCCGAGCGAATCGAGCGTCACCTCGACGTCGAACACGGGTGCCACGCCGGGGGCGTACGTGGCGCGCCCTCTCCCCGCCGGTACGCGCCACCCGCGCCACTGGAGATCGGTGGCGCTGATGCGCCCCTCCACGCCGAGCGAGTCGAGCGCGCCGTCGAGTGTGAGGAAGACGCGCGCCGAGCCGCGCAGCGCCTCCCCGGGCGTCGGGCCTGCGAAGCCGGGACCGGCGAGCCAGGTCGCCAGCGAATCGAGCACACTGAGGCTATCGGCATCGAAGTCGAGCGCGAGCGAGCCGCGCCCGGGGCGCCGCCACCCGAGCGAGCCCGACCCGCGAGTGAGGAAGCCGGGCTGCTCCAGTCGCAGCGACTCGACGTAGAGGCGGCCGTCGGCGAAGCGCAGCTTGGCCGCACCGGAGTCCACGACGCTGCCGGCGAAGAACGACGGGGCGAGCGTCACGGTCAGGGCGCCGACCGGCGCCGTGGCGCTGTCGCCCACCACGCTCCCCGACAGCGTGAACGCGAGGCGCGACGGCGGACCGCGTCCGGTCAGCCAGCGCTGCAGGTTCACGTCGCGCCCTTGCAGCGTGAAGTCGCGGACGCCGTAGCCGGGCGCGCCGAGCACCAGGAACCCGTCCCCCCGGACGCGGCCGCCTTCCCCGCCGACCACGCCCAAGTCCGCGTGCGTCTCGAGTGCTGCGATGTTGCCGCTCAGCCGAATCGTGCCCGCGAGCGAGCCTTGCAATGGAAGGCCGGGGAAGCTGCCACGCAGTCCGTCGAGTGACAGGGAATCGGTGGTCACATCGGCGCCGACGCCGAGCGTGTCGGTGCGGCTGTCGAGCGTCACGACGCCGCGCACCACGCTGACGGGACGGTCGCGATCGCGGTGCCGCAGCGTGCCGCTGAAGTGGGCGTTGTGCAGTGTGCCGTTCAGCGTGCCCACCGCATCGAGCTCGCCCACGAGGCCGATCGCCGGCACGAGACGCCGCACCGTGTTGAGGTCGAGCGTGGCGGCCTCGACTTCGAACGGTCGAAACCCGAGGTCCACGCCCCTCCCCCTGACGTCCACCTCCCCCTGCCCGCGGATGCGCGTCGTCGGCCAGCCCGGGACCATCGAGTCGCGGAACGCCCAGTCGGTCTCGATCGCGAGCGCCCCGATCGGACCGTCCACCAGGGTGCGCCCCGTGAGCCGCCCGTAGAACGGCAGCGTGTCCAGGAAGGGCCGGGCGAGCTCCAGGGAGAGGTCGCTCGCCACCAAGTCCCCTTGGCGCAAGGCGACGATCCCCGAATCCGTGGCGCTGAAGGCCGTGACGTGGCCGGTGACCGTCCCACCACCGTAGCTCACGTCCAACGGATCGAGCCGGATCTCCAGGACTCGCGGGCCGTGGGAGCGGACGGCCACGCCGCCGCGCAGCACGGCGCCCGCCGGAAAGCGTGGGTCGAGGAACGCGATGTCGGTGAGCGTCGCGGAGTCGGCGCGCAGCGCGAGATCCCAGAGGAGCGGCCCGCCCGGCCAGCTCACGCGCCCGCGCGCGCTGAACTGTGAAGCGGGGAATCGCACCCGCACGAGATCGGCGTCGAGCGTGTCGCCCGTGATCGTGATGCGACCGGCGGCGTCCGCCAGCGTGAGGTGCGGATCGCTGCTCTGGAACGCGAGTCGCGAAATGTCGATCCGGATGCCGCGCTCGCGCGGCGCGGAAATGCGCAGCGCGGCAAGCCGTGCCTCGAAGTGCTCGAAGCGCCGGATGCGGCGCCGGCCGTCGGTCCCAAACCGGTCGATCTCGAGCAGCGAATCGCCGGGGGACACGCGGTCCTGGAGGCGCAGGGTCACGCTGCCGTCGGTGATCCGGACGTTGCGCAGCAGGACCAGCCCCCGCGGCCCGGGAGGGCCGCTGTCCTTCACGTCCAACCGCAGCAACTCCTCGAGGTTGATCTTGCCGTTCGCGTGCTGGACGATGTTGAAGACGGGTTGGTCGAGATTCACCTCGAACAGCACCACCCGACCCGCGAGGAAATCGAGGGGGTTGTAGCTCAGCTCCACGCGCGGCAGCACCCCGACGAGCGTGGTATCGGGGTCGAACAGGCGCACGTTCGTGAGGACGACGCCGGAGATCAGCGAGCCGCGCACATCGCCGACTTCGATCGTCCCGGAGATGGAGCGCGCGACCGCATTACTGGCGATGCGGGCGAGCAGCGCGCGCCCGGCACGCGTGCCCACGAGCCCGTTGAGCGCGCCCAGGAAACAGGCGAGCAGCCCGACGAGCGACCAGAGCGCGACCCCGAGCGAGCGGCGGACCATCAGAACGCTTGCCCCACGGCGAATTGCAGCACGAGCCGCTGCCAGAACGACTTCGTGGTGCCGATCGGTGGATAGTCGGGGCGGATCTGCACGATCGAATCGGGCGTCTGCAACAGCAGCGGGCCGCGCTCGTCGGGATAGCCGTTGTAGGCGACGTCAACACGCACCGGACCGAGCGGCGTGGCAAACCGCACCCCGGCCCCGGGGGTCACTCGCACGCCTTGGATGGAGATCACCTCGTCGCCCCGTTCCCATACCTGCCCGACGTCCACGAAGAGGCCCAGCCGCATCCGCTGGGCGAAGATCGGCGACGGGAACCGCAGCTCGGCGTTGAGCACGAAGGCCGTATTGCCGCCGGTCGGTGCGGCGTCCACGCCCGAGAAGACCTTGCCACCGGCGACCACGGTGTCGACCTGTGTTAGCGTGTCGCCCGTGATGATATAGACGCGTGGACCGAGCGCGTTGCGCCCGTAACCGCGCACCGAGTTGGGGCCGCCGCCGTAGAAGCGCTGGTCTGGGGGGACGAAGCCGACCCGCTGGCCCGACAGGGTGATTTTCTGCGGCAGGATCGTGCCGCCGCGCACGCGCCAGGCGAACACGGTGCGACGTCCGATCGGGTGGTACCGCGACATCTCGAGCTCGGCGCGGTTGAACTCATACGTCGCTTGCGACCCGACCGCCCGAGACGCGTGCAGTAGCGTCGCGGTGATGAGGCTGCCTTCAGTCGGGTCGAGCACGTTGTTCACCCGCCCCCGCACCGCGGTCACGGTGACGGCGGCGAACGGCCTGCGGAACCTCAAGAAGTCCTGGCTGGAATCGGTGCAGACCCGGAAGATGCTGCAATAGATCGCCGCCTCCGCCGTGGTGCTCCCCACCGAGTAGGAATAACCCACCGTGACGGGGACTTGGCGCCGCGTGTTGAATGTTACTTCGACGTTGCCGCCGACCGCCTCGCGGGTGTACACCTGAAACTCCGACCGCCGCTCCGCGAACACGCCGACGCTCGCGGTGTGGGCGCGGGAGAGGAACCCCGGCTGGCGCAGCGTCGCGCCGAGCGTGTAGTTGAGCGTGTCGAGGGTCCAACTGGTATCGGAGAAGAACGGTTTGCACAGCTGACTCGTGCTAGTCGGCGACACGCCCCCGATCTTCGAAACCCGCGCCGAGAGATCGAGGGTGCGCGCACCCCCGAAAAAGTCGTTCGCCGTCCAGCCGGTCTGGGCCCGCAGGCACTCCACGCTCCCGTACCCCGCACCGAAACGCACCCGGTGCTGCGGACCCTCCTGCACGTGCACGAGGATCCGCACCGTCGAGTCCGCTACACCATTCTGGCCGGCGGGTAGGATGGAGTCCACGAGCAGCACACTGGCGGAGCGAAACACCCCCATCCCGTACAGGTCGCGCTGGCTCTGGTACAGCGCCTCCTGGCGGAACCGCTCCCCGGGGCGCACCGTGAGCATCCGCCGCACCGTGGCCGTGTCGACGTCGACCAGCCCGCGGATCATCACCTCGCCCACGCGCATTGGCGGCCCCGGGATCGCCTCGAGCGTGACCTCGGCGCGCAGCACCCCCGCCTCCGAATCGAAGTTCCGCAACACCTCGGCGTACGGATGGCCGGCATTGCGCAGGCGCGCGGCAATCGTGTCGGCCGACGCCTGCAGCAGAAACCGGTTGAAGGGATCGCCGATTTGGAGGGGAAGTGCGCGTCGCAGCCGCGTCGTGTCCAGAATCCCGGCGACACCAAGCACGCCGAGCCGCGCCACCCGCACCGGCTCCCCTTCGTGAATCTGGAACCTGATGTAGGCGTCCTTCGTCGTGCGGACCACGTTGGTGTCCACCACCGCCGTCATGTAGCCGCTCTGGCGGTAGAGGAGCACCAGCCGCACGACGTCGCGCCGGAACTCTTGCTCATCGAAGTACCGCTTCTCGCCCAACCCGAGCCACCGGACAAACAGGTTCGTCGCGAACCAACTCGACTTGGTGGTGGCGATGGCGCTGCTCAGCGTGTAATCGTCTAGGGCGTGATTACCGTCGAACCGCAAACCCCGGACGATCCGCTCCGGCCGCTCCTGAGTCTGGGCGGTGAGGACGGAAGACGCCGCCAGGAGAGCGACGAGCACAAGACAAGACGCGCAGCGCAATTGACGAGGTTTGCCAAGTCCCGTATGTTGCGTCACTTGCACCGCACTGTCAACCTTTTCGACACCGCGAGCATACTGTTCGTGTCTCTCCTTCTCGCGTGCGGCGGCGACGCGGGGGGGAGGGCTGGCCTCGTCTACTACGAGACGTACGACCCCCGCTCGCTCGATCCGGCGCTCTCGACCGACGTGCCGACGGGCGAGATGGTGACGCTGTTGTTCGACGGACTGACCGGGTTCGATCCCGACGGCCGGCTGCTCCCGGGACTTGCCGACCGCTGGAGGGCGGAGCGCAACGGACAGCGGTATGTGTTTCACCTCAGGCCCGGCGTGAAGTTCCACGACGGCCGGCCGGTGGTCGCGGCGGACGTGAAGCGGTCTTTCCTCAGGGTCTTGGACCCCGCCACACGCGGCGGACGCGTTTGGCCCCTTCAGCCCATCGCGCCTAACGGAATCGAAGTCCTCGGCGACACCGCGGTGGCCTTCACGCTCACCGAGCCCCTGGCCGTGTTCCCCAAGTTCCTCGCGATGCCGGTCGCATCAGTGGTACCGGTACCGGTGTCCGCGGACTTCGGGCAACGCCCGGTGGGTACGGGCGCGTGGCGATTCGTGGCGTGGCGGCACGACGATGAGCTGCAGTTCGCTCGCAATCCCGAGTACTGGGGCGGCTCCCCCACCGCCGAGTCGCTCACGGTCCGGATCATCCCGGAGCCGTTCACGCGTGGGGCAGAGTTCCTCGCAGGGCGGCTGTCCGTGGCCGAGATCCCGTTCGGGGAGACCGCTAAGTGGGAGCGCGAGCACCCGGACTGGCTGCAGCGCAAACCCGCGCTGCGCGCGATCTACGTGGCCTTGAACAACCGTCGTGGACCACTGCGCGACCCACGAGTGCGGCGCGCAATAAACCACGCCGTCAATGTCCCGGAGATCCTGCAGACCGTGTGGAACGGCCGCGGCATCGCGGCCCGTGGCGCGATCCCTCCTTCTCTAGGCGGCGGAGACACGACCCGCGTGGCGTACGCCTACGATACGGTGACGGCGCGCCGGCTGCTCGCGCAGGCGGGGTTTTCGCGCGGGTTTTCGGTCCAGCTGTGGCGGTCGGGGACGAACGTCGAGCAGGGACGCGTGGCGCAGGCGATTCAGGCCCAACTGGCGGCCGTGGGAATCCGGGTCGAGGTCGTCGCGCGCGACGCGTCGAGCATGCGCGAGACGGCCCGCAAGGGGGAGGCCGACATGGCGATGCTCGACTGGTGGGCCGACTACCCCGACGGCGACAACTTTCTCTATCCCTTGTTTCACAGCGCGAGCTTCGGGCCAGGGGGGAACTACTCCTTCTATTCCGACCCGGTTACGGACTCGCTGATCATGGTCGCGCGCCGCACCACGGATGACGCGACGCGCGAGGCACTCTACCAGCGCATCGACGGACGGGTGTACGAAGCCGCCCCCTGGCTCTACCTCTGGTTCCCCGTGGACCTGTGGGCCCAGAATCCGTCGATCACCGGATGGGAGATCCCGGTGATCTTCAATGGTCAGCGCTGGACGACGGTAAGGCGCGTTACGCCTCGGTGATTACGTTCATCGCTCGACGCCTACTTTCCACGATTCCTACGTTATTCGGTGTTTTGGTTGTCGCCTTCTTGCTGTTGAACGTGGTGCCCGGCGACCCCGTCGCGGAGATGGTGGGCGAGCGGGCCGACTCCGCCACGATCGCTCGGCTCCGCGCCGAGCTGCGCCTAGACGATCCACTCCCGGTCCAGTTCGGTCACTATCTGTGGGGCGTGGTACGGGGCGACCTGGGCCACTCCTACATCACGCAGCGACCGGTCCTGGGCGACCTGGCCGAGCGGTTCCCCAAGACGCTGCAGCTCGCCGGAGCGGCTATGCTGCTCGCGGCGACTGTCGGTATCACGCTCGGCGTACTCGCCGCCGTACGGCCGCACGGCGCCGTCGACCGTTTCAGCATGCTCCTCGCTTACGTCGGCGTGTCGTTTCCGGTGTACTGGGTGGGGCTGCTTTTGATTCTGCTCTTTGCCGTGACACTGCAATGGCTGCCGCCATCGGGATACGGCGGGATCGCGTACCTCATACTGCCGGCCCTGACACTTGGGACGCGGTCGATCGCATTCCTGGCGCGCATGACGCGGGGGGCGATGCTCGACGTGCTGTCGTCCGATTTCGTTCGGACGGCGCGCGCCAAGGGGCTGTCCGAGGCACGGGTCATCGGGCGCCATGCATTTCGGAATGCGTTGTTGCCGGTGATTACGGTTCTGGGACTCGACGTGGGGAATTACCTGACGGGCAGCATCCTCACGGAAACGATCTTTTCCTGGCCCGGGGTGGGCCGCTACGTCCTGCAGGCGATCGAGAAGCGCGATCTTCCCGCGGTCCAAGGGAGCATCCTGTTTCTGTCGGTCGTCTTCGTGCTCGTCAACCTCGTCACCGACCTGCTCTATGCGAAAGCTGATCCTCGCGTCGCTTACGATTAGCTCCACGTTGCAAGGGCAGTCGCTCGAGCGGCGCCTCACGAGGCTGCTCGATGCGCCGCCCTTCAACCGGGCGACCTGGAATGTGTTCGTGCAGGACGACCGCGGCCGCGTGCTTTTCAATCGTAATGGCGACCGCTTCTCGGTCCCGGCGAGCAACACGAAGCTGGTGGTCTCGGCGGCAGCGGCGGTGCTCCTTCCTGCAGACTACCGCGTGAGGACGAGTGTATTCGCCAATGGGACGGTGAGTGAGGGTGTGTTGAACGGAGACCTGGTGCTGTATGGCCGCGGCGACCCCACCTGGTCCGCGCGCTGCTTCGGGATCGACACGCTCGCCGCCGGGGCGTGCGACTCGACTTGGACCGCCGTAGACGCGATTGCCGACTCACTCCGGGCCAAGGGACTGCGCCGCATCACCGGGCGGATCGTGGGCGACGGCTCGTACTTCGAGCCTCAGATCGTCCACTGGAACTGGGGCTCGTTCGACCTCAACTGGTGGTATGCCGCGCCCGTTTCGGGGCTCGGCTTCCACGACAACAGCGTCGACTTCCAGATCACACCCGGCGCCGCCCTGGACCAGCCGCCGAAGATCACCTGGAACCCGGACCTCGGGATGATCGGCTTCGAGAACCGCGCTCGCACGGGCCCCCCCGATTCGGGCTCGACGATCGGCGACAACTTCTTCCGCCGGCCCGGCACGCTCGACATCTGGGCCGAGGGCACCGCGGCCCTCGGTCGCTCGCCGTGGATCGAGAGCTTCGCGCTGCCAGATCCCAACCTGTATGCGGCGCGGGCCCTTGCTACCGCGCTGCAAAGGAAGGGCATCTCGATCGAGGGGGGCGCGGCGAGCACGACTGACTCGATCGCGTTTCGTGCTGTGCGCCTCTCGACCCCGCTCGCGGAGTACCTGGGGCGCCCGCTCCCTGACATCATCTTCCCGATTCTGAATACGAGTCAGAACTGGTTTGCCGAGATGCTGTTGAAGATTCTGGGACGGGAAATCGAGGGAGAAGGGAGTTGGGAGAAGGGGCTCGAAGTCGAGAAACGGTTTCTGATCGATTCCGTGAAGATCGATTCGACCGCCTTCGCCCTGGACGATGGCTCGGGGCTCTCGGCGGGAAACCTCGTGACGCCGCACGCGTTCGTGCAGTTGCTCGACTACATGTACCGGCACCCCAAGAAGGCACCGTTCATCGCCGCCCTACCCCACGCACAGCAACCGGGGTCATTGCTACGGCGCTTCGCAGGGACGCCGCTCGAGGGGCGAGTGATGGCCAAGACCGGCTCGATCTATCGAGTGAACAGCCTGTCGGGGTACATCGAGCGCGCGGATGGACGCCGCATCACATTTTCTATTCAAGCAAACGGGCACTCGGTGCCGGGAAGGCAGATGCTGGCACAAATCGATTCACTCGTCGTGCAGATGGCGCGCTAGTCGCCTTTCAATCGTCCTTTTGGCCGAACAGCGCCATGTTCGAGCTGTGCCCAGGCTCGATCTTCGCCGTCGGATTGATGAAGTGGACCGCATGATTCACGGCAATACACGCTTCGGCAACGCCGGTGGCGATCAGCTTCAGCTTCCCCGGATAGGTCGTGATGTCCCCGGCGGCGAAGATGCCGGCGATATTCGTTTCCATCATCTGTGAGACTTTGATCTCGCCCTTCTCGATGTCGAGTCCCCACTCGGCGATCGCGCCCAGCGATGAGACGAAGCCGAGCTGCGGGATGACGCAGTCCATCTGCAGCGTCGTCTCTTCTTTTGTCTTGTTGTTGTGCAGCGTCACCCGCTCAATCTGCTTCCCACCGGCGATCTCCTTCAGCTCCCAGAACGTTCGCAGCTCCATTTTTCCGGCGGCGTGAAGGGCGTGGACCTGATTCACGGTGGCCTGATGGGCGCGGAAGCCGTCGCGGCGGTGGATCATCACGATGGACTTCGCCACCCCCTGCAAGTTCACCGCCCAATCAAAGGCCGAGTCGCCCCCGCCCACGATGAGCACCCGTTTGCCTGAGAACTCTTTGGGGTTCAGCACGCGATCGTAGAGGCCCTTGCCGAGCCATTGGTCGGCGTCCTTGAGGGGGAGCTTCCTGGGCGTGAAGGCCCCGATCCCGCCCGCGATGAGCAGCGTGCGTCCCACGAACTCGTCGGCGTCGGTGACCACCGTGAAGGTCGGCTTGCCGTTGTCCTGCGCCTGGCGTAGGCCGATCACCTTCTGGCCGAGGTGGATCGGCGCCTTCCATTGGAGTCCCTGCTCGGCCATGCCTTTCACGAGGTCTTTGGCGAGGATCTTGGGGAAGCCGGCAACGTCGAAGACGTATTTCTCGGGATAGAGCGCCGTGAGCTGGCCGCCGACCTGGTCCAAGTTGTCGATCAGTCGGTGCGATGCGCCGCGCATCCCCGCGTAGAACGCAGCAAAGAGCCCGGTCGGGCCGGCCCCAATAATCGTGATATCTTTCGTATCGTGGACGTCACTCATGGCGCGAATTTACACTAAGACAGGGGATCAAGGCGACACTGGGCTCTTCGGCGGCGGCCGGGTGCCCAAGGACGATCCACGGGTGGCGGCGTACGGCGAAGTGGACGAGCTGAACGCCGCGGTCGGCTTCGCGGCGTCGCTCGATCCCGAGACCTTCGACGCCGCCTTTCTCCAGACGATCCAGCGAGATCTCTTTACGATCGGGGCGGAGCTTGCCTCCCCCGATCCCGCAAAAGTCGACAAGGCCCTCGGTGGTCCCCGCATCGGCGAACCGCAGATCGGGATGCTCGAGCACATGATCGACGGCCACGAAGCGAAGCTCGAGCCGCTACAGGATTTCATCCTGCCGGGCGGCACCCCCAAAGCCGCCGCATTCCATCTGGCCCGCACCGTGTGTCGCCGGGCCGAGCGGGCCGTCGTGACGTTGGCGCGGAACCAGAAGATCAGCCCTGCGATCGTGCAGTACCTGAACCGGCTCTCCGATCTGCTGTTCGTGTTGGCGCGGGCGGTGAACGCCGAGGCCCGCCGACCCGACGTCACGTGGTGACGATCCGCGTCCCGCTCACCGAGCAGCGGGACGCGTCGTACGACATCGTGATAGGGCGTGGGGCGTTGGGCGTGGTGCCGGCGCTCCTCGCAAAGCACTGTCCCGCCGCGGCGTACGCGGTCATCTCGGATTCGCACGTGGGGAAGCTCTACGGGGAGAGCCTGTGCCGTCAGCTATCAGCCGTCAGCCGTCAGGTAGAACTGTTCACCTTCCCTGCGGGGGAGTGGAATAAGACGCGCGAGACGTGGGCGTCGCTTTCGGACCGGATGCTCGCGGCCCATTTCGGGCGGGACTGTGCAGTGATCGCGCTCGGCGGAGGGGTGGTGGGAGACGTGGCTGGATTCCTCGCCGCGACATACCTCCGGGGAGTGCCCTACGTCCAACTCCCCACGTCCTTGTTGGCGATGATCGATTCATCCATCGGTGGGAAGACGGGCGTGGACGTACCGGCCGGAAAGAACCTTCTGGGGGCGTTCCACCAACCTCGCCTCGTCCTCGCCGACTTGGCCCTCCTTACGTCCCTGCCGCCCGTGCAGCTCTCGGCGGGGCTCGCCGAGGCCGTGAAGCACGGCGTAATCGCGGATGCGGAGTACTTCGGGTTCTTGGAGCGCGACCACGCGACGATTCTCAAGAAAGACGGACCCGCGCTCGAGCAGGTGGTGCGTCGCTCCGTGGAGATCAAAGCGGCGGTGGTCGCGGAGGACGAGCGCGAAGCGGGACGGCGGGCGATCCTCAATTTCGGGCACACGATCGGTCACGCCATCGAGGCGACGTCGAAGTTCGAGGTGCTGCACGGTGAAGCGGTAGGGATCGGCATGGTGTACGAGGCGCGCCTCGGCGAGGCTATGGGGATCACGGCCAAAGGCACAGCCGATCGCATCGTGCGGCTACTCGAGCAGTTCAGGTTGCCGGTCGAGCGCCCTGATGGGGCGAGTGTGGATCAGTTGATCGAGGTGATGAGAGGGGACAAGAAGGTACGGGCGGGGGAGATTCGGTTTGCGTTGCCGAAGGAGGTCGGGGTGATGTGCCAGAAGGATGGGTGGACGGTAACGGTGGCGGTGGAGCGGATCCAGGACGCGCTGCTCAAATCGGCTTGAGGAGTCGCTTCACCTGCCCGAGACTCTCGACGTCGGCTTTGACCCTGAGATCCCACGTCGTTGTATTCCAACACCTTCCACATTCCTTCCACCTCTCCACACCGCTGCAACAGTATCTGATCACCAACAATTTCCACAGCATATGTGGATAGTGGACAAACGCTGGAATCCCCACGCGCCTAACAATTTGTGATGTGGAAAACTGCGCCCATTTGCACCATGTGGCAGTGAATCCTATATTGGCGTCGTTGGATGTCGGCCGAAATGGCGGCGGAGGGTTCGCCGTCTCCTATACAACTCGGTTGCCCACCCGGGAGTTGCGCGCATGGCTCGGTCGAACGGCGGCAAGGCGAAGGCATTCTTTCGCACTACCCCCTCAGGCGCATTCGACCAGTACCTGCAAGACATCCAAAAACTCCCGCTCATCAAAGACCCCGCAGAAGAACGCAGACTCGCTCGTCGAGTGCAGCGCGGGGATGAAAAAGCCGCCGAACGTCTCGTCACCGCCAATCTTCGCTTCGTCATCTCC
>Ga0070704_100000321_pt1 | contig 21589 bp, 32 predicted proteins | sample KBSK5252metaG_FD_65467 | JGI IMG/M metagenome (GOLD analysis project Ga0070704, IMG submission 65467) | Corn, switchgrass and miscanthus rhizosphere microbial communities from Kellogg Biological Station, Michigan, USA - KBS K5-25-2 metaG | ecosystem: Host-associated > Plants > Roots >...
AGCCGTCGCGCGCCTTCGGCGCGACTGCTGTGGTCACGACCAGGGACGTGCTTGCCACGCCTTCACCGCGTCATCGGTGGCGTCCATCACCGCGGTCACGGCCTGCAACGTCAGCCGCGGCACCTTCGGCGACACCCTGCATTTCTTCGACGGCCCCGACGATGCCAACCCGAGTACACCGTTGACGTCTTCGGACCAGTAGACACACATCTGCGCGTCGGTGATCGTCAACGTCGGCGCGTTCGCGTCGTCACCGTTGAGGAACCCGAAGAACACGCCTCGGTGCTCGGTTGTCACAACGACTGGACGTTGCTGTTTACGTGCGGTCATGTTCCCGCCTTTCTTTGAGAGGTCGAGTCGGTGGGCCCGTCCATGCCGCTATGCCAAGAAGGGCCCACCGACTCGGGCGCCGTCACGAGCGAGGCGGAGCCGGAGATTCCGCTCTCAGAAACCCGTGACGGCACCCCAACCGGCAAACCCATGAGCGCGACGACACAACAACGGATCGCGGTGTTCGGCAGGGGGACGTTGGCGATGGACGCGGCCAGCGCCCATTCCCACTCGTCGAGTTCGACGATTTCGTCCGCGGTGATGTAGCCCGCGCCCCGTAGGGCCAGCGCGAGACGTTCGGGGGCGTCAGGGAAGGCGAGAACGGTCACGACGCCTCACCCTTCGGGCAGAGGCACCCTGTTGCGGTCCAGTGCCCGCGGTCCAGACGTCCTAAGGGGCATTGGCCGCAGACGATGATGACGCCGGAGGTGATGTCGCGGAGATGGGTGAAGCGGGGGTCCGCGGGATGTTGGACCGGGGAGACCTGACGGCGGATCACTAGGAGTTGACCGCCTTCGGCTCATCAGGCTCGCGGGTGCTCGCGATCGCGAGCGCGTCGTTCTCTTCGGCGAACAGGCTCGACACCGTCACACCCAGCGCGGTGGCGAGGGCTTCGACCACCCTCAGGGTCGGGCTGTGGCCGTAGGATTCGATTCTGACGACGGTGGCGGAAGAGATCCCCGCCTTGACTGCGAGGACCTCACGGCTCAACTCAGCGGCCTCTCGTGCCCTTCTGAGGTTCCGGGCCAGACCCACGTTCCGCTCCACCTGCTCGACAGTGATGCTCAGGCAGGGGTGACGATACAAACGTGGGGCCGGGAATGTCAAGCATGTACTTACGCCCCTGTGGTTCGTCCACAACTAATCCACAACTTGTTCACAACCTGTGGACCCGCCTGACCTGCCCTCTTCCGGGTTGTCCACATCTTGCCGGAAAACGAAAAGAACCCGCCCTCCAGCCGAAGCCAGAGGGCGGGGTTCTGCGTGGGGGGCCTAGTCGTTTTCGAGGACGACGCCACCGATTCTATACCTCAGGTGAAGGTCTAACCAGGTCCATCCTCCACGGGGGGTATGACACTGAGGCGGCGGATACGGCGGGCCTCGGCGTCTCGGGCCACCATCTCGCGCCGGTGCTGGTGTTCCTCGGTGCTCTCTGTGTCGGGGCCGCCGGTGATGAGTGACTTGACAAACGCAAACGACTGTTCGATAATGGACCCATGGCGGATACCTGGAACATCGGCAAGCTCTCCGAACGGCTCCAAACCGAGGCTGATGCCTACCTGTTGATGGAACAGATGCGGTGGGGTGACCGGCCTGTGTGCCCTCACTGTGACTCCGAGCGTGTCCACTTCCTCAACCCCGAGAACGGGACCACCCGCAAGACTCGCACCGGCAACAAGTCTGAGCGGCGGGTGTGGTTCTGCGGAGCCTGCCGCAAGCAGTTCTCGGTCCTGACCGGCACCGTGTTCCACGGAACCAAGATCAGCCTTCGCAAGTGGCTGTTCGTCGTGTTCGAGATGGTGTCCTCGAAGAACGGTGTTGCCGCCCGCGAGATCGAGCGCAAGTACGGCCTGACGAACAAGACCGCGTGGTTCATGCTCCACCGGGTTCGTGAGGCGATGCAGCAGGGCCCTCTCGCTTCGATGATGAGCGGCACCGTGATCGCGGACGAGACATGGATCGGTGGACGCGAGCGCAACCGCCCGGTCAGCAAGCGCACTCCGAAGGGTGGGTTCGCTGCGGAGCCAATGCGGATCGTTCCCGGATCCGGAGCGAAGGGCAGCACGTCACGCGGCCCGCTCGGGAACAAGACCATTGTCCTGACGCTCATCGACCGTGATCGTGGCCAAGCGCACTCGCGGATCATCCCCGACGTGACGGGCGCGACGTTGCGGAAGACCATCGCGGAGCGCGTTGACATGCCCAACACGACACTCCACACCGACGAAGCGAAGGGCTACAAGACCATCGCATCCGAGTTCGCTGCACACGAAACCGTCAACCACGCTCAGGACGAGTACGCCCGATACGAGAACGGCGCGGTCATCACCAGCAACCATGCGGAGAGCTATTTCAGCCAGCTCAAACGGTCGCTGGACGGGACACACCATCACGTCAGCCGGGAACACCTCGGGCGGTACCTCGCCGAGTTCGACTACCGCTACTCCACCCGCAAACTGTCCGACACGGCCCGCATGAACCGCCTCATGGGTCAGGTCGGCGGACGCCGACTCACCTACAAGCGGGTCGTCGGTTAGTCCTTCTTGGGCGGCGGGGTTGTCAGCAACCCCGTGACGGCTTGCTCAAAGCCAAGGGGGGCGAGGGAAACACGATCGTCGTCGCTGTCGTCGTCCTTCGGCCCGTCCGGCACGAACTTCGACGGCGTCGGGTTGGAGGTCAACGGGTAGTCGGTCTGCGTCACTGGGTTCCTCCTCCGTGCGCTTGGAATGACGCTGTCGCTTCAAGCGAATCGTTGACGTGGAATTCGACGCGGTACCCGCCAGCGGGGAATGCGAGCGGCGGGAGTCGGACCGCGAGAGGGGCATCGAGTGAGGTGCCTGCCTTTAGGCCGGGTGGGCGGCCAACCTCCATCGACCCTTCGGCGCGTACGGGCTTGCCTTCGGGGTCTAGGAACGGCGTTCCGTCCTCGGTCATGAGGGCCAGCACGATTCGGTGTGGTTGGTTGGATTGTCCCCACGGGATTCGCCAGAACACCGCGATCGCCATTGGGAACGGAACGTCTGCCGCAAGGCGCGACCAGCCGGCGCCTTGGATGTAGAGCTTGCCGTTGACGTTCTCGGCGTAGTCGCAGAGGACGACAGTGGGCCGGGTCTCATCGGGAAGTTCAGGCACTTCGCTTGGCGCCCGATATCTCCACGTTCGTGGGGCGGGCCATCGCGTTTCGTGAATCCAAGTGGGAGGCGAGGGAACGCCAGGACTTCCAGTCGATGCGGCAGGTGATGCTCGCCTCCCGGCTCTCGGTGATGCGTGCGAGGCAGGAGTCGCCGTCGTTGTCGTACAGCTCGACCGACGCGCCGGGAGACAGGTTCGCTCCGAGCGTCGTGACGCCGCGCAGCGAAACCCAGATGTGGTCGTCTTCGACCTCGTTGAAATCTGCCTTCAGGCGCATGTTCATTGGTTCCTTGATGCCGCAGCCGGGTTCTCTATCGGCTGCCCGAACGCTCCTTGTAAGCGAACTAGTTGAGACAACGTTGGGGCCGCGCTGTGAATTCCCTGTAGGAAGACACTGCAATGGCTGGGGTTGGTAGTCGGCGTCGGTATGACCTCGAATCCTGCTTCCTCGACGGCGCCGACGGTTGTCGGGGTTACCGACGAGTTCGGGAGTTTCGCGACCATCGCTAGTTCCTGCAGGGTCACTCCCGGCAATGAGTTCACCGAGATCGCGTACTCATCAGAGAGACCGTGCTCGCGTCGCTTCTGGCAGTAGTTGTCGAAGCCGGACGCGAGGGTCGTGATGGTCATGTCTTTGCCACCCCGAATCACCACAGCATCCGGCGGCAGCGCCGACTGCGCCTGGTTCCCGCCGGACACACGCCGCGAGCCTACCAACTTACATCACTGTAAGTATCGAAGTTCGCGCTCTGTGCGCGAACGACTACGCACCGTGTAGTTACCGCCATGTGAGCATCGGTGGATGCGACCACGTCCGAGACCATAGGAACAGGACCGACCACAAGTTCACTGAACGCCGATGCCTGGCGGACCCCAGCTATCGGCGCGACGCTGTTTGTGTGTCGTGGCCCGTGGTGGCGGCGCTAGTCGCCTACCCGTATGTGGCGGTCCTGCTTCTGGCGGCGTACGTGAAGCGGACAACGCCGACGGGGAGCTGGTTCGACGAACAACTCCGCCGATTCATCGGTGGCGGCAGGGCACACCCGACCTGACGCCGAATCTCTGGGGCACATAGCCCCCCGGTTGCCGCGAGACCCACAATCCTGCGGCGCATTCCCGCCGGGGGGCACCATCGCGTCTAGGGGCAGACTGGCCCTATGAGCGACAGCGACAAGATCGAGGCCCTGACCGTCCTGTGCCGTCACCTCATCGACTGCATCGATGCGATGTTCACCGCGGACAGTCAGTTCCACCTCACGAACGTCGGAAAGGCGATAGCGCCAAGCCTCGTGCAAGCGAAGTCCCTGCTGCAGGAGGTCTATCGGATCGAGTGACTGCGTTTGTCAAGTCACTCATCACCGGGCCGCCGACGGCGCGGTCGATCTTGTCGAGGAGTTCGTCAAAGTGGGCGGATTCGGCTGGGGTCATCGGTTCCTCCTGTCAGGAGGCGCGGGGACCGGACGCCGTTGGGGTTCAGTTGCGGGAGCGGAGCAGCTTGTCGAGCCACACCGCGGCAGCGACATAGCCGATACCGAACGCGCCGACGACAGCGCCGGTGAGCATCAACGCGAACCGGATCGTGTCCCGGCGGGCGTCCACTAGCCGGTCAGCCGAGCCATTCGAGCTTCTGCAACACGAACACCACGGCCAGGATCACGCAGATGGCGACAAGGATGCCGCCCCAGTTCACGTTCATTTGTTCGCTGCTTTCTTTGCAGGTTTGGCGGGTTTGAGGGCGGCGACAGTGGCGAGCGTTTCGTTCTTGGCGTTCTCCGCCGCATCAGCGATCTTGGCGTCGACCTTGCTGTTCGGCTGCACGGATGCGAACACGAGCACCCCGAGCACCGCGTCGAACGCGACCGACAAAGCCGCGACCTGTTCCCCGGTGAACGAGACGGCGCCGATGATGACCACCGCCGCCAGCACCGCTTTGAACGCGGCGCTGTAGGCGACAGGCTGGTCGGTGAGTCGCAGTCTCATGGTCGGCGCTCCAATGCTTTGACGACAAGGTTGCGGAGTTCTCGGGTCTCGGCGCGGGCGGTGTCAGCGATTCGGCGTACCTCGTTGAGTTGCTCGGCGTGCATCACCGTGTTCGCTTCGGTGACGATCACCCGTTCCAGCAGCGTCGGGGCGCCGGGCGGGACATTGTTGACGGCGCGGGCCACCTCGATCCCGGTTGTCTGCACGTCCTCGACGGTGGCTTGCAGTTTGCGGAAGTCGAAGCTGACCTTGCGGCGACGAGCAAGGTGCACGGTGAGCACAGTCCCGATAGTGATGACGGTGAGCCCGGTCAGATCGAACCCGGACAGGTAGGCGATCACAGGGCGGGGTCCTTCTGTAGTCAACCTCCGAGGAGACGGGACACGACACCGCCGACGAGGAGCAGCAACGGGACACCGACGGCGGCAATACCCTTCGCCCGTGAGAGCTGATTGCGGATGTCGTCGAGCGCGGCTTGTATCAGCAACTGATTGTCGTTGGCGCGGGACAGTGCCGCCGTCATTGCTGCCGCGTCGCTCTTACGGTCATCGTCATACTTTTCGCGGGGGACGGAGTTGGCAAGCACCGCCGAGATCCGTTCGTTCTCATGGTTCAACCCCTGCAACCGGCGCTCGTACTCTGTGGCTTGCAAGTCGACCGCACGGTCGCGGAGCCGGAGTTCGGTGTCGAGCTCGCGGCGGGTGACGAACTCGCCGTCAGGCTTCGGGGTCACCGGTCCCGCCCGCGGCCGTGAACGTGCGCTTGATGGCGACGCGGGCCTTGTGCAACGCGCCGGCCAGACCGGTCTGCACCTGTGCGTTCGATTCGCCGATCTGGTTGCGGATGTCGGTCAGCCGCAGGTCGATGGCGTCGAATCGGGCTTCGAGTTCGGGGGTCAAGTCGTCCTCCTCGGGTGTGACGTTGGCGCGGATCTGGCCGATGAGCGGGTAGAGGTTGGCGCCGGGACATGCGGTCGCGAACACGTCACGGTGGCCACCGAGCTCGAAGTCCGCGGTGAGATGGCCTTGAGCGATGCGGGCCGCCAACAGCGTGGCGCACGCTTCCAGCGCGGCGTCGGTCGGGGTGTCGTTCTCGAAGTTGCCAATCAGACAGATCCCGAACGACGTCGAGTTGTTGCCCTTCGTGTGCGCCCCGACATGGGTGCCCATGCCTTCGAGCACGACCCCGGTGGGGTGGATCACCCACGAGTACGACGGATAGCCGAACCGGCCGATGTCGATGTGTTCGATGAACCGCATGTCGGCCGCCGCGTCCGTCGTCGCGTTCGTGACGGAGTGATGACAAAACGCCTTACGGACGGGCAGGGCCATGGCGGGCCGTTGGTTGACGTCGTAGGTGGCGCCCCAGTCGGCGCGAGTCAGGAGTTTGATGACGTCACCCCCTGCCTTTCGGAACCGTGACGGAATGGCTGCCGCGAGTTGGAACCGGGTTGCCCTCATGCCAGTCGGCGTGCGCCGACGGATCATCGGTGGTCGCCGAGCACAGGTCGCACACGTACAGCAGGGCGTGAGGCACCCGGCGGAACGTGTAGGTCACCTCGTCGGGCATCAGATCACCGCGAACACGAACGCCACCCCGGACGGCTGGTACTCGACCAGCACCCGGTCCCCCGCCGCCACCGTCACGACGGTGGGGATCGTCACCGCGGTGGTGGCACCGTTGCGCACGATCGTCGCCAACGTCGTCCCGTCACTTCCGGTCGAAGTCGAGGACACCGTCGCCGGATAGGACTGGGTGTTGCGGCGGGTCGTGAGCGCGTGTTTCGCGGCTTCGACCGCGACCACGGCCAGCGGGTTCATGCTTCGTAGACAGTCTGGATGGTGTGGCGGTGCGGGCCGCCCGGTGTCAGATCCAGCGACCACGCCACCTCGAGCATCCGTTCCCCCGACCATTCGACGATCCCCCACGCGTCGTGGCGGGGGTCGGGCATCGCGTCGAACGTGACGGTCCGCACGACCCGTTGGTGGCGTTGAGCCAACCGGAAGGCCACCAGGTCACAGTCGGCGTCGGTGGCGAGCCCGTCGATGTTGAACCGGATCGGGTCCTCGTAGCCGATGGTGGCCACCGAGTTCGGCTGGTCGGTCGGCACGTCGTACCGGCCTGACACTTGGGTGCCGGTGGGGGCGGTGGAACGCACCAGGTACACGTTCGGTCGGCGGGCCACGTTCGAGGTGGTCACCACCGTGTCGGCGTGCACGACCGCGTTCTGGCCGGGCTCGTACACATGGTCGGGCCACTCGTCGGAGGGGACCGGGATGGGCCGGGCGATGAGGCTGCCCGCCGCGTCGAAATGCACGGGCAGGTAGCCCAACAGGTCGGTGGCCCAGTCACAGATTTCGAGCCGTTTGCTGTCCCCCGCCGCCCACGCCGGGTAGGTGGCACAGGTGGCGGTCGAGGCGGTGATGGTGGAGGCGGTGAGCCCGGAGGCGGCGGTCATGTCGTCGATGACGTCGGTCAGCAGTCCGCCGTAGGTGACGCCGTAGTCGTCGGACAGGCTCTTGTCGAGCTGGTAGGACCGGTCCGGCATCGTCGAGGCTCTGACCCAGGTGCCGCCCGGTCGTTCCTGTTCGTCCCCGCCGAGATACAGGAACACCCCGAGGGAGTATTCGTCGCCGGTGGCGAGCACGAACACCGGCCGCAACCGGTGAACTCCGGCGGTCAGCGAGGCGGCTTCGGTGGGGTGGAACTCGACCCCGGACCATTGGCGGGTGATCCGGTTCGTCGGGTCGAAACTGACGGTCCCCGCCGCCGAGGGCGTGGTGGTCGCGGTCAGGTTGCCGTCCTGGTCGAGCACTTCGACCCGGATGTCCTCGACTCGTTGGCCGGGGACCCCGCCGAGAATGTCGGTGGCGGTCATCAGACGGTGACCACGGCGGGCGTGTCGGTCACCTCGACCAACGTCAAGGCCAGGTCAGCGAGATTATGGAACGGCATCGTCACCTGGGACGGGGACATTCCCGCGAACCAGCGGGTCCCCCACGGGTCCAGCAGGCACACGTAGGACAGGTTCGACCGCAGGTTCGTGACCAGGGTCCGCCACAACGCCGGGCCGGAGGTGCCGGTGATCGCCAGAGTCACCGACGGGGTTTCCCCCAGCCGGTCCGAGGACCGGGACAACCGTTGCCCGTACCGTCCCGCGATGGCGGTGACCTCCGCTCGTTCGGGGAGGTTGGCGGCGAACGGATAGCGGACCCCGATGGTCTGATTGATGGTCGTGTTCTCGTTCGCGACCACGATGAACGCCTGCCCGGCCGGAACCGTCTTGGTGAGGTTCGAGCTCGACACCGGCACCGACGGCCCGCCGAGCGTGTCGTACACCTGGACCCGGTACTGCTCCTCGACGGTGTACCGGCCTTCATAGTCGTCGTAGGTGGCGGTCGCTTCGGTGGTGATCTTGGCGATGCGCTGCCACCCCGGCGTGGACAGGCCGTTGGTGTAGAGCAGTTCGTTGTACCGCTCGACCGAGTAGTAGGAGAACGACGCGCCCAACGCGGTGGCGGTCCAGGTGATGTGCGCCTTGGGGATCGTCATGTTTGCGCCACCCCTTGCGAAGCGGGCGCGGTGCGGGTGGTGCCGACCAACACCGGGACGTCGGTGCCGACCGTCTCGGTCCCGGCGATGGTGGCAGTGTCGGTGTTCCCGCCGATGCCGAGGGAGGCGTAGACGCCGTCGTGCTGCGCCGCGAAGTCGTCGAAGTACACATAGTTCGAGCCGCCGTTGGGAAGGCTGTCGACCTCCACTTTGACCGCCGCGTAGGCGGCGGTGGCGGGCGCCGGTGCGGTGACGGTGAGCGCCACAAACCCGGAGTTGGGCAGGGACACGTCCGAACCGGTGGTGGTGGAGATCGTCGCCCCGGCCGCCGTGTACCAGACGATCTTGAGGCGGCCGGTCTTGGTGCTGATCGCGGCGTTGACTCGCCCGTAGGCGGTGACGGTGACGGCGGCGCCGACGATCACCGTGAATCCGGATGTGCCGGTCGGGGTTGTCGCGGAGACGGTGGCGGTGCCGGCGGTGCACTCGAGCCGTAGTGACTTGGTGCCGGTGCGGGCGTAGGTCGCGGATTGTGAGATGGTCGTGGTGGCTCCGGCCGCCCATCCGGTGGTGTCGGTTTCGAGTCCTTGCTGGTTGGTGGTCAGCTTCTCTGTCGCCGTCTCACCGGTGGTCAGTGTCGTGACGAGCCACCCCACTCCGGACGCGGCGGTGGACGTGAACTCCACGTAGTGCTGCGCCGCACTGCCGGCCGCCCCGGACGCGCCCGGTAGTGACAGGGATTGCGGCAGCCGAGGCGAAGAGCGCACGTCGAACGGGGTGACCGTGACCGTGCCGCCGACCTGGGAGTCGTCGGAACGCTTCTTCAACTTCGCCAACAGACTGACGGTGGTTGCGGTCGACTGTTGGCGGGCAACGAACTTCAACCAGCCTCGCGACGCCGTGTCGGGCAGGGTGACTTCCTGCTGCAACACCCGACCGGTGTAGACCGTCTGCTCGGTGATCGTCACATACGGCTGGCCGGTCAACGCGGTGGCGGTCGTGTCGAGAACGATGAAGCCAGGCGCCGCGGTGTCGGTTGTCCCCAACGCTGAGGGAACGGCGCGGGTGTCGAACGTGACCGGGCACGAGCTGATGTCGGGATGGGCGGAGCCGGAGTCCAACGCCCGCCACGAGCTCGACCCGGTGCCCTGCGGGTTCGACAGGATCACCAGATACGAAGTGGCGGCGGCGAGAGACCAGGTGTCGGCCGCCGCGGGGGACAGCATCGACACCGTGTTCCACCCGTCGACCGCGGAGAACTTGCCGGCCGCTACCCGTGAGTCGGTGGTGGTGTAGTCGACCGTCATCCACTCCTGGTAGACGCGCACCAGGTTCGTGGTCGACGACGAGTTCGCCAGACCGGCATACGACCCGGAGTCGAACCCGGTGATGTCGGCCGCCGTCCACGGCGCCCCGGTTGACGGGTTGTACGTCCAGGTGTAGGTGATCGTCTCCCGGCCGGTCGGCACCGAGATCGACGGGGCGTCGTAGACGACGCTGGACAGCGACAGGCGGGGGATCAGCGCGGCGGTGCCGCCCGCCAACGCTTCCACGTCGGCGTGCAGCGTGACCGAGAACGGGCGGCCGGTGAACCCGGTTGACGCGTACTCGAACAGGCCGTACCCGTTGACGGACTGCATGATGTTGTAGTCGGTGATGTCGACTACGGCCTCGTCGACATCGGTGTACAGCGGCGGGGTCGACGACGCGCCGGCGTCGGTTACACCGGTCACCGAACCGTCGGCGTTGGGCCGGTAGGTGGCGGTCACCGTCGCGCCAGGCACCACCGAGGCTTCGGGGACGATCTCCACCGCGATCACCGGGGAACCGGAGGTGGACGCCATGTAGAGCATCAGGTCGTCGCCGGTCTGCGCACCGGGCGTCCACCGGGCCGCCCATTGACGGTCCTGTCCGATGGCGAGGCCGCGTTGGCGGTACGGGAACCATTCCAGTCCGACGACGGTCGGGCTGTTGGCGTTGAGGCTCATACCGACATCGCCAGCGCGTCGGTCACGGCCCGTTTCATGCCGGCTTCGTCACCGATGAACGTCCCCTGGAAGATGAACGTGTTGCCGCCGAGTTTGTGGTTCGACACGATCGACCCGGACGCGCCGGGCACGAACAGTTCCGGCCCGCGTTCCCCGACGAGATAGGGCATCGCCGCCGACACTGCACCGCCCATCGCCTTGTGGGAGCCGGGTAGTTGCGGCACGAATCCCGGCCCGATCAGACCACCACCGCCACCGAGCAGCCCGCCGATCGCATCCTTGGCGTCGAGCAGGAGCTGGATCGGAATCATTGCCTTCTCGGCGATCTCTTTGATCGTGCCGAGGATGCTGACGATCGGATCGAACACGTTCTGCTTCACCAGATTCCATCCGGCGGTGACCACATCCCACGCCGTTTGGAACGCGCCCTTGATGGTTCCGAGCACGGTCTCGATCGTGTCCTTGGCGAAGGTGACGGCCCACACGATCTTGTCGAAGATCGGGGCGCCGACCGTGTCCCACACCGTGCTCGCGGCGTTCCACACCGTCTCGAAGGTGATACGGATCACGTCGAACGCAGTAGCAACGATCGTTGCGACCGTCTGGATGTACAGCATGAGACCCTGGTAGAAGGGCACAACCACGTTGTTCCAATAGATCCCGATGGCGTCGAACACCAACTGGAAGGCAGCGCGGATCTGATCCCAGTGGTCGACGATGAACATGATGACTTCGGCGTAGGCCGCGATGATCGCCTTGAGCACCGGGGCGTAGACGTTGTCCCACAATGACTTGATGGCGTCGAACACCGCCTGGACCGTCGTGCTGATCTCTTCCCAATGGTCCTGCACGAACGTGATGACTTCCTGCGCGGCGGCCACAATCGACTCGAAGACGGTCTGCATGGTCGGCCATGCCACCTCCATCAACCAGGAGGCGACGTTGTCGACGACTTCGCGGAACCCCTCGAAGTGGGTGTAGGCGTAGTAGACGCCTAGAGCGAGCGCGGCGACGGCGAGGATCACCAGACCGATCGGGGAGATCAGGAACCCGATGGCGGTCACCAACGATCCGACCACCCCGATGACAGGGCCGATGGCGGCGGCGATCAACGCGAAAATCAGGACCGCCTGCTGCATCCCCGGTGACAGGTCGGTGAACCAGTCGGCCAGCTTGCCGAGCCAGTCCGCCAGTTTCGTGATGAGCGGAAGCAGCGCGGAGCCGATCTTCTCGGCAACGTCGGCCATTTTCAACTTCATGATCTCCATACGACCGGCGGCCGTGTCCGCCGCCGTCGCCGCCGCGCCACCCATCGTCTTCGACGCGTTCTGCAAAATCTGGTCGTAGGAGAGGGCTTCGCCGGCCGCGTCCTTCGTCTGGATGCCGAGCTTCGACAACGCGCCGGTGGAACCTTGCGCCGCCTTCGCCATCGCGTTCACGACAGTCTCGAGCGGAATGTGCCGCGCCGCGGCGATGTCAGCCGCTACCGCCAGGTCCTTGTGGGACTGCTCCACCGATCGACCGGCGACGAGCAGTTTGCCCATCGCCACCCGCAGGTCGTCGTCCGCGACCCCCGTCGCGTTCTGCATCGACGTGATCCACTCTTCGTTGGCGTCGACCTGATCCTGGGTGGCGCCGGTCGTGTTCTTGAGAAGAGTGGCGAGCACCGCCATCTTCTCCTCTTCCTCCGCAGCGGCGTTCGTCATCAGCCCGAGCGCACCGACGATCGGCAAGGTCACACTCTTGGTGAGCGTCCCCCCCAGGCTCTGCAGTTTCGAGCCCAACCCACGGGCCTTGGATTCGACACCGTCGATACCGGAACCGACCTCGGCGAACGCCCGCTTGACGTTCGCGACATCCCCTAAGACCTTGATCGTGACAGTTCCTTGACCAGCCAACTGTCACCTCACTGAGACGATGCTGCTTCCAGAATGTCGTGCATGGTGGTCAGCAGCGCGGCGAAGTCCCGCAGGTTCAGGTCACGCAGCGACTCCAGGGTGTAACCGGGGTAGAAGTGGCAGAGGGCAGCTAACGTTTCCGTTGCGCTGCCGTCGTAGGGTCCATCTTCACCCGCAGATCGCCAGCCATCTCCATCGTGAAGTCCGGGTTGTCGCGCTTCTTGATGATGTAGCCGATGATGCGCAGGAACGGTCCGAGCGGGGCGCCGCCCTGTAACGCTTCTGCGAACTCGACGAACGTCTTGCCGGTGTGTTCTTCGATCTCTTCGATCTCGCGCACCCGGAGGTCGTCGAGGTCGAAGACGAGCTCATCTGCGGCGGGTTTGGTGACGCGTCCGTTGCGGACCGCGGCGCGGTTGGGGGCCATGCATCTCCTTAGAAGAACTGGTTGATGAGGTCGTTGCAGGCGTCGGCGTACGCCTTCTCCAGTTCGCCGGACTCCAACGCTTCGCTCTTCGCGTTCCACAGGAACGGCCGAGCCGGTATCACTCCGCCACGCTTACGACCCCAGTGGATTGCCGCCGCGTACGGAACACGCGACGGGGTGCCGGCGCGGACGTTGCCCTTCTTCGGCGTCGACATCGCCTTGACCGACGCCTTCAACTTCCCCGACCGGACCGGCACGTTCGGTAACGCACGACGGACAACAACTTCCGCCGCCTTCTTGTTGGCATCGGCCAGCGCCTTGCGCTCGAACCCGTCGTTGACCTGACCGATGATGCGCTTGAGCTGGTCGGCGCCGATCACTTGGACGTACAGGTCAGCGGCCATCAGGTACCCTCACTGGTTGTGAAGCGGGTGTGGCGGACGGTTCTGGTGGGACTTCTGGTGACGGTGGGCGCCTGCTCCGAAGGCAGGGCATCGGACTCGCCGTACGTGAAGACTCACGTCTCTGACGCGTCCAGCCCGTAGAACTCACCAGGTCGCGTTCGTGACCGCCCCAGTCACTTGCAGGCTGGCGGTCCATTCGGCTCGGCCGCCGACACTGCCGGACGGCGTGTACCCGGCGACGAGGCATTCGCCGCTGATCTTCGCCTGCCCCGACACCGAACCGCCCGGTCCCCACAGGAACGAGAACGACGCCGTCCCGGCGTCCTGGGCGGCGAGACACGAGCCGAGATGGCCGTGCAACGCCACGTCGTAGGGGCCTTTGATGCTGATCGTGTCACCTCCCGCGAGACCGGCGATGTACGCCTTGGCCGCGGTGCCGAACACCGACACGTCCAACATGGCCCGCGACTGCGGGACACCCGAGTCGTCGATGTACGAGGACAAGTTGGTGGGCGTCCCACCTGCATTGTCCAGTGACAGAAACCCTAGGTACCCGGGCTTGAACGACACGATGATTGCTCCTTGTTCAGCGCCGGGCGAGCCCGACTTGGAAGGTGGTGGTTCCGGGGGTGCCGGTCAGGTCCCATGAGCAGCGGACGTACCGGCGGACGGTCCCGGCGATGACGAGGCGTTCCTGGGTGAGAGCGGTAGCGGTGGCGAACGTGCCGATCGTCGCCCACGTCGAGTTGTTGGCGGAGTCCTCGATGATGACGGCGTTGGATGTGAACCCGGAGAACGCGGTGACGTGCAGATGGGCGACGGCCCCGTTGGCCGACGACGCGCCGCCGTCGTAACCGGTCGACGATCCGTCCAACGTCTCCGCGGTCAGGTCATGCAGGGAGACGCCACGGTCGCAGAGTCCGGTGTTCTGCACGTCGAGCGAGAACGACACGGGGGTGGTGGTGGTGGCGCCGGTCTCGGATTTGGCGGTCAGCCCGGAGGTGAGCAGCAGCTCCGCGCCCGCCGTGAGTCCGGAGGGTCCGAAGGTGACGGCTTCGGCGCCGGTCCAGTCGTTGATCTGGTCGTATTGCAGGTCGCTGGTGCCGTCCGGGTCGAGGAACCCTTTCATCGTCAGGGTCGACGAGGTTTGGCCGGGGATGAACACACGGGACGGGGTCGTCCCGTTGCCGGGGGAGGTGGGGACGGTCACGTCGAGCATGTCGACGGTGAACGGTTCGGACCAGTCGGTGATGTAGGCGGAGAACGAGAAGTCGCCGCACACCACCCGAGACTTGAAACCGGGGATGAACGTCATGCGCAGACCTCGACTTCAAAAGTGATCCGGAGGTATTCCACGGTGCCGACCAGCACCACCTCGACCGGGCTGCAGCGCTTCACCCACGCATAATCGACGGCGGCGGCGAGGGTGGCGTTGTTCTCGAACACGTACTTGACGGAGCTGGTGTCGTTCGGGTCGCGCAACGTGTCCAGCAGGATCTGGGCCGACTTCTCGTTGTCGCGTTGCGTGTACACCTGCACGACGTAGTGGTAGGTGTCCTTCGACCCGGAGAACACCAAGTCGTAGTCGGGGTGCAGGTCGATCATCGCCTGCGGCGGTTTGATTATGTCCGTCATGTACGCACTGACGTTCAACCCCGAGATGGTCGACAGCGCCGTTCCCATCGCGGCCCGGTGCGTGGCGATACTCACCCGACGGCCGGTTTCCGGTAGGGCTCCAACAACGCGACGGCCAAGGGCGACAACGCGGAACGCACGAACAGCGCCGCGCCCGTGTCCCCCAACGCGACCCCGCCGAACACCGCGTCCTTCGCTTTGAACAACGCGGCGGCCTGGATGAGACAGGCTTTGGTGACATCGTCGGGGACGGCAGGCCACCCGAACTTGGCGGACACCTGCACCAGCGGGCGGGCGTACATCGAGCGTTTGAACCAGTAGTTGAGGCCGGTCATCCGGATCACCGTGTACGGCCACACCGGGGTCCGGTCGGCGGCGTTGAGGGGTTCGAGGATGAAGTCGGTGTTGACGGTCAGCGTCGTCTCGTAGGTGCCGGAGTCGTCGTCGTCGAGTTTGACGACCAGTCCGGTGGTGGTGGAGATCCCGGCGCCGTCGTCGTAGTCGGTGACGTCGAGCCATGACGGGTTGTCCGGGTAGTACTGGCGGTCGACGACCGAGCCGTCCACCCAGAACCGTTGGCCGCAATGCCCGTCGATCTGACGGGAGGCGGCGGCCACCGACTGCTCGAGCTTGGTGTCATCGGCGGTTTCGGCGGTCTGGTAGCCGAGCTCGGAACGGATCTGCGCCAAGGTGCAGTAGCCGTTCGTGATCGCCATTTACGCCTGATCCAACCGGGTGTTGATCCGGGCGATCGCGGCGGCCAGTGAAGCCACCGCGTTCTGGGTGGACGTCAGACCGGCCGACGTGGCATCCGCGGTACCCGCGATAATGGTGCCGATGGTGCCGCCGGCGCTGGCGGTGCCGCCCGACTGGTCGGTGACCGCGGTGCCGCCGGTGAACATGACCGTGAACCGGGTCGGGAACATCGTGTACAGGTAGTCGTCGTCTTCGATCAACCGCCCCTGTTCGATGTGCACACCGGCGTGGTCGAACGAGACGTTGGCTTTGTAGACGGCCATTGACAGCTCCTCAGGAAACGTGGATGATCCCCAACCCCCAACAGTCGGGATGTTCGGTCCAGGTGAACCCTTCGAGCGCACAGAACACTTCGAGCGCAGCTTTCACCGGGAACCGGGGCCGCAACGGGGCGCCGATGGGATGCTCGAGTTGGGTGTCGTGCAGCACGATCCGCCCGCCCGGTTGGCACAGCCACCGGTAGACGTGCAGTTCGGACAGGGTGTGGTCGTAGTGGTGGGATGTGTCGATGAACACGATCTCCGCCGGCTCCAGCGCCGAGACGATGAGGGGGTCGAGGTCGTCGCCTTGCAGGAACGTCCAGCGGGGATGTTCGAGCGCGGGGGGCGGGTCGATGTCGATGGATGTGAGCCGGCCGCCGGTACGGTCCAACGCGTCGAGGAAAGCGACGGTGGAGACGCCGGTGCGGGTGCCGAGCTCGATCACATGCTGGGCGTTCAGTCCGATGGTGAGGGCGTGGAGCCGGGGCAGGTGGGCGACGATGTCCGACGGGGTTTGGCACAACCGTTCGTAATCGGCGGTGAGGGTCAAGGTTTCTCCGCCGCCGCGCAGAACCGGCCCATCCCGTCCTTGGTCACGTCGTCCATGTCGACGAGACGCATTCCGTACCGGCCGCACACCTGCCGGGCCGCGTTGTGATGCGATTCGTGGTGGGCGTCGTCGAAGATCACCACCCCGCCGGGGATGCACCGCTCCACGGCGTCGTGCATGGTCGCCTCCCGCATGACCCCGTTGGCGAGGTCATGGAAGATCAGGTCGTGAACCGTGTGGGTGTGCCGGTAGTCCTCCCACAACATCAGCCCGTCGGTCGGCATCTGCTGGGCGGCCAGGAACTCACAGGTCGCTTGCAGCCAGTCGGGGTCGGTGTCGACCGAGGTGACGGTGGCCCCGGACTGTTGCGCGTAGAGCCGCAGGACGTAGGAGGACCAGCCCGACCCGTAGTCGGCGACGGTGACCGGTTGGCGGGCCCGGCACAACCACAACAAGAACGTCCCGGTCTGCAATGACATCGCCATGCCCGGCTCGGACACGTCGGTGCAGTAGTCGCGGTAGGAGTCGAGGAGTTCGGCGCGGATGTCGTCGGCGTTCAGCATTTCGCCCACCACAGGGTGGCGATCACGTTGGCGTCGGGGAACTGTTCGATGACCGCCTCTTGGATCGGTCGGTGGTGGACGTCGTCGCCGCACATGATCCCGTCCGGCACCACCAACGGGAGGATGGTGTCGATCTGGTCGCGTACTTCTTCGTAGGTGTGGAGCCCGTCGATGAAGCAGAACTTGACCGGCTCACGCTGTTCCGTGAAGTAGTCACGCCAATCCTGGCGGTGCGGGACGATGTTCAGTCCTTCGGTGTTGGCACAGAAGGTGGAGTACACGTCTCGTTCGGCGGCGAAGAGTTCGGTGATCTCGCCTGTCGAGCCGCGCCACGTATCGACGGCGTGAACCACTTGCGGGTGTGCGGCGGCGGCCAACGCCAGCGTCGACCGTCCTTCCCACGAGCCCACTTCGACGATGTCACCGGTCAGGTCACGGGTCCGTCGGCACAGGTCCGCCAACGCTTCCTGCGACCATTCCGAAAACCAATCCTCAGTGAACTGCGGGGACACGGGACCGGAACCACGACTCGGGACATTTGCGTTCGTAGATCCACCGCGGCCAGGTCCGGTCCACTTCGACCGGGGTCATCTGCTGCCCGTCGACATGCCACCCGTCGCCGCGGAAGGCGTCAATCTCCAATCCCATCAGCACCCGTTCGGTCACCTCGGGATGGCAGAACGTCTTCAACTTCTCGCGGGCCGTCTCCTCCGAGGTTCGGTCACCGACCGGCATCCACGACAGATGCCAGCCACCGTTGGGGATCTTGCGGACGATGTTGCGCATGTCGCGCATCGCCCCGAACGATTGGATGTCCTTCACGCGCCCGGCGACCGTCCCGTACCACGGGAGCGGATAGAGCCAGTCAACGCTGAAGAAATGACCTCGTTGCTCCAGGCTGACGAACCCTTGCGGGCGCAGGTTGCGCACCACCAGCGGGTTAGGGATCTCGTCCACATCGCCGTGCAACACGAGGTCGTCGGGTCGGGCGTTCAGTTCCTCCAGCCCGAAGCGCACGTATTCGCGTTGCGCGTGTTCTCTCGCCCACGGGTCCGGGTCGAACGTGCGCGGCGGGAGCCCCTTGGCTTTGACGATGTGCAACCGGTCCGCCCACTGCTCGAACCGGTCCAGGTTCTCGGTGACGTGAAACGGCTTGGGATGGTCCTGGTGGTCGACGTTTGCTTCCACGATGACGTGCACGAGGTTCGGGATGTCTTGAAGCTCGTACAGGCGACACTCGAGCATCTCGAGTTCGTCGTTCACCATGAAGGAATCGAAGATGGTCACCGCTTGCCGAGCCCGGTCCGTTGCATGGCGATCAGCGGCATCCGCGACAGAAACGTCTTGCGGTCCTCCTCCGCCGTCTCCTGCGCTTTCACGTACACCGGGTCCGCGGCGCGTAGGTCTTCGCGTCCGTCGTAGCCGGGATGGTGGTGTTCGATCACCGACTCCAGACAGGGGGTGAACACGCCGCGAGCCTTCGCAAGCTCGATGATCTCCTTGTCCACGTACCAGTGGCCGTAGGTCTCCGGTGCGAGGACGCCGGGGCCGTCGAGGCACGCCCCGTACTTCTCCACGTAGGAGCGGCGAACGAAGAAATGGTCCGCGTGGCGGCCCGCGGCCACGTCGGGGTTCTTCACACCGTTGGAACTGTCGTTGGTTCCGATGACGTCGAATTCGGTGGAGAGCTTGCGGGCCGCTTCGATCCATCCGGGCATGAACTCGACGTCGTCACCGACCAGGAGAAGCCAGTCCTCTGACGTTCGGCCGAACTCAAAATTGACCTTGTGCGCGTAGGTCGACGTATCGAGACCGGTGTTGACGTTGACGGCCTCGGTTGAACACCAAAGCGGGTCATCGCCGACGAGAAACAGATGGGCGCTGCCATCATTCGTCGCGTCGAACGACGACACGAGGCGTTCAATGTTCGCCTGTCGCATCGCGGGGACGATGACGGCGACCGATTCCATCTCCGGTCGTTCGAGCTCCAACACTTCGGCCGGTCTGGCGAGCGTGTCGAGGAACGGCCGCCAGTAGGTGTCGTACACCCGGTCGGTGTCGTACTGCTGCGCGAACTCGATCGCTTTCACCGTCATCGCGTCACGGTCGGCGTCGTGCGCTTCGTTCAACGCTCGGATCACGTCGAGCGTGTACGGGCACAGGTAGGAGGCGTGTTGCGCGGGGTCCCATTCGAGTTGGCCTGACACCAGCCAGCCCGCAGCACCGAACGCTGGGCCCGCCAACTCGGTTTGCGACGAGAACTCGGAGGCGATGACCGGGGTCCCGCACGCCTGCGCTTCGATGAGGGGGACACAGAACCCTTCTCCGTGCGACGGGGCCAACAGCACGTCCATGGCGGTGTAGGCGGCGGCCATCATCTCCGGGGTGAAGCCGACCCGGTAGGCGTACTGGTCGACCCACCGGATCGCGTGCTCGGGGACGGCGGCGTGGATGGCGAGTTCCTTGAGTTGGAAGCCTTCGGCGCCGCCGGGCCAGTCGCAGTGCATGTACAGGATGGCGTTCTGGTGGGTCAGCCAGAACTGGCCGAACGCCCGCAACGCCTCGTTGAACCCTTTGCGGTCGCGGGCCCAGCCTTTGTTCATGGCGACCATCCCGACCAGGAACGCGTCGTCGGGGATCGGGTCGCCCAACGCCAGCATCTGGCGGCCGGTGACTTCCTGCCCGGCGATCACACAGGTCGGGGTCGGCTTGTACACCGTCGTGTCGACCGACAACGGGATGTAGACGGGGTCGAGGCCGGCTTCGGTCAACTGCCGTTCCCCGTAACGGGACATGGCGACCGGGACGGCGTCGGGGTTGCGGTGGAAGAACTCGAGCACGTCGCGGGGGACGGGGAAGTGGTCGACGGGGCACCAGACGGCGACGTTGAAGTCCTTCAACCGGGGGTTGGGGAGCAGACACCAGATGTCCAGCAGGGTGACGATCCAGCCGGAGGTTTCGTCGCCGTCGAACCAGTGCGACGCGTGGTTGTGCACGATGTCGACGCCGTTCACTTCGTATCCGGTGGGGTAACAGCGGATCTGGCGTGACCCCCACGGCATCACTTCGCCTTGGATGCCGTAGGTGCAGGAGACCGCGACGTCGTGTCCGTCGTCGTGCAACCGTTCGGCGAGATGGCGGGTCTGCACCCCGTAGCCGGTCTTCACCCACGGGGCGTTGCTATGAATCAAGAAACGGCTCACCGCGTTTCCTTCTCGCCCGGCGCGGCCCGTTTCGCCTTCTTCGCCTCGACCAACACGAACAGCGACCCCGCCCCATCGGAGGAGACGGTGACGATGTCACCGGTCTGGTTGATCTCGTCGACCGCGTTCTCCATGTCCGGGTGGGAGGTGGGGACGCGCACGATTCTTCGCATGATGGGTTCTCCTGTGTGCAGGGGGATGTGCAGGGGAACCCGTTGGACGCGCCGCGTGTGGTGCGCGTCCAACGGGGGTTCCCCTGCACGGGGATGTCAGGGGTCAGTCCTTGGAGGACTTCACCTCGGTCGTGACCTTCCACGCGCCGTTCTGGTCCGGGTCGACGGACACGACCGTCTCGCCCTTCGGCGGTTTGAAGTCGTCCAGTTCGGCGTAGGAGACAATGTGCTCTGGCATCAGACCGACTGCTTCAACAACACGCCAGCCGTGACGTCGATCCCGTCTCCGTCAAGGAACTGCTTGCCGCGGAACGTGACGAGGTCAGTGTTGAACGCGTACTCGTCCGAACGCTCGAACACGAACGGGCCAACCAACCGTGCGTAGTAGGAGTTCCAATCGGCGAAGGTGACGATGCGGGCATTTGAAGCGCACGACGCCACGTTGGGATCGGTGTACACCGGGAAGTTCAACAAGCGGTCCGGTTCGCCGGTATTCAACCCCTGCCACGGGGACATCTGCCAGATGGGCTGGCCGATGGTCCCGCCCGCGCCGTCGCGGATCTTGCGGATGATCCCGGCGGTGGCGTCACGCATCAACCACGCGCAAGCGGGGGACTGCCGGTACATGTCGTTGATGCCGTACACGCAGTCCACCAGGTTCTCGAACGTCGGCGTGATGAGCGTGCCCCCGGTCGCCACCGTTCCGTTCGCACCGGTCCAGCCGACCGTCATCATCCCGTTCGGTTCACCCGACCCGGTTCCGACGATGAGGTCAGCATCAGCGACCTGGGCGACGGCACGAGTGATGTTCCGCCCCACGAAATCGAGGACGTTGAACCCGGTGTCACGCAAGGTTTCGGGTGCGACCTGCACCAACTGGCCGTACTTGTAGGCGTCGAGCTGCATGCGCAGGAACGTCGGGTCGGTGCCGCCGATGGCGGTGCCTTGCGCGATGACCTGCGTGCCGATGCCGTGCGCGTTGATCCGCGGGAAGTACATCGTTTCACCGGAATCAGA
>Ga0070704_100000322_pt1 | contig 21587 bp, 16 predicted proteins | sample KBSK5252metaG_FD_65467 | JGI IMG/M metagenome (GOLD analysis project Ga0070704, IMG submission 65467) | Corn, switchgrass and miscanthus rhizosphere microbial communities from Kellogg Biological Station, Michigan, USA - KBS K5-25-2 metaG | ecosystem: Host-associated > Plants > Roots >...
GGAAGCGGACGAAGCAGTGCGGCATCCACCGCGCTGAAAATGGCCGTCGTGGCGCCGATGCCGAGCGCCAGGGTCGCGATGACGGCGACGGAGAAGACTCGATGATGCCACAGCATCCGGACGGCGTAGCGAAGATCCTGCACCCACTCGCCGACGCGCTCCGACCAGAGGTTCCGCCGAAACCGGCGGCCGTCCTGGCGCTTGAGGGTTCTGCGGTGCCGGTCGAAGTCTCCGAACCTCCGCTCCGCCGCCTTGCGTGCCTCATCGGCCGACAGGCCACGCGCCAGGAAACTCCGCTCCCGCATATCGAGGTGAAAGCGAAGCTCGTCTTCGACGTCCGCCTCGATGTCGGGGCCAAAGAACCGGAGGTAGCGCCGCCAGAGCGGCTCTTTGCGGGAGGACATCAGACGGACGCCGGCTTGAGCGATGCCGGCGCCTCCAGTGCGGCAAAGACCGCGCGGGCATACCGGGTCCAGGTGGCCGATTCCGCCTTCAGGGCCTGGCGTCCGGCGCCGGTCAGCGCGTAGTACTTGGCCCGCCGGTTGTTGCCGGAGAGGCCCCACTCCGCCTCGATGAGGCCGCGCTCCTCGAGACGGTGCAGCGCCGGATAGAGCGAGCCTTCCTCGATCACGAGGGTATCGTCGGTGACCCGCTCGATCCATTCGGCCACCGAATACCCGTGCGCCGAGCCCCAGCTGAGGGCCTTGAGAATCAGGAGGTCGAGGGTGCCGCGGAGGACGTCGAGTTGGGCGGGCATGGGCGCTCCCTAGGAGTTCTAGGGATAATCTGAATCGGCTCCCCTAGAAAGTCAATGGGAGAAAACAGGCCTGTTGCCTATTTCCTCGGAAGTGGTGTCGGCAAATCCGCGAGGACGTAGGCCATTATCGCCATCGCCGCAACATTTTCCGCCAGCTCGCGCGGATCGATCTTGTCCACGTTGTCGGCGTCGGTGTGGTGGAACCAGAAGTAGCGGGTGCCGTCCACGTTGTGCGAAAGCCCGGGGACACCCAGGGCCATGATCGGACCGATGTCGGCGCCGCCGCCGCCCACCGTCGCCGAGTCGCCGCCCAGTGGTCCGAGCAGTTTCGAGATCTGGCGGATCACGGCGTAGGCGGAATCGCTTCCGGTAAAGCCGAAGCCGCGGAACTTGAAGGTTCCTCCGTCCGACTCGATGGCCGCCACGTGACCGGCAAGCTCGCTTCGGTGTGCGTCGCGATAGGCCTGCCCGCCGCGGCCGCCATTTTCTTCGTTGGTCCATCCCACCACGCGAATCGTACGCCTCGGCCGGAGGCCGAGCTTCTGCAGCAGGCGCACGGCTTCCCAGGCGATGACCACACCGCCGGCATCATCCATCGCCCCGGTGCCGACATCCCAGGAATCGATGTGGCCGCCGAATACGACGACCTCCGCCGGCTTTTCCCGGCCGGCGAGCTCGGCCACCACATTGCGCGAGGGAACATCGGGAAGCATCTGCGCTTCCATTTCGAGCCGGACCACGATCTTCTGCCCGCGCTGCTGCATCCGGTGCAGCATCGCGGCGTCTTCCATCGTGATGGCCGCGCCGGGAATCCGTGCCACGGTCGAATCGTAGGGCTGCATCGAGCCGGTATGGGGCGTCCGCATCCCGAACGGTCCGACCGACCGGAGGAGCATCGCCACGGCGCCGACCTTCGCCGCCTCCACGGCCCCGACTCCCCGATACCGCACGGTCTGGCCGTAACCGGTAAACGGCACGTCGAAGAGCACGATCTTCCCGCGGGCGTCGGCCGCGCGGGCTTTCAGCTCGTCGAAGCTCGAGACCACCAGCACCTCGGCCTGGATCCCGCCGCGCCGGGTGCCGACGCTCTGGCCGAGCCCGAGCATCGGCAGCTTGACGTAGCGTGGCTCGAGCAGCTCGGCCTGCTCGTGGCCCCGGACCCAGCGGGGCACCATCGCCGGCTCACCCCGCACGTTCTCCAGCCCTTCGGACTTCATCCGGGCGAGTATCCAATCGATGGCCTGCTCCAGCGATTCACTGCCGCTGATCCGGTGGCCGAAGCCGTCGGTGAGCTCCGCCAGTTTGTTCCAGGCGGCGCTGTCGGCCATCGCCGCGGCGATGATCCGATCGGCGGCGGCCTGGTACTCACGCTGGATCGGGTTCGGCCGCGCCGGGGCTTTCCGATTCTGGGCCGAAAGAGAAGCAGCCGGAGCCAGGAGCATGGCCAGAAGAACGAGGCGGAGCATGCGGGGGTTCCTTGAGTAGAGGCAGCAGGCAACGGGCAGCAGGCAGCAGGCAAGAATAGCACTCAGGCGTCCATCGCGGCGAGCATCCGCTTGTTCGCCACGAGCCGGTATCCGACCCTGAGGTATTCTTCGACTTCCTCCCAGTCGAAGGACCGGTCGGTGTAGAGGGAAACCCATCCCTGGTGCGCCGAATAGGGCGTCAGGACGAATTCCGGGCGCTCGACGAGCTCAGCCTGGAGGAGCGGCGTCACCTTCATACTGATGGAGGGACGCTCGTGCGTCCGGCCGACATTGGCGAACAGTTTCTTCCCCGCCGTGAAATGAGGACATCCCCATTTGATCGATTCAGCCACCTCGGGCCAGGGCAGGCAGACGCGGCGGACCCGGGCGAGGATTCGGCGGTCGATCTTGACGAGGGGGTGCATAGCAGGCGCAATGGCGGAAGGGCGGAACGGCGCAACGCTGACTCAGCAATATACCTTGCGCCTTTGCGCCTTTGCGCCTTTGCGCCTTTGCGCCCATTTCCGCGCCTTCGCGTCTAGGTTCCTTCCCCCATTGCAACCTATCCGGCCCGAAAAGCGTCATAGTCCTGACCCGAGACACATGTTCCCCAAGACCGCGAGCTTTCCGATGCGGATGCACCGGCTCCTCCCGGCGGCAGTCGTCGCCCTGCTCTGCTGCCTCGCGCCGCTCCCGCTGGCCGCCCGGCAGGTCACACCTGCCGCGTCGCCCGCCGGGGAGGCCACCCGGGTCTTTCTCGATTGCAACACGTTTTGCGACTTCGACCACCTGCGGAGGGAGATCACCTACGTCAACTGGGTGCGAGACCGGGCCGACGCCGACGTGCACCTGATCCTCACCTCCGAGAGCACCGGGGGGGGCCGGGAGTACGTGTTGCGTTTCATCGGTCTCCGGGCCTTCCTCAACTTGGACGACGAAATCCGGTTCACGACCCAGCAAGCGGATACCGACGACGAGGTCCGCAAGCGCCAAACCCAGCGAATCGCACTCGGACTCGCTCGTTACGTCGTGAAAGGCGTCCTCGCCGAGCGGTTCCAGCTCACCTTTACGCCGCTTCCCGGCTCGACGACCACCGCAGCGCAGCAACCGAAGGATCCCTGGAACCTCTGGGTCTTCGAAGTGGGTATGCACGGCTTTTTCTCGGGTGAGTCACAGACGAAGCAATCCCACCTCAATGGATCCCTCGAGGCATCGCGGGTCAGCGAGAAATGGAAGTTCCGCTCGGGGATCGAGGCGAACCGCAGTCACAGCTCCTTCCAGCTCGAGAACGACGTCTTCAAGAGCACGACCAGCAGTTACAATCTGGGGGGTCTGCTGGTCAGGAGCCTCTCGAAGCAGTGGTCGCTGGGGCTCGAGGTCACCGGCCAGCGGTCCACCCGCCAGAACTACGATTTGCTGCTCAAGATCGAGCCGGGAATCGAATACAACGTCTTTCCCTACAGTGAATCCTCCCGCCGGCAATTCGTCTTCATCTATTCGCTCGGACTCAACTACGAGAACTATCGGGATACGACGATCTTTGACAAGCTGGTCGAGTCGCGGCCGGTCAACCGCTTTACGATCGCCGGTGCCGCCACGCAGCCCTGGGGCCGGCTCGAGGCTCGGCTGGTGGCTTCGACCTACCTGGACGACTGGTCAAAGAACAGGATTTCGATGTTTTCCTTCGGAGAAGTGCGAATCGTCCGGGGGCTGAGCTTCAACATGTACGCGAGTTATGCCAGGATCCGCGATCAGCTCTCATTACCCAAGGCGGATATCTCGGACGAAGAGATTCTGCTCCGGCTGAAACAGTTGCAGACCTCCTATCAGTGGGAGATGTCGGTGGGCTTGAGCTACACGTTCGGGTCGAAGTTTGCGAATACCGTTAACCCGAGATTTGGAAACTCGCCAGGCAGCTAACGGCTATCCGCAATCGGCTATCGGACGGGCTATCTGTCGCGGGGGTTCTTCCCGTTGACCGTTGACCGTTGACCGTTGACGCAGTTCATCTCAGCACTCTCTCGGACAGTCCCACCTCCCGCACCAGCCTTGCGAACCGGGGATGCTGCCGCAGGGGATCGAAGATCGGGGTGAGGAGGGGCTCGGAGGAGAAGAGCGGATCGTGCTCGCGCGCGGCGGTCTCCAGCCGGGCCAGCGCCTCGTCGGGGTTGCCGAGGCCGATCTGAATCCGTCCGATCGCCGCCTGGGCGCCGGGGCGGCTGGGGTCCCTGGTAAGCTTGGCGAGGAGTCCGCGTGCCTTGGCGGTTTGTCCCAGCACGGCGTACGAATACCCCAGCATGCCGATCACCTGTGAGTTGGCCGGATCGAGCTCCAGCGCGCCGGCGAGCGTGAAGACGGCGTCGAAGGCCCGCTCGGCGTAGAGATACGCCGCGCCAAGGAGCAGCCGGGGAGCCGCCTCGTCAGGGGCGAGATCGACCGCCCGCCGCGCGATGGTAATCCCGCTGTCCACCCGGCCCGACAACACTTCCGCCATTCCATGCAGCCCTGCGGTGATCGCGGAATACGGCTCGAGCCGTGCCGCGCTCCCGAGCTCCCGCGCGGCGCCCTCCAGGTCGCCATTCATCAGGAGGTTTTCGCCATACCACTGATGGGCCAGCGCCAATCCGGAATCGAGCCGCACCGCTCGCTGCAGGTCGGCGGCTCCCTCGTTCCAGCGCCACATCGCATCGTAGACATTGCCCCGTGACGCGAGGGCCGCCGCCGACGTGGAATCCAGCATCACCGCGCGCTCCGCATAGGGCAATGCCCGGCTCAACGCGGGGTCGGGCGCCATACTCGAATAGAGCGGCATGACCGCATAGACATCGGCCAGACTCGCGAACACCGGGGCCGCCAGTGAATCGAGGGCGGCCGATTCCTGAAAGCGCTGCAGCGCTTCCTGCAGCGCATCTCCGCGCCTCCGGAAGGCGTACATCCCCTGGAGGTAGAGATCATATGCCTCGGCGCTATGGAAGTCGCGACGCGCCCGGAAGCTCGTGCTCGACAGACCGCGGAAGCGTTTGGCGAGCGCGGCGGCCGCTTCATTCGCGAAGGTCTCCTGCATGCTCCCCAGATCGCGCACCGGCCCCGTCACCCGCCGGTTGTAGAGTTTCTTCCCGCTCGTGGCATCGAGGAGCGTGACCTCCGCGGTGAGCTGATCGGCGATTTTGCTGACGGTTCCTTCGAGAATCGTGGCGACGTTGAGATCGCGCCCGATCTCCGCTGACGCCGGACGCTGGGTGCGGTAGCGCGCGGCGCCGCTCCGTGGCGCGAACCGCAGCGTGCCGATGTTGCCCAGCATCCCGGTGAGCGCTTCCGCCAGCCCGTCGGCGAGATAGGCACCGCCGCTGTCGGGACTCTGGTCCTGGAACGGCAGCACCGCGATGGAGGCGAGGCTGACCCCGGCATCTGCAGTCTCCGACGCCGAGCGCCCGGGGAGGAGCAGCACGGCGATGAGGGCGAGGAGCGCCAGGCCGCCGCCGACGATGGTGCCGAGCAGGAAACGCCGTTTGCGCCGGGTGATCTCGACCGACATCGTCGCGGCCGTCCTCCCGACCGCATGTTCATCGCTCAGGAGCGCCGGATCATCGAGCGTGGAGAGAATCGCGGACGCATTGGCGGGACGGGCGTCGGGATCCTTCTGAAGACAGGCGGTGACCAGGCGCGCCAGGCGTGAGGGGACATCGGGCCGAAGGACCTGCAGCGGTTCGGGAGGCTCGCTCAGCTGCGCGGCGAGCAGCGCACGGGGTGTGGACTGCGAGAAGGGAACCCGCCCCGCGAGCATCTCGTACGCCATCACGCCGATGGCATAGAAGTCGGCGCGAAAATCCATGTCGGGGTCGCCGGCGAGCTGCTCGGGCGCCATGTACATGGGCGTCCCCACCGTGTATCCCTCGCGGGTCAGCGTACCGCCCCGCGAGGGACGCTGCGCCACACTCAGGGCCTTGGCGATGCCGAAATCGGTGATCATCGCCGCGCCGCCGGAGAGCAGGACATTGTCGGGCTTGATGTCGCGATGCATGATGCCGCGCTCGTGCGCGTACGAGCAGGCGCGGGCCACGTCGCGGAGGATCGCGACGGTCTGCTGCGGCGTGATGGCGCCGCTCCGCTCCAGAAGGGTCCGGAGCGATTCGCCGTCGATGAACGGCATGATGTAGTACGGGAGACCTTCGACTTCGCCGGCGGCCAGAATGCCCACGATGTTCGGATGCTGGAGGGCCGCGACGGTCCGAATCTCCCCGCGGAACCGCTCGGCGCTGACGCCTTCGGAGCGTTCCGGCGGGAGGACCTTGATCACCACCCGGCGGTTGAGCGCGGTATCGAGGGCCACATACAGGTGGGCCATCCCCCCGCCGGCGAGCTCGCGCTCGATGGCAAAGGCGCTACCGAGCACCCGCTGGAGTGATTCCTGTAACGTCACCCAGTCTCCATGTTCTTCTGACGTGCAGGGCCCCGAAACAGTTGCATCATAACACGATAGCCTGCGGAGTCGGTCCGTGCCGGTATAGATTATCGCGCATGGGACCAGCGATCGAAACCCGGGCACTCAAGAAAGTGTATCCGGCGCCCCCACTGCGGCGCGGCCCCAGAGGCCCCCAGATGGCTCCGGGTGGGCCAGGGTCCCCTTTCGCCGGCCCCGGGGCGCGTGAAATCCTGGCGCTGGACGGCCTCGACCTCTCGGTGCCGCCGGGCGAATTCTTCGGGCTGCTGGGGCCCAACGGCGCCGGCAAGACGACGACGATCGGCATCCTGACCACCCGGGTGCGGCCCACGTCGGGAAACGCTGCCGTCGCCGGCATCGACGTCGTCCGGGATCCCGTCGGCGTCAAGCAGCGCATCGGCGTGGTGCCTCAGCGCCCCAATCCCGATCGACAACTTACCGCCATTCAGAACCTGCTCTTCCACGCCGCGTATTTCGGCATTCCGCGCACCGTCTCGCTGCCCCGGGCCCAGGCGCTGCTCGACCAGCTCGAAATCGGCGACCGGGGCGAAGCGAAGGTGGAGCAACTCTCCGGCGGCCAGCAGCAGCGGCTCATGATCGCGCGGGCACTGATTCACGAACCGGAAATTCTCTTTCTGGACGAGCCGACGGTGGGGCTCGATCCTCAGGCGCGGCTCGCGCTCTGGGAGATCCTCCGCTCGCTGCATCAGCAGGGCCGCACCATCATCATGACCACGCACTACATGGAGGAAGCCGACCGGCTGTGCGAGCGGCTCGCCATCATCGATCGCGGAAAGCTCCTCGCGCTCGACACGCCGGCCGGACTCAAGGCGCGCGCCCCGGGCGCCACATTCGTTCAGATTACCCTCGATGGGGAGGCGTTGCAGGCGCTCCCTGCCGCGAGCGCAGTGCCGGGGGTGACGAAAGCGGCCACCAAAGGCAGCGAGATTTCCATGTACGCCGAGCGCGCAGGAGAAGCGCTGCCGGCGATTCTCCGGGCCCTGGAACAGGCGGGCCGCGCGCCGGTGGACATCCGCCTCACGCCGCCCAGCCTGGAAACCCTCTTCGTGTCGCTGACCGGGAGAAAGCTCGAGTGAGCCCCTCGCCCTGGAAGGTCTTCGGCGCGCTGGTCCGGCGGGACGTTCACGTGGTCTCGAGGGAGCTGCCGTTTTTCCTCCTGCGCACGACACTGCAACCGATCATGTTCACCTTCGTCTTCGGCTACCTCCTGCCCAGGATGGGGTTCGTGCAGCAGGGGTACACTGCGGCGCTTCTGCCGGGCATCCTCGGAGTGAGCCTCGCCTTCGCGAGCGTACAGGCCGTGGCCCTCCCGATGGTGGCGGACTTCGGATGGACTCTGGAGATCGAGGACCGGCTGCTCGCTCCGGTGCCGACCTGGGTGATCGCACTGGAAAAAGTGATTGCGGGCACGGCACAGGGCGTGATCGCTGCGCTGTTCGTGCTGCCGGTCGCCCGCCTCATCATGGGCCCGATCGCGGGCCTCGACTTCGCGCATTTCGGCGTGGTGGTCGGCATGACGCTGCTTGGTGCGTTCGCCTTCTCCGCGTTCGGCCTCCTGCTCGGCACGGCAATCCGGGGAGAGCAGATCGGTCTCATGTTCGGTCTCATCGTCGCACCGATGATCTTCTTCGGCTGCGCATACTATCCCTGGAAGGCGCTCTCGGCCGCCCCAATCGTACAAACGCTGGTGCTCGTCAACCCACTGGTCTATGTCTCCGAGGGCATGCGCGGCGCGCTGACGCCTTCACTGCCCCACATGAATCTCGCGGTCGTCGCGGGCGCGCTGGTGCTGCTCAGCGCGATTTTCATGGCGCTGGGGCTCCGGACGTTCGACAGGAGAGCGGTTTCGTAACGAGATGCTGGTTGCTGGTTGCTGGATGCTGGTGGGGCCGTTCCCAGCATCCAGTATCCAGCATCCAGTCACCTTTCTGAAACCGCCCCCGAACGCACGCCGTCGTGACAGGGTGACCCCGAAGCTCGCGCTCTTCGCCCTCTGTCTCTTCGCTCCGCCTTCCGGTCTCCCGGCGCAAGCCGAGGTGGATTCCGCGCGCGTCGCACGGGAGGCGTGGCGTCAGGCGGTACCGCTCCTCCGGCGACAGGACTACGCCGCGGCCCGTGACCTGGTCCGCCGCGCCTACCAGGCGTGGCCGGGTCAGCCGGTGTACGTCGCCCGCTATGCCGCCCTCTCCGCGCGTCTGCTCGATACCACCGCGACCCTGGACGCCCTGGGCTTCCTGGCCGACCTCGGACTCTCCCTCGATCTCCCGGGCGAGGAAGATTTTGCCGCGCTGCGCGACGCGCCGGCGCTCCGTCCGGTCGCGCGACGGCTCGCGGCCAATGCCGCCCCGTTTGCGCAGAGCAGCGTCGCCGCATCGCTCACCGAGGCGGATTTCTTTCCCGAGGGGATGTCGCACGATCCGCGAAGCGGCGCATGGTATGTCGGCAGCATCCGGCACCGCAAAGTCACCCGCGTGCTTCCAGGCGGTGCCTCCGAAGACGTCGTGCGCGAGGGCCAGGACGGACTCTGGTCGGTCCTCGGCGTGCGCACCGATCCGCCGAGGGGCACCCTCTGGGTGACGACTGCGGCGATCCCCCAGGGCGCGGGGTACATCCCCGCCGACAGCGGACGGTCCGGAGTGTATGCCTTCGACCTCGGGACGGGCCGTCTCAAGGCGCGGTACCTCCTTCCCGCCTCCGCCGCGGGCCACCTCCTCGGAGATCTGGTCGTCGCGGCCAATGGCGACGTGTATGCCACCGACAGCCGGGATCCGGTGATCTGGCGGATCCGCCGGGGCAGCGGCGAGGCGCAGGAATTCCTCCGCCACCCCCTGTTCCGGTCGCTGCAGGGTCCCGCGCTCGATCCGGCGGGCCGTACTCTCTATGTCGCCGACTACTCCCACGGTATTCTCGCGGTGGACCTCAACACCCGGCAGGTTCGCGCGCTTCCGGTTCCGCCACGCACGACTGTTCTGGGTATCGACGGCCTCGCCTGGCACAGCGGAGCGCTGATCGGCGTGCAGAACGGCGTCGCGCCGGCGCGAGTGGTGCGGCTTCAGCTCGACGGAACGGGGCAGCGCATCACCGAGGTCACGCTCCTCGACCGGAATCACCCCCTGGCTCCGGAACCCACCATCGGCACCGTGTGGGGCAACCGGTACTTCTACGTCGCCAACAGTCAGTGGGAGGCGTACGACGACACGGGGCGGCTCCGGGCCGGGGTCCGGCTGGACCCCCCCCGCATTCTGGAGCTGAAGCTTCCCTAGGGCAATTGCGGCAGGATGGTGAGATACTTCTCGTCGCCGCTGGACCTCTCTCCGGCGGCGATTTCCGTCTGTGAAAGGATCTATCGTGTCCGGTCGTATTCGTGTGATGGCCGCATCCGCGATCGTGCTGGCCGCTCTCGGTGTCCCGCTCACGGCACAGTCGCGCCCCGCGCGGGCGCCGGCGGTCGCTACCAACCTGCGCTACGAAATCACCTTCGATTCCGCGAACGCCGAGCGCCGCAACGTCCGCATCGGCATGGAATTCGATGTCCCGCGCCCCGGCCCGGTACTCCTGTCGGTGCCGGCGTGGACCCCGGGTTCCTACGAGCTCAGCAATTACGCCCGGAAGGTCTCCAGCTTTGCGGCGACCAGTCGAGGACGCCCGCTCGCATGGGACAAGACCGACTACGACACCTGGCGCATACGGCCGGTGGCGGCCGGTCCGGTGCGGGTGGAATTCGATTTTCTCGCGGATACGCTCGAGAACGCGATGGCATGGGCCAAGTCCGATTTTCTGCTGGTCAACGGCACCAACGTGTTTCCGTATCCCGAAGGCCAGGGGATGGAGTTCTCCGCGCGTGTGAGTGTCACCGCCGCGCCGGGATGGCAGATCGTCACCGGTCTCGACCGCGACGGTCCCGGTCGGTACCACGCCGCGAACTATCACGATCTGGTCGACATGCCGTTCTTCATCGGACGCCTCGATCTCGACAGCGCCCGGGTGGAGGGGATCTGGCACCGGCTCGCGAGCTATCCCTCCGGAGAATTGCGGACCGCCGGCCGCCGGGTGCTCTGGGAACAGATCGAGGCGATGATTCCGCCGCAGTCGAAGGTCTTCGGCGAGACGCCGTGGAAGCAGTACACCACCATGGTGATCTTCGACACCGCGTTCGGTGGCGGCAGCGCGCTCGAACACCAGAACTCGCACGTCGGGATCTACAATCCGCAATTCATCGGCACGGCGCTGCTCGCGTCGATCACCGCGCACGAAATCTTCCACGCCTGGAACGTGAAGCGGCTCCGCCCCGCGGAGATGACGCCCTATCGATACGATCAGCCCCAGCCGACCACCCTCCTCTGGGTGAGCGAGGGAATTACCGATTACTACGCCGACCTCGCCCTGGTACGAGGTGGCATCATCGATTCGACAGTCTTCCTGAGCGTGACCGAAGGCAAACGCGAGCACACCGACCAGACGGTCGCGGTGTCTCTGGAGGACGCCTCGCTCACCAGCTGGATTCATCCGACGGACGGCACCGCCGACATCTACTACGACAAGGGATCGCTCGCCGGACTGCTCCTCGACATTCTGATCCGGGACGGGAGCGACAACCGCCGCTCCCTCGACGACGTGATGCGGAACCTCTACCAGTCCACCTACAAGAAGGGGAAAGGCTTTACGACGGCGGAGTGGTGGGCGGCGGTGACCGCAGCCGCCGGGGGCCGATCGTTCACGGAATTCGCCGCGAAGTACATCGACGGACGGGAGCCGTTCCCCTGGACTACCGTCGGTGCGCTGGGCGGCCTCAAGCTCCACTCCGATTCCACGCGTGAGCTCCGGCTCGGCATCAATACCCTGTCCGACAGCTCCCGTGTCTTCGTGACCGGGGTCACCCGGGGGAGCGCGGCATTCGACGCCGGGATCGAGCCCGGGGATCAGCTGCTCAAGGTGGGAGAGGTGGAGGTGAAGGGTGAGAGCTTCGCGCTGGAATTCCGTACGCGCTACGCCAACGCGGTCGGGAGCACGATTCCGGTGGTGGTCCGCCGCAATGACGCGGAGCGCACGCTCCAGGTGCAGATCCGCCGGGAGCTGATCGTCGAGACGCGGTTGTTATGGGATGCGGCGGCGAGCCCGAAGGCGGCGCGGGTGCGGCATGGGATCTTGAAGGGGACGACGGGGAGTTAGGAGTCAGGGGTCAGGGGTCAGGGGTCAGGGGTCAGGGGTCAGGGGTCAGGGGTCAGCGAGACACCCTGATTCCTGACTCCTGATCCCTCGTTACTGCGACTTCTTGGTGTCCAGCGCCGCCAGCGCGAGCAACTGCCGCTGGGTGGTGCCGCGGCGGAGCATGTTGAGCGCCATCGTCATCTGCGGATCCTGCGGAATCCCCCGACGAAACGCGGTCGAGTCTCCGAAGGCCAGCGCGGTGAAGCGCTGCTCGAGATTCCGGTCGATCACATCCTGGGCGGCATCGTATTGCGCCCGGGTGATCGGCACTTTGGCTTTCACGAGCCGGTTGAAGAACTCGTTCCGCATGGCCGGCGTCACGGTGAAGTCCGCCTTCAGTGAAGGCCTCGACTCCAGCGCATAGTTATAGAGCGTCACGTACCACGCCTGGCCCGCAGGGGCCACGGCGCGGGCCAGCTCGCGCTCCGCCGCGCTGGCGGTATCCTGGGCCACGATGATGTCCGGGGTGATGCCGCCGCCGCCCAGGATCTTCCGTCCTGCGTCGGACTTGAAGACCGGGCGATTCTTGAGGCTGTCGCCGGCCACCGAGTCACGGGCGTACTCCACGAAGCGGTCGTCGCCCAGCCTGTCGTGCTCGGCCTGGATCGAGCGGCCGCTCGGGGTGTACCACTTTCCGGTGGTGAGCTTGATGTACCAGCCGCCTTCCATCGGGAAGAGGGTCTGGACCAATCCCTTGCCGAACGATGTGGTTCCCACGACGAGGCTGCGGTCGTGGTCCTGCAGGGCACCCGCCACGATTTCCGACGCGGAAGCGCTGCCGCCGTCCACCATCACGACGATGGGCATCGAATCGATCACCGAGGGCCGGCTGGCCGAGGCGATCTCCGGCGTCTTGCCCCGGTGCCGTACCACGACGATCTCCTGTCCGGGCTTGAGGAAGAGATCGCTGATGTCGAGCGCCTGATCGAGGGAACCGCCTCCGTTGCCGCGCAGATCGAGCACGAAGCTCCGGGCCCCGCGGCGCTTGAGGTCGAGGAGCGCCTTGGCGACGTCCTCCGCGGCAGAGTCATTGAAGCTCTGCAGGGGGATGTAGCCGACGCTGCCGTCGAGGACCAGCGAATACGGCACCGCCGGAACGCGAATGATCGCCCGGGTGAACCGGCCCCGAATCGGTTGGGCCACGCCGGCCCGCTGGAACACGACGTCTACCTTGGTGCCGGGCTGCCCGATCAGCCGGCTCGAGACCTGGTCGAGCTTGAACCCGACTACCGAGACCGAATCGACCGCCATGATGTGATCGCCGGGCTGCACGCCACCGGCTTCCGCGGGGCTGTTGGGGAAGACCCGCGCCACGACGATCTGATCGTCCTGGGGCTCGATCTGCATGCCCAGCCCGCCGTAGTTGTTGCGCAGCGTGTTCCGCTGGAAGGCGGCGATTTCCTCGGGCGAATACAGTTCGGCGTAGGGGTCCTTCAGATTCTTGATCAGCCCGCGCGCGGCTTTTTCGTAGATGGCGTTCCGGGACAGCGAGTCCACTGCGTTGTCTTCGATCCGCTGCAGCACCTGCGAGAAGAGCCGAGCTCCGTCCGCCGCCTGCCCACCCTGCCGAAGAAACGCTCCGGCTGCGAGTGGGAGCAGCATCAGGGCGCCCCCGATTGCGATCGTCCGAATCCTCATGCTTCCCGCTCCATTGCCACAGGACGAAGCCGCGACGGACACCGGAATGGCGCCGTCGCGAGTCTGTCTGACACCGACCCTAATAATAATGAATACGGGGCCCCGGGGTGGGGGGATTCGCCGGGCAGCGGCCCGGCGTTCCCTCTTGACACCGCAGGCCTCGGGAAGCGTATTGGACCCGTCCACTTTCGAGTCATCATCCCATCGAACCCGACCCATTTCTCCGAGGCTCTATGCGACGGCTCCCAACCTTGATCGCGGGCGTGGCCCTGGCAGCTCTCTCGATCGCTTCGTCGCTGGCGGCTCAGACCGGGAGGCTTCGAGGCCGGGTGAGCGACAGCGCCGGTAGCGGGCTTCCGGGCGCCGTGGTGACGGTCGAGGGAACCCTCCTCCGTGCGACCGCCGGAGCTCAGGGCGGGTACGAAATCCGGAGTGTTCCCTCAGGCACCTACACCGTGCGCGCCCGGCTCATCGGCCACACCTCGACGAGCGCGCAGGTCACGATCCCGCCCGGTGGCGATGTCCAGCGCAATTTCGTCCTGGGCAAGAGTGTCGTGCAGCTCGCCCCGATCGACGTCGTGGTGGGCTCGCGCGCGCGGCACACCGCCGCCGAGGAGCTGGCGGTCCCGGTGGACGTCTTCGGGGCCGAGAAGATCCGCCAGGTCGGCTCGACCGAAACGGGTGAAGTGCTCGCCCGGCTTTCTCCGTCGGTCAATTTCCCGCGCCAGAGCGTGGCCGATGCGAGCGATATCGTCCGGCCGTTCACGCTCCGCGGGCTCTCCCCCGATCACGCCCTGGTCCTGGTGAACGGCTGGCGCCGGCACCGCACGGCGCTGGTCCACAACTTCGCCTCGGGAATGGGCGCGGGTTCCAGCGGTGTCGACATGAACGCCCTTCCCGCCAGCGCCATCGACCGGATCGAGGTGTTGCGTGACGGTGCGGCGGCGCAATACGGATCGGATGCGATTGCCGGCGTGGTGAATGTCGTGATTCGCGAGGGAGCGTTCGGTCCCTTTCTTCGCGGGGACGCGGGCCGATACATGACCGGACCCTTTCCCGACGACGGCACGACCTACAACCTGGGTGGCGGATGGGGGATCCCCGTCGGCCGCGGATCGATCAGCCTCTTCGGAGAGTTCCGGCATCGTGACCCGACCAATCGCGCCGGCGCGGACCCCGAAGACCAGGTCGATCCCGGCGATGCCGATGTGATCGACGCCGACGGCAAGGTGACCGAGAAGCGGAACGACGTGCCCCAGCCGAACCATCATTGGGGCGACGGACTCGCCCGGGACGCGCTGGGGTTCCTGAACGCCCGCTTCCCGCTCAATCCATCGGGCTCGAGCGAGCTGTACGCCTTTGCGGGATACAGTCACCGGATCGGTACCGGAAACGGATTCCGGCGCCAGGGAATCTCGGACCGGAATTGGCCCCAGATCTATCCGCTCGGGTACCTGCCGGAATTCCACCCGACGGTGAAGGACGCGTCCGGAGCGGCGGGGCTCCGCGGCACGGCGGGCGGCTGGGCTTACGATGTCGGCGCGTCGTTCGGCTACAACAGCTTCCTCTACGACCTTCGCAACACGATGAACGTCTCGCTGGGACCATGCCTGGTCACCGCGTGCGCGCCGGGACTCGACGGGATCTTCGGAAACTCGGACGATCCCGGCATTCCGAATCAGACCCGGATCGACGCGGGCACGCTCAAGCTGAATGAGCTGGTCGCGGCGCTCAACATCGCCAAGCCGGTATCGATCGGGCTGCCGGGCGATCTGAACGTCGCCACCGGGGTCCAGTTCCGTCGTGAGAAATACCAGATCGTGGCCGGTGAGCGAGCGTCATACATTCAGGGCGGACACCTCAACCGGAGCGGCGATCCGGCGCCGCCGGGCTCACAGGTCTTCGGCGGGTTCCAGCCCTCGAACGAGGTGGACGACAGCCGCCACAATGTGGGCGCCTACCTCGACCTCGAGACCAATCTCTCGCGCACGCTGCTCGCCAACGTCGCCGGCCGGTTCGAGAACTACAGCGATTTCGGATCGAAGATCACCGGGAAGCTGGCCTTCCGCCTCGCCCCGTCGAACCGGGTGACCTTCCGCGCCGCGGTGAGCACGGGGTTCCGCGCCCCCTCGCCGAGCCAGAGCTTCTATGGCGCGACGATCACCAACTTCGTCCTCGACACGCAGACGGGTCAGCCGGTCCCGGTGGAAGGGGGGATCTTCCCCGTCTCGACCGCCGCCGCGCAGGCCCTGGGCGCCGAGCCGCTCAAGGCGGAGACCTCGGTGAACCTGAGCGCGGGGCTCGCGGTGAGTCCCACCGATCGGCTCACATTGACGGGGGACATCTTCTACGTCACGATCGACGGGCGGATCATCCTGACCGGAGTGCTGGGCGGCGCGGGCGTCACGCAGATTCTGCGGGACAACGGCATCGACAACGTTGAGACGGCACAGTATTTCACCAACGCGCTCGATACCAAGACGACGGGAGTCGATCTCACCGGTGCGTGGCGTGCGCCGGTGGGCGACGGGCAGCGGCTGGAGCTGTCGGCGGCATTCAACTGGACCCAGAACCGGATCCGTCGCGTCAACGAGCCGCCCGAGCTCGCGGGAACCGGAGCGGTGCTGTTCGATCCCTATGTGTCGGGAGGGAGCATCGCGCTGGAGAAAGAGCGTCCGGACTGGCGCTCGACCGTCACGCTGGACTATGCCCGCGGGAGCCTGCACGGGCTGCTCCGGTCGTCCTGGTACGGGAAGTACCAGACGTCGCAGCTCTCCGGAACGAATTGTGGCGATTGCGTGCAGACGATCGGTTCCGCGGGAGTCTTCGACGCCGAAGTCGGGTACCTGCTGCCGATGAATCTCGACTTCTCGCTCGGCGTGAGAAATCTCTTCGACAAGTATCCCGAGCGACTCAACCTCGACAACAGCTTCGGGATTTTTCTCTATCCGCAGCCATCGCCCTTCGGGTATAACGGGAGGTTCGTGTATACGAGGGTGGAGGTGACGTTCGGGAGGTAGTCTTCGGTCATGAGTCTTCAGTCGTCAGTCCGCTCGGCGAGACATCGTCTGATGGTGCGGACTGACGACTTAAGGCTTACGACTAACCTTTGGTGAGAATCTCCTCAAACAACCGCAACGCCCGCGGGTCATCCGACTGCCCCAGCCAGAAGAGCGCCTTCCGCCGGAGCTTGGGATCCCGGTTGGTCTTGGCGATCCGGATCAGCACCGGCACTCCTTCGTCGTTCTTCAGCTGCGAGATGGCGAAGACGGCCTGGTCGCGCACGTCGCGGTTTTCGTCGTCGTCCTCCGCCAGCGCGGTGAGCCCCCTGGTGGCTTCATCGCCGGCGGCCTGGCTCAGCCAGAACACCGCGTTCTTGCGGGTGTCGGTTCGCGCCCTGGTGTCCTTGGCGAGTGCCAGCAGGTCGGGCCAGACCACCGCGCTGTCGGCGATGATCGCGCCGTAGATCGCCTTGTCGGCGTTGTAGGAGCGCGCGGCGAGGGCCACGAGCGCCTTGGCCGCGAGCGGCGCCGAGACCATGCCGAGGTCGGTGACCGGGCCGCTCGTGCTCCGCCAGTCGCCGCCGACATACAGCCGGAGGCGGGTGACCTCGCCGCCGGACTTGGTGATCGCAATCCGGGCCGGGCCCGGCTCACAGGGACGATCGCGCCACCCCCGGCCGGTCCAGCGCGAGTTGCCGTCGTCGAACGAGGTGAAGTTGTCCTCGCCCCGCGAGCGGTCCCGGATGAACGTCTCGCCGTCGCCGCAGATCCCTTCCCTGACCCCGAAGGAGAGCCGCACCGTCCCCTCCCGTACCGCGAGGATCCGGTCGGTGAGTGCCTGGCCGCTCAGGGTCGCGGCGAGACCGAGCCAACAGAGCGATGTACCGGCGATGACGCGTCGCATGGGCGAATCCTCAGTTGGGCTTTCCTTCGAGAAGCTTCTCGAGGAACGCCGGCACGCGCGGATCGTCGGACTGGCCGAGCCAGAAGATCGCCTTCTTCCTGAGCTCGCGGTCGGTCTCGTTCCTGGCGATATCGAACAGCTTGTCCACTGCCGCCTTTTCGTCGCGCTGCGAGTAGACAAAGATCAGCTGATCCTTCATTTCCCGGCTCGGCATCTTCTCGTAGAGCATGAACAGCTCCGTCGCCGGAATATCCGACTGGCCCACCCAGAAGAGCGCCTTCTTGCGAAGCTCGATCCCTTCATTCACGTCGCCGGCCACCTGGAGCAGCCAGCGCTGGCTTTCCCGCCCATCGATCTGGGACATGGAGAACAGGATCTTGTCGCGTGACTCGTTGTCCTTGAGCTGCACGTAGAGCGTCTTGAGGAATCCGAGACGGTCGGGATCGTCGCCCTGGCCGATCCAGAAGATCGCCTTCTGGCGCAGATCGGAGGAGACACCGGGGCGGAGCGCGAAGTCCTTCAGCGCCTGCCGGGCACGGGGAGAATCCTGCTGCGAGAGAGCAAAGATCGCCTTGTCCTGCAGCGCGGCGTCGCCGGCGCTCCGCAGGATCGAATCGAGCGCGGCGACCGCCGCCGGCGAATCGACCTGCGAGAGCCACTGGACCGCCTGCTCGCGCACTTCGCCGTCGGGGTCGGTACGCGCGGCGTCGAGGAGAATCCGCTCGGTCTCCGGCCCTTCGTGCTGGGAGACCAGGAAGACCGCCTTGCGGCGGAGGCAGAGCGAGCCTTCGTCGCGCCGGGCCAGCACCTTCTTCAGAATCGGCAGCGCCTTGTCGCCGTCCATCTGCAGCAGCGCGTTGAGCGCGGCCGACTGGGTATCGTCCTCGTTGTCGCAGCGCTCCCGCCGTCCGGGGCCACGGCCACCGCGCGGTCCGATGATAATCGTGGTTGCCGGAGCCGACGGTGCGGCTGCCGTCGGAGGCGTCGGGATGCCGACGGCGACCATTGGCGCGGTGGCTTTCCCGGCTTCGATCGTGATTTGCGCGGCGCAGTCCGAGTCGCCCCGCTGGGCCAGCTCGCCGCAAATGCGGATGCGGAGCTGGTCGGCATCGCGCCGGGAGCTGGCGCCCTTCGCCTTCGCCTTCTGCAGATCCAGGACGCCGAGCGCCTGCCGGAGCGATTCGTCGTTGTTCCGCTTGCTGAGCGCATACGCCTGCCAGTAATACGCATCGCCCGCGTAGGTGGAGCGCGGATGTTTCTTGTAGATGCTGGCGAAGAGATCGGCGGCGATCGCATAGCGGCCGCGGCTGAGTTCCTTCTGGGCATCGCGATAGGTCTGGTCTGCCGGATCCTGCGGCGCCCATGCCGCGGGAGGGGATTCGGCGATGTCGTCGCCGGCCATGACGTAACCGAAGGAGCCGATCCGCCCCAGGTGGGCGCCGGTCATCGTCAGCGCCGTCTGGGCGTGCAGCAGTCCCATGCGCGCCTGCGCCATGGCGGGACCGACCTGCGCGAGACTGGGCCGTGCGGCGGCGAGGGCCGCCGCGGCGCTGGCCTGGGCATTCGCCACCACCGGACCGAGCCACGAGAGGTCGGGCACCCGAATCACCACCGGGTCTCTCGTGGTGGCCGCCTGCGCGTGCAGGGAACCCACCGAGGCGGCGGAGAGGGCGAGGACGAGATAACGGACCGAAGACATGTGCATGCTCCTTACAGACGAATGGCCGACCCGGCCGGAATTGCATTCCGGAGACGGGTTCGGAGATGACTTTGCGCCAGACCGTCGGCGATCAGATCACGATCCCGGTTCTTCTCACGGGGATCGAGCGTCGCGATCTGTGCCAGCACGAGCTCGAGATCCTCGAGCAGCTTGCGGGTTTTCGGGTCCACCACCCGCTTGGAATCGAGCAGGAGGCGGGTGTCGGTCAGCAGATCCTGCGCCTGCGCGGTGAAGTCGGGCGCCGTGGGACGGGTGCCGAACTCGGTCAGGAACGTCTCGACCTGGGTCAGGTGGTCGTCGGTCGCGACGCGGGTGGCAACCTCGCTCCGTACCCGCTGCTCCGCCGCGGCCGCCTCGGGGACTGCGGCGACAGTCTGCTCCGGAAGCGCCGCCGGCCCGGTACCGCGTGCCGGGACACTCAAACGGCCGATCGCGATTCCCAGCGCCAGGAGCGCGGCAATGCCGAACACCAGACGAAGCGGCGAGCGGGCCGGCCGCACCACGAGTGGCCGCACCTCGGTGCGCGCCGCCGCGCGGCTCGCTTGAATCGCCTCCCACATTTCCGCCCTGGGTGTCGCGGGAGGCGCGTGATAATCGCGCGCCGCGTCGCGAATCAGATTGTCCAGACGGTCCTCCCGATCATCCATCATGAGGCCTTGTCTCCCGCATACTGCGCCAGCTGTTGCCGAAGCTTTGCTCGTGCCCGGCTCAGCTGCGCCTTTGAAGTGCCTTCCTGGATACCCAGCGCACTGCCGATCTCCAGGTGTGTAAAGCCCTCGACGTCGTGCATCAGAAACACCGTTCGGTACCCCGCTGGCAGCTCCTCGATTGCGGCGGCCAGCTTCCCCTTGAGATCCGGGTCGGCTTCCCGCTGCGGCACCGCCACCGGTTCCGCGTACTCCAGATCGACCTCCCGGGCCCGGAGCCGCTTCACTTTCCGCTGCCCGTTGTAGACCACCGAAATCGCGATCGAGGTGATCCAGGTCGAGAGCGCCGATTCACCCCGAAAGCCGGCCAGGCGATCGAACGTCCGGATGAACGTGTCCTGGGTATAGTCGGCCGCCAGATCACCATCTCCCACCATGCGGTAGATGAGCCGGTACACCCGGTCCACGTGCGTGTCGTACAGCTCACGCTCGGCATCCTGCTCTCCCGCCAGAACGCGGGCGACGAGACTCGTTGGTTCCACCCTGCCCCGGGTTCTAGAGGGTCGCCCCTATTCTGTGCTATGGGACAGTAGAGCGCCAGAAAGGGTTGCTCGGAGGAAGCTATCAGCTATCGGTCATCGGCTATCGGACAGGCTCTCGGCCGACTCACGTGTGGATGAAAACACTCCATTACACTTGGTGGTCTAGTCGTGATCGCTCCAGGATGTTTTGCAGCAGTAGTAATGGATACTCACAAGCATCGAAGCACGGTCTGAAACTGCCAGCACATTCTGCTGTGAGCCATGATCATGGACATCTGTGATTAAATAACTGATTCAGTTATTATCATAACCATGCCTAGGGTGAAAGCTGCTAACCGCATAGACCACATAGCTGATGCGGCAACAGAGGTGTTTATTCTTCACGGCTACTCGACCGCGAAGATTGCTCAAATCGCCGAGCGGGCACGGGTGGGACCTGGCACCATCTACCTCTACGCCGACGGGAAGGAGGCGCTGTTCGACCTCGCCATCCGAAGGGCGATGGAGGATCCCTCGGTCTGGACCATGGTATTCCCCCATCCGGCGCCTGAACCCGGGGCCGTTGCCGATGCCCTTTGGCGCTGCCTCCAGAACGCTTCCCATTTTCCTCAGCTCTGGCTGGCGACCGAATCTCCTCCACCGGAAAGTATCGTGGCGGAGGTGGAGGGAATCCTCCGAGAGCTCTACCGATGGCTCCACCGGTACCGCCGGGCCATCAAGCTGGTGGAACGATGCCGGGGGGAGTGGCCGGATGTCTCCCAGGTCTTCTTTCGGAGATTCTGGCGTGGGGGGATCCGCCGACTGGCAGACTACCTTCAGCGCCGAACCAAAGAGGGCATGCTCCCGGCTCGGCCCGATCACCTGGCTGCCGCCCACCTCATCGTGGAGTCGCTGACCTGGATGGCGGTCCACCGCGAATGGGCTTCCGACGGCGCGATGATCCCTTCCTCGACCGCAGAGGAGACGGCGGTCCGGATCCTGGTGCCGGGGGTTTGCGGCGGGTAGCCTGAAGTCTTCAGTCTTCGGTCTTCAGTCGTGAGGGGATCCTGCATGAACACCGGCTCTGCCTTTCTTGCCCAGTCACGCGAATACCTCACCGCGCACTACCTCCCCAAGATCCGCGCTGCGCTGGATGTGGTGCCGGAGGCCGATCTGTGGTGGCGACCCAACGAGAACGCCAACAGCATCGGCAACCTGCTGCTGCACCTGGCCGGCAACATCCGGCAGTGGGTGGTGAGTGG
>Ga0070704_100000323_pt1 | contig 21579 bp, 17 predicted proteins | sample KBSK5252metaG_FD_65467 | JGI IMG/M metagenome (GOLD analysis project Ga0070704, IMG submission 65467) | Corn, switchgrass and miscanthus rhizosphere microbial communities from Kellogg Biological Station, Michigan, USA - KBS K5-25-2 metaG | ecosystem: Host-associated > Plants > Roots >...
TGGACCGGGAGTGCATGGGTGCTCCATGTGAGGCGGTCTCGAAGGATAAGCCCGGATCGGCCCCTTCGCTGCTACGCCAGCTCGAGCACTCCGAGCTCCGAGGGATGGTGACGGTCGCCACGGAGGTAGATCCATCCGCCGCTCCCGCTCCAGACCAGCTGTCCCGCGCGCCGCAACCGTCCGGGCTGCATCTCGTTGATCAGGAGGTCGAATCCGAGGCGCTCGCCGGGATGCATCAGCGCGAAGTACGGATGGGAGAGCCGCAGCGTCACGAGATACCCTTCATCGGTGAGCGACCAGCTTCCTTCCGCGCGGAGCTCGCCGCTCGCCTCTCCCGCGAGGCTCCTCGTCGCGAGGGTGCCGTCATCCTTCGGAACGGCAATCACCCCGGCGGCGGCCGCATCGATCCGGAGGTGGATCTGTATTCCGTCGGAGTTGATGTCCTCCGCTTCGTTGTCGAGCTCCTGCGGCGCGTCTCCCCCGCCGGCAAGAAGCACCTCGGGCTTTGCCACGGCGACGGCGAGATATAACGCCTCGCCGTCCCAGTTGACCCAGGCCTCGGCGCGGAAGCGCTCGGGATCATAGGGTTCCTCGCTCCTCCGGTACTGGTGCTCGTCATCGAGGAGGAGCGGCGCGCCGGTTTCGAAGCCGAGCAGTGTCCCATCCATCTCGGGGGGATCGGCAAGCCGGAGCGCGAGCGCGATGGTGGACGGTGCGTCGCGGGTCTGGATCAGGGGCCGATGGGTAACCGGCTCGGGCCGCTCCCCCGTGAGGGTACTGGTCTGACCTTCCGATTCGATGACGAGCCGCCCCGGTGCGGGGCGGTAGACGACGGTCCCCGCGCGGGTCCGCACCTCGAGACGATCCGATCCGCACTCGAGCGCCACGACCGATCCACCGGAATCCGGAGGGAGGAAGTCGAGCACCGTCGCCCAACGGACGCTCCGGCCTGACACGCGGAGCAGCAGGAAGGGCTCCGGCTCACGAGTTCCCGGGAGGCCGGGCGCCCATGCACGGAGCAACTCGGCGCCGGGAGCATCCAGGATTGCGCGGAGGGGAGCGGCTCCAGGTCGCTCGATCCGGAGCACGGGAGATCCTGACGACTCGGTGACAAAACGCTCCGCACGGGAAGTGAACTCCTCGCTCCATTCCACCGGCTCCCACCGGCCCGGAGATTCGACCGAGGTCGCACCATGGAAGTGCCAGGGGAGGTCGATCCGGCTTTCCTCCGCGGCTTCGATCTCCACCAGGTCGAGCAGGTGACCCGGGCCCGAAACGAGGGTGCGGGTCAGCTCCCCCGCGCGAACCCGGCACCAGCTCCACGCCTCTCCTGCCTCGAAGGCCTGGCACCAGGCGTCGGCGCCTCCCGCGTTCACTCCATTCAGCCGCGGCGCGTTATGCGCGAGCGCGGAGCGATACCAGGCGAGCTCGGGCTCGACATACGATCCGGTGCCGGGGTCGGGGAGCCAGTGCACTCCGTTCGCGAAGACGGTCAGGTGGAGCCGATCGGGGTGGCCGTGCCCGCCGATATCCTTTCCGCATTCGAGACTCGCGTACCGCGCACCATGACGCAGAATCGCGAGTCCCTGATCGGGCAGGAGAACACTCCGCGGCGTCCATGGGGCGGGTGTGTCGGGAAGCGGTGAACCCATGGTGACGAGTGCCCACCACGAGAGTCCGGCGCGGTCGGGTCCTCCCGAATCGGCGCGGCCGGCGTCGTGGAGCCAGGCATCGTACAGGAGCTTCGTCGAGTTTCCCGCGGGGAGGGCGTACAGCGCGCCCAGCCAGGCATCCAGCTCCTCATCGGGCGGAAGCCAGGCTCGCCCTGCTTCCCACAATTCGAGAGAGGACGGCTCCGCCAGCGAAACACCGTAGCGTGAATCGCGCCGGGCCGGATAGGTCAAGTCGGGCAGCGCCGAACGCGCCGGCGCGAGCACGGCCGCCCGGAAGTGATCGCGGAGCGCTGGATCGTCGAGCAGCTCGTATCCCACCGCGCGGGCCCACTGCAGACCCTGCATCACGCCACGGAGGGCAAAGAGATGGTAGTTCTCCCCTTCCCACCAGAATCCGTCGGCGCCGAATCCGTCGGTGAGATGGCCCAGCAGCCCGGTCCGCGCTTCCACGGCGTTCTTCGCCAGCTCTTCGTCGCCGAACCAGGCGGCGATGGCGACGAGCGCGGCGGCGTGCCAGGTCTGACGATTGGAAAGACCCTCGTTGAATTCACCGAGCAGGTTGGCGGCCTCGTCGGCCACGCGATTGATGCCTTCGATGCGTTCCTCGGGGAGACGGCCCGATTCACGGAGGATGAAGGCGCCCGCGAGATACGAAGTGATCCAGAGCGATTCGAGATAGGTCGAGAAGAAGAGGTGAGAAGGGCCAAGGACGTTGTCGCGGTTGGGAAGCTCGAAGTAGAGCTCGTCATAGACGGCGTAGAGCTCGAGAGCGCGCGCCTCGGCGGCATCATCCTCGGTGAGGGACGCAAGAAGCGCGAGCTCCGCCATCCGCTCGGCGAGCCAGAGATGCTGGGCGCGGGCCCAGTGCCGGTCGTGCCGTTCCCCGGTGAACACCTGGCCGCAGCGGGGACAGGTGTGCTTGTCTCCGCTCCACGGATCGAAACGGAGCGGGGACCCGTCGTCGGGGCAGATTCCCCCATTCCGGGAGAGCAGCGCCTTGACCCGCGGAACGATGGGCGGGCGCGCCAGGAGTGGCGCGCTGCGCTCGCGCAATGTCGCGAGCAGGCGCGCACGGTCGGGATCCGCCGGCAGCCGAGCGGCCAGCGCGTTCAGCTCCTCCAAGGTCACCATGGCGCGATTATAGTAATTCATGCCGAGCGATATCGCGCTGGAGGAGCTGCTTTCACGGCCGACGCCCGCGGTGGTGGAAGCGATGCGGGCGATCGATGGTGGACTGCTGATTCTTGGCGCCGGCGGAAAGATGGGGCCGAGCCTCGCGCGGCTGGCGAGGCGGGCTTCGCGCGAAGCCGGTGTGGAGCGCCGGATCGTCGCGGTCGCACGATTCACGAATCCGGGGCTCGAAGCGGCGCTGCAGGCGGATGGAATCGAAACGATTCGCTGCGACCTCTTCGATGCGGGCCAGGTGGACGCGCTCCCGGACCTGCCGAACATCGTGTTCATGGCCGGACAGAAATTCGGCACGATGGACAACGCGCCGCAGACCTGGGCGGTGAATGCTTTTTTGCCCGGGGTCGTGGCCACCCGGTTTCCGGCGTCGCGCCTCGTCGCCTTCTCCACCGGCAATGTGTACCCGCTCTCCGACGTACAGAGCGAGGGACCGGTCGAGTCGGATCCGACCGGCCCGACCGGCGAGTACGCCCAGTCGGCGCTCGCCCGGGAACGGGTGCTCGAGTTCTTCTCCCGGACCCAGCCGACGCCGATGGCGATCCTCCGGCTCAACTACGCCATCGAGCCGAGGTACGGCGTGCTTCGAGACATCGCGGACCGGATCGTGGCGCGGCAGCCGGTCGACCTTACCATGGGGCGGGTCAATGTGATCTGGCAGCGCGACGCGAACGCGATCGCGCTCCGTGCGCTCCAGCATTGCGATGTTCCGCCTCTGGTGCTCAACGTCACCGGGCGCCCGGCGCATCGGGTCCGCCGGCTCGCGGAGGAGCTGGGGATTCGCCTCGGAATCGAGCCGAAGTTTCAGGGGGTCGAGGGGGAGTCGGCGCTGCTCAGTGACGCATCTCGCTGCGAGGCGCTGTTCGGCTCGCCGCCGGTGGGGATCGATGCCATGCTGGATAGTGTGGCGGACTGGGTGGGGCAGGGGGGTCGATCGCTCGGCAAGCCGACCCACTACGAGTCGCGCGAAGGGAAGTACTGAGGGTCAACGAAGGCCGGTGAGCGGTTCCAGCCGCTGGTAGACCAGCGTGAAGCCCTGGAAGAGCTGGATCAGCTGCCGCTGGCCCTGCTGGACGTCCCAGGTCATGGTGTAACCGCCGGACCCATCGCTCGGAGTGAACGTCACGGTTGTTCCTGAGACCGTCCAGTTTCCCTGGGTCGCGTCCACCTCGGTCGTCACGACTCCGGACTCCGTGATGCGCAACGTGGTAACGTCGTCGAACGTCCCGTTGGGCTGCAGGGTGACGCTCCCCTCGGTGACCTCGGCGATATCGTCGCCGACCTGGTCTACGATGACCGGAAGGGTGTGCCCGTCGATGGTGAACAGGATGTATTCGCCCGCCAGCGTATCCGCATCGGGGCCGGTCGCATCGCCGCCGCACGCCGAGAGGCCCATGGCGGCCATTCCCGCGAGCATGGTCTTTCGAATCAGCTGCGACATCGCCGGGAATCTCCAGGATGGCGTACAGCACGGAGACGTTCAGGGCGCCGTGAGAGGGCACAAATGGAGCGAGTGATCGGGGCCGCACTCCGGAGGGGCATGGTTATTCCGGCCCACCCGCTCGCGCTCACCAGAGCGCGCAAGCTCGATGAGCGCCGCCAGCGCGCGCTCACCCGCTATTACCTCGATGCCGGAGCCGGGGGTATCGCGGTCGGTGTCCATACCACGCAGTTCGCGATTCGCGATCCCAAAGTGGCGCTGTATCGCCCGGTGCTCGAGCTCGCGGCGGAAACTGCATCGGAGTGGGAGGCAGCGAACCGGCGTCGCGTGGTCAGAGTGGCGGGGGTGATCGGCCCCACTGGCCAGGCCGTTCGCGAGGCGACGGCGGCGGCGGGGCTCGGCTATCACCTCGGCTTGCTGGGACTCGGGGCACTGGCCCGCGCGGACGACCGCGCGCTCATCGCCCACGCCCGCGCCGTAGGGGAGGTGATTCCCCTGATGGGTTTCTACCTGCAGCCCGCGGTGGGGGGACGGAAGCTTTCCTACCGGTTCTGGCGGCGATTCGTGGAGCTGCCGAGTGTGGTGGCGATCAAGATCGCCCCGTTCAACCGGTACCACACCCTGGATGTCGTGCGCGCGGTGGTCGATGCGGGGCGAGCGGGAGAGATCGCGTTGTATACGGGGAACGACGACAGCATCGTGATCGACCTGCTGACGACCTACCCCGGCGGCGCCCGGATGGTCGGCGGGCTCCTCGGGCACTGGGCGTTCTGGACCCGGCGAGCCGTGCAGTTGCTTGAAAAGGTGAACGGGAAACGCATTGCGCCGTTGCGCCTTTGCACCTTGGCGCCTGAAATCACCGACGCCAACGCGGCCGTCTTCGACGCCGCCAACGATTTTCGCGGCTGCATTCCGGGAATCCACGAGATTCTCCGGCGCCAGGGATTGCTCGGCGGGCGATGGTGCCTCGACCCGAAGGAGGAGCTGTCTCCCGGACAGGCGCGAGAGATCGACCGGGTGTGCGCGGCGTACCCGCACCTCGCCGATGATGCCTTCGTGCGCGCGCGACTGGATGGGTGGATGAGGTGAGACGCCGCGGAGACGCGAGGCCGCGAGGCCGCGAACTCACCGCCTCGCTGCGCTCAGCGTGACGTGCCTTTCCCGTTGACCGTTGACCGTTGACGCTGTTCCCTCTCACGTCTTACCTCTTACTTCTCACGTCAAGAAATGCAAGCAGATTTCCCGCCTCGATCCTCTCCCGGTCTTCGGGCGATCGGTCGAGCAGATCCAGCTTGGCCACACTGTTCTCCGGGATACGGAGTGGCATTCCGGTCCCGAAAGTGAACCGCTCCACGCCGACCGTCTCCAGTAACAGCGCCAGATGATCCTCCGGCGGACCCCAGATCCAGCAGATGTCCCATAGGATTCGCGCGCTCTCCGCCGGCGTGCTGCCGAAATGCACCTGCTCGATGAATTCGCGGTCGGCGTGGGTGACGATGAGCCTGACCCGCGGATCGGACCGCACCAGCGCGCGCACCGCGTGCGGGGAGAGCTCCGGTGCCCCGTCGTTGGGGTGACGCTGCCGGCCGTCCTCCAGGCGTACCGCGAGCATCAGGGGAAGACCCGCTTCCGCGCACCCCGCGGTGATCGCACACATTCCCGTCCCCACCGGATCGACCCCGTAGAATGTGGGATCGGCCCGAAGCGCCGGCGCCTTGCGCCGAAGTGCCTCGGCCACGACCTCCTTCCAGTTCGGCAGCTCCGGATGCACCGCCGGGACCGGATGCAGCCGGTGTTCCCGTTCGACCGCGGCATAGAGGAGTGCGTTCCCTTCCGTCGGATCTTTCCAGAAAACGGCGGAGAGATTGGAGAGCCAGGCCTCGTCGACTCCGATCCGGTCCATCGCGGCGAGCAGTGCCTGGGGCGAGCCGCCCGTGGCATTCCGGAATGGGTAACGGCCAAGGAAGGCGTTGACGTCGATGCGCATGAAGCGGTCGCTCTCTCCGGAGTGGAGGCACCGGCGCTAGCTTGCCGCCGTGCCGGTGAATACGTAGCGTTGATGGCGCGGCTTAGGCAATGTACGGGAGAATGCCGCGACAAGCTTCCCGGAGTCCGGACGGATGACCGACTTGCGCACCTCGCTCCTTCAGCAGCTCGCCGCGACCCACGACGGTGATCCCTGGTACGGACCCTCCCGATCCGGTCTCCTCTCCGGCCTGACGCCGGACCAGGCGCTGGCGCATTCGGTCGCCGGCGGGCATTCGATCTGGGAGCTCGTGCTCCATATGACCGCGTGGACGAACGAAGTGCGCCGCCGACTTGGCGGGCAACCTGCCGCGGAGCCGGTCGAAGGTGACTGGCCGGCGGTCGGGCCGGTTTCGGCGGAAAGTTGGGATCGCGCACGCGCAGCGCTCGCCGAGGCGCACGCCGAATTGCTCGCCGCGGCACGGGCACTGCCTCCCTCACGCTGGGACGAGCCGGTGGGAGATACCCGGGAGCCGGCATTGGGAACCGGAGTCACGATGGGGGGAATGCTGATCGGCTTCGCGCAGCACGACGCTTACCACACGGGGCAGGTGGCACAGATGCGCCGCGCCGTCCTCCAATCACGCTGATGGGGCCGCTGATTCGTGCCCTCGCCTACAGCACGCTCTTTGTCGGGCTCGTGCTGGTCTTCCTGCCGGCCCAGGTGCTCGAATGGTCGGGTATCTCGCCTCCGGCGGAGCGGGGCCTCGCCCAGATTGCCGGCATGGTCGTCGGCGCCCTCGGTGCGGCGCTCGCGGCCTGGTGCATCCTGACCTTCTCGCTGGTCGGCCGGGGCACGCCCGCTCCCTTCGACCCTCCCCGGCGCCTGGTGGCCGCCGGTCCGTATCGCCGGGTGCGCAACCCGATGTATCTGGGCGCCGGGATCGCGCTTGCCGGCGCGGCGCTCTATTACAAGTCACTCGCCCTGCTCGGGTACCTCGCCGCCTTCCTGTTCGTGACCAACCTGTTCGTGCTGGTCTACGAAGAACCGACACTGCGGCGGACGTTCGGAGCGGGGTACGAGGAGTACTGCCGGCAGGTGGGGCGGTGGTGGCCGCGGCGAGCCCGTCGCTCCTAACCCGCGAAGCTTCCCGCCGGAAAAATATCCTCCGCATTGCCGGAGCGCACCCGATCGAGCTGGTCCGCGGTGAGAAGGTGTTCCAGGTACCGCAGTTTGGCCCACCCGGTACAGAGGGTAATATCCGCGCCCCAGAGCATCCGGTCCGCTCCCACCGCCGCGAGACAGGCCTCGAGCATGCCGCCGTCCACCCCACTTCCCGACAGATCGACGTAGACGTTGGGCAGCGAGCCGATTGCGTGGAGTGAGTGGAGCCAGTCGCCGCCTCCGCCGATGTGAGCCAGGATGAAGGCAACGCCGGGATGCCGCCGTGCAAGCCTTCCGAGCTCTACCGCGTCGGACGCTTCCTGGCCGCCCCACTCACGCCGCCGGTGCTGCCAGACATGGTGGAGCACCGGCACGCCGTGGTGCTCCGCCGACTCACACACCGGGTCGAGCAGCGGATCGTCGGCGCGCCGGCTCGCCGCCAGCTTGACGCCGATCATTCCCGCTGCCAGACGGTGGTCGATTTCGGCGAGGGCGTGCTCGGTGTAATTCGGATTCACGCAGACGTACCCGCGAATCCGGCCCGGGTGCTCCCCCTGTAGCGCAAGCAGCGCCTGGTTCCCCTCGCTGACATCGCGAGAGGATGGAAAGTAGGTGGGTGACGTGCGCCCCCAGCTGCCGAGAATCGACGCGACGTGCCAGGTGATCCCGATCCGCTCTCCCGCGCGGAGCCGGCTCGCGTTCCGCTCGGCCCAGTCGGAGCGCGGACCTCCCGCATGAAGGAAGTGGGCGTGGATGTCGATGAGCATTGGTGAGCTCCGGCCGCTTCGCTGCGCTCAGCGTGACAATCGGGACAAATCGGTCAGCACGTCTTCCAGAATACCCAGCGCCCTGTCGATGTCAGTGTCCGTGTGGGCGAGCGAAACGAAATTGTATGCGTTCCGCTTGAACAGGAGACCCTTCCCGGCGCACTCCGACGCCACCCGGCCCGATATCTCTTCGTTTGCCCACTGGAGGTAGCACATCTGCGGGATCCCGCGCGCCCCGACGGTGAGGGAGGGAAAGCCGGCGGCCAGGCGCTCGAGCCCGCGCAGGAGGCGGGCACCGCTCCGCTCGAGCTCCGCCGGGAGGTCGCGTTCCCGGGCCACCCGAATCGTCGCGCGCGCCGCCGCGAGGGAGACGAACTCGGTGGCGAGCGTCGATGAGATCCAGGTATCTCGCACTCCGCGCATGACGGCGGCGCTTCCCCCGACGGCGGCGAGTGGAAAACCGTTCGCCATCGCCTTGCCGAGCACCACCAGGTCGGGCTCTCCCCCCCAACGGGCCGCGGCGCCACCCATTCCGACCCGGAACGCCGTCTTGATCTCGTCGAAGATCAGCAGCGCGCCCGAGCGAAGGGTTTCCGCGCGCAGCGCCCGCAGCCACTCCACCGAGGGGGCGCCATCCACCACCGGTTCGACCACGACGCAGGCGAGGCGATCGCCGGCAGCACGGATGAGCGCGGTGCATTGCTCCACGTCATTGAATCGGATCTCGCCATAGAGCGCCGCACTTGCGGCGGGAATCCCCGCACCACTGCTGCACCAGTCGAGCCATCCGTGGTATCCGCAGCCGAGCACACTGTCGCGCGTGGTATGCGCGCGCGCCAGGCGCACCGCCGCGGCGACCGCCTCCGCACCGGTCTTGAGAAAGCGGACTTCCTCGAGGCCGGGGATCACCTCGCCCAGCTCGGCCGCCAGCGCCGCTTCCTCGACCGGCGGGAGCGGGCCGACCGCGCCGCGGTCGACGGCCTCCTTTACGGCCCGGTTGACCGCGGGGTCGGCATACCCGAGCCCGACGGCGCCGAGTGCCATCACGAGGTCGAGGTATTCCGTCCCTCTTTCGTCCCAGACCCTGGCACCGGCACTTCGGGCCACGCGCAAGGGAGGCCCGTCGTACCCCTCACCAAAAAGTGCGTCGGGCCGTTTACTCCCGGTCGAGGTGATACCGGCCACGATGGCCCGCTTCACCATACCTTCACTCCTTCGGCGGCCCATACCGTCGGCAGGACCTGTGCGCCCGCGTCCGTCGCGGCGACGCCGGCCCGCACCTGGTCCAGGACGAGAAAGAACATCGATCCGCCGGCTCCCGCTCCCGCCGCCTTGCCGCCCAGCGCACCGGCACCCGCCATTGCGGATTCGAGCGCCGCCATTTCCGGTGTCCTCATGTCGGGATCGAGCTTCTGCTGCAGCGCCCAGTTCTCCCCGAGAAGTCTCCCTACCTGTTCCAGGTCCTGCGAAAGGAGTGCATCCGACATGCGAGCTGCAACACCGGCGAGGGAGCGGAGCGCACCGACAACCTTCGAGTCGCCCCGCTCATATGCCTGAGCCACCCGTTCGATCGTGCGCGAGGAGACCCGGGATACCCCGGTGTAACAGATCACGATGCGATGGGCGAGCTCGCTCTGGAAGGCCGGATCGAGTGTGAGCCGCTGGATGCCGACGTTTCCGTTTTCGAAGTCGAAGCGATGGAATCCGCCGAGCGCGGCGGCATACTGGTCCTGTTTTCCCCCCGGAAGCGACGCCTCGACCGACTCCAGCAGAAACGCCTCATCGGCGAGTGCCTCATCGGTGCGGCGGATCCCGCGGGCCGCGTCCAGCGCGGCGACCAGCGCCACGTCCAGCGCGCCGGAGCTGCCGAGGCCGGAGCCGGCGGGGGCGGTGGACCGCGTGCGAAGCTCGCCGGCGCCCACACCGGAACGACGGAGCGCAGCCTTGAGGAGGTCGAGCCGGCCATTGTTGACCAGTGCGGCGGGCCCGTCGAGGCGCAGGGTGTCCTGGAGGTCGTCCGAATGCAGGAGGTATCCCTCTCCTCCCGGGCGAAACTCCGCCTCCGCGCGCAGCTCGATGGCGGCGTTCACGACCGTTCCGTGCTCCCGCATGGCGAAGGGGGCGACGTCGGTCCAGCCGCCGGCAAAGTCGAGGCGCACGGGGGCGGAGGCCCGGTAGGTGCTGGGTGCTAGGTGCTGGTCACTATTCACCGCTCCACGCTCCACCTCGTCAGCGTCACCAGCTCCCCCCGCAGATCCATCGTGATGCCCTTCACCCGGCGATTGATGCCCTGGACTCCGCGTGCGTGATACAGAAACACCGCCGGCAGCGAATCGGCAATCTCGGCGACGAGTTTCCCGGGTCCCCCGTCTGCGCGCAATCCGGCAATCAGCAGAATTCTCGCCAGGTGTCCGAGGGCGAGGTCGCCGGAGATCCCGAGCACCGCGGCGTCAAAGTCGCGGGCACGGCCCTCGACCCGATCGAGAAAGGTGGAAAGCTCGAGCTGGCGGATCTCGGCGCGGATTCCGCGGGTCGCGAGCTGGGCCTGGATCATCTGCTCCAGCGCCGCCTCGCCGCTGCCAACCGTCAACAGCTCGAAGGTCAGGGAGCCGGGGAGCCGGGTCGCCGGGGAGACGGGGCGATGGGAAGCTGGGAGGTCGCCGAACGAATAACGGCTCTCCAGTTCCCGGGGCAGCGGACCCGTCGCCGGCGTCCCGAAGCCGAACAGCATGCCGTCCACGATCGCGCGCCGGTCGATCGCATCCGCCACGCCCTGTCGGGCCTCGAGCCGGTTGAACGGCGCGCGACGAGTATTGAGCACGATCGCGTAGCTGAACAGGAGCGGGTAGTCGAGCACCATCAGGCGCGGGTTAGCGCGCACGAATTCCGCATGTGCGGGATTGATGCCGGCCAGGTCGAGCTCGCCGGACGTCAGCGCCGCAAGCTTCGTGGTGGGCTCGTCCACCACCGCGATGACGAAGCGTTCCAGCAGCGGAGGACCGCCGAGCTCTGCAGGGAATTCCCGGTTCGCGGTGAACACCCAGCGACGATTGGACTCGTGGGCCACGAACCGGAAAGGGCCATTGCCGACCGGATGCTGATTCCACGCCGCCTGTCGCAGGTGACCCTTGGGAACGGTGTCGAAGAGATGTCGCGGGAGGAGGGCGAGATCGGTCAGCACATCGGGCACCACATCGCGCGGCGCGGCAAACTGAAGCACCAGCGTCGAGTCATCGGCGGCCGTGACCGCCGTCAGGTCGGCGAGGTCGCGCCGTCGGGGATATTCGCCGGCGGGATCGCGCGCGGCATCGAGGGTCCACGCGGCATCCCGCGCGGTCGTGGCCGCGCCATCGTGCCAGCGGAGGCCGGAAAAGAGATGGAGGGTGAGTGCGGTGCGGTCCGCCGACCAGCTCCATGAGCGAGCCAGATACGGCGTCGGCGTGAGCGCGCTGTCGTAGCGTATCAGGGTGACCAGCAGCGCGTAACGCTGCACCTGCCGGGCGAGCGGATGCGTCGTGAGCAGTGGATTGGGACTCTGCAGATCGGCGCCGGAGGCCAGGATGACGGTGTTCCCCCGGCGGGGCGCGCTGGAGCATGCCAGGGACAGGAGCGCGAGGCAGCCGACCGGGAAGCGCACGCTCAAGTCTACACTCCCGGCTAGATTCTCGGCATGGCTCGCGGACTCCTGACGGGCGTGCTTCGTGGCGTGGCCGTGGTGCTCGGCGTCGTCACGCTGACGTTCTTTCTCCTGCACCTCGCGCCGGGTGACCCGGTCGAGCGGCTGCTGGGGCCCGCCGCCGAAGCGGAACAGATCGACGCGGCGCGCAAGACACTCGGACTCGACCAGACGCTGCCCCGCCAATTCGGACAGTGGATCGCCCGCGCGGCGCGCGGCGACTTCGGAACCAGCATCGCCCATGGGCGCCCGGCGGCGAGCCTGCTCGGCGAAGCATGGCCGGCGACGGCGCTGCTCGTCCTCCTCTCGATCGTGCTGAGCTGGACCCTGGGCATCGCGATCGGAGCCCTCCAGGCGAACACCCGCCGCACCGCGCTCGACGGACTCGTCTCGGCCGTTACCGTCGCGCTCAACGCGATGCCGGGCTACTGGCTCGGCATGGTGCTGGTGATGCTGTTTACCTATCAGCTCGGATGGCTTCCCGCATTCGGCGCCGCGGGCGTCGATGCGGAATTCCTGTCCGCGACCGGCCGGCTGACCGACCGGCTCCGTCACCTGGCGCTGCCGCTGCTGACCCTCACGCTGATCGGCCTTGGCGGAACCGCGCGGTATTCCCGCGCGGCCATGCGCGAGCTGCGCGGGGCGCCCTTTCTGCTGGCCGCGCGGGGCCGCGGGCTCGCGGAATCACGCGTCGTCGTCCGGCATCAGCTTCCTAACGCGCTGGTCCCCATCGTCACGCTGCTCGGGCTCTCCCTGCCGGCGCTCTTTTCAGGGGCGGTCTTCGTCGAGGCGATCTTCGCCTGGCCCGGCGTCGGCCAGGTGCTGGTGCAGGCGGTGCAGGCGCGCGATTACCCGGTGGTGATGGCGGCGGCGACGATCAGCGCGATCCTCGTGGTGGCGGGGAATCTCCTCGCCGAGTTTCTGGTGACGATGGTGGATCCGAGAATCCGGCATGCCGCGGGTTAGCCGGTTCGATCTCCGGCACGATCTGCGGAGCCGCATCGGAATCCTGCTGCTCGGGATCATCATCCTGCTGGCGCTCTTCGCCCCGCTCGTCACCACGATCGGCCCCGACGTCCAGCGCGACGTCGTCGAGACCCGGTTTCTGGCGCCGTTGAGCTCCGACGTTCACCAGGTCTTCCATCCCCTGGGGACCGACCGGCTGGGGCGGGATGTGTGGGCCCGCCTGGTCCACGGCGCGCGGGTGTCGCTCCTGGTCGGCGTGCTGGGGATGGCGGTGTCCCTCGTAATCGGCATCGCGATCGGCGCGGCGGCGGCGACAGGGTCAAAGGTCGCCACTCCGCTTCTGCTCGGGGTGACGGATTTCGGATTGGGAATTCCGCGGGTCGTGCTCCTCCTGCTGCTCGCGTCGCTCTGGCCGCCGAGTGCGACGCTGGTGGTGGTCGTGCTCGGACTGACCGGATGGATGCCGGTCGCCCGGCTCGTCTACGCCGAAACCCGGGCGCAGCTCGCGCGCCCCTTCGTGGAGGCGGTGGCGGCGCTCGGGGCAGGGAAGCTGCGCATCCTGGTGCGGCATGCGCTCCCCAACGGGATGGCCCCGGTGCTGGCGCTCGCGACGCTCGGCGTCGGCAACGCGATCACGCTCGAGGCCGGTCTTTCGTTCCTCGGATTGGGCGTGCAGCCGCCGGCTGCCTCCTGGGGGACGATGATCGCGTCGGGGCGGGATACCGTCGTCAACGCGCCGTGGGTCGGGCTCGCGCCGGGGATCGCGCTCGTGCTCGTGGTGATCGGGTGCACGCTGATTGCTGATGCGGTGAGAGATGCGTGAGCGGTAAGCGGTGAGCGGTGAGCGGGAGAGTGCTAGCCAACGGCGGGTGCGCCGACGAAGACTGCCTGTAGCGGGAGATACACCTCCTCCCATTGCGCCTCGAAGCGAGCCGGATCGGCGCCTTCCCGCCCGGACGCGGGCGCGAGCGCCAGGTGAATGGTGTGCGTCCCCTGCTCCTGGGCCGCAGGAGTGGCCAGCGGCCAGGCGGCATGCCCCGGACGCTCGAGCAGGTCCTGCCGGGAAAGCTCCCCGATCGCGCGAAGCATTGTGAACGCCAGCTCGCCCTCGTCGCTCCACTCGTATTCGAAGAAGCCCGGCGCAAACACCGCGAGCCGGCGGACCGCAGCACCCGCCACGACGAATCGGTGGGCCGGCGCCGTCGATACATCCTGCTCGAGCGTTCCCCGCCGGCCCGGTGGGACCGGAGTGCGCCTCGCCGAACCCAGGGCGGTCCCCGCGAGGGCCTCACCGCCTCCGCCGATCGGGAGACGCGCACGAATCCGGCAGTCGCGGGCATGATTCTCGATGTCGTAGCGGAGCCGGAGCACCGGCGAGTCGGCGTGAAGAATTGCCAGCTGCCGGATCGAGATCTCCCCGGCCCTGCCGGCTCGCAGCACCCACCGTGTTTCGACCGTGGCGACGAGAGGGCCGCCCGCGATGACCGTGCGCGAAACCGGCGTGGCCTCCGATGCGCCGCCGGTTTGCGCCGGGGAGTAGGTATACAAGTCCCCCTGGTCGGTCTCGCACGTCAACGCGAGGAGTCCGGGGTATTGCCGGCCGATTTTCCGGTCGGTGAGCACGACGGTTCCCGTGTCGGAAAACTCGGCCGCGACATATCTGTTGCCGAGTGCTCCCGGCCCGGCGGTCAGTCCGTCGGCGGCGGGCGTGTGACGCTGGTGCACCGGCGCGAGGGCACGGGTACCTAACCCGGCGACTTCGGGGCACCGAAATGCGGCCCACACCCGGTCGACCTCGTCCTGGTCGGGGTAGTGCCGGGTTGCCTCGTTGCGCGACTGGTCCCGGCGGACCGCGAGCACCTGCACCGGGACGATTTCTCCCGAGGGAGACGCGAGCGCGAAAGGGCGGTAGCCCTGTCCCCCGCGCGGAACTCGACCACCGGGCGCCCCCACCAGCACGTCCTTCCGGAAAAAAGTGAGCTCGGCGGTGGTGACGCCTCTTCGCGCTTCGGTCGCCGGATTCCAGAGCACGAGGCGAGGTGGTTCCCGGCCGGGCTCCTCGCGCGCGCGGTCGGGATCGTGGGTCGCCAGATCGAAGAGACTGCCGCGGCCGATCTCCGTGCTGATCGATTCCACGCTCTGCAGCCGCACTTCCTGCTCCCGCTGGACTGCGTCACTCGTCGTCCCCGCCAGCGTGTCGTGGAACTGGCACTGCAGCAGCGTGCGCCATGCCATCCGAAGGAGCTCGGACCGGTCCGGCCCCCCTTCCAGACGGGCAGCCTGCGCGAGCGGCTCCGCGATCCTCGAAAGTGCCAGCTCGCATTCGCTCTGCCGCCGTTTCATGCGCAGGCGCGCGGAATGGACGCCCTGCAGCACCCAGGCGTGCTCGTCGGTCGCACGGAGCTCGCCCCGAATCGTGGAGGTCTCGACCGCATCGCGCTCGACCGCGTCGAAGAATTCTCCGAGGCCGCTCACTTTCACTTCGTCGCCCGCCTCGAGCTCCTGGAGACGGCGCCGAAGCTCGGCCACATCCCTCGGCATCGCGTGATGGTCCGCGCCGAGGAAGACCGCGATCTGGGACGTGACCGCCCGTTCCACCAGCTCCCGGCGGATCGGGGGCCACGCCCGCTGCAGGTCGGCCGAGGGGGCGGCCAGCTCGACGGCGCGATCGTACCCTCCCGCCGGGAGGTGGTAGGCCAGGATGGTTTCCCCGCCCGGAGCCGCCCAGCGATAGAAGTCGCGGTCGGTTCCCTCGGGCCGGCCGAGTCCGCGGCGAACCACCGCCCGCCGGATGCCGAATTCGGCGGCGAGCGCCGGCAGCTCGGCGGGGTGACCGAAGGCGTCCGGGCTGTACAACACGTCCATCCGCCGGCCGAATCGCGCGGCGTCCCGCGCCCCCTCTTCCAGATTGCGCCGCAGCGACCGGGCCGACGGAATCAGCAGGTCGGAGAGCACATACCAGGGCCCGACTTCCAGCACGCCGCGGTTCACCAGGGCAGCGATCCGCGGCTCGTTTTCCGGTTTCAGCGCCAGGTAGTCTTCCAGCAGGATGGTCTGCCCGTCCAGAACGAAGCGCGCCTCCGGGTCCCGCTCGAGCTGGTCGAGCACCGCATCCATGACCGGGATCAGCCGCGCCTGGAAGGCCGCGCGCGTGAGATACCACTCGCGATCCCAGTGAGTGTGGGGAATCAGGTGGAAGGTCAGCACGCGCCCCTACTCGGTGATGATCCGGAGCTCGGCGCGCTCCTCGGGCGGGAGGGCGCTCGGGTGCCCTAACACGCGCCGGACCAGCGCGTCCCACCAGTCGCCGGCGGGTGGATCGGTGCGATACCGGTCCAGCGCCTTCCAGGTGCGTTCGTGAATCTCCTGCGCCCGCTCCAGCGCCTGCCCGGTCCCGATTCCTTCGCGCTTGAGCCAGCGGCGGCCGATGTGGGCATGCAGCACCTCGTCGGCCCAGTCGTAATCGTGAAAGTGCGCCGAGAGGAGATCGCCGGCTTCGCGGGCCGTCTCGAATTCGAACCGCTTTCCGGTTTCCGCCGGCATCAGCGACTGCTCGATGGCGTAGAGCATGATCTGCCGATCCAGCGGCGTCGCATGCAGGTTGAGCCGAAGCGCAAACCCCACGTTGAGCGGGAGCCGGGTCCAGTCGACCCCGCGCGCTTCGAGCGCAACGCTGCCCATCATCGCATGGCGCATCTCGTCCCAGAGCTGCCGGGAAAAATCGAACTGGAATTCCCAGGGCGCATCGCTCCGCTCCACCATGATGGACGCCATCATCTCCGGCACATCCATCTCGAGTGTCCGCTTGCACAGCAGCGCGAGATTCCGCTCCGCCGCCGGCGCACGGGGGTCGTTGTACACGACGTGGGGTGGAAAATCGAATTCGCGCTGGCCCTGAAACCGGGCGTCACGGCGGGGGTGGAAATCCGGCGCGAATGGCGCGGAGGCGCGCGAAGGCGGGAGTGTCTCGGACTGTTCGGGAGCCGGACCGGCGATGCCTCCCGCCGCGCGCAGGTAGGCGGTGAGATGTGTGGCCCACGCGGCGCCCCGGCCGGCAGCTGCGGGATCGATTCGGGTCAGCGCCTCGAGCGCTGCCCGTGCCCAGTCCAGTGCTTCCGCATGATCGCGCAACGCCGATCGGAGGATTCGCCGGGTGGGATGATCGACGAGCGGATTGGTCGTCTCGAGGTGCTGCCGGTATGCGTCGGCCAGCCCGGCGCGAATGACTCCGTAACTGCCCGCGAGGAGCTCGACCGCGCCGGCCGACCGGAGCCCCTCGTCGAGCAGTGCCTCGAGCGCCGGATCGGGCGCCGCGTCGAGGGCGGGCACGGGGTGCCGCATCTCTCCGATCCGGCGGCGCAGCCGGTCCACATGCTCGGCATCCTGCCACTGGTGGAGCGCGTAACCTCCCTTCACCTCCCACACCGGCTCGGCGGTCAGATGGGAAAGCAGATCTCCCATCAGCCGGCGCTCGGTCCACTGATAACGGAGCAACCGGCGCACGTTCTCGTCCACCGGATAGCCGATCCGTGCCGCTTCGGCGTAACTCGCCAGCCCCGCGAGCTCGGGAACGCCGAGGGATGAAGCCGCCGTCATGGAGTCACTCCGATTCCCATCCGCGATTGGGCGCTGGCTTCGGGGCGGCAGTAGTGAGGAACTGCGACCCGCCGCGCCTCAAAGCGCGGCGGGCCGGGATCATTCGGGTCAGCTCCAGGGCGGCTTGACGCTGTTGCTCCTCGCATAGGCTATCAGCTGGCCGAGATGCTCGTGCAGGTGCGTCGTCGTCATGATGAGGGCACGCTGCCGGGTGAAGGTCTGTCCGAACATCTTGATGTCCTCGCCGAGCTTGGCCGGGTCCGTCGCGAGCATGGCCTGCTTCAAGTGGGCAAACGATGCGGTGAGGTCGGCAAGGATCTCTTCCCGGGTCACTTTCCGAGTCTCGTATTTCATCGCGGTGTTGTAGTCGTTGGTAATCCCGGTGGCCGCCGGCGCGCTGACCCCCAGGAAAACCGGCATGATGTAGTTGTCCGCCGCGATGTGCTGGAACACTTCGCCGCTCGAGCGCACGCCGGCCATCGGCCGCCACGCGAACGCGGCCTCGGGAAGCGCCTTGGCCAGGCCCATCACTTTCGTCTCCAGTCCTTCGACCTGCTTGACCAGGTCCGCCGCGAGCTTGTCGCTCTGCGCGACCCCTGCGGCGGACATCGTGACGAGCATCGCGGCCGCCGATGCGGCGGATCGAATCATGGTGCGCATGGTCTGCATCCTCGAATGATGTGTGGATTTCACGGGGCTTTGGTCTTGTCCCTGAATACCGGACGTTTAAGGGTCGCCGGAGGATTCTTGCGGAGCTCCTCCTTCACCCAGGCGATGGCGCGGTCGAGCTGGGGATCCTTTCCTGCGATGACATCCTTCGGCGTCTGCTCCACGGCGATGTCGGGAGCGACCCCCTCGTTCTCCACGATGTATCCGCCGTCCGGAGTCCAGATCGCCAGATTCGGTGCGGTGATGGTTCCCCCGTCCATCAGGACCGGGAATCCGAGGATTCCGACGAGACCGCCCCAGGTCCGCTGCCCGATCGTGGGGCCGAGCGCCAGCTTCTTGAACATCCAGGGGAAATAGTCCCCGCCCGAGCCCGCCGTCTCGTCGATGAGCAGCGCCTTCGGACCCTGGATCGATGCCGTGGGGGTCTTGAGATCGTCACCGTAGCGCATGGCCCAGTAGCTCAAAACCGGTCTTCCCAGGATGTCGATGTAGTAGTCGGCGAGGCTTCCGCCGCCGTTGAATCGCTCATCGACGATGATGGCGTCCTTGTGCGCCTGGGGATAGAAGTACCGCTTGAAGGAATCGTAGCCCGATCCTCCGGTGTTGGGCACATATACATAGGCGACCCTGCCGCCGGTGGCAGAGTCGACTTTCCTGAGATTGCCCTCGATCCAGGCGCGATTCCGGAGCGCTCCCTCGTTTGCGACCGGTACGACCTTGAGGGTCCGTGAGCCGGTGCCGTCGGGGTTGGGCCCGACGGTGATCTCCACCGTGCGCCCCACCGTCTGCTCGAACGGTTCGTAAACGCTCGCAGGCGGGCGGAGGTCGACACCACCCACCGCGATGAGGTACTCGCCGGCGCGAACGTCGACCCCGGGCTCGCTCAGTGGCGAGCGGAGGGTCGGGTTCCAGTTGACCCCGCCGAACACCCGGGCAAAGCGGTAGCGCCCGTTGCTGACCTGATAGTCGGCGCCGAGGAGGCCGACGCCCACCCTCGGCGGCGTTTGCAGCCGCTGTCCCGCTCCCTGATAACTGTGGCCGACCCGAAGCTCGCTCAGCGTCCAGCGGATGATCCGCTCCACGTCCGCGCGGCTCGACGCCTGTCCGATCAGCGCGCCGTACTTGGCCTTCTGCGCGTTCCAATCCACTCCGTGGTAATTGGTGGCGTAGAAGTAATCCCGGTTGATGCGCCAGGCCTCCTCGAACATTTCCGCCCACTCGGCCCGCGGATCGATGCGCAGGTCGACCGCCGCCACATCGAGCCGGCCTTCTCCCGCCTTCGGGGCCGCACTGCCGGTGACGAACCAGTTGTTCCCCTGGCGGTAGAGGACCTTCTTGCCGTCGCGCGTCAGGCCAAAGGCATCCGCTTCCGCGAGGACCACATCGTCCTTCCGCTTGGTGATGTCATAGCGTCGCACGACGCCCTTCCCGTCGGTCATCCGGAGGTAGTACAACTGGTTCGCTTCGCCCATCTCGATCTGCTCGATTTCCGCCCGTGCGACTGGAAAAGCCACGATCCGGTTCTCGATCCCGGCAAGGGAGACGTCCGCAGGGACCGGTGGGGGCACCGGCGTGCCGTAGGCCTTCGCGCTGTCGGGACGGGGAGCGCCCTTTTCTTCGTCGCTCTCCCGAGCGAAGGGATTGGGCGCGTCCTTCGTGAGCGCGATCGCGTAGATGGCTCGGGTCCGCCGGTCACCCGCGCTGCTCAGCGCAAACCAGTCGAGTGCCGGACCCGCGTCGGTCGAGGCGAGGACATACAGGTATTTGCCGTTTCGCTCGAAGACCGGCTGGGTCACCTCGCTCAGTCCGTCGGTGACCGGGGCCGACCGATCGAGGGTGGCGTCATACAGGTACAGCTCGCTCACCAGGGGATTCGGCTGGACGGTGTAGGCCAGCCAGCGGGAATCCGGCGACCAGGAGTAGCTCTCCATCCCGATCGGTGTGTAGACCCGGTTGCTTGCGACGCGGGTGCTCTTTCCAGTCGCGACATCGAGCACGTAAATCGTCTGCGAGTTGTCCAGGTAGGCGATGCGCTTGCCGTCCGGGGACCAGTCGAGGCCGGTGTAGAAACCGGCGCCGCCGAGCGTGATGATCCGGTGGGCCCCTTTCGCGTCCTGGGGTGCCAGGTGGAGACGGTATTCGCCGCCCTGATCGGAGAGATAGGCGATCTGCTTCCCGTCCGGAGACCAGGCGGGAGTGCGCTCATGGGCCCCGGTCGTCGCGGTCACGTTGCGCGGGTCGCCCTTCTCCGCCGGCACCGTCACGATTTCGCCCCGCATCTCGAAGGCGGCCCGCGCACCGCTTGGTGAAAGCGAGACCCCACGAATGAAGTCGGACCCCTTGACCCAGCGAGGCCGAGTCTCGCGCAGATCGGCGGCGACGCCGATGCTGAGGCGCCCGGCGCGACCGGTGGCGGGATCGAGACGATAGAGCCACCCCGCCTGCTCGTATACGATGTTGCCGCCTCCCGCCGCCGCGGCGATCACCGGGAAATCGGCATGGGTCGTGACCCGGGTGACGACTTTGGTGCGCCGGTCGAATTTGTAGAGGTTGAATTCACCGTCGCGGTCGGACCGGAACCAGACGACGTCGGCTTCGAGCCACATCGGATCCACGTCGTTGGAGCGACCCGCCGGCTGAGGAATCTTTTCGATCTCCCAGGTCTGGGTATCGATGATCCAGAGCTGGGAGACGCGGCCGCCGCGATAGCCCTTCCATTGTTCGAAGGCCCGGCCGATCGGGTTGTAGGCGATGTGGCGCCCGTCGGGCGAGTAGGCTGCCTGCGCGGCGTTCGGAATCGGAAGCCGCTCCTCGGCGCCCCCCGCGGTGGGAACGGTCCAGAGCTGGGTGTAGCGGTTCGAAAAATCGGCGCGGTTCGAGGTGAACAGGACCGTGCCGCCATCGGGAGAAAACGCCTGCGGAATGTCGTTCCCCGGATGCCAGGTCAGCCGCTTCGGCTCCCCGCCCATCGCGGACACGAGATAGACATCCACGTTGCCGTCGTAATTGCCGGCAAAGGCAATCCACCGGCCGTCGCGGGAGAAGACGGGAGAGGTTTCGTCTCCATCGGCGCTGCTCAGCCGGCGGACGTCGGTGCCGTCGATCCGGGCGGTCCAGAGGTCGCCGCCATAGGCAAAGGCGACGTGGGTGGTACTCGCTGCCGGCTGGCTGAGGAGCCTCGTGTCGGTGGTGCTGATCTGGGCGGGGAGCGTCCCGGCGGTCGCCGCGAGGAGGGCGAGGCACGCGAGAGGGCGGATTGTCAGCATGGCGGAATACTCCGTAGGGCGCATAGGCGCAAAGGCGCAAAGGCGCAACGACGCAACGACGCAAAGTGGTGGACGGGGAAATTACCTCACTTTGCGTTCTTGCGTCATTGCGTCCTGCACACCGAGCAGCCCCGCCGCGTTTCCTCCCAGAATCTTCGCCTCGTCGTCGGCGGGGAGACCGAGTGACCGGATGCTGGTCAGCATTTTCGG
>Ga0070704_100000327_pt1 | contig 21447 bp, 17 predicted proteins | sample KBSK5252metaG_FD_65467 | JGI IMG/M metagenome (GOLD analysis project Ga0070704, IMG submission 65467) | Corn, switchgrass and miscanthus rhizosphere microbial communities from Kellogg Biological Station, Michigan, USA - KBS K5-25-2 metaG | ecosystem: Host-associated > Plants > Roots >...
CGATGATCAGAGCAGCACAATCGAACAATATGATTCAATCTACCTGCCGCGGGACACCGAGGTAGAGATCACCACTGATAGTTCGGTTGACCTGGTCGAGTGTTCAGCTGAAGTCGAAAACAAATATCCGCTCCAGATAGTAAGGTACGCCGACGTCGAAAAGGACGGCTCGCTGAAGTTCAAAACCGGCGGCGCGTCGAATTCACGGACAGTCAACATCACGCTCGGCAAGAACGTCGAGGCGGGTCGTATTCTGGCCGGCTTTACCACTTCCGAACCAGGCCATTGGACCAGTTGGCCGCCTCATGAGCACGCGGCAATCCTCGAAGAGCTGTATGTCTATTACGATATGCCCGCGCCAGCGTTTGGCGTGCAGTTTGTTTATACAAACACGGACGAACCTGAATTCGTTGGTGTGGTGCGCGACGGCGATGCGGTGATCATGCCGAAAGGCTTTCACCCCAACGTGTCAGTGCCCGGTCATCCGATCAATTTTGTGTGGATGATGGCGGCGCATCGCGAAGTCGAGGATCGCCAGTTTGGCGTGGTCACGGTGCAACCCGGATTCGATCAAGCCGGCAGCGGTTTAGAAGCGAGTCGAAAGTAGAGAATCGCGCCTCTTTACCGTGAAAAACAAAAGCGATCCACTAAATCCACACTAACAACACCAAGGTCTCTTAGTGGGTTTCGTGTTATTTTCGTGGATCGTTTTTCAACCTGGTCGAAGAAATCAAAACGGTAAAACTTAAATACCGGGGAGACGGAGCAATGAACATAAGATCCAGCCGCGTGATAATGATCGTGCTTCTTGTCTTCCTCTCAACAGCCGTAGTTTCCGCTCAGCGAAAACCAACTGAAGCGACTCGCCCGGTTGTGGTGATGTCTGGTCAATCCTTGAACGATCTCAAAGAAAAACTGAAGCCTGGTAACAAGACCGAAGAATTGATCGATAGCGCCGGCATGGAACTGCGTGTGGCGGTGCAGCACGAAAACAACAAGACGGGCGCGGCCGCCGAACTACACGACGCCTCCGATGACGTTTATTATGTCCTTGAAGGTGGAGCGACGTTGGTCCTCGGCGGCCAACTCGACGATCCCAAAGAAGTCGAGGCTGGCGAATGGCGCAGCCCGCGCATCGTTGGTGGCAAGACGTTTGAGATTAGCAAAGGTGATCTCGTCGTCGTGCCCCGTGGCACACCCCATCAACGCAGCACGGCCAACAAAGACTTCACCATGATCCTTATCAAGATTTACGCTGAACCTTTGAAGAAGAAGCCTTGAATGAGCTGGTAATTTGGAGTGCGGCGGCTTGACGCCGCTTTTCTCCAATGTGGCTGTTCTTAATAATGCTTTGCAATTGATCCGAGTTTAAAGCGGCGTCAAGCCGCCGCACTCCAAAACAAAAGCGATGGATCAACCTAAATCACAATCAAATGTTGCGCCGCCACAATCAGCTGGTGCCAACGCCCCCGGCGGCACCGCGGCAGTCCTGGAAAATGTGAATGCCCGCATCGGACGTTACCGCTGGACGATCTGCGCGCTGCTCTTCTTCGCTGCCACTATCAACTACGTTGACCGCCAGGTAATCGGCATTCTCAAGCCGACCCTAAAGACCGAACTCGGCTGGGATGAGATTGCTTACAGCAACGTGGTGTTCTGGTTTCAGGCCGCCTATGCGCTGGGCTTCATACTCATGGGACGCCTGATGGATCGCTTTGGGACTCGCAAAGGTTTCTCGTTCGCGGTTCTTTTCTGGAGTTTGGCGGCGATGGCCCACTCTTTGGCTAGTTCGGTCAGGGGGTTTGGCATAGCTCGGTTTGCTCTCGGCCTGGGTGAATCAGGAAATTTCCCGGCTGCAATAAAAACGGTAGCCGAGTGGTTTCCAAAGAGGGAGCGTGCGCTGGCGACCGGCATCTTTAACGCCGGGACCAACGTGGGGGCAATAGTCACGCCGCTGAGCGTGCCATGGATCGCCGGCCACCTCGGCTGGCGCTGGGCATTCATCATCACCGGGGCGCTCGGCTTTATTTGGCTCGTCGCGTGGATCGTCCTCTATCGCAAACCGCATGAGCATCCGCGCGTGAAAAAACCGGAATTGGATTATATCAATTCTGATCCGCCTGAAGCGGTAACGAAGATCCCATGGGTGCGACTGATCCCGCATCGTCAAACCTGGGCTTTCGCCGTGGCTAAGTTCATGACCGATCCGATCTGGTGGTTCTATTTGTTCTGGATCCCCGGCTTTCTGCACGATCGATATCACGTTCCGGCCGACAGCATCACCAGTTTCGGCCTGCCGCTCGTGGTGATCTATCTCGCTGCGGACGTAGGTAGCGTCGGTGGCGGCTGGCTTTCCTCGACGCTGATCAAGCGCGGGTGGACAATCAACGCCGCGCGCAAGACGGCGATGTTGGTTTGCGCCCTCTGCGTGGTGCCGATCGTTTTTGTTTCGCAGACCTCGCACATTTGGGTTGCGGTCGCGCTCATCGGACTGGCGGCCTCTGCGCACCAGGGCTGGTCGGCTAACGTTTTTACGATGACGTCCGATCTATTTCCGCGCCGCGCAGTGGGCTCGGTTGTAGGCATTGGGGGAATGGCAGGAGCGGTTGGCGGGATGTTAATCGCCAAGGTGGTCGGTTACGTGCTGCAATGGACGGGCAGTTATCTACCCATCTTCATCATAGCGGGTTCAACCTATTTGATTGCGCTATTGGTGGTACATCTGCTGGTCCCGCGGTTTGTTCCGGCGGGGGTTGAACAAGAGGGAGCGGCTTGATCCTCGACACGTTCAAACTCGAAGGCCAGGTCGCTCTGGTGACGGGAGCTTCAACCGGGTTGGGCCAGGCGATCGCGATCGCGCTGGCTGAGGCGGGAGCCAACGTCGCCTGCCACGGAAACACGCATCTGCCAGATGCTACACGTGAAGCGATCGCCAGAGTCGGTCGAGAGTCCCTCGGCCTAATTGGCGACCTGAGCGATCGCGAGACACCACGGCGGCTGATCGATCAGGCGATAGAGCACTTTGGCCGGCTCGATATTCTGGTTAACAACGCCGGCACTATCCGGCGGGCGCCGGCGACTGAGTATTCAGAAGACGATTGGGACACAGTAATCGAGGTTAATCTCTCCAGCGTGTTTCGTCTGTCTCAACTCGCCGGACGGCACATGATCGAACGTGGTCGCGGAAAGATTCTCAACATCGCTTCTCTGCTTTCGTTTCAGGGAGGTATCACCGTACCGGCATATGCGGCTTCGAAGGGCGGCGTCGCGCAACTAACTAAAGCGCTCGCAAACGAATGGGCCGCGCGAGGAGTTAACGTCAACGCCATCGCGCCCGGCTATATGCGAACCGACAATACCCGCGCTTTGCAGCAAGATGAAACGCGGAACCGGCAGATACTCGAACGAATTCCTGCGAGTCGCTGGGGTGAACCGGTGGATCTTGCGGGTGCGGCGGTATTTCTTTGCTCGGCGGCGAGCGATTATGTGACTGGCCACGTGTTGGTGGTGGATGGTGGGTGGATGGGCAGATGATTTGAAGCGCAGCGAACTTCAGTTTGTCGATGAAAGGTTGAGAAGTTAAGAGCTTCGACAAACCCGAGATCAGTGCGCGGTGCCGACGGCTTGAATTTGTTCACCGCGGTGGCTTGGCCGCTCCGATGCGCGGCAAGTCTCCGACTTGCCGGTGGCGAATGCGTTTAGGTTTTCGGTCTGCGACCTGGTTCGAAACGGTCATAGACCGGTAATGCGTGGACAAGCGTCCGGCAAGTCAAAGACTTGCCGCGCATCCAAACGGCAAAGCCGAATTGGCTCATGAGACCAGATGTGAAACTGAAACTACCTCTCCCATCTCTATTGTTCCTTTTGCTAACTTCGCCGTCCCTAACGGCGCAGCCTGCCCGCACGTCTCCACCAACATCGATTGAAACTTCCGCTCTCAACCGCGAGATTGCAGATTTTTTCAACCAGGAGATGCTGGCTCATCTCAACGATATCGAGTCCTACGATCCGCCGCCCGAGAAAGTCTTCAACGCCGGCGCCACCGGCGAATACACGTGGGGCAGTTTTATGAATTCGGTCGGCGCCTATGCGGCGTTGACCGGCAAACGCACACTCGGCGGTCACGATCTCGCGCGCGAGGTCGGCCAGATCGGTTTGCTTGAACACCGCTTGAAAGGAACACGCTTCTCGCAACTTTACGGAGTACTGGCTCTGCGATTTTTCGGGCGTGACCTGGATAGTAATCCTGTCTGGCAGGGACTAAATGAAGAACAACGTGAGCAGTGGCGACAATGGCTTGATGTCTCCTCGTTCTATGACCCGAAGACGCAGCAGGTCATCAAACTTCCCGAAAACTACCTGGGAGTCGCTGCGCGCATCGCCAGCGTTAGCTATCAACTGGGTTTGCTGAAAGACCGCGCGTTAGTCGACGGCGTAATTACGCGCGCCGCGCGGCCGTTCATGGGTGGTGGTCTTTACTCTGATGATGCCCCGCCGACCGGCCGCTTTGATCGCTACTCGAACGAATACGCGCGCTTTGTTTGGGAAGCAGCCGAAGCCGCTGGCCGAAAGGACATTCTGGACGCGGTCCGGCCTTCGCTGAAAGCGCAGATGCAGCTCTGGTGGGATCTGGTTCTGCCGGATGGTTACGGATATGCGTGGGGCCGCAGCCTGGGTGTAGTCAGTTATATGGACACGATGGAGATTGTGGGCTTTCTTGCGCAACATCCTGAGTTTCGTCCAGCGCCGCTAAACCAGCTCGCGAGCGCTTACTACCAAGCCTGGGTTTGGCTGCGGCATGACTATAACGACAAGTCCCATCTGCTTTCAGTCTTCGCCTTCGGACGCGGCAACTACGGGTACATAACGCGCGAGCGCGAGTGGCAACAGACCGTTAATTTCTTTGGTAAAGGCGCGCTGGCTCATCAGCGCCTGGTGGAAGTCCTCGCTCGCGAACATATAACGGTATTTCCAGCTGAGATACATCGACCGGATGTCTCGCGTTTCGTCTTCTTCCGTAAAGGTGATCGGCCGGCAGGAGTGTGGCTGCTACGTCAGGGCTCGATATACTTCACTTTGCCGATTACTACCGGGACTAAGCCCGGCGTGGCGGACTACTTGCCGGCGCCACATGGCTTGAGGGGTTTTGCTAATCCAGTCGAGCAGGTTTATCCGGCGCTCGTCCCATTTCTGGAGCTGGCCGATGGCCGGGTGATCGTAGCAACAGACGGCGCCGATCAGATCACCCCTGGCGCTGACGGAAAATCCCTGCGAGCCGTGTGGAGGCGGTGGGCGCTGGTTGGCAGCAAGTCGGGGGAACTGATTGATCCGAAGATTACCAGCGAAGTCACGTGGCGTTTGAACGGTACCACGCTGGCTCGTGATGAAACCCTTACAGCCGCTAAAGCGATCTCCATACGTCGATGGTGGATGGCGGTGCCCCTTACGGCTTCGAGCGAAGAACCTCTGTTTACAGGCACGCTACGATGGGATCGCTTCAATAATGGCGAGTCTTTCGTTGCTGTCGCTGCCAGGACAGACTGGCCCCTAAAGATTTTCATGTTAGCAACCGGCGACACGGTTCTAAGTCGTGGGGCACGCGCGCCTGTGTTCTTGAATCTGATTTACGAGTTGCACGATTTGCATTTGGAGCCGAATCAGAGCCGGCGTTGGCGCCTCTTAATTAAGTTAGACGGGGGTCAACCACAGAGAAGGGAACTGGCCTTACCATAAACCAGGGAATCAGTGAGAGAAGATTTTCTGAGTTGACGAAATATGCTACAAACTCTCTAGTTCGTCGGACCTAAGATGGCGCTCGCGATCAAATCCAAAGAAGAATGCCGTTGGGACCTGGTCAGTCTGGGCGAGGTAATGCTGCGACTGGATCCCGGCGAGAATCGCATTCACACGGCGCGCAGCTTTCAGGTTTGGGAAGGCGGTGGCGAGTACAACGTCGCGCGCGGGCTTCGCCGTTGCTTCAATCTGGATACGGCGATTGTGACAGCCCTGGCTGACAATCCCGTGGGACGACTGGTGCAGGATTGCATGTACCAGGGTGGCGTTGATCAGTCACACGTCAAATGGGTGCCTCACGATGGTGTCGGCCGGCGCGTCCGCAACGGATTGAATTTTACTGAGCGAGGCTTTGGAGTGCGCGCCGCTCTCGGTTGCTCGGACCGTGGGCACACTGCCGTTTCTCAACTGAAACCGGGAGACATCGATTGGGAAAAGATCTTTCGTGACGAAGGCGCCCGCTGGTTTCATACCGGCGGGATCTTCTGTGCGCTGTCGGAGAGTACGCCGGAGGTCGCGCGTGAAGCGATCGAAACCGCGCGACGTCATGGCACCATCATCTCCTACGACTTGAACTATCGCGACTCTCTATGGACAGCCATCGGCGGACAAGAGAAAGCCCGCGACGTTAACCGCCAACTGGCGCCACTGATTGATGTGATGCTCGGCAACGAAGAGGATTTTACCGCTGCCCTGGGATTCAAGGTCGAAGGACTGGACGAACAGCATTCGAAACTCGACGTGCAAAACTTTCGAAAGATGATCGAGCAGGCAAATGCTGAATATCCGAACTTCGAGATTGTGGCAACAACTCTGCGTCATGCGAAGACCGCGACGATTAACGATTGGAGCGCGGTCTGCCATTGCGACGGCGAACTCTATCAGGCGCCTGTCCGTGAAAACCTGGAGATTCTTGACCGGGTCGGAGGTGGAGATTCGTTTGCGTCGGGATTGATCTACGGTTTTCTTACCGGGAAAGGGCCGCAATGGGCAGTTGAATGCGGCGCCGCACATGGCGCCCTGGCAATGACGACGCCCGGCGATACCACGATGGCCACCCTCGCAGAAGTTGAAAAAGTAATGAAGGGCGGCACGGCCCGGGTGGATAGGTAGTTTTTTTTGGAGTGCGGCGACTAGTCGCCGCTTTCCAAAGCGCTGATTAGTCAGCGCACTCCATAACATGAATAAGACCGAGGTTCTTCAACTAATTCGTGACACCGGCCTGATCCCGGTCGTGCGCGCGGAATCCGCCGAACTCGCGGTGCGTGCGGTTGAGGCCATCAAAGCCGGCGGAGTCAGCGTCCTCGAAGTAACTATGACCGTGCCGGGCGCTATCGGTGTCATCGAGAAGTTAGCAGCTACTTTTGGGAAGGATGCTTTAATCGGCGCTGGAACCGTGCTCGATCCGGAAACCGCAAAACAATGCATCCAGGCAGGGGCGCAATTCATCGTCAGTCCTGCGCTTAACGAAGAAACGATAGCTTTTTGTCGCGCCAACGATGTGGCCGTCTTTCCGGGCGCGCTGACTCCCACGGAAGTTGTGCGCGCGTGGAACGCCGGCGCTGACGCGGTAAAAATTTTCCCGGCGGGCGCAGTCGGCGGCGCAAGTTATCTCAAAGCCCTAAAAGCACCATTGCCGCAAATCGAACTTATTCCCACCGGCGGAGTCTCGTTGACTACCGCCGCGGATTTTATCCGGGCCGGCGCAATGGCGCTTGGGGTCGGCGCCGATCTGGTCGACATCGGCGCGTTGCGCGACGGTCAGGATGAAGTTATCACTCAACGCGCGCGGCAGTTTCTCGATGTCGTTCGCGCAGCACGACGGAAATAAAACTTTGGCGATCAAGCTGGGTTGGGCGCCAGGGGGATCTCCTGCCAGGCTGGCGGTGCTTCTAAGCGCGTAAGCGGTAGTACCAGGAACTCTTAACTCCTAATTGATTGGACGGTAAGAATCCAACGTCTTCATATAGTTCGCCCGTTCAAAGGCGGCAGGTTCCGCGCAGTGCTGCTGGCTCATGCTGCCAACCATCTGCGCGACCGAAATGTATTCGTGCTCGTCCATCCATCTGTCCATCTCGCTGAGGATTTCTTTGATCCGGCGCAGACCATTCTGCAAAAGCTCTGAAGCCATCATCGTCACCTTGGCGCCGGCCATTAAGCCTTTTAGAACGTCTTCATGTGTGTGTATGCCGGTGGTGATTGCCAAATCGGCGAGAACGCGTCCATAAAGAATCGCGACCCAACGCAGTGGCAAGCGCAGCTCGTCCGAGTTGCTAAGCACCAGGTGTGGCTTTACGGCTAGTGCGTCGAGATCGAAATCCGGTTGGTAGAAGCGATTGAAGAGGACCAGCCCGTTCGCGCCTTCATCGGCTAGCCGCTTTGCCATGTTCGCCGTAGAGCTGAAAAAGGGACTGAGCTTCATCGCGATCGGAATCTCAACCGCACGCTTTACCTGACACAGCATGTCGGTGTAGATGTCTTCAACTTCCCGCCCCGACAGGTCGAGGCTGGTGGGCACGTAATAGACATTCAGTTCGAGCGCGTCGGCGCCGGCGTCTTCGATCAAGCCGGCATAGTTCGTCCAGCCGCCGATCGAGACTCCGTTCAGGCTGCCGATGATGGGAATGTCCACTGATTCTTTGGCGCGTCGAATCAAGTTCAGGTACTCGTCGGGCCAGACGTTATACGTATTCATCTCAGGAAAGTAACTGAGCGATTCAGCGAAGCTGTCGGCATTGCTACGCAGGTAGTGATCGACATAAAAGCTGTCAAAGGTAATTTGCTCTTCAAACAGCGAATACATCACTACGGCGCTGGCGCCTGCGTCTTCGAGACGCTTGATGCTCTCAACTGTGTGCGACAGCGGTGATGAAGAAGCGACAATTGGGTTTCGTAAAACGAGCCCCAGGTAATTTGTGGTCAGACTCATAGAACTACCTCATTAACTTCAGGAATGTCTGAGCTTCCTTGTAATTTGACGGACGTTACAATTTCATCTCCGCCAAGCTCTTGTACTGCTGCCAGCGACGACTCGCCGCCTGCTGTGCGTGCTCCAACAACACCTTTGCCGCGTCGGGATCGCTGCGCTGCAACATCCGATAACGGCCTTCGGTGTAGATGTAATCCTGAAGCGGAATCTTCGGGTCGTGTGAATCCAGCTGGAATGGATTCTTGCCTTCGTCCGCCAGCTTCGGGTTGAAGCGGTAAAGCGGCCAATGGCCCGAGTCGACTGCCAACTTCTGCTGGTGCATGCCCTTCGCCATGTCGATGCCGTGCGCGATGCACTGACTGTAAGCGATGATCAGCGAAGGCCCGGAATGGGCCTCTGCCTCGAGAAAAGCCTTCACGGTATGCGTGTCGTTAGCGCCCATCGCTATCTGAGCGACGTAGACGTTTTCGTAACGCATGGCGCCCATGCCCAAATCTTTCTTTGCAGTGGGCTTACCGCCCGAGGCGAATTTCGCCACGGCGCCCAACGGAGTAGCTTTCGAAGCCTGGCCGCCGGTATTTGAATAAACCTCGGTGTCGAGTACCAGGATGTTAACGTCCTGGCCGCTGGCCAGAACGTGATCCAGGCCGCCGTAGCCAATGTCGTAAGCCCATCCATCCCCACCCACGATCCAGACGCTTTTCTTAACCAGAGCGTCGGCAACGCTAAGGAGGTCGCGAGTCTCAGTCTCGTTATGGCCGATCAGCTTTGCCTTAAGTTCCGCGACCAATGCGCGCTTCGCGTCAATGCCTTCCTGCGTGGATTGATCGCCGTTGAGCAGACTATCCGCGAGTGAATCGCCAATCACTTCGCGAAAGCGTTCAATCAACTGCCTCGCATAAACGCTCTGATGATCCAAAGAGAGGCGCATGCCAAGTCCGAATTCAGCGTTGTCTTCGAATAGGGAATTGCTCCAGGCGGGACCGCGGCCGGCGCTATTGATTGTGTAAGGAGTCGTCGGCAGGTTGCCGCCGTAGATGCTCGAACAACCGGTGGCGTTCGCAATGATGGCCCGGTCGCCAAAAAGCTGAGTCATAAGCTTGATATACGGCGTCTCTCCGCATCCTGAGCAGGCGCCGGAGAATTCAAAGAGAGGTTGCAGTAATTGGACATCCTTAACCGATCTGAAGGTCAGATTACCGTTGCGATGAATCTCCGGCAGGGTCAGAAAGTATTCCCAATTGACGCGCTCGCTATCGCGTAGTGGCAACTGTGGCTTCATGTTCAGCGCCTTTCGCGAGACATTGCTCTTGTCTTTGGCAGGACAAACCTCGACGCAGAGTTGACAGCCCGTGCAATCTTCAACCGCCACCTGAATCGTGTAGAGCTGATCGGGCAACTCGCGCCATTTGGCGGGCATGGTCTTGAATCCGTGAGGCGCGCTCTCGAATTCGCTTTGATGACAGACTTTCGCGCGAATCGTCGCATGCGGGCAAACCAACATGCACTTGCCGCATTCGATGCAGAGATCAGGTTCCCAAACGGGGACTTCCTGCGCGATGTTGCGCTTCTCCCATTGCGCCGTGCCCACGGGATATGTTCCGTCGAGCGGGAAGGCGCTGACCGGCAAAAGGTCTCCGCGTCCGGCAATGATTTCCCCGGTGACCTGCTGAACAAACTCTGGTGCTGCCGCTGAGACCGCGGGTGGCAAGTCGGATGTGCTGGACGCCTCAGCCGGTATCGGCACTTCATGCAAATGCTCGATGGCTGCATCCACGGCAGCGAAGTTTTGCCGCACGACAGGTTCGCCGCGCTTACCATAGGTCTTGCGAATGGATTCCTTGATTTTTGTGATCGCTTCGTCGCGTGGCAGCACTCCGCTGATGGCGAAGAAACAGGTCTGCATGATCGTGTTGGTGCGATTGCCGAGCTGGTTTTCTTTGGCGACCGCATACGCATTGATCGCGTGAACCTTAATTCGTTTGGCGATGATCGTCTCTTGCACTGAGCGAGGCAGGTTCGCCCACACTTCAGTCGCATCGTATGGACTATTCAAGAGCAGCGTGGCGCCCTCTTCGGCAGCGTCCAAAACCTGATAGCGGTTAAGGAAGTCGAACTGGTGAACTGCGATAAAGCTGGCGCGCTGGATTAGGTAAGTGCTCTTGATCGGATCAGGTCCAAAGCGGAGGTGCGACACGGTCATCGCGCCTGACTTCTTGGAATCGTAAACGAAGTAACCCTGCGCGTAATTCGGGGTTTCCTCGCCAATGATCTTGATTGAATTCTTGTTTGCACTAACAGTGCCGTCAGCGCCGAGTCCCCAGAACAGCGCTCGGACTTGTCCTTCCGGTTCGGTGATGAAGTCAGAATCAAAGTCGAGGCTGTTGAAAGTAAGGTCGTCAACGATTCCGACGCTGAAGTGATTCTTTGGGGTGTCTTTCTTCATCTCGTCGAATACGGCTTTGGCCATCGCCGGCGTGAACTCTTTTGAACCGAGTCCATAGCGGCCGCCAATGATGCGCGGCGCAGGGGTGGCACGCGCATCCTGCGCGTGGTTTTCACGGTGCCACGCTTCACTGATCGCAGTAACCACGTCCTGGTAGAGCGGCTCTCCGGCCCCGCCCGGTTCTTTTGTTCGATCCAACACCGCGATTGTCCGGACTGTCCGGGGTAGGGCGGCGACAAAACTGTCCACTGAAAATGGCCGGTACAGGCGGACTTTCAAGAGGCCTACTTTTTCATCGCGGGCGCATAAAGCATTTACGGTTTCCTCAGCGGTCTCGCAGCCTGAGCCCATCATCACGATCACCCGCTCGGCGTCCGGCGCGCCTACATAGTCAAACAACCGATACTGCCGGCCCGTGAGGGCGGCGAATTTGTTCATGAGGCGTTGCGCGATCGCGGGCGTCTCTGTGTAAAGCGAATTGGCGCGTTCGCGCGATTGAAAGAAGACGTCGGGGTTTTGGGCGGTGCCGCGCATCACCGGATGATCGGGCGTTAGCGCCCGTGCGCGATGGTCTTGCACCAGTTGACCGTCGATCATCGCGCGAATCTCTTCATCCGAGAGTTCCTGGATTTTCATCACCTCATGCGAAGTGCGAAAACCGTCAAACACGTGCAGGAAGGGAACGCGAGTTTCCAGAGTGGCGGCCTGAGAGATCAAAGCAAAATCCATGACCTCCTGGATCGAGTTGGCAAAGAGCATCCCCCAGCCAGTCGAGCGTGCGGCCATCACGTCGCTATGATCTCCAAAGATGGAAAGAGCATGCGTAGCTATCGATCTGGCGGCGATGTGAAAGACCGTGCTGGTCTGCTCGCCGGCGATCTTGAACATGTTGGGGATCATCAGGAGCAGGCCCTGGCTGGCTGTGAAGGTGGTGGTGAGCGATCCGGTTTGCAGTGAGCCATGGACTGTCCCGGCCGCCCCGCCTTCGGATTGCATCTCACGCACAATTGGCGTCATGCCCCAGATGTTCTTTTCATCGCGGGCCGCCCAGGCGTCGGCCGATTCGCCCATTGCCGAAGAAGGGGTGATTGGATAGATGGCTATAACTTCGTTGGTCTTGTAAGCCACGTATGCCGCAGCTTCATTGCCATCGATGGTGATCGTTTTATTGTTCATGACTTAGCTGGGTTGCCGCTGCTCCTTACAAAAACTTCGCCGCAGACGGCCCGCCCACCGAACCGCCTGCGGCGCACACCAGGGAGCTTCGTTTACTCCGCCCCGAATTAGACTCTTTAGCTCTTAAGCCGCGCCCACCCGTGCACCCTCGGTCATCGCGCTACCAGTATTCGCACGTTCGGCTTCGATCTGGCTGATCTTTCCTTTCAGCCATTGCCTGACAGCGCTTACCGTCCGCGACTCGCTGGTCTCCTGCTCAAAATCCTCCAGTGTATTCCCCGCTTCATCAAGAGCGATGAAGTGACAAGGAACGGTTTGTGAGTGATCTTGTGGAGCAACGAAATCAAGCAGACTGCATTCGGCGCAAGGATGGGCGCGATACGGATACCCATAGTTGAGACAGGTCAGGGAGTCCTGAAAGATCGACTTCGGTAACCACGGTGTGCGCACAGAACGTCCATATCCGCCCTGTTCGATGAAAGCCAATTCATCCTTCAGTACTTCGAGAATGTCTCGATCATCTTTAGCCATCGTGTGATCCTCCAGTTCTCCCTGAATCTGCCTTGAGCAGCGAGCCGCTGCTCCATTCGCTCGAGCTTGGGTTTACCCTTGACGGTCAGGGTAGCAACAGATATGCCGGAAAGAAAGAGAGAACTTTTCAGTGAAAAGATCGGGTGCAGGCGGGCCATCTTTGAGTAAAGATCCGCAAACGGTGTGAGAAAACTCGCATTGCCCGCTCACTCGTAACGGGCTCTCAGTCGTCGATTCGAGTTGTTCCGGAGGATTCGCGCGCGATCCCGAATTCCAATCCGCTGACATCGTCAAAGACATATTGAAGAAATCACGAACAAAAGTGCAGTCTCGTTCTGTGCGGTAGCGCACAGACCAATTCTTCTTGGGCGACTACTATCGCCGGGAATAAAAAGCACGCCCCTTTCGTTTCGCGACAACAGCGCGGCCCGGTGTCGGCACGTGACTTGCTAAAACGAAGACCGATCGTTGATGTTTAGACAATGTCCAGCGGTGATTTTGGAGAGCCCAGGCCGGCAGTATGCGCCTGCAATTTGTTGACACGAGAGGAAATCGCTCAGATAATCGGCTCGATCACCAAGCTCGCCCTGGGCTTTTTTAAGCAAACCAAGTTCGTCATAAAGAATATATAGGCTCTTTCGTTTCCGGAGGGAGGCTCCAGAGTGAGACTGACCAAAGCGATCAAAACGTTGTTCATCTGCGGGTCAGTATTGGGAATGGTCGTATGGTTCGCCTCGGCCAGAAAGTCGCAGGCGATTAGTCCCACGCCTCAGCAGTCGAAGCCGGCCGTGGTGGCCAAGCTGGCGAATGCCGGGGATTCCGGGTACGTCGGAAGTGACGCCTGCAAGGACTGTCACGAAGATCAGTTCAAAGCATACTCGCACACTTCGCATTCCCAACTTTCCAGGATCGCCAGTTGGAAAGGCAAGGTCACCGGCTGCGAATCCTGTCATGGCCCCGGCAAGGACCACATCGCCGAAGGCGACATCGCCAAGATCATTTCTTTCAAGAACAAATCATCGAAAGAGACGGCTGAGACATGTCTGACTTGCCATGCCGGCAAGGAAGAGCGGAACAACTTCCGTCGTGGCGAACACTGGCGCAACGATATCGGCTGTACCGATTGCCATTCACCGCATTCCAATACAAGCGGGAGCAATCTGGCCGGCTCGAATGTACTGGTGGCAAGAGCCAATGCGGAGAAGCCGGGCTTCCCTACTATCAGAATGCTGAAAGCGAACGACCCTCAGCTCTGTATTAGTTGCCACAGCGAGGTCAAACCGGCGTTTTCTGCGCCCTTCCATCACAAAGTGTTGGAAGGAGCCATGCGCTGCAGTGATTGCCATAACCCGCACGGCGGATTCGAACTCAAACAGGCCAGGCTGGCAACGGGTGGAGATGCGGCTTGCGTCAAGTGTCACGCGGACAAGCAGGGTCCATTCACCTACGAACACGCCCCGGTAAAGAGCGAAGGGTGTGCGTCCTGCCATACACCGCACGGCTCAGCAAATCCAAGGCTGTTGAGATTCGCTGCCGTCAACCAGCTCTGTCTGACCTGTCATAGCGTGGCCCATGACGTCGGAGCGGTTGAACCGGCCGGCCCTCAGCATAACCAGAACGCGCAGTACGCCAACTGCACAGCCTGTCATATCAAGATACACGGATCGCGCACCAGTCCGGTCTTCTTCCGATGACGATGAGGCAGAACCGGGCCGTAGCGATTAACGAGATTTCAGCCAGAGGGATGGACCGAATGAAAAGCAACGTCAAAGATATGTTGCGGATTCTCTGGGGATCGATGCTGGTGCTGGTGATGATGTCAGGCGCCGCGGCCTTGGTCAGCGCCCAGCAGCCAACTCCCACGCCAAAGAAGACAGACGCAAAAAAAGCAGCACCGAGGGCGGAAACCACTTCTGCTCAGACTGGAGAGGACGCGGGTGACTACACCATTACCTCCAGTATCGAGTTCGGATATCGCGGGATCAGAGTCGACGGCGATGTCAATAAGTACAAGAGCGACCTGAACTATAAGGCCGGCCCGCGTATTTTCGATTCCAGCTTTCTCATGCAGGCCAAGGACGGGAAAGGTGGGTTATTTAATTCGCTGCTCGTAACCTCGACCGGCTGGGGAGCCGACCCTTACGGTAATATGCGGATCAGCGCGGAGAAGCCGGAATGGTATCGCTTTGATGCGACCTATCGACGTGCAAAGTATTACAGGGTTCTTAACAACATCGTGAACCCGAACTGGTTGTTTTCACCAGCTGCCTTCGCTGTGCCGCCGAATCCGGCTACCGGGCTGCACGGCTTCAACACCCGGACTGAGATGGGAGACTTCGACCTCACGATTCTGCCGAAGAACCGAACCATCAGGTTCAACGTGGGGTATTCGCCCGAGAGATACAGCGGTCCCGCCTACACGACCTATCATTATGCAGGCAACGAATTCCAGTTGCTCTCGCAGTTGAAGTCGCGAGCTGATGACTATCGAGTCGGCGCCGACGGCACACTAGGGCCGATCGACTTCTCGTTCCTTCAGGGTTTTCGTCGCTTCCGCGATGACAGCTTCAGCGACCAGGGTAAAGGCATAAACACAAACCCTGCGGTCGCGCAGTTGACCAGCTTCAATCGTCAGGAGCCTACGCGCGGGAGCATTAATTACACGCAGTTCAGCGTGCACAGCTTTGTGGCTAAGAAGCTCGATGTCACGGCCCGCATTACCCACACCAGCGCCACGTCAAACTCGACCTTTATCGAAAACGCCAGAGGCGTGAATTTCAATCCCAGAGTCACGGGATTCCCTCCAACTCCGCCGGCAGCAACACCAAACATTACTAACCTCGCAGCTTTCAACATCACGGCAAACACCAAGCGGCCAAGCTGGTTGGGAGATGTCGGCGTGACGTTTCTGGCCACCGATAAATTCAGAATCTCAAACACGTTTCGAGTGGAGGACTTTGAGATCGTTGGCCGAGACGTGTTCAGCGACTTTTTCTCGATTTCGCGGCCTAATCCGAGTCCGACCAGAACCGACACCATAGCCATCAACAATCTCGACGCGAACGAGACTACAAAGTACCGCAAATACCAGGACACTCTTGAAGGCGATTACCAGTTCAATCCTCGCTACTCAATCCACTTTGGCTATCGCTATGGCAGCCGCCGGATTGAGCGAATCTTCGAAGGATTCAATCTTGGGTCCAACGGGTCCGTCACTCCGCCGGTCCGCACCTCCGAATCCGAGGTTGAGCAGAATCACACTCATGCGTTCTTTGGGGGATTTAAGGCCCGGCCGGTGAAGAATTGGACGCTCTATTTCGACGCCGAGCGGGGAAGTGCGGACAACGTCTTTACGCGCATAGGGAATTACGACTACACGAACATCCGCGCGAAGAGCAGATATGCGCTGAACCGAAAGATTTCTTTCAATCTCGCCGTGATTACGAAGAACAATTCGAACCCGTCCGAGATAGCCGGTGTTTCGTTGACGGATTTCGGCGTGGACGTGAAATCTCGAACTTTCACCTCGGCGATTGACTGGATTCCAACTTCGAGGATTTCGATCAGCACGGGCTACAATTACAACTGGGTCGACAGCGACGCGGTCGTTGACTACTTCTACCAGGTTCCGCCCGCTGCCAGCGTCCGGCATCCGCTCGGTCACAGCCTGTACTTTCAAAGAAACAACTTTTTCTACATCGATACGGTCGCCCGGCTTTGTCCGCGCGTGACGCTGTATGCGTCATATCGCGTGAACCAGGATAACGGACAAGGAAACCGATTGGCAGATCCGACGGGCAACCCGGGCACTCTGATCAACTCGTATCCGATGAGTTTCCAATCGCCTGAGGGCCGGCTGTCAATTATGATCAACCGGTATCTGGATTGGAACCTGGGTTATCAATACTACAACTACCGCGAGAGTACGCTCGTGGGCCCGCGGCCACAGAATTATCACGCGCATCTGCCTTATATGTCGCTGCGGGTTTATTTTGGCCGAAAGGAATAACGACCGAAGTCGATCGGCATAGGCTACTTATGCAAGCTCCGGTTCGGTTTCAATTAACCGTGCCGGAGTCTGCTCTTAGCAGAGCCAGCGAAATGGTGGTGTGATTCTATTCACGCGGAGGCTTTGTGATATGAAACTCGGGACGAACTTTGCGGTCTTCTTGCTCTTTTTTGGAGTCGCGGCCCTTGAGGCATTTCAGACGCGCAACTGGTTAAAAGCCGCTTTCTGGCTGGCGATCGGGATCGTGTTTTTGCTGGCTGATAATCTAAAAGCGCTGGCGGGTAGTCCTGCAAGGATCCATAAGCGATAGTTAAATAGACATGTCGAGCCACGATCCGCCCAAGATAAGTCAGTCTCTCAGAAAGCCCGACTCGTCCCAACCGGGCCGGCGCAGCTTTTTGGATTATTTGCTGGGGAGCACTGCCGTGGCAACGCTGGGAGCCATTGTCTATCCCATCTTCAAATTCATGTCGCCGCCGCAGATTATCGAGTCAGGCGAGAGCTCAGTAGTAGCGGCGAAGCTCAGCGAAATCCCAGTTAACTCAGGCAAGATTTTTAAGTTTGGCAATAAGCCGGGGATTTTGGTTCGCGGCGCATCCGGGGAGTTCAAAGCATTCTCGGCCGTGTGCACGCACCTGGAATGCATCGTTCAGTATCGATCCGACACGAAGCAAATCTGGTGCGCCTGTCACAATGGCCAATACAACCTCAGTGGAAAGAATGTTGGGGGACCGCCGCCAAGACCCCTGGAAGAATTTAAGGTGAATACCCGTGGTGATGATGTCGTGGTTAGCAAAGCCTAGCCCGACAACAAAGTTGAGAGTTCAGATTTGGGTCATTCTGATCTGAACCAAGCTGAGGGTCGAACTCTAAATCATGAGAATCGACGCCATAACTGCCTGGCTGGACGAGCGTCTGTCTATTAGTACGCTGACCGGGATGGCGCGGAAGAAGGAAGTTCCGCTTCACCGCCACTCGATCTGGTACTACTTTGGCGGCATGACTCTGTTTCTGTTTGTAGTACAGGTGGTCACCGGGATCCTGCTGCTCCTCTATTACCGGCCCAGCTCGGAAAACGCGTTTGAGAGCGTTCAATTCATCATTACTGAAGTGAAGTTTGGATGGTTGATCCGCTCAGTTCACAGTTGGTCGGCTAACCTTCTGATTGCCACGCTTTTTATTCACATGTTCAGCGTGTTCTTTCTGCGCGCTTATTACAAGCCGCGCGAAATTACCTGGATTAGCGGAGTGCTGCTCCTGTTTATCGCTATTGGTTTCGGCTTCAGTGGTTATCTGCTTCCATGGAACAAGCTTGCTTTTTTCGCTACCAAAGTTGGCACAGAGATCGCAGGAGTCATTCCCATCATCGGACGCCCCGCGCTTCGCTTTCTGCGCGGCGGCGACGACGTGACCGGCGCAACGCTGACTCGCTTCTTTGGATTTCATGTCGCAGTGTTGCCGGCGACCGCAACTGTTTTGATCGCCATCCACGTGTTGCTGGTGCAACAACACGGCATGAGCGTTCCGCCCAGCCTGGCGGGTAAGCCAGTGAAGAAGATGAAGTTCGTGCCCAATTTTCTGCTGCGCGACCTCATCGGCTGGATTCTGGCCATTGGCGTGCTGGCGGCCCTGGCGGCTCTGTTTCCCTGGGAATTGGGCGAAAAAGCGGACGCGTTCGCGCCCGCGCCGGCCGGCATTAAGCCGGAGTGGTACTTCCTTTTCATGTTTCAAACCTTGAAGTGGATTCCGCCAAAGATCTGGAAATTCGATGGCGAAGTAATCGGCATCATGGCCTTCAACGTTATCGCATTACTCTTATTCATCGTGCCGTTTGTCGATCGCCCTCCAGGGAACCAGCGCAAAAGGCTGGTCTTCAACACCATTGGCGTCGTAGCGATGCTGTACATCGTGGTGATGACGATCGTTGGATACGTTACCTGATGGATCTTATGCATAGGTCATATGGGATTTATCTGTCCTGGTTTATAGTCACGCTCGCGGTGTGCGCTTCAGCGTCCGCTCAGAAAAAAAGTTCATGTATCGAATGCCACATCAAGCTCGAGGACACGCGCCTGAGCGCGCCCGCCAAACTCTTTGATAACGACATCCATCGCGGCCGCGGTTTGTCCTGTAACGACTGCCATGGCGGCGATCCAAATGCCGATACAAAGGAGGCGGCCAAAGATCCGCGCAAGGGCTATCTGGGAAAGCCAAAGACGCTCGACATCCCGGCGTACTGTGGTAAATGCCACAGCGACGCGAACCTGATGAAGAGATTCAATCCAAGCTTGCGCGTCGATCAGGAGCGTGAGTATTACACCAGCGTGCACGGCAAACTCCTCAAGGAAAAGGGCGAAACACGCGTCGCCACCTGCATCAGTTGTCACAGCGTGCACGGCATCAGAGCCATCACCGATCCGCTCTCGCCGGTGTATGCATCGAACGTCGCGGAAACGTGCTCAAGGTGTCATGCCAGTGCCGACTACATGCGCGGATTCGGAATTCCTAATGATCAGTTCGCCAAATACAAAACGAGTGTCCATGCCAACGCCATTTACGAAAAGCAGGACTTGTCGGCCCCGACCTGTAACGATTGTCATGGCAATCACGGCGCAACTCCGCCGGGCATTACTTCGGTGGCAAATGTTTGCGGGCAGTGCCACGCGCGCCAGGCCGAGCTGTTTCAAACCAGTCCACACAAGGCCGCATTCGATCAGAAACAGTTGGGAGAATGCATCACCTGCCACAGCAATCACGCGATTGCCAAGCCTGGCGATCAGATGATCGGGACACAACAGGGAGCGCTCTGCATTAACTGTCACACGAATGGGGACAAAGGTTTTGTCGCGGCCGGATTGATGCGCGGGCGAATCGATGAGCTGATAGCGAGTGTCGATAAGTCGACCGAGATTCTCGGTAGAGCTGAGCGCGCCGGAATGGAAGTGAGCCGGCCAAAGTTTGAAATGAAAGAGGCGACGGATGCATTGACCCACGCGAGGGTGCTGATACATTCTTCGTCGGCTGCTGAGGTGGACAAGGTCGTGGTGCCCGGACTGGCAGCGTCGGTCAAAGGTTATCAGGCGGGAGTCGACGCTCTGGCGGAGAGGAGTTTCAGGCGTAAAGGGCTGGCGGTCTCATTGGTATTCATTATGTTTTTGGCGGTCCTGGTTTATCTGAAGATCAGGCAGATTGAGAATCGGTAAAAAGAGCCCTGAAGGCGCGTAATCGCATTCCGCGTCGTTGGCGCTGCTCTGAACTGTAGTCGCTGAATATGAAGCTGTATCGAAACTTGGTTGCGTTCACGTTCGCAACATCTTTGTTATTAGCGGCGCCGGGACTAATCTCAAGCGCAGCGGTAACAAAGACTGAGATCCAGCCCCAACGCCGCTCACAAAACCGTCGCCCGCAGAGAAAAGTCACGCCGCCAAAAACACCGCGTATCGACTATACGAAGTTTTCTCATCAAACCCATGCCGTCGCCCAAAAGCTCGCCTGCAGTTCATGTCATAAGGTTCCGGCAAAGAATTGGAAGGAATTTCGCAAAGGTGATGCCGCTTTCCCTGACGTCACCGATTTTCCCGAGCATGCTTCCTGCCTGGATTGCCACCGCTCGCAGTTCTTTGCGCGCGAGCGGCCGGCGCCGCTTATTTGCTCGAACTGCCACATTGCGGTGACTCCGCGCGACAACAGTCGCTGGCTTTTCCCCAGCCTCGGCGACCTTACCGATCCGAAACTGAAAAGACGCGAGTTCGTCTCGGAATTCGCGGTAGGCTTTCCGCATGACAAACACATTGATGTGGTGGGCTTCAACCCCGGCGGCAAAGATCGCGGCTGGCTGGTCAACGCGGTGCTGCAGGAGAAAAAGAAAGACGGGCCACCAAAGAGTTGTCCCGTCTGTCACGAAACCTATCAGCCGCAGGGTAATTCCAGTGAAGAGTACGTAACCAAACCGCCGAAAGATCTGGGTGATAACTTCTGGTTGAAAAAAGGCACCTTCAAGACTATACCGAACAGTCACACGATTTGCTTCACCTGTCACAGCGCCGATTCCGGCATTGCGCCTGAACCGAAAGACTGTAACGTATGTCACAAGTTGGTTTCTGCGGCGCAGTTGAAGGTCGACTTTGACGCCAAACTGGCGGCAACCATGGGCACCGACGCAATGATGTTGAGTCGATGGAGCCGGCGAATCTCGGCCGGCGCGTTCCGTCATGAGGGTGGAGAGCATCCGGATCTCAATTGCATGGGTTGTCACAATGTGGCGAGTTCGGCCTTTAGTACGCTGGACGCGAAAACGCTGAAGGTGCCCGTCAAGTCATGTGGCGGCGCCGAAGGATGCCACATCACTGCGACCACTGACGATGGTGGGGTTTTGAACTTTGAATTGGATCAGAGGAAGAAAGGTCCGGCGTTTGTTTGCACCAAGTGTCACGTGACTTTTGGTAAAGAAAGTGTTCCTGAGAATCACCCGCAGGCGATTCCGACACCAAAGCCGAAGACGAAACCGAGTTGAGCTCCGTAGGAGCCGAATGTTTATAGAAGAGAAGAGTAAGAAGCTAACCA
>Ga0070704_100000330_pt1 | contig 21421 bp, 15 predicted proteins | sample KBSK5252metaG_FD_65467 | JGI IMG/M metagenome (GOLD analysis project Ga0070704, IMG submission 65467) | Corn, switchgrass and miscanthus rhizosphere microbial communities from Kellogg Biological Station, Michigan, USA - KBS K5-25-2 metaG | ecosystem: Host-associated > Plants > Roots >...
CCCGGTGACCTCGTGGGGTTAGTCGCGTTTGGATACGCGATCCTCAGCCGGCTCGCTTACGTCCTGTTTGTCGGGATCACGTTGCGCCGGCAGGATCGCAATTCCGGCTCTGCCCAGGCACTCGACCCGACCAAAGCGTTCCAGCGCTTCCGGCGCCGGGCCGCGTTCGTCATGAACCACGACGGGATCGCCTTCATCGTGTTGTGTCTCCTCACGCGCAACACACTGGCGCTCCCCGTCTCGTCCGCACTCTCCGTCATAGCGGGCGCGGCGCTCATCGTGATGGGTGTCGGCATCAAACTGTGGGCCGCTCGGACGCTTGGCGGCAACGCGTACTATTGGCACAACTTCTTTTTTCCAGGGGACTCAGAGGGGCCGGTCACGTCCGGTCCGTATCGGTATGTCTCGAATCCGATGTACACGATCGGCTACCTGCAGACGTACGGGCTCGCGCTGATGCTCCGATCGCCGGCCGGATTGATCGCCGCGGGGTTTTCACAGGCCGCGATCCTCGGCTTCTATCTGCTCGTCGAGAAGCCGCACTTCGAGCGCCTGCACCGGGATTCCCCGCACTAGCTGACGCTGCCGGGCCGCCTTCTATTCTGCGGCGTGACGCTGCCGAACGAAGATCAACCACCTCTCCCCGAATGGGCTCGCACGCTGCAGCGGCGGATTCGGCAGCGCGGCATCAACGCGTTCATTCTGCATGGCCCCGGTGTGCGCGACATTCACCCGCTGGGCGCGCGGCGGCATGGGACCATCGGACAGTTCCTGGGCGAAGTCATGTTCGCCGACCGAGCGGTCATCATTCTCTACGACCGCGGATCCGGGATCCGCTTCACCGATTCCGGTGCGGAGCAGGACTTCCGCACCGTCCTGAAGGCATATGACAAGATCGGCGGGACCAACCTGGCTCAGGTGCAGCCGCGCGATCCCGACCGCTCGCTCCAGCTGCTGGAGACTTACCTGCTGTATCAGTTGAAAGAGAATTCGCGCTTTTCGGCCGCCGTGATCATCGATTTTGCGGAAACGGTTGCGCCGGCGGGAAACCCCGGCCAGCTGCCCGTCGAAGATCGGAACTCCATCGTCACGCTCCGGCGCTGGTCGGCGGAGCCCACGTTCTTACAGCGCAATGTCACGTTCTGCCTGATCTCCGAAAGCACGGCGGCGCTCAACGAAGCGTTGGTGGCCGACGCCCGCACTTTTGAGCTCCTGGTTCCGGTTCCGGACGAGCGTGAGCGCTATGCCTACCTCTCCGGACGAGGCGTGACGCCGCAGACGTTCTCGCGCATCGACGCCCGAAAGGTCGCCGTCCTGACGTCGGGGCTGACGCGTCTGCACCTGGAGAGTCTGCTCTCGGAAGCCGACTCCCACGCGGCCGCCCTGGATCCCGAGGCGCTGTCGCGCGAAAAGAAACGGCTTATTGAAGAAGCGAGCGGCGGGCTGCTCTCGTTCTTGACGAGCGCAACGGGGCTCGATGCGGTGGCCGGGAACGAGGGTGCGAAGGCGCTCTTGCGCGAAACCGCGGCCGCGCTGCGCCAGGGCAGGCTCGATGTTGTGCCGATGGGGTTTCTCGTCTGTGGGCCTGTCGGCACCGGCAAGAGCTTCATGGTCCGCTGTTTTGCAGCGGAGATCGGCATTCCGGTCGTCGAGCTCCTCAATTTTCGGTCGATGTGGCAGGGCCAGACCGAGGCCAATCTCGAGCGCATCCTGGGCCTGCTCGATGCCCTCGGACCGATCGCCGTCGTCGTCGACGAGGCGGACGCCGCACTGGGGAATCGCGAACTGAAGGGGGCGGACTCTGGTGTGTCGGAGCGCGTCTTTGCCTCGCTGGCCGCGTTCATGGGAGACACACGGCGCCGTGGGAAAGTGATCTGGTTCCTGATGACCTCGCGGCCCGATCTCGTTCCCGTGGATCTCAAACGCCAGGGACGCGCCGAGGAACACATCGCGTTATTCCCGCCGTCCACGGGCGAAGAGCGGGCGAAGGTGTTCGAAAGCCTGCGGGCGCGGCTGCAGATTCCGCTCGAGCCGGGGGCGGAGGCTGCTCGGCTGTTCCGCGAGGTACCGCACGCGATGTCGCCGGCGGACATCGAGGCCGTACTGGTCCGGGCCAGCCGCCGGATGGCGATCGCAAACCAGCCGACGCTGACGGCGAAACTGCTGGAGGAGCTGATCGCCGATTTTCAGCCGCCCGCCTACCCTGCGGAAATCGAATACCAGCGGCTCATCGCCGCCTTTGAGTGCACCAGCCGGCAGCTGCTGCCTCCGGACCTGGCGGGGTTGTCGCACGATGCGATCGCCGAGCGGCTGACCGCCCTGCGCGGAGTGCTTGGCGACCTGCGGGGGAGCCGGTAATGCGAGCCGCGCGCCTGCTGCTCTGTTTATGGATGGGCGCGTGTCACCGCGGCGATGGAGGGGGCGCCGCGCAGGATCAGGAGATGGCGACGCCGGAACAGCACCCCGACGAGCATGCCGCCATGGCCGCGGAGCACGCGATGGCGGGCCGAGTCTCCAACGAAGATCTCCATCTGCGTCTCACCGCAGTGCGGCCCGCCGCCACGGGCGATTCCGCGCGCGCGGCGGAGATCCTCACGATCATGCGCCGCGAGCTCGCCAAGTATCGGGACGTGCGCGTCGCCCAGGACGATGGCTTCCGCAATTTCATTCCCACGACTGCGGCGCCGATCCAGCACTTCACGAAGATCCGCTGGGCCATGGAATCGCGCAGCCGGCTCGATCCGGCTCGCCCGACGTCGCTCCTGTACCAGCGGGACATGGACGGAAACCTCGTTCTGGTCGGCGCGATGTTCACGGCGCCCGCGCAGGCCACCGAGGAAGAGCTCGACACCCGTCTCCCGCTCAGCATCGCGCGTTGGCATCAACACATCAACTGGTGTCTGCCGCCGCTCGCGGATGCGCGCCGGCGCTGGCGCGAAACGAAAAATGGGCAGCCGGTCTTCGGCCCGAAGTCGCCGATTGCCACGGCGGACGCGTGCGAGGCCGTGGGCGGACGGTTTCGTCCGAGGCTCTTCGGCTGGATGGTGCACGTGATGGCCCTTGCGGACGGCGATCCGTGGAATGCCCATCACCACTAGGCGTCGCTTGACGGTCTTCGCAAAGCGCGGTAGCACTAGGGCTTCGTCACTCCCTTCGAGGAGCACGACTATGCAGCGAGTCGCAAATTTGCTGGTTCTGTTGGCCTTGCTTCCGGCAGTTGCCGTCGCGCAGAGCGGGTCCATTCGTGGCCGCGTCGCGGACGCGACGGGGCAACCGCTGGCCCGAGCGTCGATCGCAGCCGAGGGCAGCGGACTCACGACAAGCACCAATGACCAGGGGCGGTACGAGATCCGCGGCGTCTCCGCCGGCACGTACACCGTGCGCGTGCGGCTGCTCGGGTTCGTGTCGCAGGCGGCGAAAGTGACCGTGGCCGACTCGCCGGTCGAGCAGAACTTTACCCTCGCGGAGCAGGCCATCAGTCTGTCGCCCGTGGACGTCGTGGTCGGGTCGCGGGCGCGTCATACCGCCGCCGAAGAGCTCGCTGTCCCGGTCGACGTCTTTACGTCGGAAGAGATCGAGCAGCAGGGCACGAACGAGACCAGCCAGATTCTCCAGAACCTGGCGCCCTCGGTCAACTTCCCGCGCCAGAGCGTGACGGATGCGAACGACATCGTGCGGCCATTCACGCTGCGGGGGCTGAGTCCCGATCACACGCTGGTGCTCCTGAACGGCTGGCGCCGCCACCAGATGGCGGTGCTCAACACGTTCGCGTACGGCATGGGCGCCGGATCGAGCGGCGTGGACCTCAACGCCCTGCCAGGCAGCGCGATCGACCGGATCGAGGTGCTGCGGGACGGCGCGGCGGCGCAGTACGGCTCCGACGCCATCGCCGGCGTGGTCAATGTCGTATTAAAGGAAGGTGGGTTTTCTCCCTTCGTGAACGCCGACGTAGGCCAATACACCACGAACAACACGAACGCCCATATCACCGACGGCACGACCGCGGATGTGAACGGTGGCGTGGGCTTCGGTGTGGGCGCTGGATCGCTGTCGCTATTCGGCGAGTATCTCCATCGCGAGCCCACCAATCGGGCGTGGCCGGATTCGTTTCCGCTGGATGCCAGCGGCGCCGACATCATCGATCCGGCGAACGGCAAAATCATTCAAAAAGTCAACGCGGTGAGCCAGCCCAACTATCACTGGGGTGACGGGCTCGAGAAGGACGCGATGGGCTTCGCCAACTTCCGCATGCCGCTCAATCCCGGCGGCACGAGCGAGCTGTACGCGTTCGGCGGCTACAGCCATCGGGAGGGGACGGGCAACGGGTTCTGGCGCTATTTCGACGGCAACCGGAACTGGCCGCAGCTCTATCCGAACGGCTTCCTGCCGGAGTTTCATCCGACGGTCATCGATCTGTCCGGCGTCGCCGGCTTTCGAGCCAACGTGAGCGGCTGGTCGCTCGACCTCGGCGGTTCGTACGGCAAGAACCGCTTCGACTATGATCTCGACAACACCAACAACCCGTCGCTGGGGCCATGTCTCGTCACGGCGTGCGCGCCCGGCGCCGACGGCATCCTCGGCAACGGGGACGATCCCGGCATCCCCAACCAGACCTCCTTTTTCGCTGGACGGCTGGAGCGCAGTGAGGCGATCGCGCAGCTGAACCTCGCCAAGGCCGTGAATCTCGGGCTGCAAGCGCCCGTGAACGTGGCGCTCGGCGCGGCATTCCGGCGGGAAGAGTTCACGATCACCGCGGGCGAACGGGCGTCGTGGATCAACGGCGGCCATCTGGCGCAGGACAGCAGCGGCCCGGCGCCCGCCGGTTCATCGGTCTTCCCCGGTTTCGCGCCCAGCGACGCGAGCAGCCACAGCCGGACGAACTTTGGCGCGTTCGTGGATCTCGAAAGCCAGCTGTCGACCCAGTTCCTCGCGAACGTCGCGGCGCGATTCGAGGACTACAGCGACTTCGGGTCACGCGTAAACAGCAAGGTGGCGCTGCGCTTCCAGGCGTCGCCGCGGTTTGTCGTGCGCGGCGCCGCCAGTACCGGATTCCGCGCGCCGGGCCTTTCGCAGAGCTACTTCAGCCACACGACGACGAACGTGATTGGCGGGCAGTTTGTGGAGGTCGGCAACTTCCCGGTGAACAACCGCGCCTCGCAGATCTTCGGCGCGAAGCCGCTCAAGGAGGAGACGTCGGTCAACTTGAGCGGCGGGTTCGCGGTGACGCCGCGCGATAACCTCACGTTCACAGTCGATTTCTTCCATATCACGATCGACAATCGGATTCTGCTGGGAGCAACGTTCGGCGACTCGGTATCGGAGGCGATTCTCGCCGACTCCGGCTTCGACAACATCGACGCCGTTCAGTTCTTCACGAACGGCCTGAACACCAGGACCAACGGTGTCGACATTACGGGCGATCTGCGCGTGCCGGCGGGAGCGGGCACGCTCAACTTCAACCTCGGCGTGAACTACGCGAAGAACAAGATCACGCACGTCGATCCGCTGCCGCCGATTCTACAGGGCAAGCCGACCGATTTGACGAGCATCCTGGATCTGGTCACGCAGGTCGGCATCGAGGAGGAGCGGCCCGACTGGCGCGGCACGCTGTCGACGCTGTATACCGTGGGCCGCTGGCACGGGGTCGCGCGGGTGTCGTATTACGGCGGCTTCGCTTCAGCGCAGCCCAGCTTTACCGACCGCGAGGTGTACGGCGGCAAGACCCTGGTGGACGCCGAATTCGGATATCAGTTTAGCCCGGTGAATCTGTCCATCGGCGCGCGCAATCTGTTCGACGTCTATCCGGACAAGGCGAAGGCCGAGTTCAACAACAACGACAACACGTTCCCCTGGGCGGCGGCGTCGCCGTTCGGCTACAACGGCCGTTATCTGTATGCCCGGGCGGAAATGCGGTTGCTGCGGTAGTGCACACGTGAGCGCCGTGGTGAGTGCACGGCATATTTCGGAGGGCCAGTGAAAGTCTGTCTTAAGACCTGCCTCGTTGCCATCGCTTTGACTGTGGCGATGGCGGCGAGTGCGTTCGCCCAGCAACGCTCGATCACCGGCCGCGTCGGGAACTCCATCAGCGACGAAGCCATCGCGGGGGCAACCGTCTCCGTCGCGGGCACGTCGATCGCCGCCGTGACCGACGCCCGCGGGCAATTCACGTTGTCGGCTCCCGACGGACCCGTGTCGCTGACGGTGCGCGTGATCGGTTTCAAGCGCCGCACGATCGCGGTCGCGGCCGATCAATCGACCATCGCGATCGGTATCGAGCCCGACATCTTCAATCTCGAAGCCGTGGTCGTCACCGGTCAGGCGACGGCCGTGGAGCAGAAGAATCTGCCGCAGGCCGTCAGCGTGGTGACGGCGCAGGCGCTCGAGCGCGTGCCGACGCCGACGATCGAAAGCGCGCTCCAGGGCAAGATTCCCGGCGCGCTGATCCAGCAGAACTCCGGCGCTCCGGGGGGCGGCGTGCAGATCAATCTGCGCGGCGTCTCGACGATCAACGGCGGCGTTGATCCCGTGCTCGTCGTGGACGGGCTCGTCGTCAGCAACGCGGCGATCGGAAACAACATCAACGCGATCACCGCGGCGGCCGCGGGCGGCAACGCGTCGAACCAGGACAACCCGGTCAACCGCATCGCCGATCTGAATCCGGCCGACATCGAGCGCGTCGAGGTGTTGAAAGGCGCGTCGGCGGCGGCGATTTACGGCGGCGCGGCCTCCAACGGCGTCGTGATCATCACGACGAAGCGCGGCTCGACGGGCGCCCCCCGATTCCACCTCACCCAGCGCTTCGGCGAATTCCGCGTCTCGAATTACATGAAGTCGCGCGTATTCACCGATTCGGCCGACGCGGCAACGTTCACCGACACGACCACCGCCGGCCAATTCTGCGACCTTCCCGGCGGAACCCCGACAGGCGGTGGGCTCTGCCCGAACTACGACAACATTGGGCCGCTGTGGAATGAGCATCAGCTGTCCTGGGAGACCGACGCCAGCATCACCGGAGGCTCGGAGCAGACGCGCTACTTCATCTCGGGCTTGATCAAGCGGGATGGCGGCATCGCGCCGCATACCGGATACGACAAACAGTCCATTCGCGCAAATCTCGATCAGACGCTCGGCTCGCGCTGGATGCTGTCGCTCAGCAGCGCGGTCATCCACAGCCTCGCGGCGCGCGGCATCTCGAACAACGACAACAGCGGCACGAGCCCGTATCTCGTGTTCCCGCTCACGCCGGCTTTCGCCAATCTGAACCCGGTAAACGGCGTCTACCCAGACAACCCCTTCGAGCGCAGCAATCCGCTCCAGACCTACGCGCATTTGCGTAACGACGAGGATGTGTGGCGGGCGCTCGGCGCCGGGACGCTGCGGTTCGATGCGCTGAACACCGAGAAGCAGAGCCTGCGGTTCGTGGCCACAGGCGGGCTCGACTATTTCAACCAGGAAAACGACATCTACTCGCCACCCGAGCTCGAGTTCGAGCCGAACGACGGCCAGCCCGGGACGGTGGTGCTGGGCAAGACGTCGAACCTGAACCTCAACCTGCTCACCAACCTGATTCACACGTACCAGGCCGGCAGCAGCACGCGGGCGACCACGGCCGTCGGCGTCCAGTACGTGGATCGTGATTTCAACTTCACGAACCTCGTGGGCCGCAACCTCCCGCCTGGCCAGCAGAACATCGACCAGGCGACCAGCGTGATCATCAATCAGCAACTGCAGCCCCAACAGGACCTCGGTGTGTACGGGCAGGAAGAGATCCTGACGATGGACGAGCGTCTGATGGTGGCGTTCGGCGTGCGTGGCGACCGCTCGAGCCGAAACGGGGATGTGAAGAAGTTCTACTTCTATCCGAAGCTCGCGGGGTCGTACCGCTTCGTGAATCTCGGCGGCAACGGCTCGGATGAACTGAAGATCCGCGCGGCCTACGGGCAGACCGGAAACCCGCCGCAGTTCGGCAACAAGTTCACGCCCAACGCTACGGGCACGATTGGCGGGATCTTCGGCAGCGCGGCCGGTGCGGTCGCCGGGGATGCGGGCATCAAGCCCGAGCGCCAAACGGAAATTGAAGCCGGGTTCGACGCGACGCTGGTCGGCGGGCGGCTGACGATGTCGGTCTCGGGATTCAATAAAACGATCACCGACCTGTTGCTGGTGCAGACGCTCGCCCCGTCGACCGGCCGGACGCAGCGCACGTTCAATGGCGGCAAGCTGCGCAATCGCGGCGTTGAAGTCGGCCTGGCGTACGCGGTGATGCAGAAAGCGGACGTGAGCTGGATCGTGAACACGTCGTTCTTCGCCAACCGCAGCAAGGTGCTGGAGCTGCCGGTCCCCGCGTTCCAGGTGGGGGGCTTCGGCACCTCGCTCGGCGCTTTTGAGATCCGGCAAGGACACTCGGTCACCCAGATCGTCGGTACGCCGGTCAACACTGTCACAGGGGAGCCAACGATCGTCGGAGACGCGAATCCCGATTTCCAGATGGCCTTCGGCAGCGACCTCGAGTATCACCGCTGGAACCTGGGGTTCCTGTTCGATTGGAAGAAGGGCGGCGACGTGATCAACCTGACGGAGCTGCTCTTTGACCTGTTCGGCAACAGCGCGGACTTCCATGGCGCCGCGCAGCAACGGTTGGCGGACTTCGGCGCGGGCAAGACGCAGCCCTACGTCCAGGACGCGTCGTATCTGAAGCTGCGTGAGCTGTCGCTCTCGTATCGCCTGCCCGCATCCGCCACGTCATCCATGTTCGGGTCGCGGGTGCGCGACGCGAGAATCACATTGGCAGGCCGGAACCTGATCCGCATTACGAATTTCCGCGGCATGGATCCCGAGGTGTCGAACTTCGGCAACCAGGCGGTGGCGCGCAACATCGACGTGGCGCCGTTCCCGCCGAGCCGCAGCTTCTTCGTATCCATCGATTTGGACTTCTGAGCGAGGACACCTGACCATGAAACGCATTAGCAGCTTGCTGGTGGTCGCGGCGCTCCTCACGGGAGCCTGCGATTTTACCACCACGGATCCAAACAGTCCCGGACAGATTGGCGACAACCCCTCCCGCCCCAAGGTGCAGGAGACGGTGGCGGGGATTCTGCTCGCGGCTCGCTCCGACGCGGCAGACTGGAATCTCGACGCCGGCATTCTGGGTCGCGAAGCGTACCGCTTCGATGGCTCGGACCCGCGGTTCATCTCGGAATTGCTGGCGGGACCGCTCGACCCCGGCGGTGGCGCCTTTGGAGGCGATCACTGGTCGGAGCACTACAACGCCATTCGCAGCGCCAACGACCTGTTGAACGTCATCGGCACCGCGCAGGCGCTCTCGACTGCCGAGCAGCGCGCGACGCGGGGATTTGCCGAGACGATGCAGGCGTACTCGTTCCTGATGGTGTTGATGGCGCACACCGATTTTCCGGCGCACAACGGCGATTCTATCCCGGTCGCCGTCAACATTCCGGTCTCCGATCCGCCGGCGCCACTGGTGGCCAACACCGAGGCGTATCTCTTCGTCTCGAGTCTGCTCGATTCGGCGAATGTCGAGCTCGCTGCGGGAGGCAGCGCGTTCCCGTTCAACCTGCCCGGGGGATTCACGGGATTCACCACGCCCGCCGAGTTTCAGAAGTTCAATCGGGCGCTGAAAGCGGCAATCGAGGTGTACCGCGGCAGCATGGGCTGCGCGACGTGCTACACGGTCGCGTTGGGGGCGTTGACCACGTCATTTGTCGATACGGTCGGCCCGCTGACGCTGAACAAAGGCGTCTATTTCAGCTTCAGCACGGGACCGGGCGATGCGCCGAACCCGTTATTTCAGAATCCGCAGACGGGCGAGAATTTTGTGCACCCGTCGGTCGGCGATAGTGTCGAGACCAAGGCAGGTGGCGGAAACGACAACCGCTATGACGCCAAGGTGGTCGGGCGGACGTCAACGACGACCGACAACCTCACGTCCGATCTGGGCTGGATTCGGTATCCCAGCACGGATGCGCCGGTGCCGATTATCCGTAACGAGGAGTTGATTCTTCTGCGCGCCGAGGCGAACCTCGCGACGGGACAGCCCGTGCTGGCCGCGAACGACGTGAACTACGTTCGCGTCGCCTCCGGCGGTCTGGCGGCGATCGCAGGTCTCGGCGCGCAGACGCAGGCGCAGATCCTCGGGCAGATTCTGCGGGAGCGGAAGTACTCCCTGCTCTATGAAGGCCATCGCTGGTTCGATCTCCGGCGTACCGGAAATCTCAACGCGCTGATTCTCGATCGGGCCGGCGACCAGCGGTTCTCGGCGTTACCGGTTCCGTTGAGCGAGCGGCAAGCCAGACAGCCGTAGCGCCGCACGTCTTCTCACCTACAGGCCGCCGGGCGGTTAGCGCCGCCCGGCGGTCTGCCGATTAGGAGCTTGTCTATGAGGTTTGTGGTCCTCGCGGTCCTCGTGTTCCTGCTGCCCCTCACCGTACAGGCGCAGACCGGCCGCCTCAGAGGCACCGTCCGCGACGCCAGCGGCACGGCCTTGTCGGGCGTCACGGTTCGCGCGACGAATCAGCGAACGGCATTGACGGGCCGCGCGACGACCGGCGCGGATGGCAGCTATGCCATCACCGGCCTCGTCGCCGGCGCCTACACCGTGGCCGCATCGATGCCGGGCCTGCGCACCGTATCGCAGAACGTGGAAGTCGGCTCCGATCAAACGGTGACGCTCGACCTTGTGCTCCAGGCGGTGACGCTCGAAGCGGTGACGGTGACGGCGATGTTGCGCGAGCAGGAGCTCGCCAAGGTGCCGTTTTCGATCGCCGCACCCACGGAGCAGGCGCTGCGGCTGCGTGGCGCGGACAACATCGAGGCGGTCGCCGCGAACGTCGCGGGGTTCAGCGTGCAGAACCTGGGGCCGGGGCAAAGCACGGTCGCGATGCGCGGCGTGTCGTCCGGTCAGATCGCGCGCGACCAGCCCGGCGTCAAGGAAGACGTCGGCGCGTACCTCGACGACGCGCCGGTGTCCCTCTCCCTGTTCACGCCGGACCTCGATCTCTTCGATGTTTCTCGCGTGGAAGTGCTGCGCGGGCCGCAGGGCACCTTGTTTGGTGCCGGCTCTCTCGCGGGAACCGTGCGCTACATCAGCGCCGAACCGGAGCTGGGTGCGACACACACGTTCGGCGAGGTCGGCATCAATCGGGTCAGCAGCGGTGACGCCGGGAACAATGCCAAACTCGGCTTCAACGTCCCGGTCGGTGCGAAGTCCGCATTCCGGATAGTGGGTTACAGTACCGATCTCGCAGGATGGATGGACGCGGTGCAGCCAAACCGGCGGGTCAACCGCGATGTCAACGGCGGCAACCGCACCGGCGGGCGTCTTGCCTGGCGGTTCGAGCCCAGCGCGCGCTTCAGCATTACGCCGCATCTCGTGTACCAGAAAGTCCGCACCGGCGGCTGGAACCGGAAAGACGACTTCAACATCCTGGCGAATCCCTGGACCACCACGCGCCCAGCCATCACGCTGGGACCGCGCGAGCTGTTCACACAGCAGGAGGAGCCGTTCAACGACGAGTTCTTCCTCGGCTCCGTCAACCTGCGCTATGGGTTGAGCAGCGCCCTGAGTCTCACTTCGATCACGTCGTTCACCAGCCGGAATATTCTCGTCACCCGCGACGGCGGCGCGCTGTTCGCGAGCGTCATCGGCGCTTCGTTCGGACTGCCGGAAGACATTTACACCCTTGATGCGCCGTTCGACGACAAGACCAAATCGACAGTGTGGACTCAGGAGCTTCGACTGGCCGGAGGGAAGGAACGCTTCACGTGGCTGGTGGGCGGGTTCTACAGCCACAACGAGCGCCATTTCGGACAGGATGTGATCGCCATTGGATTCGACACGATGGCGGCGCCGATCCTGGGCGCGCCAAACGGGTTTACGCAGGGACTCCGCGCGCCGAAAGATCATCTCTTCTGGTCGGACTTGAATTACGATCTGAGCCAGGGTGCGGTGTTCGGTGAGGCAACGCTGGCCGCCGGCCCGAAGCTCGACGTCACCGCCGGCCTGCGGTATTACGATTTCTCCGAGGATCGCGGGTTGATCTTCGACGGCATCGTCACCAACAACAACACCGGCACGGCGCTCGTCACGGACACCGGCGCAACCAAGGCGCACGGCGTCGTACCGAGGTTCATCGCCAGCTACAAAGCTTCCGAAGCGGTCACCGTGAATCTCCAGGCCGCGAGGGGGTTCCGGTTAGGCGGTATCAACGATCCGTTGAACTATCCTTCCTGCCAGGGCACGGACTCCGCGACGTTCGCTGGCCGTCCTACCTTCAAGGACGAGCACGTTTGGAACTACGAAGCAAGCGTGAAATCCCGCGTACTTGGAGGCCGCGGCTCGATCAACGTCTCGGCTTTCTACATGGGCATCGAGGACCTGCAGCTGAACGTGACCGCCGGTTCCTGCTCCTCCCGCCTGGTCTTCAACGCCCCCACGGCACGAAGCCAGGGGCTCGAGCTGGAAGTCGCCGCTACGCCGACTCCAAACGTCGACCTCGCGTTCTCGGCCGCATTCACCGACTCCAAGTTGACGTCCTCCGATACCACCGGAGGAATCAACGTCGTCGCGGGAATCCAGTCCGGTAATCGGTTGCCGGGCGTTCCGAAAATCCAGTTGACCGGCGCGCTGACATACGGCTGGAACGTGACGCAAGGCTCGCGCGTGTCGATCACCGGCAGCTTCCAGCACGTCGGTTCGCGCTACACGGCGATCGACGACTTCGGCACTGGAGTCTGTTTGAGCACCGCGAGCTCGTGTCCGTTCGGGACCGTCGACATGACAAAGTTCGAAGCCGAAGAGGGTGGAGTGACCATCGGTGGCCCGCTGACGCAGGACATTTACTCGTTCAATCCGGAGCTTCCGTCGTACACGTTGTTCAACATCCGGGCGGGCGTACGACGCTCGAGCTGGGAGGTCGCGTTGTTCGTGAACAACCTGACGGACGAGCGAGCCCTCCTGGCGCTCGATCGTGAGCGCGGCACGCGGGCGCGCGTCGGATTCTTGACGAATCAACCGCGCACCGTGGGGGTGTCGTTGCGGTTCGATTACTGAGCTGAGCCACAACAGCAGACCGCCGGACGGCAGCTTGCCGCCCGGCGGTTTTTTTTCTGAGCAACCTTTTTTTCGCGCGACGCTACATCCTCGAGCCCATCCCCGCTCCGGCACCCATCCCAGCACCAGCTCCAGCGCCTTCCATATAGAACTTGGCGCCGATCACTGCGGCGAGTGGCCATTGCACGAGCGCCACGAGCGTCGTGATGATCGTGACATTCTGCGGCATCAACGCCATCGGCCACATGAACAGCGTGGGCAGCAAACCAGCAAAGAACCAGCCGGCCACGCCGGCTTTTGCCGCTGTCGTGGGACCCGCGCCGTAGCGAGGCCGCATCGCCGCGTAGAGCCAGACAAGACCGATACCTGCGACAAAATCGAGGAATACGAACCAGGGGACCTGCGCGTTAGTCATTGGAGGCTTGCCGATCGCCTGCATTGCCGCGGCCATCTGCGTCTTCAGAACCATTCCGAACATCACGAAGTCGATCACATTCAGCACGACACCGGCGATGAGCCCGCCGATCACCACCTTCTGCATGTTGATCTTCCCCATCGGCACCCCCTCGAAAGAGAAGCCACCGTAGTAGCGAACGCCGCCGCCATGGTAGGGGATCGGCCGGAATGCCGCAAGTCACAACACCGTCAAGACGGCCACCAGACCGCCCATCCCATCCGAGACGACAGCCACGCCCCCGGGCACGACCCATTCTTTCCCGTCCACGAGCAGGTTGAAGTAATACGTCCCGGGCCGGAGCACCAGCGCCGCTTCCCACACCTCCCCCCCGACGGCGTGCAGAGCGACCGGCGTCCACGCGTTCCAGTTGCCAGCGATCGCGACCGCGTTCGCATCCGGCATCCGGAATCGGACGACCACGCTGTCGCCGCGATATTGTGCGACCAATGGCTGGAGTGTCGGCTTCGCCGGGGGCTCCGCCCGGCGCGCCGTATACACTCTCAGCCCGGCGGTAAGAAAACCGGCCGAGGGCAACCCCTGAAATGGATCGCTGAGGTAGTTGCCGCCGGATGCCTCAACCGCAATGGATGGCTTGATGAAATACTGGATCACGGCGCTCCCGGCGCCGCTGGACCGGTACGCGTCGCTCACGCGCGCACTAACCCAGAGCGACGCAGTCCAGGGGGGGCGATCCAGCGTCGTGCCCCCCACGACGTCCGTATACCACGCGCTGTCGAAGCGCGTGCTCTCGATATTGAACGTCAGCTGCGCGGACCATCCAGCGGGTTGCCACCAGCTGCGGGCACGCAGACGCAGCGCTCCCACGCCGGGCGCGCCTTCGATTACGCCAGTGGCCACTCCGGCGCCGAGTGCGACGCCACCGTCGCCGCGCCGGCCGATGCCGTTCCATAGCCCCTCCAGCAGCCCGGTTCCAGAGGCCGCCCCCAGGCCATCCGATCGCGAGCTTCCAGCAATCATGGCGCTGACCGCGCCACGGAGGCCGCTAGCGCGGCGGGGGAATCCAATCCAGAGGTCCGCGCGACCTTGTTCGGCCCATACGCGGTTCTCGAGCAGCGAGACACCACCGGACGCGCCTACATAAAAGGCAGGGGAAAGCCGGAGGATCGAGGGCGAGACGGTGAAAGCGCTGAAACTGGAGCCCCCGCCCCCGCCCCCGCCCCCGGAATGGCGCACGATCCCGGCGCCGACGCCGAGCGAAACCTGGTTCTGTGCGCTGAGCGCGAGCGGCAGCATCGCGAGCGCGGGGGAAATAAAAACCGGTCCCAAGCGCATGGGACCGGTAAGATACAGCACTGAAAGAGAACGCTACCTAGGGGCGGCGACCATGACCGGCGCCCGGATTGTCGGGCCGGTTGGACGGTGACGCAGGCACGGCCGGTGTCGCCGGAGTCGCGCGTGTCGCGGGGCCTCCGTCCGGGTTCGGGACGGCAGGCGTCGCCCGAGTGGCTCGCGTGGCCGGCGTTGCCGGCGTTACCGGCCGATTGTCCAGACCTACCGCCTCACCACGCACGTGCGTCGCGCGACGCGCCATCGCGGCCGCCACCTTCTCCTTCGCTATAGCCGATGCCTGGGGGTTCGGTGCTGGCGTTTGAGCCGCCATCACGGTCGGGAGCGCCATCGTTGTAACGAGAATCAGGATCCGCTTCATCGGTCCTCCATGTGGACGTCCTATCGCGAACACGCAGAGCCAGCTCCGCGCGTGCGAGCTCTCTTGTCATTTCACGCAGCCAGGTCGACGTGGTGCGCTTTCCAACACCTCTCGCCGCGGCATACCAGAGTTCCGTGAAGGCGTCGTGGACGACCTGCTCAGCCAGGAGGGCATCGGTGAGGATGCCGTACGCTTGAGCGTACAGCGAATCGCGATAACGCCGCTCGAGCTCGATCAGCGCCGTGGAGTCGCGCTCGGCGAGGCGCTCGAGCAGGGTGGCATCGGGCAAGACTGGTGATTGAGGCTCTAGCATGGCGGACATAGCCGTACTAAAGATTGCGGGCGGGGTGGGAAGGTAACGTTACCATCTGCAGGTGCCGACGCTCTTTACCGGAGGAATTGGTTGCACGCTGATACACAGGGCCCCTCCGACGGCGAAATCGTGAGGGCGGTGCTCGCCGGCGACCGTGATCGGTATGCGCTCCTGGTCGAGCGCTACCGCGATCGCTACGCGCGCTACGCCTCCCGGATGCTGGGGTCCACGGATGCCGCCGACGATGCTGTCCAGGACGCATTCGTGCGGGCGTACGACCAGCTGGCGCAGTGCCAGGATCCGGCAAAGTTCGTCGGCTGGTTCTTTCTGATCTTGCGGAACCGCTGTTTTGCCGAGCAGCGCAAGCGGCGCCCGCACCTGTCGCTTGAGGCGGCGGCCCGGGTCCCAGCGGGTCAGCGATCGGACGACGGCGCGGAGTCGGCAGAACGGCGCCGGGCGCTGCAACAGGCGCTCATGGAGCTCACCGCCGAGCAGCGCGAGGTGTTCGTACTGAAGCACGTGGAAGGGCTGTCGTACACGGAGATCGCGGAGCGCTTGAACACGTCTGTCCCATCGCTCAAGATGCGGATGCATCGGGCGTACGACAGGCTTCGCGAGCAACTGAGAGATCACGCATGACCGAGCGCGAATTCCATCCGCAGGTGAAGCAGCTTCTGGACGGTGAGCTGACGCTCGCCGACCTCCCAGCCGAACTGCGCGACGAGGGTGAAGAGGCGCTGCGCCTGCTCGCCGCGGTCGACCGCGAACCGGTGTCGGTGCCGTCGGTGACGTGGCGCGTCATGGCCAGGCTCGAGCGGAAACGGCAGCGTCGCCTGGCCTGGCTGCTCGCGCCCGCGCTGGCCGCCGCGGCTGCGCTCCTGGTATGGCTGGGCAGGCCCGCGTCTCCGGTGGCGAGTGCGCCGGGCTCGATGGTGACGGTGCGTTTCGTACTTGTGGCGCCCGGCGCGCACCAAGTCAGCGTCGCGGGCACGTTCAACGGTTGGGACCCTGCCGCAACGCCACTGGTTCGGTCCGGCTCGGGCGACATGTGGGTGGCCACGCTGGTCCTGCCTTCCGGCCAGCATCAGTATGCCTTTGTCGTGGACCGAGCCCGCTGGATTCCCGACCCGACGGCACCCGCCGTAGACGATGGCTTCGGACGCCGCAACAGCGTGCTCACACTATGATCCGCTCTTGCGCAGCCGTTCTCTGTGTCGTGGCGCTCGCGGTAACTGCGCTCGATGCGCAACAGACCATCGCCGGGCGGCTGTCGGGCCGGGTGTCTCCTGAGATCGCAATGTTGGTCCAGGAGCTTGGCAGCGCCGCCGCGCACCGCGGATTGCCGGTCGATCCGCTGATTCAAAAAGCGATCGAGGGAAGCGCCAAAGCTATTCCGTCAGATCGCGTCGGGACGGCCGTCCGACTCGTCGTCGATCAGCTCGACACGGCGGCGGCTGCTCTGCGAAACGCGGGGCTCGCGACGCCGCTCGACACCGTCGAAATCGCGGCTGGGGCCTTCGCAATCACTGCGGGCCTACGCGGCCGCGACATCACCGAGATCGCGCGCACGGGCCGACCGACGGCCGAGGTCATCGTCGGATTGCGCGTGGCAGGGACACTCGCGGCTATCGGTGTACCGCCGTCCGAAACCGTCACACTCGTGAGCGCCTCGCTGCGCGGCAGACGCGGGGCCGGAGACCTGCTGACGTTGCCGGGCCAGGTGCAAACGGAGATGGCGCGCGGTGCGACGCCGGCACAAGCGGCCGCAGGACTTGCGCGCGCCGCAGCCGCCCAGGCGCGTCATGGTCCGCCGCCTGACCGCGGGCCACCGCCGCACCCGCCGGCGCCTCCGCACCCCTAATTCGGTTACTGCGGGAATCCGTAGATGACGGTCACGGTGATCGATTCGACCGTCTCGCGGAGCGCGTCCGCGTGGGAGGACTCGATCCGGTAGCCGAGGCGCCCCCACAGCGGCGTCTGGCTGCTGAGTCGCAGCTCCAACCCGGCGTCGGCACCGCGTCCACCGGCCTTGGCTGACGGGTCCCCCACGCTGCCGCTGAGGGCCCCCCAAAGCTCGACATAGGTCTGCATGCGGTCTGGGAGCAAGGTGCCCCGAGCGCTCGCGCGGCCTGTCCAGAGCAGCCAGCGCTGACTGGTTTCGCCGAGGGTATAGGCGCGTGCCGTCGGGCCGACCCACAGCGTGAGCCACTGCGTGGCGCGGAGACCGACGAGTGCTTCTCCCTCGACGACCAGGCGTTTGTCGAGCCCCGAGTCGGACTTCTCCGCAACGTTGCCCTGCGCATACCACAGCCGGACCGAGAAGCGCTCACCGACCAGCGTGCCCTCACCCCCGAAGACCGTGCCCGTGAGCCGGCTGCTCGAGCCATCGATGTGACTGTGCACGATCTGCGGCGCACCGAACACGCCGAGGTTCCAGTGCTGCGCGGACGCGGCACCGGGAAGGGTCGCGGCGGCAAACAGCGCGAGGGCGAGCGCGCGGTTCATGGCGTGTCCGTGGTCGTGAGGGACGGCGCCCCCGGACGGATGACCAACGTCGCGCCTCTCAACCGATCGGCATTGCGGCGCGAGGTTTCGGCGACATTGCGCTTCCAGGTCTCGCGCAGCGTGTGGTTGTACTGCTCGTTCGCCGGAATCCGCTGCCCCGGGTGATGCGAGAAGAAGGCGGCGACACCCGCCAGCGCAACAGTGCCCCCGACAATGAGCCGGGCGTTGCTGGCCTGTTCACCCTGCGCCACCAGGTTCGGCACCACGATGATCGCGCCAGCGGCGACCACGCCCGGAATCAGCGCCTGCCACGCGGACTTGTAATCCCCGCGCTCCGGCCGGAAGAGAGAATCGGGAGGCGCGGGCGGCAATGGCGTCGTGTCGACTGACGGTCGAGCAATCTCGAGCGGCAATCGTAACGTCCAGGCACCGCGACGATCTTTCGCTGCCGGTGTCACGACGATCGAGTAGCGGCCGGCCGGCGGGGTATTGCCCGAGGCGTCGAGGCCGTTCCATCGGACGTCCACGCTGTCGCGAATCGTCCCCGAATACAGATTGCGCACGACGCGCCCGTCGGCACCGGTCACGACGGCGGTGACTTCCGGCGCCGTGGTCGACCCCAACCGCACCACGAAGACCCCTGAACCGGGTTTGATCTCGGTGTCGCCCGGGGCGCGGATCGTGACACTGGGCGTGCTGCGGCGGGCTTCCTGATAAACGGCGATCACCTGCGGCGAGAACGACTGGTCGTCAGGCCGCATCCTGGGATCGAGGACCACCAGACGGCGGGCGGCGGCAAGCGCCGAGTCCCGCTGATTGCGCGCGACCTCGATCGCCATCAGGTACAGCGTCCCGCGAGCCGCATCGTTGGTATTCAATGCGCCCGCCCCCTCGACGGAGAGTGCGCGGCGGAGGAGCCACGCCCCACCATCGTACTCTCGGACCGAGTAGGCGCGAATGCCCTGATCCAGGAAGGCACTGGCCGACTGTGCCTGGGTAACGGCGGGGAGCGAGAGCGACACCACAGCGCCGAGCACGAGTGTAAAGGAAAGACGGGTCATGGGCGGACTCCTTGCGGCGGCGGCGAGCCTCCCGGCGGTGGCGGCGGCGGCGCCGTGTTGACGACAAAGTCTGACGACGATTCGTCGTTACCACCGTACGTGAGCCAGGCGCTGCAGCGGCTGGTTTGATCGCAGCTCCTGGCCTGCCAGTGATAACCCGCGTCGTTCAACGAGCCGACCGTAATGGACACGGACACGTTGCCGCGCGACGCCTGGACATAGCTGCTCTGGTGTGTGCTGACGTTGGTAAACGGACTGCCCAGCGGCTCGAGCTCGATCTCGAGCCGTACGTCATCGGAAGTGTTGGGGTCGCTGACGGCTCCCTTGAAGACGACCGTTTTCTCGTTGGTCGTCGCTCCGATTCCGATTGCGGTGTTCCCATCCGACCGGAATTGTCCCAATCCCTGCGGTGCCGGTGGTGGCAAGAGGCGTACAATCGAGATGGAATAGTTCCCGGTCTCGCCCGGTCCTGAGGTCGTGGCTTCGATGGTGTATTGCCCGGCGCCCGGGACCGTGAAGTTGTTGATGCACGCGGTTTGCGATTCACCGGGGCATTCATCGTTCTGCGCCAGGACAGTACCGCCCGCGTCGGTCAGAATCAGATACGCATTGAACGATGCGGTCATGCGAATCGAGAACGTCTCGCCAGCCCCGGCGCCGAATGTGTAGAGCTCCGCGCGGCTGCCCGGGCGGTGCGGGGCAACGCAGTCGTTGTTATGCAGTGCTCCATTTTCCTGATCGTCAGGATTCAGGGTGGACGCCTGGCAATTGCCCCGCACCGTCAGCATCACCGGCACCTTGATGGGACCGTTGATGGCTTCCGGCGAGACAAAGACCAGGGTGTCCGTGTACGTCGCGGGGAGGAGTCCGACCGGGTGGAGCGTGACGACAACGGGAGAGCTTGGCGGCGCGGCCCCGGCAACGCTCGACAATGTCACCCACGGCGCCGATGCCGTCGCGGTCCACGTCAAGGCGCCGCCGCCGCTGATCCCGACCGTCAGTGTGTCGGAGATCGGAGCAAACGCCCCGAAATCGACCGACTCAGTAATCGCGGACGGTGTGACGGAGAGTCCGGGAGCGAACACGTTGAGCGTCACGGGAATCCGAGCCGGACTGCCCTCCGCTCCCGGAGCCGTGATGACGATCTCGTCCGAATACGTACCGGGCTCGAGGTTCCTGCTCGAGATCGTCAGGGGCACGGAACCGGAGCCAACGCCCGCGACGGCTCCCAGCGTGATCCACGACTTGCTCTTGCTCGCCGTCCACACCAGCACCCCGTTGCCGGTGTTGGAGATGTCGAGCTGATCGTGAAACTCCTCGTTGCTCTTGTGATTCGTGCTGTGCGTGAGCGAACCAGGCGTGACGACGAGGCCTGCGCGCTGGACCATAAAGGTCACGGTGACCGTGGCAATGCTGTCCGGTGTGCCCTTCGCGTGGACGGTGATCGTGCCGTTGTAGGTCCCCGGCGCCAGGCCATGTCCATCGAGCGATGCGGTGACCGCTCCCGGTGAGAGGCCTTCCGTCGGATCGAGACTGATCCACCCTTTGTCCTTGCTCGCGGACCAGCTGAAGTTGCCGTCGCCGTTGTTCGTGATCGCAATGGTCTGCTCGCGCACGTCATCGGACCCGGCGCGCGCGGAATCGACAATCGCCGTCGGGTTGACGCCCAGAATGGGATGCTCGACACGCGCGGAGGACTTGATCAACCGGTCGATCTGGCAGGTGGCGACGGACAGCGCGAGCAACCCGAGCGCTCCGGCGAGGAGCAGGTGTCGGACAGTACGCGGCGTACCCATCAGTCGTGCTTTCGCTTGATTTGCACGGCTATGCGAGCCGGGCTGTTCTTGGCGCCCGGCGACTCAACCACGATGGTGTCGCGGTAGGTCGCGAAGTAGTTCAGCCCTTCATTGCTGACGCGCACCGGGATCTTCCCCGGTCCGTCGCCGGACGTAGCGCCGAGCGTGATCCAGCGACTGTTGTGTGCGACCCGGACCGTCCAGAGCAGCGGTCCATTTCCCTTGTTGGTCACCGACAACGTGTCGTTAAACACGCTGGTGGCAGTGCGCACGGTGTAGAAGAGTTTGTCGGGTTCGACGGACAGAATGGGCTGCAGGATGAGGAAGGTGACGTCGACGCTGACACTGGCGCCGTCACTTTCCTTTTCGCTGACCGTGACGACTCCCTCGTGCGGCCCCGGCGGCAGGAACTTGGGATCGAGCGAGAGCCGGACAGTCCCGTGCGCCGCGCCGCTCGAAGGACTCATGCGAATCCACGAGTCCCCGGTGGTTGCGGACCACCCACCGCTGTTCGAGACGCTGAGCGTGGCGACGCGCTCCGTGCTCGTCCC
>Ga0070704_100000333_pt1 | contig 21361 bp, 20 predicted proteins | sample KBSK5252metaG_FD_65467 | JGI IMG/M metagenome (GOLD analysis project Ga0070704, IMG submission 65467) | Corn, switchgrass and miscanthus rhizosphere microbial communities from Kellogg Biological Station, Michigan, USA - KBS K5-25-2 metaG | ecosystem: Host-associated > Plants > Roots >...
GCTGGTGCAGGCGATGCTCTGCGGGTTGCCCTGCGTGACGACGCCAATCGGCGGCATCGGCGAGGTTGCACGCGACGAGGTAACTGCGCTTGTCGTACCGCCTCGAGACAGGGACGCTCTGGCCGCCGCGATTTCGCGCCTCGCGGGCGATCCGGCGCTCAGAAGCGAGCTCGGCACCGCCGCGCGAAGGCATTGCGTCGAAAACTTCTCCTACGAGCGCATGCTCGATCGGATGGAGGCGATCTATCATGATGTCGCGATGGCAGCGCATCGATGAACGGCGCGCTCGACTGGACCCGCGTCTCGGATGATCCGAACAGCGCCGCAGCAAAGGCGGCGGTGCGGGACTGGCTGGCCCAGGCAAAGCACCTGCACCTCGATTGCGACGTGCTCGGCTTCGCCGAGACTCTGGTACGCGGCAAGCGAGTGCTCGATATCGGTGTCGTCTCGCACAGTGCGCGCTACTTCGACCAGGCGAGTTGGCGCCATGGGCGGATCAGCCGGGCCGCTGCGTATTGCCTCGGGCTCGACATCCTCGCCCCGCTGGTGGAGGAGTTGCGCGGCCGCGGATTCAACGTGCGCTGCGTCGACGCGACTTCGGATGCGGACCTGGGAGAGCGCTTCGAGATCGTGTTCGCGGGCGACGTGATCGAGCACGTCGACAACGCGGTCGCGCTCCTGCGTTTCGCCGGACGGCATCTCGCGCCGGGCGGCCGGCTCTATGTGACGACGCCGAATCCGTTCAGCCGGAAATTCTTTCGGCAGTTCCGGCGCGAGGGCGTGATGGTGACCAACCTCGATCATGTCGCCTGGATCTCGCCGACGATGGCGCTGGAGATCGGACGCAGGGCGGGCCTGCGGCTCGAGGCGTACCATCTCGCCAAGCACTACGCAGGGCTGAACCGCGCGCTGCATCGCTTCCTGTGGCGCTTCACGCCGGCGGAGTACGCGTTCCCCGAGTTCGTCTACGAGTTCCAGCGCGCCGCGGATATACTCGAACCGAAGGACGGTAGCCAATGAACCGCACCGCATTGATTACCGGAATCACCGGCCAGGACGGCGCTTACCTGGCCGAGCTGCTGCTGGACAAAGGGTACGTGGTCCACGGCATGAAGCGGCGCACGTCGCTCTTCAACACCGAGCGCATCGACCATCTTTACCAGGATCCCCACGTAGCCGATCGCCGCCTCATCCTGCATCACGGTGACATGACCGATTCGAGCAGCATCGTGCGGATTCTCCAGGCGGTCCAGCCGGACGAGATTTACAACCTCGCCGCGCAAAGCCATGTGGCGGTCTCGTTCGAAGAGCCCGAATACACGGCAAACTCCGACGCGCTGGGGACGCTGCGCGTGCTGGAGGCGATCCGCATCCTCGGCCTGGAACGCAGATCGCGGTTCTACCAGGCGTCGACGTCGGAGCTGTTCGGCAAGGCGCAGCAGGTGCCGCAGAGCGAATCCACGCCGTTCTACCCGCGCTCCCCGTACGCAGTGGCGAAGCTGTACGCGCACTGGATTACCGTCAATTACCGTGAGGCGTACGGTCTGTATGCGTGCAACGGCATTCTTTTCAACCACGAGTCGCCGATCCGAGGCGAGACGTTCGTCACCCGCAAGATCACCCGCGCGCTCGCGCGGATCAAGCTCGGCCTGCAGGACTGCCTGTACCTGGGGAACCTGAACGCCAAGCGCGACTGGGGTCATGCGCGCGACTTCGTCCAGGCGCAATGGCTGATGCTGCAGCAGGATCAACCCAGAGACCTGGTGATCGCGACCGGCGTGCAGCGCAGCGTGCGCGACTTCGTCAATGCGGCCGCGAAGGAGCTCGGCATCGCCATCCAATGGCGCGGCGTAGGTCGCGAGGAGAAAGGCTACGATGCGAGCGGTGCCTGCATCGTCGCGATCGATCCGCGCTACCTCAGGCCCACCGAGGTCGACACGCTGCTCGGCGACGCTTCCAAGGCCCGCGAGCTCCTCGGCTGGCAACCCAAGGTTTCGTTCGACCAGCTCGTCGCCGAAATGGCGCGCGAGGACCTGAAGTCGGCCGAGCGCGATGCGCTCGTCGAGCGGCACGGGTATTCGGCGGCAGCCCGCCGGGAATGACGATCGACAAGCAGGCGAAGATCTATGTTGCCGGCCACCTCGGCATGGCCGGCTCGGCGCTCGTGCGCAGACTGCGTACGGGCGGCTACGAAAACCTCGTGCTGCGTACCCGGGCGGAGCTGGACTTGCTGGACCAGGCGGCGGTGCGTTCCCATTTGCAGCGTGAGCGGCCGGCGTATGTCTTCCTTGCAGCCGGCACCGTGGGCGGGATTGCAGCTAACAACCTGCGTCGCGCCGACTTTATCTACGAAAATCTCGTCATCGAGGCGAACATCATCCATGCCGCGTGGGAAGCGGGTGTGGGCGGGCTGCTGTTCCTCGGATCTTCGTGCATCTATCCGCGCGATTGCCCGCAACCCATCCGCGAGGAGTACCTGCTTACCGGGCCGCTCGAGCCGACGAACGAGCCCTACGCGATCGCCAAGATTGCCGGCCTGAAGCTCTGCGAGTCGTACCACCGGCAGCACGGTGCGAAGTTCGTCAGCGTGATGCCGACCAACCTCTATGGACCGAACGACAACTACGATCTCGAAAGCAGCCACGTGCTCGCCGCACTGCTGCGCAAGGCGCACGAAGCGAAGGCGCGCGGGGAGCGCAAGCTCGTCGTCTGGGGTTCGGGAACGCCGCGACGGGAGTTTCTGCATGCGAACGATCTTGCGGACGCCTGCGTGTTCCTGATGGAGCGCGGAATCGGCGAGGGTGTGTTCAATGTCGGGATCGGCGCCGATCTCTCCATCCGTGAGCTGGTCGAGATCATCATGCGGGTCGTCGGCTTCGATGGCGAGGTCGTCTTCGACACCAGCAAGCCGGACGGAACGCCGCGCAAGCTGCTGGATGTGACCCGCATGAAAGCGCTCGGCTGGACGGCGAAGATCGATCTGCCAAGCGGGATCCGCAGCACCTACGAGGACCTGCGACGCTCGCTGCGATGACTGCGCTCGACCCGTCGCGGGCAGGCGGTTCGTATCGGTCGCAGAACGGCGAGGATCGCTGGCTCGATGCCCATTTCGGCGGCAAACGCAGCGGCTTCTTCGTCGAGGTCGGCGCCTACGACGGCGTCAACCTCAGCAACACGTATCACTTCGAGCAGAGCGGCTGGAGCGGAATCCTGGTCGAGCCGGACCCGGAGATGGCGGCGCGATGCCGGCGCGAGCGGCCGCGGTCGCGCACCTTCGAGTGCGCCGTCGGCGGACCCGCGAGCAACGGCGAGATTTCCTTTTTCCGGGTTGCGGGCGGCGAGGCCTATTCGACGACGAGCCTGACCGCCGCGCACCGCGAGCGCCTCGATCGCCTCGGATTGTGCTGGCACGAAGTGCGGGTGGCGGTGCGAACGCTGGATTCGATCCTCGAGGAAGCCGCTTCGTCGCAGGTGGATTTCGTCAGCATCGATGTCGAGGGGGGAGAGATGGCGGTGCTGAGCGGGTTCGACATCCGCCGTTGGAAGCCGGGCGTCGTGATCGTAGAGACGAACACGCGCACGCGGGACCCGGCGGTGCGCAACTACTTCGTCGCGAACGGATACGCCTATCACCACAGCATCGACGTGAACGACTTCTACCTTCCGGCCGAAGCAGGCACCGTGCCGGCAGGCGTTCTGGATGGTGCGAGATACCTGCGGCACCGGGTCGCGCGCCGTCTCGCGCGATCGCGCCAACTCGCGCTGCGCGCATGGCGCAAGCACGTGCTTGGACGCCTCGCTCCGCCGGGCCGATGAAGGTAGCGTTCGTCACCACCAACCTGAAAGGCGGCGGCGCAGAGAAATCGGTGCTGCGTCTTGCGGGTGATCTTCATGCGCGGGGACATTCGGTCCACGTCGTTCTGCTCGAAAACAGGCTCGATCATGCAGTGCCTGCCGGGGTCGTCCTTCACGCGCTCACTGCACCGGGCAAAGAGGCGACCAAGGGCTGGCTCGGCAAGCGCCTTGCCGCGCGGCGCCTGCGCCGCCGGTTCGAGTCCCTCTCCGATGAAGCGCCGTTCGACCTGATCGTTTCGACGTTGCCCTACTGCGACGAGGTCGTGGCGCGGGCCGGGTTGACGCCCGCGTGGTACCGCATTGCCAACACGCTTTCGGTCGAGATCGAGCGGCTCGCCCGCAACAGCCGCAGCAAGGCGGAGCGGCGCCGGCGGCGGTACCGGGAAATCTACGACGGCCGCAACCTGATTGCGGTTTCAGACGGGGTCGCACGCGACCTGACCGAAGGACTCGGCATGCGGCGCGCGAACGTCGTGCGCATCTACAACGCGATCGATGCAGCCGCCGTGCGGGCTCTGGCCGCAGAGCACGAGCCGGCGTTGCCGGGCGAGCCGTATCTGATTCACGTCGGGCGCTTTGCTCCGCAGAAGCGCCACGATCTGCTGCTCGATGCGCTGCGCCGTTCCGCGCTTCCGCACCGGCTGGTGCTGCTCGCGGATCCCTCGGCCGCGCTCGATCGGTTGATCGCCGACAAGGGTCTCGCCCAGCGCGTCACAGTCGCCGGGTTTCAGCGCAATCCGTATCCGTGGATCGCTGGTGCGGAACTGCTCGTGCTGTGCTCGGACCACGAGGGGATGCCCAACGTGCTGCTCGAAGCGCTCGCATGCGGTACGCGCATCGTGAGCACCGACTGCCCGTCGGGTCCGCGCGAAGTGATGGAAGGTGATCTTGCGCGATACCTCGTTCCTTGCGGCGACGCCGACGCGCTCGCCAGAGTCATGCGTTCTGCACTCTTTGCGCCGCGCCCGGAGGACGCCGCCGTGCTCGCGCGCTTTTCTCCGCAGATCGCGCTTGCGCGCTATGAGTCGCTGCCGGCCTTGTGGCGCGCGATAGGATAGCTTGATGTGCGGCATCCTCGGTCTCATTGGCTCTGCGTGGCGCGACTCCGCGCGCGCAGCGCTCGACACGATCGCTTCGCGTGGTCCCGACGCGATGGAAACCTGCGATCTCGGCGAAGCATGGCTCGGGCATGCGCGACTGGCGGTCATCGATCTCGCCGGCGGCCGCCAGCCGATGGCCTCTCCGGACGGGCGCTACACGATCCTCTACAACGGCGAGATCTTCAATTTCCAGGCGCTGCGCGCTGAACTCGAACAGGCTCGCTGCATTTTTGCCACTCGATCCGACACGGAAGTCCTGCTGCACGGTTACGCCGCATGGGGAACCTCGCTGCCCGAGCGGCTCGACGGCATGTTCGCGTTCGCGATCTGGGACGCTCGCGATCGCACGTTGTTTGCCGCGCGCGATCGGATCGGCATCAAGCCGTTCTTCTACGCCAGCACGGCCGGGACGTTCGCGTTCGCATCGACGCTCGCGCCGTTCTTCGCGTTGCAGGGTTTCCCGCGCCGGCTCGATACGCAGGCGCTGCGCGACTATCTCGCGTTTCAGACCGTGCTCGCGCCGCGCAGCCTGCTCGCGGACGTGCGGCAGTTGCCCCCCGCAAGCAGCCTGCTGCTCGATGCAGCCGCGCGACAAGTCACGCTGCGGCGTTACTGGGAAATTCCGGCGCCCGGGTCTGCACCGGCGGACGCGGAGGAGCGCGTCGCGCTCGTCGATGCGGCTTTGCGCGAATCGGTGCGCAGGCAATTGGTCGCGGATGTGCCGCTCGGGGCGTTTCTCTCCGGGGGCATCGACAGCAGCCTGATGGTGCGCTACATGGCGGAGGCGGGCGGCCGGCCGCTGCGCACCTTCAACGTCCGCTTTCGCGAGGAGGGCTACGACGAAACGCCGCATGCGCAAGCGGTCGCGCGTACCTTCGGGGCAGAGCATACCGTCATAGATGCGCCGGCTATGGAAGGCGAGCTCCTCAAGACTGCAATCGGTGAGCTCGATCAACCGCTCGCCGATCCGGCGTACCTGGCAACGAAGATTCTGTCGCGCCTTACACGCACTCAGGTCACCGTGGCCGTCAGCGGCGACGGCGGCGACGAGCTCTTTGCCGGCTATCCGCGCTTTAGTGAAGTCGAGGCGGGATTTCCCGATTCGTACTTGAGGCGGATGACCCGGGTGCTGGTGCGTCGCGGGATGCTTCCCGGCGCGCTGCTCCGACGCGGACTGGCAGGGCGCGAGATGCTTCTTTACCGGCGCGTCGAGCTCGGGCCGTTCGATCCTTCGCGCAAGGGCCTTGGGCGGTTCCTGACGCCCGAGGCGCTTGCGGCCTGCCGTCCCGAGGACACGATGCGGGACTGGCTCGAGCTTGCGAGCCGCTGGGGCGAGCCGATCGGCACGGCCGCGCTGATGCGCGCTGACCTGTGGACCTATCTTTCCGAGGATTGCCTCGTCAAGACCGACCGCGCCAGCATGGCGCACGGGCTCGAAGTGCGCGTTCCCTTTCTCGGCAATTCCGTTCTCGACCTGGTGCTGCGCTGGCCCGCAGAGGTGCATTTCGACGCGCAGGGGGGCAAGGCGCTGCTGCGCGCCATTGCCCGCCGCTCGCTGCCCGAGAGCACCTGGAACCGGCCGAAGCATGGCTTTTCGGTTCCGCTGCTGCAATTTTTCAACGGCGCATGGCGCGAGGTCGCGCAAGCGCAATTCGAGCGCTGCGCCGAGATTGCGCCGTTTCTGAACGCGGCGGCGGTGCGCGAGCTGTGGCAGCGCGCACGCGCCGGGCGCGCCTCGCGCAGGCTCGCTTTTACAATGCTGGTGCTGCTCCTGTGGCTGGAGCGTCACCGCGTCGTGTTCGCCTGAGGGGCCATGCTGCGCAAGGGAGGGAAAACCGAGAAGCGCCTGAAAAGGCTGCTGCATCGCGTGCATCGCCCGCAATGGGCGCAGGTGGCGGGCATCGAGCTGCCGCTCAAGCATCCGCTGATCACGCCCCCGATCCAGCGCGACATCTACTTCGGCGACTATGAGCGTAAGGAGCTCGATCTGATCGAGCGGCGGCTGCAGCCCGGCGATACGGTGATGGAAGTCGGAGCAGGGATCGGTTTCCTGTCGGCCTACTGCGCCCGTGCGCTGGGCGACGACCGGGTCTTCGCCTACGAGGCGAATCCCGCGCTGCTTGCGCTGATCGCGGAAGTTCACGCGCGCAATGGCGTGCGCCCGCGCGTGATCCAGGCGCTGCTCGGCGAGGGCGACGGCGAACGCGATTTTTTCGTCGAAGCGGACTACTGGGCTTCGTCGCTGGTGCGCCGCTCGGCCGAGTCGCGCTGCGTACGCATCCCTCAGATCGACTTCAATGCCGAGCTGCGCCGCGTCGCGCCGACCTTTCTGATCGTCGACGTCGAAGGCGGCGAATACGAATTGCTGCGCCGCGCGGACCTGTCGGGCGTGACGAAGCTGTGCCTGGAAGTGCACCCGGACGTACTTGGGAACGCGCGCGTCAGCGAGCTTTTCGCCGGGCTCGTCGCGGCCGGGCTGGTGCTCGATTTCACGCTGATGCGAAAGAACGTGTTCTATTTCTACCGCGAGGCCAATCGCTCGTAAGCGGCCAGCACCTCGTCCACGGAAATGTCGCTGACGTTGCGCGAAGCCGGCTGAAGCAGCTCATAGCGGACTCCCCACGGGTGCCAGCGTTCCGCCGAGGAGTTGCCGAACAGGCAGACGATCGGCTTGCCGAGCGCCGCTGCAAGGTGCATCGCGCCGCCGTCGCTGCAGATCAAGCGGTCGCATTGCGCCAGCGCCGCGATCAGCTCTTCCAGCCGCGCGGTCCGCAGGGCTACCACCGGCACGTCGGGGAGCGCGGCGCAGATCGCGCTCGCCTTCTCGTCGTCTCCGGGATGTAACGGGTCATCCGCAGCGCCGGGTGCCCAGAGCAAGAGGATGCCCGCCTGCAGCGTCTGGTGCAGCCGCCGGGCCAGCGCGGCGAAGCGTTCGGGCGGCCATCGCTGCGGCACTTTGCGCGCGCTGATATGCAAGCCGATCACGCTGCGCGGAGGATCACGCCACTGGCTGCGCATGCGCTCGACGATCGGCGCTGCCTCCGCGGGATCGGCTGCAACTCGTAACGGCGGGGTCTCATATCGCAGGCCCATGCGCGCAAGCAGATGGCAGCATTGCTCTACCTCGTGCGCCCCCGCGATCGCAGCCTGTTCGTCGCGCACGAGCGTGCGGCCCGCCCCAATCCAGCGCGCCGTGCGCGTCGAGCTCGTTTGTGCGCCGCCCGGCAGCAGCACCCAGTCGAAGCGCTCGGCCCGCAGCCGCATCACCTGCTGCAGGCGGTTGCCATAGATCCGTAGCAGGCTGTCGCCCGGCGCGCGGTGCTTCGCCTTCGTGTACGAATGAACGGCGTCCAGGTCCGCGTTGCGAGCGAGCACGGGCGCGTTGTACTGCGTGACGAGCGCGGCGAGATACGCATCCGGCAACTGCGCTCGCAGCGCGTGAAGCAACGGCGTCGTGCATGCCAGGTCTCCGATGTTGTCGCGCCGGATGACCAGGATGCGCGGGCTTCGGTCGGGCATGCCGATCCGGCGCTAGCGCGGCATGAACAGCAGGTTGCAGAGGCCGATGCCCGCGAGGACTGGCTCGTTCTCCCGGTAGTTGGACCATGAAATCTCGATCAGCCCGCCCGGCACCGCCGCGCCGATCGCTTCATAGTCCAGACCGGTCAGCAGGTCGTGGATCGACCTGCGCTGCTGCGGCGATTCCAGGCCGGATTCGAAAAGCAAGCCCGGCCGGAAGCGTGCCAGCGAAGCGCGCGCGCCCTGCAGCACCGCTTCTTCGTATCCTTCCACGTCGATCTTCACGAAATCGATGCGCTCGAGCTCGGGCCGGGAAGCCAGCAACGTATCGAGCCGGGCGGTCCTGACCGTGATCTGCGAAAAGTCTCCGTCCATGCGTCCCAGCCGGGACCCGCCGCTGTTGGCGCGCTCGACCGAGAACTCGGCCGTCCCGTCGGTGGCGCTGAGTGCGAGCTGCTGCACCTCGACCCAGCTGTGCCGGTTGACGCGCGCCGTCTTGACGATCGTTTCGGCCAGGTACGGGACCGGCTCGAACGCGATGACCCTGCCGAGGGGGCCGACGCGCTGCGCCATCGGCAGCGTCCAGTCGCCGACGTTGGCGCCGATGTCGAGGACGCAGTCCCCGGGCCGGCACAACGGCTCGATCAGCTCGATGTGCGTCGCCGGCTTGAAGAGACGATGGCCGGCGGTCACATCGACGTGGTTTGGAACGTAGACGATGCGCCCGTCGGTCCGGATCACATAGCCCCCAGGCCAGTGATCGAGCGCGTCGTGCCTGAGCCTGTTGCGGAAGTGCGGAATCCGTATCCACCACGGCGCTCTTTCGGCCCGGCGCGCACGATAGCGCCGCAGCAAGGACAGATCGCGGATCAGCCTCGCCAGCGTGCGTGCCATGGCCGAATGCTAAGACAAAACCGCAAGTGCCGAGCGCCATGCGCGTGCGGCATCGATGAGGCGCTGCGCGCGATGCTGATAGGTGTGGTCGCGCATCACTCTGGCGTGCGCAGCCTCGGCGATCGCACGGGTCTCTGAAAAATGCGCGGCGAAGTAGCGGATGCGCGCGACGCAGTCCTCGAAATCACGAAAACTCGCCCACTCGCGGGCAAGGTCGAAATCGTCGCCGGCGTGGCGCCGCTCGTCCGCAAGCACGAAGCCGCCTCGCGCCGGAACGCCGTAGCAGCGCTCCGGGAGTCCCCACGACCCCTCGACGCCGCGGCGCGAGCGGTGGTCGCAAGACGACCGGTAGCTCAGGTTGATCACGGAGCGCTGGATCACTTCGATCTGCTCGGCTTCGCTCATGCCGCTCGAGTGGCGAAACAGCACTCGCAGCCCCAGCGCCTCGAGGCGCGGCGCCAGTGCGGCGAGAAAGCGCTGGCGCTCGGCGTGCTCCTTGTAGCGTACCCCGTCCAGGTTGCCGACGAAGCTCACATCCCAGCGGAAAAACGCGGGATCGCGCATCTCTTCGAGCGTCCGGCCGTGCAGGTTGAAATGGCGCGTCCAGACGGCGTTGGCGCTGTACAGCTTTACGGGCGCGAAGTCGTACGTCGGTTGCAGCGTGTGCGTCGCGTAGAGATCGAGCAGGCCGAGCCATTCGAAGAGCTTCAGCCGCAGAACGCGCACGCCCAGATGCCAGGGCGCGTCGCGATCGATCCCGAGGAGCGGTACGCGCGCGCGAGAGAGCAGCCGCTTCATCCGCAGCGTCGTCCAGGGCATTCGCACGCCGTCATACAAGCCGATGAAGCACAGGGCGGTGCGCGCGAGCTGGTCCGGCGTCGGCTGCAACACGTTGACCGCGGTCTCGTAGCCAAGCGTCTCGAAGGCGTCGCGGTATGCTTCGGTCCGCATGCGCAGACCGAACAGGATCAGATTGCGCTCGCCGTCCATGAGGATCAGGAAAGGCGCCGTTGATTGATCAGGCGCCGCAGGCGGTGCTCGCGATCGTCGTTTCCCGGATCGGCGATACGCTGCTCGCGACGCCTGCGCTGCGCGCGATCGCTGGAGCGTGGCCCGACGCGAAGCTGACGTGCCTTGCTCATCCGAAGCGCGCCGAGGTGCTCCGCAACCTGCCCTTTCTAAACAGGGTTGGCGCCATCACCAAGACCCGCGCGCCGCTGCTGGGCAGGATTTCAAGGCGACGCTACGAACTGGCGTTCGTCTATGGGCACGATCGGCCGCTGGTCGAATACGCGCTGCGCGTCGCGCCCCGGGTGATTGCGTTCGACCAGGGGGACGAAAGCGTCAATCGACGCCTCTATCAGGCGGTGACGCTGCCTCCCCACCAGCAGATGCACGCGGTGCGCTATCGGCTGGCGCTGCTTGCGCCCCTCGGGATCGCGTCGCAAGGCCTCGCGCTTTCCTATCGCGTGACGGATCCTGAGAACCGCTGGGCGCGGCACCGCCTGCGCGCCCAATTCGCCGGCGAGTGCGGGCCGTTGATTGGCTTGCAGATCGCGAGCTTTCCGACCAAGGCATACCGGGACTGGCCGATCGGGAATTTCGTCGATCTGTGCCGCAGGATCCGGTCCCACTATGCGGGCGCGCATTTTCTCATCTTCGGCGGGAAGCTGGAGCGCGAGCGTACCAAGCTTCTGTACGAAACGCTGCGCGGCTGCGCGACCCACTATGCCGGTCGTCTGAGCCTGCGCCAGACGGCCGCGCTGATGAATCAGCTCGATCTGTATATCGGCGTCGACACGGGGCCGACCCATATCATGGGCGCGCTGCACCGTCCAATGGTCGCGCTCTATCACGGCTATTCGCCGAGCCGCTTGCTCGCCCCGCTCGAGCATCCGTCCCTCTATGTAGTGGATCATCCGCAGGCCGGACCGGACTGCAGTCCCGACGCGTCGATGGCGGCGATTTCGGTCGACCAGGTCTGGCTGCGCGTCGCCGAAGCACTGGCGCGGCACTTCGCTGCCGCGAAACGATGAGCACCGCGCCTGCGCTGAGCCTGATCGTCCCGGTCTACAACGTGGCGCCGTTCCTGCCGCGGTTTCTCGAGAGTCTTGGCTCGGTGGCCCCGGGGGCTGCGGAAATTGTCGTCGTGGACGATGGCTCGACGGACGAATGCCCGCGCCTGCTCGCCGAGTTCGGGGAGCGCCTCGGGCACGTTCGGATCGTCCGGCAGGCGAATGGCGGCCTGTCTGCAGCGCGCAACACGGGTCTTGCGCTGGCGCAGGGGCGCTATGTCGCTTTCGCGGACTCGGACGACTGGTTCGAGCCGGGGTACTACGAGCGGCTGCTCGGTCTTTGCGTTGCGCACGGGCTGGACATGGCGGTGGGGAACGCGATGTATCACTTCGAGGGGCGGCGCGAGGATTGTCCGATCTTCGAAGACGCGCCGCCCGCCGGCGTGATCCGTGGCGCCGAATTTTTGCGCGCGCGGCTGCGGACGCGCACCTTTCTGCACATGGTCTGGATGCACGTCTATCGGCGCGAGCTGATCGAATCGCGCGCGATGCGCTTCGTCGCGCCATTCATCCACGAGGACGTACCCTGGACGACCCGGATGCTGCTCGCCTCGGAGCGGTTGATGTACGACGCTACGCCGGGCTACCACTACCGGCAGCGCGTGCGGCGGTTCGATCCGCAGGCGTCCGATCGCCGGCTGCTGCTCGTGATCGAGAGCTCTCTCCACAACGCGCGCTCCCTGGATGCGATTGCGAGTGAGCTGCGAGACGACCCGGAGCTGCAACGGTTGCTGCGCTGGCAGCTCGTCGACGGCGCGCTCTCGGTCTTCCACAAGCTGCGGCAGCTTCACTCGGCACAGCTGCGCAGCGAATGCCAGCGGCGCCTGCGGCGCGAGAAGTTTCACAGCCTGCTGTGGCGCAATGCGGTGGAGCTGCGCCAGAAGCGCCGCATCGCGCGCAACTACGTCAAAGCGCTCGCGGCGCTCTGATCGAGTACGATGCCGCCGGTCTGTCATCAGGTCAACCTGCAACGCGGCTTTGGCGGCGGCGAGGTGTACACCTCGTTCTTTGCCCGCGCGCTCGAGGCGTTGGGCGTGCACACGGTGCTCTACGCCCATGATGAGGCGTCCTACTGGGGGGCCCACCTCCCTGCGGCAGCGAAAGTGATCCGGGTGGAGGAGATCGGGCAGATCCTGCAGCACCTGCCGTCCAGCCCGTGCTGGCTCGCGTTCCACACCCCGGGGCCGGAGCATGCAGTCGCGCCGCTGAGAAAGGCGGGCCATCGCCTGACAGCCTTCGCGCACATGCCGCTCTACGGGCGCGATCCGGAATCGCTCAGGCCGTACGAGGTGTTGTTCGCCGTCTCGCGGCACGTGGCTGCGAGCCTGCAGGCCGCAGCGATGCCCGGCGTCTATCCCGAGCCACTCTATGGAGTGGCGACGCTGGAAGGCAGAGGCGGGCAGGACACGCGGTTGCGCGTCACCAGTCCCTATGACTGGGATACGCGCAAAGTGCGCGACCGCGTATTCGGCCTCGCGTATGCGTTCTACGAGCAGCGCCGCACGCGCGCCGCGTTCGCACGACTCCCGGGTGTCACGCTCGGAATCGTATCGCGGCTGACGCCGATCAAGCAGTTTCCGCTGCTCTTTCGTCATCTCGCGCCGGTGCTCGCGCGGCATTCGCAGTTCCGGCTCGAAATCTTCGGTGCCGGAGGCTACGCTTCGGTGCGAGATCTGCGCCGCGCGCTCGCCCCGTTGCGCGAGCGCGTCCGGTTCTGGGGCACGCAGACGCAGGTCGGCGCAGCCTATCGCAGCATCGACTATCTGATGACCGGGCTTCCGGAGAAGGAAGCGCTCGGCCTCAACGTGCTCGAAGCGCAGGCCTGCGGCTGTCCTGTGCTGGCGGTCGATGCGCCGCCGTTCACCGAGACCGTCGCCCCCGAGGTCACGGGTCTGCTGTACCGCGACCCGCGTGCGGACGGTGGCGCCGGATTCGAGCGCTTGCTTGCCCGGCTCAGCGCGGCGCCGTTTCGTATCGACGAAGCGCGCGCTCCCGCGCACCTGGCGCAATTCTCCAGTGAAGCGTTTCGCGCGCGAGTCGCGGCGATGATTTCGTGGCTCGGCGCCCGCGGCGTGCTCCCGTGACCGCGTGCTATCGTCCTTCCCCGTGGTCGAGGATGCCGTCCCGCTGGAAGCAGTGCGTCGCGCGCTGGTGGTCAAGTTGCGCCATCAGGGCGACGTGCTGCTGTCTTCGCCTGTGTTTTCGGTGCTGAAGAGCAAGGCGCCGCACGCCGAGGTCGACGCGCTGGTGTATACCGATACCGCGCCGATGCTGACCGGTCACCCGTCGATCCGCGAGGTGTTCGGCATCGATCGGGCCTGGAAGACGTTGGGACCGCTCGCGCAAGCTCGGGCGGAATGGAAACTTCTTTCGCAGTTGCGCGCGCAGCGCTACGACCTCGTCGTGCATCTCACCGAGCACTGGCGCGGAGCCTGGCTCGCGCGCGCGCTCGGCGTGCGCTGGGCGGTTGCACCGCGCGTTGCGGGGCGTGGCCGCATGTGGAAGCGCAGTTTCACGCATCACGTTTCTGCGCCGCTCGCGAGCGGCCGGCATATCGTCGAGAGCAACCTTGACGCGCTCCGCCGCATCGGCATCTACCCTGGCGTCGAAGAGCGCACATTGACCCTGGTCGCCGGATCGGCGGCAGAAGGGCGCGTCGCGCAGTTGCTTGCCGAGCACGGTCTGGCTGGTGAATCGTTCGTGCAGATCCATCCTTCTTCGCGCTGGCGATTCAAGTGCTGGCCGGCGGACAAGATGGCGGCGCTCATCGACAGGCTGCATGGCGAGGGCTGTCGCGTCGTGCTCACGGCCGCGCCCGACAACGCCGAAGCGCAGATGATCGAGGAGATTCTGGGCCGCGTCGCTCAGCCCGTGGCGGCGAACCTCGCCGGCCAGCTCTCTCTGAAGGAGCTCGCAGCGCTCACGACGCGCGCGCGTCTGTTCATCGGCGTCGATTCCGCGCCGATGCATATCGCAGCGGCAGTCGGGACTCCCGCAGTAGCGATCTTCGGGCCCTCCGGCGCCGATCTCTGGGGGCCCTGGGGCGTGCCGCGTTCCGGCAGGCACCGCGTCGTCGCGAGAGATGAATACACCTGCCGGCCTTGCGGCCTGGACGGGTGCGGCGGCGGCAAGGTGAGCGACTGTCTGGTCACACTGGACGTCGGGCGCGTGTGGGCGGCCGCCGCCGAACTGCTCGAGACCCGCTAAGGAAGGGCTGTTCGATGGATTTTGTCGATCTGAAAACGCAGTACCGCGAACTCAAGGGGAGCATCGATGCGCGCATTCAGCGCGTGCTCGACCATGGCCAGTACATCATGGGTCCCGAGGTGCGCGAGCTCGAGGAGAAGCTTGAAACCTATACCGGTGCCCGGCACTGCGTGACGGTCGCCTCCGGCACCGAAGCGCTGCTGATCGCGCTGATGGCGCTCGGCGTGAAGCCTGGCGACGAGATCGTGACCACGCCGTTCACGTTCGTCGCTACCGCGGAGATGATCGTGCTCCTCGGCGCCAAGCCGGTGTTCGTCGACGTGGAAGAGGACACCGCGAACATCGATCCGGCGCGGATCGAGGCGGCGATCACGGCGCGTACGCGGGCGATTCTGCCGGTGTCGCTGTACGGCCAGCCCGCAGACATGGATGAGATCAATTCGATCGCGGCGCGGCATCACCTGCCGGTGATCGAAGACGCCGCGCAGAGTTTCGGCGCGAACTACAAGGGACGCAAGAGCGGCAACCTCTCCGCGATCGGCTGTACGAGCTTTTTTCCTTCGAAGCCGCTCGGTTGCTACGGCGACGGTGGCGCAATCTTCACCGGCGACGACGCGCTCGCCACGGCGATGCGCGAGATCCGGGTGCACGGGCAGGCGGGCCGCTACCATCACACGCGGGTCGGCGTCGGCGGGCGGCTGGATGCGCTGCAGTGCGCGGTGCTGCTCGCCAAGCTCGAATGCTTCGAGCGCGATGTCTCGCGGCGCATTGCGATCGGCAGGCGCTACGACGCGCTGCTGCCACCGACCTTGCGCAAGATCCACGTCAAAAGCGACCGGACCAGCGTGTACGCGCAATACACCGTGTGTGCCGAGAACCGTCCGGCGCTCGAAGCCGGTCTGAAGGCGCAAGGCATTCCGACCGCGGTCCATTACCCTCTTGCGCTGCATCAGCAGCCGGCCTACGCCGCGTTCTATCCCGGCGCCGCGTTCCCGCACTCGGAGCGGCTCGGGCGCGAAGTGCTGAGCCTGCCGATGCACCCTCATCTGAGCGAGGCGGTGCAGGACCGAATCGTCGAAGCGGTGTCGGGCCTGCTCTAGAATCCGGGGCGAGATGCTGCTCGTTACCGGAGGAGCCGGGTTCATCGGCTCGAATTTCGTCCTGTCGGCGCTTGCCGCAACCGGGGAGCCGGTCGTCACGCTCGACAAGCTGACCTATGCGGGGAATCTGCGGAACCTCGAACCTGTTGCCGCAGACGCCCGCCACGTCTTCGTCCAGGGCGACATCTGCGACCGGGTACTGCTGCGGGATCTGCTGGTGCGGCACCGGCCACGGGCGGTCGTGCATTTCGCCGCTGAAAGCCACGTCGACCGTTCGATTCGCGGCCCGGCCGAGTTCGTGCAGACGAATCTCGTCGGCACGTTCAGCCTGCTCGAGGAAGCGCGAGTATTCTGCGAAGGCCTCTCCGGCGCCGAGCGGCAGGCCTTCCGCTTCCTGCACGTCTCCACCGACGAGGTCTACGGTTCGCTTGGCGAGGGCGACGCCGCATTCACCGAGATCACTCCCTATGCGCCGAACAGCCCGTACGCGGCTTCGAAGGCCGGCGCGGATCATCTTGCGCGCGCGTACTTTCGCACCTACGGTCTTCCCGTGATCGCCACCAACTGCTCGAACAACTACGGGCCGTACCAGTTTCCGGAGAAGCTGATTCCGCTGGTGATCCACCATGCGCTCGCGGGGAAATCGCTGCCGGTGTACGGCGACGGGCAGAACGTGCGCGACTGGATCTACGTGCTCGACCACTGTGCGGCGCTGCGAACCGTGCTTGAGCGCGGCAGGCCTGGCGAAACGTACAACCTCGGCGGCGATTGCGAGATCCCTAACATAGACGTCGTCCGGAAGATCTGCGCACTGCTCGAGGAGGCGAAGGCGCGCGCAAACGGCCGCTACGCGGATCTGATCACGTTCGTTGCGGACCGGCCCGGGCACGACCGGCGCTACGCGATGGACTGCTCGAAGGTGCGCGCCGAGCTGGGATGGAGGCCGCAGGAGACGTTCGACTCCGGATTGCAGAAAACGGTGCGCTGGTACCTGGAGCACGACCAGTGGGTGGCCGAGGTGACGAGCGGTGCCTACCGCACCTGGGTCGATGTGAACTACGCGAAACGAGGCGCGGCGTGAGGGGGATCATCCTCGCCGGCGGCTCGGGCACGCGCCTGTACCCGGCAACGCTGGCGGTATCGAAGCAGTTGCTGCCGGTGTACGACAAGCCCCTCGTCTATTACCCGCTGTCGACGTTGATGCTTGCCGGGATCCGCGACATTCTGATCATCTCGACGCCGCAGGACACGCCGCGGTTCGAACAGCTTTTCGGCGACGGCACACGTTGGGGCATGCATCTTTCCTATGCGGTACAGCCTTCTCCGGGCGGGCTTGCGCAGGCGTTCGTCGTCGGCCGCAAGTTCGTCGGCTCCGAGCCGGTCGCATTGGTGCTCGGAGACAATCTCTTTTACGGACACGAGCTCACCACGCTGCTGACGCGCGCCGTAGCGCGCCCGCGGGGCGCGACCGTATTCGCGTACCCGGTCAAGGACCCGGAACGCTATGGCGTCGTCGAGTTCGATGCGCAGGGGCGAGCGACGAGCATCGAGGAAAAGCCGGAGCATCCCAAGTCGCGATACGCGGTCGTGGGGCTGTATTTCTACGATAACCGCGTGCTCGAGATCGCAGCCGGTCTCAAGCCTTCTCCTCGCGGCGAGCTCGAGATCACCGACGTGAACCGGCAGTACCTGGCGTGGGGCGAGCTCGACGTGATCCCGATGGGCCGCGGGTTCGCGTGGCTCGATACCGGCACGCACGAATCCCTGCTGGAAGCATCGCATTTCATCGAGACGATCGAGCGCAGGCAGGGGCTGAAGATCGCCTGCCCGGAGGAAATTGCGTGGCGCCAGGGCTGGATCGACACGCGGGCGCTCGAAGCGCTGGCGCAACCGCTCGCCAAGAGCGGCTACGGCGAATACCTGCTGAGGCTCGTCTCCGAACGGCTGTTCTGATGCGCGTCACTCCCACCGAGATCGCCGACGTGCTGGTCGTCGAGCCGCGGCTCTTCGCAGACGAGCGCGGCTTCTTTCTCGAGAGCTACAACCGGCGCGCGTTCCGCGAGGCTACCGGGATCGACGTCGAATTCGTGCAGGACAACCATTCGCGCTCGGCGAGGAACGTGCTGCGCGGACTGCACTACCAGATCCGGCAGCCGCAGGGAAAGCTGGTCCGGGTCACCGTGGGCGAGGTCTGGGACGTCGCGGTAGACCTGCGCGCGAGCTCCGCCACGTTCGGCAAGTTTGTCGTTTGCACGCTCGATGCAAAATCTGCGCGTTGCCTGTGGATTCCCGCAGGCTTCGCGCATGGCTTCCTCGTCGTCTCCGACGCGGCCGAGGTCCAGTACAAGACAACCGACTACTACGCGCCCGAGCACGAGCGCTCGCTGCTTTGGAACGATCCGGCGCTCGCGATCCCGTGGCCGCTGCGCGGCGAGCCCGTAATCGCGGAAAAGGACCGCCGCGGTGCGCCGCTTGCGGCGGCCGAGCGGTTTGCGTGAAGATCCTGCTCACCGGTCGCAACGGCCAGGTCGGCTACGAGCTCGAGCGCTCGCTCGCGCCGCTCGGCGAGGTGATCGCGCTGGACCGCGCGCGGCTCGACCTGTCGGACCCAGCAGCAATTCGAAGTGTCGTCCGCGATGCGCGACCGGAAGTCATCCTCAACGCAGCCGCGTATACCGCGGTGGATCGCGCCGAGTCGGAGCCTGCGCTCGCGGGTGCCGTCAACGCAGTTGCGCCGGGCGTGTTCGCCGAAGAAGCCCGACGCTGCGGGGCGCTCCTGGTCCACTACTCGACCGATTATGTATTCGACGGCGAGAAGCAAACGCCGTATGTCGAGGGCGATGCTGCGAATCCGATCAACGTGTACGGCAAGACCAAGCTCGCAGGCGAGCGCGCGATCGAGGCAAGCGGCTGCCGCTATCTGATCCTGCGCACGAGCTGGGTGTATGGGCCGCGCGGCCACAACTTTCTAAAGACCGTGTTGCGGCTCGCCCGCGAGCACAACGAGCTCCGCATGGTCGACGATCAGATCGGCGCGCCTACTTCAGCTGCATCGATTGCCCTGGCGACCGGCGAGATGTTGCGACGCGCCGGCACTGAGGGTTTGTTTCATATGACTGCGTCGGGCGAAACCAGCTGGCGCGGCTTCGCCGAGGCGATCGTGGCGAGCAACCACTTGCAGGTACGCGTTGTCGGAATCGCGTCGCAGGACTACCCGGCCGCTGCCCGCCGTCCGCGCAATTCCCTGCTGGACAACGGCAAGCTGAAGAGCGCGTACGGTCTAGCGCTTGGATCGTGGCAGCACCAGCTGGACGAAGTGGTGGCGCAAGTGCACCAATAGAGCGCGAACGTCAGACCTTCAAGTCCGTCCGTAGCGGTCGTCGAAGCGCTCGATATCGTCCTCGCCGAGATAGCTGCCCGACTGCACCTCGATCAGGAAGAGCGGCGCGTTGCTCTGGTTCTGCAGCCGGTGCTTTGTCCCCACCGGAATGAACGTCGATTGGTTTTCTTCGAGCGTCAGCGTTTCGTCGCCGCGGGTGACCGTGGCTGTGCCTGAGACCACGACCCAGTGCTCGGCGCGCTTGCGGTGCGACTGCAGCGACAAGCCGTGCCCAGCCTTCACCATTAGGCGCTTGACCTGGAATCGCTCGCCCGCGTCCACCGTCTCGTAGTATCCCCAAGGACGGTAGACACGCGTGTGCGAGACGTGCTCGCTGCGCTGCTGCCGATCGAGGCGCTCGACGATCTCCTTCACCTCTTCCGCGCGGTGGCGCGCCGCGACCAGCAGAGCATCGTCCGTCTCTACGATAATCAGGTCCTGGGCGCCGAGAACGGATACATGCCGTGCATCCGCGCGGACATAGCAACCCGCTGCATCGTGCAGCGACACGTCGCCGCGAGCGACGTTGCCGGACGCATCCTGCGCCCCGGTGTCCCACAGCGCCGACCAGGAACCGACGTCGCTCCACCCCATCTCGCCACGCACGACGGCGCCGCGATCGGTGCGTTCCATGACCGCGTAGTCGATCGAATCGGACGGGCACGCGGCGAACGCATCGCGGTCGAGGCGCAGGAAATCCAGGTCGCGGGCGGCATTCGCGATGGCTTTCTTCGTGGCGGCGAGGATTTCCGGCCGCAGCCGCTCGAGCTCGGCGAGAAACGCGCCGGCGGTGAATGCGAACATGCCGCCGTTCCAGAAATAGCCGCCCTGGGCGAGGAACGCCTGCGCGCGCTGCGCGTCGGGCTTCTCGACGAAGCGGCGGATGCGGAAAGCACCGTCGTGCGGCGCGATCGGCTCGCCCGCCTCGATGTACCCGAACCCGGTTGCGGGAAACGTCGGCGCAATGCCGAACGTCACCAGCAGTCCTTCGCGTGCGATCGCCGCGGCCTTGCACACCGCCGTGTGGAATGCCGGCACGTCGGCGACCAGGTGATCGGCGGGCAGCACGAGCAGCACTGCATCGGGTTCTTCTGCGGCGACCAGCAGCGCTGCAGCCGCCACCGCCGGTGCCGTGTTGCGGCCGATCGGCTCGAGCAACATCGCGCGCGGCGCGACGTCGACTGCCTGCAGCTGCTCAGCCGCGAGAAATCGATGCTCGTGATTCAGGACGGCCAGGGGCGCACCGCATCCCTCGAGCCCGCGCAAGCGCAGCACTGTGTCCTGCAGCAGCGTGTGCTCGGTGACGAGCGGCAGGAACTGCTTGGGCAGCAACTTGCGTGACATCGGCCAGAGCCGGCTGCCCGAGCCGCCGCACAGAATGATCGGAACGAGGCGCTCAGCCATAACCGTAGTAGCTCTTGAACCAGGCAGCAAATTTTGCGAGCCCGGCTTCGAGCGGCGTCGACGGAGCAAATCCGGTCGCGTGCGCGAGTCGCTCGGTATCTGCATACGTGACCGGCACGTCGCCCGGCTGCATGGGTGCGAGTTCGGTCAGCGCCTTCTTTCCAAGCGCAGCCTCGAGCGCCGCGATGTAGTCGGGCAGCGCCACCGGCTGGTGGTTGCCGATGTTGAAGAGCGCGTACGGCGGGGCGCCCGAAGGCGGCTGCCCGAGCACGCGCAACGTGCCCTCTACTACGTCGTCCACGTAGGTGAAATCGCGCTTCATGTCCCCATGATTGAAGACCCGGATCGGCTTGCCCTGCATGATCGCCTGGGCAAACAGGATCGGGGACATGTCCGGCCGACCCCACGGGCCGTAGACGGTGAAATAGCGCAACGCCGTCGTCGGCACGGTGAACAGATGGCTGTAGACATGCGCCATCAGCTCGTTCGACCTCTTGGTCGCGGCGTACAGGCTGATCGGACGGTCGACGTCGTCGGCCTCGGACCAGGGGACTTTCCGGTTCGCCCCGTAGACGCTGGAGCTCGACGCGTACACCAGGTGCTGCGGCGGATGCCGGCGGCACACTTCGAGCACGTTCGCGAAGCCGACCAGGTTCGACTGGATGTAAGCGGCTGGATTCTCGAGCGAATACCGCACGCCCGCCTGCGCTGCGAGGTGCAGCACCCGCTCGGGTTTCGTCTCTGCGACGAGCTGTTCGAGCGCGACCGCATCTGCAAGATCGAGCTCCTCCAGCCGCACGCCCGCACGCCCGCTCAGGCGCGCAAGGC
>Ga0070704_100000334_pt1 | contig 21352 bp, 17 predicted proteins | sample KBSK5252metaG_FD_65467 | JGI IMG/M metagenome (GOLD analysis project Ga0070704, IMG submission 65467) | Corn, switchgrass and miscanthus rhizosphere microbial communities from Kellogg Biological Station, Michigan, USA - KBS K5-25-2 metaG | ecosystem: Host-associated > Plants > Roots >...
CGTGGTTCCGGTCGACGTGGTGGTCGAAGACGTCCGTCAGCAAGTGGCGGACGGCGCGACCCACATCTCGTTCGGCGACCCCGATTTTCTCAATGGCCCGACGCACGCGCTGAGGATCGCGCGCGCGCTGCACGAATCGTTTCCGCAGATCACGTTCGATGCGACCATCAAGATCCAGCACATCCTCCAGCATGCGGCGCTCCTCCTCGAGCTGCGGCGTTGCGGATGTCTGTTCATCACCACCGCGGTCGAGGCCGTCGACGACGAGATCCTCCGGCATCTTGCCAAGAATCACACCGGCGCGGACTTCGTGCAGGCGGTTGCGCTGACGCGCGCCGCCGGGATTGCGCTCGCGCCGACCTTCGTGGCGTTCACGCCATGGACGACGCTCGAAACCTATGTCTCGATGCTCGAGCGAATTCTCGAGCTGCAGCTCGTGGAGAGCGTGCCCCCGGTGCAGCTCGCGATCCGCTTGCTTGTTCCGGAAGGCTCACGGCTTTTCGAGTTGCCGGGATTCCGGGAGAGGCTGCTCCCGTTCGATGCGCAGCTTCTCGGCTACCCGTGGCGCCATCAGGATCCGCGGGTCGATCGGCTGCAGCAGGAAGTGCAACGGCTCGTGGCGCGGGCAGACAACGAGCGGGCTACGCGCCTGGACACTTTTGCGGCGATCTGGCGAATGGCGCACGAAGCCGCAGGCCGGCCCGCGCCGCGCCTCGCGGCGAATTCGGGCGAGGCCATACCCCGGCTGTCAGAGCCGTGGTACTGCTGTGCAGAACCTACCGAGCAGCAGCTGCAAGCCTTGTAAGGCTTAGCACCACCGCAGCCTTACCGTCCGAATCAGTCCTTCTTCGGCGGATTGACGTTGACGACGGTGTCACCCGGTTTGCCCGGCGCGCCTTGCGGCCCCGGGGGGCCGGCTGGACCTGGGGCCGGCACGACCACGGTCTGCTTTTCTTTCACCACTTCCTTGGGTTGGACGACGGTCGTAGAGCTCGTTCTCGATTCGCACGCGCTCAGTCCAAAGGCGACGAGCAGGGCCGCTGCAGACAGCATCAGAGGTTTCATGACTCTTCCCATGGATGATTTGAGGTCGACTACACCGCCTGTAGAAGCACAAACGATGCCAAGACGGCTGTATCATGCGGGCCCGATATCAGCCCTCGACTTGTAGTCCGAACACCGATGAAACGCGTGCTGCTGCTGCTGCCGACGACGGGCTACCGCAACGATGATTTCCTCGCTGCGGCGAGAGTGCTCGATGTGGAAATCGTTCCGGCCGCAAATTACTGTCACCAGCTCGCTCCGGACTGGGGCTTTCCTCCGATCATGGCGCTGCAATTCGATCGGCCCGAGCAGGCGCTGGATACTGCTTTGCGCGAGCTCGGACGCAAGCCCGACGCGGTCCTCGCAGTGGACGATTCCGGCGTTGAGCTGGCGGCGCTGCTCGCGGAGCGCCTCGGGCTGCGCGGAAATCCCGTCGACGCGGTGCGCCGCACGCGCGACAAGCTCGCCTTCCGGCGGCTGCTCGTCGGGCAGGGTTTTCTGTGCCCGAAGTTCCGTCACCTGCCGAGCGGCAGGGACCCGCGCCAGCTCGGCGATCAGCGGTTCCCGTGCGTCGTCAAGGCGCGCCGCCTGTCCGCGAGCCGCGGCGTCATCCGCGCGAACGATCCGGACGAGCTGCTGCGCGCGGTGAACTGGGTGCGCGCGATCCAGGCAAGCGCGGACCGCGACGCGGAGGATCTTGGCATCGTCATCGAGGACTTCATCCCGGGACGGGAGTACGCGCTCGAAGGCGCCCTGCAAAACGGCGAGCTCGTCACGCTTGCGCTCTTCGACAAGCCCGATCCGCTCGATGGCCCGTACTTCGAGGAAACCATCTACGTCACGCCCTCGCGGCTCCCGGCGCCCGTCCAGCAGCGGATCCACGACGTGGTGGCGCGCGCGTGCCGGCTCGCCGGACTGATCACCGGACCGGTGCACGCGGAAGTGCGCGTGAACGACGAAGGAATCTGGATCCTGGAAATCGCGGCGCGCTCGATCGGCGGTCTCTGCGCGCAGGTGCTCACGCATTCGCTCGGAATGAGCCTCGAGGAGCTGATCCTGCGCCAGGCGCTCGGACAACCGCTCGGCGCCGTACGCGAATCGGGCGCATCGGGAGTGATGATGATCCCGATCCCGCGGCGCGGGATCTATCATGGACTCGATGGTCTCGAAGCCGCGCAGGCGGTTCCGGGAATCACGGGCATCACGATCACGGCGCAGGCCGGCCAGGTGATTGCTCCGCCGCCCGAGGGAGCGAGCTACCTGGGATTCATGTTCGCTCGCACCGAGACTCCACAGGCAGCAGAAGCGGCGCTGCGCAGCGCGCATCGGCGCCTGCATTTCGAGATCCGTCCCGAGTATCCGGCGGTCAAGTCACCGGCCGCAGCGCGCCTCTGACCGCCTAGATCGCGCCGATCCCGCGACGCTCCCGCATCGCGCGACCGATGCGTGCGAGTTCATCGTCGCTCAGCAGTCTCGCGGCCATCGGCAGCAGCTCTTGCTCTTCCCGCTCGATGTGCCGCTCGTACCGGCCGATCAGCGCTTCCACGTCGTCTGACGACAGGTGCGCGGACGCGCCCGCGGCGATTCGCTCGAGCGCGGCGCGCACGCGCTGCCAGTGCGCGTCCAGCGCGCGATGGTCGGCCTTGAGCGCATCGGTGAGGTCGCGCAGGCAGACCGCGTCCGATCCAGCCATCGATTCCAGCAGCGCGGGAAACAGGTCTTCTTCTTCGTCCGCGTGGTGCTGCAGCGCCGAAGAGTCGAAATAGCGCATCACGTTCGCCGCAGCAGTACGCGCGTCTGCGGTCGCGCCGTGCGCCGCCAGATGAGGCACCAGGCGCCTCAGCGTGGCGCACTGCCGCTCGATCCGGGCGTGACAGGCCGACAGCATTTCGAGCGGCGCCTCGGCGCCTGCGTGCGTATTCATGTTGCGTTCGAGTACCGCACGGTGCGCAAGTTCAAAATCGAGAACCCTTCATGAGTTTGTGTTAGATATCCGGCATGACGACCGTGCGCCAGCTTGCCGACCAGGCGTTCTCGCGAGCAGCGGGTGCGACCCTGATCGAAGGCAACAGCGTCCGGCTGCTGAGGGACGCTCGCGAGAACTATCCTGCGTGGATCGAGGCGATCGGCGCGGCCACCCACCACATTCATTTCGAGAACTATATCTTCTACGACGACGCGACGGGCGCGAGGTTCGCCGACGCGCTCATTCGCAAGGCGCAGGCCGGGGTGCGCGTGCGTCTCATCTACGACTGGCTGGGCTGCATCGGCAGCGCTTCGCGTGGATTCTGGAATCGCCTGCGCTCGGGCGGCGTCGAGGTGCGCTGCTACAACCCGCCGCGTCTCGACTCGCCGCTGGCGTGGCTTTCGCGCGACCACCGCAAGATGCTCGCGGTCGACGGAGCGGTGGGATTCATCACCGGCCTGTGCGTCGGCCGGCGGTGGGAGGGAATGCCGGAAAAGAACGTCGAGCCCTGGCGCGACACCGGCATCGAGGTGCGCGGGCCGGCGGTCGCGGAGATCGAGGCATCGTTCGCGCAGACCTGGGCGCTGACCGGCGCCGCCCTTCCGCGGGAGGATCTGCCCGACAAGGCCGCGTCCGGCGGGAATGTCGCCTTGCGGATCGTGGCAACCGCGCCGGCCACTGCGGGAATGTTCCGGCTCGACCAGCTCATCGCCGCGCTCGCGAGACAACGCTTGTGGCTCACCGACGCCTATTACGCGGGAACGCCGGCGTTCGTCGAAGGGTTGCGGGCCGCAGCAAAGGACGGAGTCGACGTGCGCCTGCTGATGCCCAGCGCGAGCGACGTTCTGCTCGTCCAGCCGCTGTCGCGGACCGGTTACCGTCCGCTGCTCGAAGCGGGCGTGCGGGTGTTCGAATGGAACGGGACCATGCTGCACGCGAAAACCGCGGTCGCAGACGGGCGCTGGGCGCGCGTCGGTTCGACCAACCTCAACATCGCGAGCTGGTTCGGCAATTGCGAGCTGGACGCCGTGATCGAGGACAAGCAGTTTGCGCAGCAGATGGAGCAGATGTACCTCGACGATCTTGCAAACGCGACCGAGGTCGTGCTCGACGAGAGGCGCAAGCCCCGCGCGCCGGGCCGGCCGCCCCATCGCCGCGTGCGTTCGATCCGCAGCGGCGGCAGCGCGGGCCGCGCTGCGGCGGGCGCCGTGCGCATCGGCAACGCGATCGGCGCGGTATTCACGAACCGCCGCTCGCTGGGGCCGATCGAAGCGCGCATCGCGTTGATGACCGGAGTCGCGCTGTGCGCACTCGCGATCGTGCTCGCGCTCTTTCCGCAGGTGCTCGCCTATCCGCTGGTCGTCCTCGCTGGCTGGGGCGGCATCGCGCTCGTCTATCGCGCGTACCGGTTGCACCGCGCGCGAAGCAAGGAAGTCGTGGCGTCGGTTCAGCCGGTTTCGAAGACCTGACCTGCTGGTATCCTCGGGCGACGCACTGCGCAGTCAGCGACACAGGAGACTCGAATGCCCAAGGGCCAGCAGCGAAGCAATCGTGAACCGAAGAAACCGAAGCAGCCGAAAAAGATTCCGCCGGCACCTTCCTCGTCTACGGTACCGACCAGAACCGTCTATCCGACCCGCGGCAAGGACACCTGACCGAAAAGAAAAAGGGCGGGATCCCCCGCCCTTTTCCGCTACTGACGACTGCGGGTTACTTCTTCGCCGGACTCGCCGGGGTAGCTGGGGTCGCCGTTGCCTTCGGGGTTTCCGTGGTGGCCTTGCTCGCCGGAGTAGCCGGAGTCGCGGGGGTCGCCGGAGTAGCTTTCGTCGGCGCCTTAGCGTCCTTCGCCGCGTCGCGGTCGGCCTTCTTCTTGGCTCGTGCATCCGCGCGCGCCTTGGCCTTCGCTTCACGTTCGGCCTTGGCTTTCGCCTTGGCCTCGTCGCGCTCGGCCTTGGCTTTCGCCTTCGTCTCGGCGCGTGTCGCGGCCTTCGCATCCCGCTCCGCCGGAGTCTTGACCTTGGGGTCTGCGGTAGTTGAGGTGGGAGTTGCAGGCGTAGCCGGAGTCGCCTTCACTGGGTCGGCGGACTTCGACGGCGGGGTTGCCGGGGTCGCCGGCGTGGCCTTTGATGCTTGCGCCAGCGCCGCGGTCGAAGCGACCGCAAACATGCCGGCAATGATGACGTTCAAAACTTTGTTCATTTGGAAGCTCCGTTGCCTGAGAGTGGTTGGGATGAGTCTGGCTGCCCTCACTTAACGTCTATGCCGCTGGGAGGTTGACTGCAATTGAATCAATCGTTTAGGGCACACCCGGCTGCCATAATGTCTGCCTTCTTACACGAGATCCCGGAGACCCCGGGAAATGATGGCGAGCGGTGAAGGATTTCTACCGATATATCTGGAAGGTCAGCGGCAAGCACCAGGTCTTCCTGTCGCTGCTTGCGGTGGCGCTGTTCCTCGTGCAACTGGTGCCGCTGGAGCTGCAGCGCCGCATCATCAACGACGCCACGCAGCGCGCCGAGTACAGCGTGATCGCGACGCTATGCCTCGTATACCTGCTCGTCGTGCTGGTGCAGGGCGGCCTCAAGTACGCGCTCAACATGTACCGCGGTTCCGTAAGCGAGGCCGCGAATCAGCGCTTGCGCCTTGAAGTGAATCCAGCTGCGAAGGTTGACGTCGCTGAAAAATCGGGCACGCAGGACGAAGGCACCGCGATCTCGATCATCGTCTCCGAAGTGGAGGCGGTGGGCGGGTTCATCGGCTCGAGCTTCTCGGAGCCGGTCCTGAACGGCGGCATCCTGCTGAGCATCTTCGGCTACATGCTGTTCACGCAGCCGCTGCTTGCGCTGGTGGCGATCGCGCTGTTCTGCCCGCAGTTCCTCTTCATTCCGCTGCTGCAGGAGGCGATCAACCGGCGCACCGAGGCGCGCATCAAGACCATGCGCGGGCTCAGCTCCGACATCGTCAACGAGGCAGCCGAGCGCGCCGGCGTGCGCGAGGAGAGGACCTTCCGCCGCCGGGTACGCCACATCTACCGGCTGAACATGGGGATCTTCTTTCGCAAGTTCGGCATGAGCTTCCTCATCAACCTTTTTCACCACCTCGGCACGATCGGTATCCTCGCCGTGGGCGGCTGGATGCTGCTGCAGGGCAGGACCGAGATGGGGACGATCGTCGCCTTCATCTCGGGCATCAACCGGATGAACGATCCGTGGGGCGACCTGGTGAATTTCTTTCGCGACCTGACCAACGCCGGCGTCAAGTACCGGCTGATCGTGGACACGATCGGAACCCCGTCCACCGGGGCGGCGTAGCCGGCCGTCACTGCGCCGGCAGAAACGTGACATCGCCGTACTGGGTGCGGGCCTTCTCGCGGGCATTGCCGGTGTCGGTCATCACTCCGACCGCGACGATGTCCCAGGGCTCCTCGCCGAAAACCCGCTGGTAGTCTTCGAACACGTTGCGGCGGAACTCGCGCCACTCGCCAGTGCTGCCGCGATCGACGACGATCGTCTGGATCTTGTCGGTGTGGATGCTGGGCGCAATGGTGCCGACCGGAGCAGCGCTCGACCAGGCATAAATGAGCATCGCGTACGGCAGCTTCTCTCCGGAGAGCGCGTGGTACAGCCGCAACGTAATGCGCTCCTGGAAATCGAGCCGGTCCACGTCGCCGTGAAAGGAGATCACCAGTCGCGCGGGCGAATCGTCGCGGGACGGGACCCGTGGATCGGCTTCAGCGGGCGGCTGCAGCACGCGCCAGCGCCACTCGACGACCGGATGGCGCCTCGGATCAATGCGGATCCGCCGGTAGAACCCCGACACGGAACCGTCCGCGGCCGCCTCGAGCACCACGCCCTGCCCCGTATCGGCGAGACGATAGTCGGTGCGCGACTCGGCGCGCGAAACGACGAATGGCTCCCAGCGGCCAGGCGGCGCCTCGCCGGCGCGGCCCGCAGAGAATCGCGCCGCTTCCACCTGCGGGCCACGCTCGTGCCGAAGCTCGGCGACGATTGCGCTTGAAGCGAGCAGTTCTTCGACCGGAACGCTCGCGCATCCGGCGAGCGCTGCACTGCAGACGAGGATTGCCGCGCTACGCGAACGATCCATCCGCGTCACCCGAGGATCACGCTCACGGTGTGGGTTTGACCGTCGTCGACGAGCGGTATGCGCGTCGCGCCCTGCGGCAGCGCCTTGCCGTCGAGCTCGGCGTAACTCACGCCACGATTGACGCCGCGCGGATTCTCCACTGTGATCTCGTAGCGCGCGGAGCGATGCCTGAATACGATCTCGAACTGCGGCCACGCCTTGGGGATGCAAGGGTCGACGAGCAGGAACGCTCCCCGCAAACGCGCTCCGAGGATGGCCTCGATCCCGACCCGGTACAGCCATCCGGCGGACCCCGTATACCAGGTCCATCCGCCGCGTCCGACGTGCGGTGCGACCGAGTAGACATCGGCAGCGACGGCGTACGGCTCCACCTTGTAGCGCTGCACGTCTGCCCGCGTGCTCGTGCGGTTGATCGGATTGAGGATCGAGAACAGCTCGGCCGCCCGGTCTCCGTCCCCCAGAGCGGCGAACGCCATCGCCGACCACGCGGCGGCATGGGTGTATTGGCCGCCGTTCTCGCGGATTCCAGGCGGATAGCCCTTGATGTATCCGGGATCGCGCGGCGTGCGATCGAAGGGCGGCGCGAACAGCAACGCGACCGCCGTGTCGCGCCGCGTCAACTGCTCGTCTACGGAGGCCATCGCACGCAGTGCGCGTGCCGGCTCGGCCGCGCCGGACAGCACGCCCCAGGATTGAGCGATCGAGTCGATGCGGCATTCGTCGCTCGTGTAAGAGCCCAGCGGCGTTCCGTCGTCGTAAAAACCGCGCCGGTACCAGTCGCCGTCCCAACCATTCAGCTCGAGCGCGGATTTCAGCGCTGCAGCGTGCGAGCGCCATTTTGCAGAACGCGCGTCCTCGCCGCGGGCGCTCGCCAGGGGCGCGAACGCCTCCAGCGTCGTGTAGAGAAACCAACCAAGCCAGACGCTCTCGCCTTTGCCCAGCTCGCCGACCCGATTCATGCCATCGTTCCAGTCGCCGGTACCGATCAGCGGCAAACCGTGCTCGCCGACGGAGAGACTCTGGTCGAGTCCCCGCGCGCAGTGCTCGAAGAGCGACCCGCTCTCCTCGGCGACCATCGGCTGGAAATAGGCATCGTGCTCACCGGGCCGCAGCGCCTGGCCCTCGAGGAACGCAACGCGCTCGTCCAGTATCGCGAGGTCGCCGCTCGCCTCGACGTAATGCGCGGTGACGAAGGCGAGCCAGATCCGATCATCCGAAATGCGCGTGCGCACGCCCTGGCCGGTGGGGGGCAGCCACCAATGCTGAACGTCGCCTTCGACGAACTGCCGCGCCGATGCGCGTAACAGATGCGCGCGCGCCAGGTCCGGCCGCGACGCGACGAGCGCCATGCTGTCCTGGAGTTGGTCGCGGAATCCGTACGCGCCGCTCGCCTGGTAGAAGGCCGATCGCGCCCAGATCCGGCAGGCAATCGTCTGATAGAGCATCCAGCGATTCAGCATCAGGTCCATCGACCGGTCCGGCGTTTTCACCTGCACGGTGCCGAGCACACCGTCCCAGTACGCTACGACATCGCGCAGCACCGCATCGAGGTCGGCCACCCGGTAGTGGGAGATCAGCGTTTGCGCTTCGGCCGCGGTCGCAGCCTGGCCGAGGAAGAAAACGATCTCTGCCGTGCCGCCCGCCTCGAGCTCGATCGGAGCCTGCAGCACCGCGCAGGCGTCGAGGCCTGCGCCGACCCGCTGCGACAGCGGGGCTTCGCGCGCAAGCGCGGCCGGATGGTCGAGCGAACCGTTGCGCCCGAGGAACTCCAGCCGGTCGCCCGTCCAGCCAGTCTGCAATCCACCCAGATCCGCGAACGCGACGCGCGAACCGAAAGTCGCGTTCCACGGGTTGCGCGCGAACATCGCACCGGTCCGCGGATCGATCTCCGTCACGATCGACAGCGCAGACGCGCCGCGCGACGGGCCGAGCACCCACTCCACATAGGCCGTGACCGTGAGCCGCCGTGCGCGCGTCGTCGTATTGCGGATCGTCAGCCGGGAGATCTTGATCGGGTCCGCGAGCGGCACGGTTTGCAGCAGCTCGAGCGCGACGCCATGTCCGTTATGCTCGAACTTGGTGTATCCCTGACCGTGCCGCGCAACATAGGGCGCTGCGGCATCGCGCATCGGCGCGGCGGTCGGCCCCCACAGCTCGCCCGAATCCTCGTCGCGCAGATAGAGAACCTCGCCCGGCCGGTCGCTGACGGGATCGTTCGACCACGGCGTAAGCTGGTTCTCGCGGCTGCCGATCGACCAGGTGTAGCCGCTGCCCTCGACGGACGTTTGAAATCCGAACGTGGGATTGGCGATCACATTGATCCACGGGGCCGGCGTCGAGCGCCCTGCATCGAGGATCGTCACATACTCCCTCCCGCCTGCGGCGAATCCGCCGAGCCCGTTGAAGAATTCCAGATTCGACGGCGCCGCGAGCGGCTGCGGAGCGTGCGCGCGCGGCGTGCGCCTGGGCGGGGGCGCCGCGCCCGTTTCCTCTTCCCGGAGATGGTCGAGTTGCTCCGACAGGATCCCGCGTCGACCGACGAGGACCGCGCGCGCCGTGGAGAGCAGCAGCGCGCGCGCCTGCACCGGAATCAGGTCCGAGCGCAGCACGAACACCGAGCTGCGCGCCGCATCCGGTCCGATCTGCGGTCGTGACTGGCTCGTTCGCACCAGCGTCTCGAGGGCGTTGTGAAGGTCCTGCACATAGGAAGAGGCCCGTTCGTTCAGGATCACGAGGTCGACCGCTAGCTGCTTCGTGCGCCAGTATTCGTGCGCGCGCAGCAGCTGGCGAACGATCGCAATGTCCTCGGTGTTGTCGATGCGCACCAGGACGATCGGCAGGTCGCCGGAAATTCCATGCGCCCAGAGCACGGCCGGAATACCGCCCCCGCGGCGGATCGCGTCGACCGACGGACGCAAGGACGGATCGGCGTACAGCACGTGGCCGGCGAGGCGCTGAAACAGCGCGGCCTGGTCGGCATCGATGCCGAGATGGCTCAATTGCACCTGCGCATGCGTCCATGCCAGTGTCACTGCGCGATCGAAGGCAGTCGCCTCGTGGAGCTTGTCCGCCAGATCCAGCGCATCGCTGCGCGTCGGCGCAGCCACGGTCCAGAACGCAATCCGCACCGTCTTGCCCGGCGGAACCCGCACGCGCTGGCGCAGCGCGAACACCGGATCCAGCACGCTGCCGACGGTGCCTGAGAGGGGCCGGCCATCCAGTACGGCGATCGGCGCGCGGATCTCGCGTCCTCGTCCGAGAAAGCGCGCGCGGTCCGTTTCGATCTCCTGCTCGCCCACCGCTTCGCCTTCCACGACCGCAAGGTGCGCCGCCCAGATTTCGGGCTCGCCGGGCGAGCGCACCCGGCGCGTGGCAAGGATCACGCCGATCCGGGTCAGATACTCGGTTTGCACGAAGAGCTTCGAGAAGACGGGGTGCGTCGTGTCGGCGGCGGGCGTGGCGAGCACCAGCTCGGCATACGAGGTGAGCTCCAAATCGCGCTCCCGGCTTCCCGCGTTCGTGACCGATACGCGGCGGACCTCCGCGTTGTATTCCGGCGAGACGAGCACGTCGAGCGTCGTCGTGATGTTGCCGTCGCGCCGCACGAACTCGGCGCGATCTTCGGTGAACGTGACCTCGTAGCTGTCCGGTTCGACACCGGTCGGCTGATAGCCTGCAGACCATACGTCGCCGCTCTCGACGTCGCGCAGGAAGATGTAAGCGCCCCAGTCATCGCGCGTCACATCCTCGCGCCAGCGCGTGATCGCGAGGTCGCCCCAGCGGCTGTACCCGGAACCGGCACCCGTCAGCATCACCGCATACCGGCCGTTCGAAAGCAGATGCGCTTCCGGCGTCGCGTGGTGCGCGCTGCGTATGCGTCGCTCCGCGGGCAGCTCGAGATCGCGCACCGTCGCTGCGGTGTCGACTTCCTCGGCGCGCGGGTGAGCGACGGCGACATCGCGCGGGGTGCGTTCCTGCAACAGCAGCTCCGTCGCCTGCACGATCGGCTCGGCGTGAAACCGTGCCCGCATCCTCCCGTCGAGCAGGCTGTTGGCGATCGCCACCACCGTCATCCCCTGATGGTGCGCCATGTACGCACGCACGATCGCAACGTCCTTTCCTTCAGGCAGACGCGTGGGCGTGTAGTCGAGCGCCTCGTAGAATCCGTAGCGTCCGCGCGCGCCTACGGTGGCAAGACGGATGAAGTTGTCCGCCGCCGCGCCGGGATCGACCATCGCAGCGAGCGCCGTCGCATAAGGCGCGACGACGACGTCCTCGCTCAGTCCGCGTTTCAATCCCAGGCCGGGCACGCCGAAGTTCGAATACTGGTAGGTCAGCTCCAGGTCGCGAACGTTGTAGGCGGACTCGGAGATTCCCCAGGGCACGCCGAGCGTGGCGCCATACGCGATCTGGCGCCGGACGATCAGGCGGCTCGTCTGCTCGAGCAGGCTTCCTGCCGGAGCGCGCATCACGAGCGACGGCATCAGGTACTCGAACATCGAACCCGACCAGGAAATCAACGCCGCGCCGCGTCCAACCGGTGTCACCGCGCGCCCGAGCCGGAACCAGTGCCGCGACGCGATGTCGCCCTTGGCGATCGCAACGAAGCTCGCCAGGCGCGCCTCCGAGGCGAGCAGGTCGTAGCAGTTCGGGTCGAGAGTGCCTTCCCCTACGCGGTAACCGATCGCCAGCAGCTTGCGATTCGAGTCGAGCAGAAAGCCGAACTCCATCGCCTGCGCCATGGCGCGCGCCGCCGCTTCGAGCGCTGCGAAACGCAGCTTCAGCGCGGCCGTGTCGGCTGCGGACTGCGCAAGATCACGGCGATGACCGTCGATCGCGGTCCGGGTGGCCTCCGCCCAGAACAGCATTTCGGCGCCTGCATCGTCGCCGCGCTCGCTCGCCAGCGTACGAACGATGTCGACCATCGTCCTCGCGTGCGCCGCGGCCTCCGCCAATCGGGCGGCCGTGTCCTTCGCCGGCTGCTCCGTCTCGCGCAACAAGTCGGCGAGCGCATCGAGCGCCTCTCGCAACTGATGCCGCGTGATCGTCTGCGTGCGCCGGTCGTCGGGCAAATCCCGCAAGGCGAGCCGTGTGAGGGTCAGGTTGTCCTCGATCCCCGCAAGCACTTCGGCATCTGCGCCCGCATCGTCGATCCATTCATGGCAGGCATTCGCCAGCGCAATCAGGTGCCCGGCCAGGTTGCCGCTATCGACCGACGAGACGTATTGCGGGTCGAGCGGGCGAAGATCGCGCGTGTCGTACCAGTTGTAGAAGTGGCCGCGCAGCCGCTGCAGGCGCGCCATCGTAGAGAAGGTCGCTTCCAGCCGTTCGGCGGTTTCGATCCTGCCCGCCCATCCGAAGTCGCGCGCGCTGGCGGCGCAGAGAAGGTAGAGGCCGATGTTGGTGGGCGACGTACGGTGCGCGACAACAGGCTTCGGCTCCTCCTGGAAATTGTCCGGCGGCAGCATTTGATCTTCGGCGGTGACGAAGGTCTCGAAGTACCGCCAGCTGCGGCGCGCGACTTGCCGCAGCGCGCGGGCCTCCACGTCGCTCACCTGCACGCGGCCCGCCACCAGCGGCGAGCGGCTCGCCCAGCGCGCGATGGCCGGCGATGCGATCCAGGCGATGACGAACGGCGTTGCCACGAGCCATGCGTCCTGCCCGACCCACGCAACGATGACCGCAGCTGCAATGCCGATGGCGACGGCGCTGCTCATCCGGCGGTAGAACCCGCCAAGATCGAGCAGCGGGCTCAGCTGCGCCTGGTCCGCGGTGACCCAGTCGAGCAGACGGCGGCGGCTGACGATCAGACGATAGAGCGTCCTGCCGATCGCATCGAGCATCAGCCATGCGTGATGCGCAAGGAATACGACCAGCAACGCAGTTTGCGAAAACGCGAGCCAGACATCCGTAGCGAGCGCGCGCAGGTGGCTGTGTGCCGTGATCCGGGCGCGTTGCGGCACGATCGCGGCGAGAACCGGGAGCAGGTGCGTCAGCGCAATGGTCGACACGAGGAAGCCGCTCCAGACTGCGGCGGCCTGCAGCGGCAGCGTCCATCCCGCGACCAGCGCAGCCACGGTTGCAGGCGCCGACAGCGATCGCCGCAGGTTATCCAGCATCTTCCAGCGCCCGATCGGCGGGACCGGGCCGGTAGAGCGGCGGAAAATCCACGGCAACAGCTGCCAGTCGCCTCGCGCCCAGCGATGCTGGCGCGAGGTCGCGACGTCATAGCGCGACGGAAACTCCTCCAGCACCTCGATGTCGGAAGCGAGACCGGCGCGAGCGAACGTGCCCTCGAAAAGATCGTGGCTGAGAAGCGTGTTTTCCGGCACGCGGCCTTCGAGCGCGTCGGTGAACGCATCGACGTCGTAGATGCCCTTGCCGGTGTAGGAGCCTTCGCCGAACAGGTCCTGATACACGTCCGACGCCGCAGCGGCGTACGGATCGATGCCGCTCATGCCGGAGAAGATGCGCTGATAGAGCGAGCCTTCCCGTCCGACCGGCAGCGAAGGCGTGACGCGCGGCTGCAGCACGCCGTGGCCATCGACGATGCGCCGCGCGCCGGCATCGAGCTTCGCCCGATTGAGCGGGTGCGCCATCTTGCCAACGAGGCGGCGGGCCGCTTCGCGCGGCATGCGCGTATCCGAGTCGAGCGTGATCACGTAGCGCACGCCATCCGGAACGGCGGGTGCGTTCCCGCCGACGGCGAGGAACGTCGTATCGGTCGATCCGCGCAGCAGCCGGTTCAGTTCCAGCAGCTTGCCGCGCTTGCGCTCCCATCCCATCCACGCCTGCTGCTTTTCGTTCCAGACGCGGCGGCGATGCAGCACCAGGAAGCGCTCGCCTCCGGGCGCAGGTCCATAGCGGCGGTTCAGGCGCGCAATGCCTGCGGCGGCGGCATCCAGCAGCACTTCGTCTCCCGCCACGATCTCGGTCGCTGCGTCCGCCCAGTCCGAGAGCAACGCAAAGTGGAGCTCGTTTTCCGGGCTCGAGAGGTAGTGGATCTCCAGGCGTTCGATCTGCTCTTCGAGCGCGGCGTGCGTCGTCAGCAGGATCGGCACAGCCACGACCGTGCGCAGGTGTGACGGTATTCCCTCGCGCAGCCCAAGACCCGGCAGGATCGTCGCCCTGACCGTGCTCGAGATGCCGCGGTTGACGACCGAAATCGCCGCATCGCTGGCCGGGATCAGCCCGAAAAGCGCAAGCAGCCCAAGCCACCTGGCGTCTACGTCCGCTCCCGCCAGCAACGACAGCGGCAGCCAGAGAAATATCAACGTGAACGCAACGATGGCGCCGATATAGCCGCCGAGGCTGATCGTCGCGCTGGCCCGGTGCAGCCAGCCGCCGCTGGCGCGATAGCCGACGGCGGCCTCGAACGCGCGGCGCCCCTTGCCCACCAGGTGATAGCCAGGATCGCGCTCGCGGGAGTCGTGCACCTGGCCTTGTCCAGCGCGCAACGCGGCTTGCGCGATTTCCACCTCCGTCAGTTTCGAGCCCCGCGCCAGCTCCTCGATCGCGCTGCGATAGAGATTGCGCGTCGGGAAATCCATGGCGGCGAAATCGCTGCCGGCCCGCAGCGCGTCGTCGACGTGACTGACGTTCTCGAACAGCGCCGCCCAGTCGACGTCGGAGATCAGCCGCATGCTGGTGATGATGTTGCGCACCGTCACGTTGCTCGCGCCCTGCCGCTGCAGCTCGACCTGCACGATCTCGTCGGTGGTCGTTCCCTGCGCGGCCAGGCGCTCTTCGAGCCATGTCAGCGCCCGCGTGACCTTCGGATCCTGGTCCCGCAAGCGCTGCACGAGCTGTACTGCAAAGGCGGTCGGCAACGGCGCCCGTTCGTAGTGCCGGAAGATCTGGCGCACGGACTCGCCCGATTGGCCCGTCGCGCCGAGCAGCTGGTCGGCCACGCGATCCGCTTCCTCGCGCGCGGCCCGGCTGCCGACAATCCCTACGGCTGCGCGCCGCAGGTTCTCCACCAGCACGATCCGCAGCGTGATGGCGACCGCCCACAGCTCGCCGATCGTCAGCGGCTGAACACGCTGGTACGCGCGCACAAACCTGCGCAGCACCTCCGGATCGAAACGGCTGTCGGTATGAGCGACAAGAGCCCAGGCAACGCCGAAAACGCGTGGAAAGCCGACCAAGGGCCCGGCCGCCAGCTTCGGCAGCAAGCGATAGTAGCCAGGCGGCAGGTCGTCGCGGATTTCGCGGATCTGCTCTTCGACGAGATGGTAGTTGTCGAGCAGCCACTCCGCGGCCGGGGTAATGGCGCGCCCCTCGCCGACCGCCTTGGCGATGGCGCGATACGCAGCCAGAAGGACTTCCTCGTTCTGCTTCAGCCGGGCGGCGAGAGAGCGCCCGGCCATCGGCCGCGCGGCGATCGGTTGTGCCGCTGCGAGTGTCTCGGCGTGCTGCTCGAGACGCTCGATGCTGAAGAGCTCCTCGCGGATCGACCTTTCGTTATCCCAAGGGGCTGCCTGCGACCCGCGCCTGAAGGCGCGAAGAATTGCCGTGCTCAATTTGGGGGCCTTCTCCGCGCGCGCGGGAGGATCCTGCAGTGCCGATCCGCGGCCTCGCGATCGGCTCCAAGACGAATGCGATCAGTGTACAGGTGGACAGCGCCGCGTGGCGCCCGGTTCCTCATTTCCCAGGCGGTACACTGCGCCGATGCCGCAGTTGAATCCGCAACAGCTGCAGGAGATCACCGATCTTACGCTGCAGCACTACAACCAGCGCGCGGAGGATTTCTGGCAAGGCACGCGCGATCACGATGTCAGCCAGAATATCCACGCGCTGCTGCAGCATCTGGAGGGCGACCCGCCGTTCACGATCCTCGATCTGGGATGCGGGCCGGGACGCGATCTGAAGGCGTTTGCCGGCCTCGGTCATGTCGCGATCGGGCTGGAAGGCGCCGTGCGCCTCGCAGAAATGGCGCGCGCGTACAGCGGCAGCGAAGTATGGCAGCAGGATCTGCTCCGGCTGGCCTTGCCGGCGCAACGCTTCGACGGGGTATTCGCCAACGCGACACTATTCCATGTTCCGAGTCAGGAACTGCCGCGCGTACTGCGGGACCTGCACGCTACGCTGAAGCCGCGCGGCGTGCTGTTCGCGTCCAACCCGCGCGGCGACAATCAAGAAGGATGGAGCCGCGGCCGCTACGGCGCGTACCACGACCTGGGGGCCTGGCAGCGATACCTCTCGGCGGCCGGGTTCGTCGAGCTTGCGCACTACTATCGTCCCGGCGGCCGGCCGCGCGATCAGCAGCCGTGGCTGGCGAGCGTCTGGCGCAGGATCGAGGCGTGAATCGCGCGGGCGGCGTTCCCTATACCCCGAAAATCTTCAACAAGGCGTCGGTAAATCCCTCGAGGTGACGCCCCACGCCGGTGGCCCGTTTCAAGTCCGGCATTTCCTCGTAGACGTATACGCCGGATCCGCCGGTGAACAAGTCGTTGAAAAGATCCTCCTTGCCGGCCCAGTAGGACACGAACGTCTCGCAGCGCGTATTGGCGTAGTCCAGGTTGGCACTGAAGCCCAGTGTGGCGGCCTGGTTGATCAATCGCCCCGTTCCCGCAGATTCGATCCGGATCCCGCGGCACCCTTTGATGACCAACTGGCCGGGGCCGTGGAAAACCAGGAATCGCAATTGCAACGTCAGCCAGGCGTGCAGGCTGCCCAAGCGCCAGTGCCGGGTGATGCGGATCGGATGGCGCCGATCCTGAATCACTCCGGCAAGAGAGCGCGGCTGGCAGACGAAGGCCGCGCCTTCGGCGAGGTCAATCACGCCAACCTCGCTCAACGGATCCTTGGTCGCAGAGATGACGACCGGTTCTGCTCCCGCCGGCCCGACGCGAGTCAGCATGAACATGCCCGAGAGCAGGCTGCTGAAGGGAATGCGCGCGTTGAGCAGCCACTGGGTGTTTTTCCTGGCGTGCAGCGATGTGCTCTGCAGATACTCGGGCTGGATCAGTAGTTCCTGACTCTCTTGCAGCACGACCGGTTGCGAAACGGCGGACATTTTCCCTGTGCCGTTTCCTGCAGTGCCTTCCATGGAACGCGAAACAACGCTTCCAGACGAAGAAGGCAACAGCCGTATTGGTGGGCGACCCGCCGCCCAGGGAGCCACGATGTAATAGAAGAACACTTTGATGCCGATCGGAACCAGCAAGATTCCGATCAAGACACCCAGCGCGACGGGCAGCTCCTGGCGAAGGACGGCCGCGAGCCGCGAGCCAAAAGCCTTGTCGAGCGTTTCGTCGATCCGAGCGATCCGTCCATCGATGCGCTCGATCTCGCGTTCCTTCTGCATGACGAGCGCATTGAGTTCCTTCCCTGTCGACTCCTTGACGCGAGTGACCTTGCTGACCGTAGCCTCATAGCCGGCGATCTCGAGGTCCAGCAGCTGGATTCCCAGCGATACGTCCGACAGCGGATTCTTTCGCGCCCAGAAGTGATCGTCCCAGAGCTTTTGCCGGGCCACCCGCGCCCGGTCCTGCATCGATTCAACGTTGCGAACGAAAGCTTCCGCTTTGCGTGCCTGCTCGGCGGCATTGCGCTTCAGCGCCTCGACTTCCTTGATGACCACGTCTTTCCTGGAGACTTCGCCCGCGCGATCGCCGCGGAGTTCGTCGGCCCGTTTCAGCTCTCCCTGCATCCAGGCCCATCCCACCAGCACGCCAAGAATCACCAGCAGCGTCAGCGCCTGCCGGACCAGCCAGTGAAAGATTCCCGAGAGAAGTTCGCGCACAGGTAGTTGCCAGCAGCCGACCGGTTGATTCGATACAACGAGCTAGGGATTATGAGGCCGGCTTAGTCGAGGACCCGTTCGTCGAGAACCCGCTCGTCTTGCGCGCGCCCGATATCGTAGAGTACGCGTTGTTACGGTTTGCGGTGACCCATGCAAAGCCTCATGCAGTCGGCCAGGTTGCTGGTTTCCGACCTCGCCTCGACGATCCTCTTCCTGATCGTCCTGCTCGTCACCAAGGACCTGATCCTGGCCGTCGCGTTGGGTGTCGGGCTCGGCGTTCTACAAATCGGCTGGCTCATTGCGCGGCAAAAGCCGATCGACCCGATGCAGTGGCTGAGCGTCGGGCTCGTAGTCGCTTCCGGCGTGGCAACGATGCTCACCAACGATGCTCGGTTCGTCATGCTGAAGCCGAGCGTCATCTACTGTATCGCCGGTGCTTTCATGCTGCGGCCCGGTTGGATGAACCGCTATCTGCCTCCGATCGCGATCCAGAGGGTGCCAGACGTTGTTTATGTCTTTGGCTTCGTTTGGGCTGGCCTGATGTTCGCATCGGCCGCGCTGAATATTGTGCTGGCGCAGACCCTGGATCCCCTGACTTGGTCTGCCGTGCTCTCGGCCTGGGGTATCGCGAGCAAGGTCGCCCTCTTCCTCATTCAATACCTGACGATGCGCATGATTGGCCGCCGTCGCCAGCAGGCGGGAACCGTTCTTTCACAGTGATTGAAACGAAAAACCCTAGCGCAGCACCGTGCGCACGGCCTCGATGAGCTCGTCCACGCTGAACGGCTTGCGCAGAGTCGCTTCGATGCCGGCGAGCGACGCGGTTTCGAGGAAATCCAGTTTCATGCCGCGATTGCTGCCCGCGGACATGGCGATGATGCACGTCTGCGGAAATTCGGCCTTGAAGAGATTGATCGTCTCGAGCCCGTCCTGCACCGGCATGAAAATATCGGTGATGAGCAGGTCGGCGGGCCGCCGACGCTGCAGCGTAAGCGCCTGCGCGCCCTCGTGGGCGACCCGCACTTCGAGGCCCTCGCTTTCCAGCGCGGCCATGACGAAAGCGCAGATGTCCTCATTGTCGTCGACGACGAGTACGCTCTTGCGGCCACTGATGTGATCGTCTGCCATCGTCGCTTTGTCGCCAAGTGTACCCGGGGGCGTGTTGGCGCTCGGGATTCTTACGCTTGGCCCCATGAAGCGATAGCCTGCTCCTGCGACAGACTTTGGATGATCGGGCAGCCAGATCCCTTCCTGCCCGTTCTGCAAGCACGGATCATCCTCGCGAGCGCCCGCTGGATTGCCCGCAGATCGGCAATTTTCGCGTCGACGAGCGACTTCTTCTCCTCTGCGAACTTGCGCGTCTCAACGCAGTGCTCGCCCACCGAAAGGTCGAGCAACAGCTTCACTTCGTTGAGGGAGAAGCCGAGGCCTTGTGCACGCTTGATGAACCGCAGGCGGCGGGAGGCCTCTTCACCATAGCGACGCACCGAGCCATGGCTTCGGCGCGGTGTTGGCATCAGCCCAAGCCGCTGGTAGTAGCGGATGGTCTCGAAGTGAACGCCAGTCTTCGCCGCAAGAGCGCCGATTTTGATCCCTGAGTCGGTTCTGCTCGCCATGATCGAACGCTTGAACCCGTAGTTGGCTACGGGAATAAGCTTACCCTGCCGGGGGAGGCATGCAAGACGATCGCGATATCCGAAGAGCTTTGGGGCTGCAACAGCAGCTGAGGTCGATTTTCGAGCTGCACAGCGGTGGATCCGAAGACCCGGCCGCTTTGCTCCGGGTGCGAAAGCTGTGCGCCGTGGCAATGCGGCAAACGCAGGACTCGTTCTGCAGGACGCGGCTGGCGGAGATCGAGAACTACGCCGACGCGTTTTTTTCCGATCGGAAGCACCAGCGCTGGGCCCGCAACCAGGGCACGTCGGGTGTGAAGGCGTTGCGCGAACGCGCGTTCGCGGGACTGGACGCGCTTGACGAGCGCGTACATTACATCGCGGCAGTAAAGCAGCTTGAAGCGAAAAACCCTCAAGCCCTGGACGTTCGGGCGCATCCACAGGGGACACCGTGAGCGCTGCTCGAGCTGAGGAAGCAAGGCTTTTCCTGGAAGAATACGCAGTGCTTTGCCGCAAGCACCGCTTCATCGTCGAAGTCGTGGTGGACTTTGTCACGATCATCGATATCAGCGTGCCCGACGTGATCGGCTGGGACTCCGAGCAGCAGCTGCAGCAACACATCCGGGAACTCGCCGTGAGCCTGGAATAGTACGGCGCGCGTCGTCGTCGAACGTATAATCGAAGCGTCGTTTATCCGGGAGACCCGCATGCTGCGTGAGGACGTGCTCAAGCATCCCGCTCGCGTGCTTACCGAGGCCCAGCGCGCGAGTTTTTTTGCCGACGGCTTTCTCGTGCTTCCCGACTACGTGCCGGCGCCTTGGGTGGGGCGTCTGAAAGGTGCGCTCGACGATTTGATGGAGCGCAGCCGCAGGATCACGCGCCCCGACGACATCTGGGTGCTCGAAGAGGGCCATTCGGCGGCCACGCCGCGGCTGCATCGCGTGACAAGCCCGCAGGACCAGCATCCGGTGTTCTGGGAGTTCATGCGCGATCGAGTGATGACCGACCTTGCCGCCGACATCGTCGGGCCGGACGTCAAGTTCCATCATGCCAAGCTCAACGTGAAGTCTGAGCGGGGCACGCGCGGCTTCAAGTGGCACCAGGACATTCCGGCTTGGCCGCACACCGACTACAGCCCCATCTCGATCGGCGTGTACATCGACGGCTGCACGATGGAGCAGGGCCCCTTGAGCTTCGCGCGCGGCAGCCATGAAGGCCCGCTTTACAGCCAGTATGACGCCGACGGTAATTTCGTCGTGCGCATCCGCGATGAAGACCTCGGCTGGCTGAAAGACGATTTGATCGAGCATGCGATCGGCGGCCCCGGCACGACGCTGCTGCTTCATTGCCGTACGGTGCACGGCTCGCTCGAGAACCGTTCACATCGCGCGCGGCCGCTGCTGCTCCCGGTTTACACCTCGGCCGACAGCTTCGCCTATACGCCGAGCCCCATCGTCAGCCCCCGCATGGGCGACATCGTTCGTGGGCGAGCCGCGCGGCAGGCGAGCTTCGATACGCGGCCCTGCGAGCTGCCGCCCGACTTCCGCGCGGGCTATCGCCCGCCCTGGCTCGCGCAACAGGACGAAGACCAGCGCACGCGCGCCGCAGCTATGTAGCCACGAGTGTGGACTATCGCAAGCCGGACGAATACTCGTATCCGAGTCACGTTGACGGCCGCTGGCGAGCGAGGGCGGGTCGGTTCGTCAATAGCTTCTAGCGTAAAATTCCACCTTTAATCCGTTGGTCAGGCGGTTCGAATCCGCCACGACCTACCAAAATACAAAGGATCAGCATGCGCTGGTCCTTTTCACGCACCCTAGTGTGCGATCTACTGGAGGCTGGGACTATGGGCAGGCACACGAACCGCGATCTTCGCAA
>Ga0070704_100000342_pt1 | contig 21195 bp, 13 predicted proteins | sample KBSK5252metaG_FD_65467 | JGI IMG/M metagenome (GOLD analysis project Ga0070704, IMG submission 65467) | Corn, switchgrass and miscanthus rhizosphere microbial communities from Kellogg Biological Station, Michigan, USA - KBS K5-25-2 metaG | ecosystem: Host-associated > Plants > Roots >...
GTTGCCAGAATCGGGGACCCGGCGAGACATAACCGGTTAGAGTGCCTCACCATGCAGGCATCGGTGGCGGCCGGATCTCATCGGGCAGACGTCGCCTCGACGGCGTCGATCGATCGATCGGACGTCCGCGAGGCGCTTGCAGAGATTCGGAAGCCTGTTGCGGTCGTGGGGTCGGCTCGGGGGCCGCGCCCGGTCGTTCTTGACGCCGGAGGGCTCACGCCGGAGATTGCGCGCCAAGACGTGTTCGCCGTCTTACCGCCGATATATCCCGAATGGCTGGGCGAGCGAGGCTTCACCGCGGCGCATGGTGTGCGGTTCCCTTACGTGATCGGCGAGATGGCCCGCGGAATCGCTACGGCGCGGATGACCGTCGAGGGCGTGCGGGCTGGTGTGATGGGCTTCTTCGGCAGCGCGGGGCTCGATCTCGGCGCAGTCGAAACAGGCGTCCGGGAGATTCAGAATGCACTCGGACAAGAAGCCGGCGGTTGGGGTGCCAACCTGATTCACAACATCCAGGACGATGGCCTGGAAATCGCGACGGTCGATCTTTTGCATCGGCTTGGCGTGCGCTGCGTTTCGGCCTCGGCGTTCATGCGGCTGACGCCGGCGATCGTGCTCTACAGCGCGAAAGGCCTGCGCCGCGGTCCAGACGGACAGATCATCAGGGCCGGACGCATCTTTGCCAAGGTGTCCCGCGAGGAGGTCGCAGGACAGTTTCTTTCCCCTGCTTCGGATGCGATGTTGCGCGCGCTGGTCGCCGAGGGCCGGATCACGGCAGAGGAAGCCAAGCTCGCGGCCGGAATACCGGTAGCGGAAGACATTACCGCCGAAGCAGACTCAGGCGGCCACACCGATAATCGCGCGCTGACCGTGCTGCTCCCGCGCCTCATCGCGCTGCGCGACGAGATCGCTGCCACCCACGGTTACGCAGTATTGCCACGCGTGGGTGCGGCGGGGGGAATCGGAACCCCTGCCGCCGTGGCGGCCGCGTTCGCCGCGGGCGCAGCGTATGTCCTGACCGGTTCGGTGAATCAGTCGGCGGTCGAGAGCGGCCTGTCAGCGGATGGAAGGAATTTGCTTTCGCTGGCCCAATCCACCGACGTGGCGATGGCACCCGCCGCCGACATGTTCGAAATGGGAGTGACCGTGCAGGTACTCAAGCGCGGCACGATGTTCGCCCAACGCGGCCAGCGGCTGGCTGATTTCTACCGCCGCTATTCGTCGTTCGAGGAAGCCCCGACGCAGGAGCTGGAGAACCTCGAGACCACGGTTCTCGGACGCAGCGTGGAAGAGATCTGGGCCGATACCGAGGCGTTCTTCTCGAGGAGCGACCCACGGCAGGTGGAACGTGCGGTTGCGGACCCTAGACATCGCATGGCGCTCGTGTTTCGCTGGTATTTGTTCAGCGGCGCACAGTGGGCACGCGAAGGCCATGTCGCGAGGCGCACCGATTACCAGATCTGGTGCGGCCCGGCCATGGGCGCCTTCAACGAATGGGTGCGGGGGAGTTTCCTCGAACCGGTGGATGCGCGCACGGTTCGCCAGATCGCGCTCAATCTGCTCGAGGGAGCTGCCACCGTGACGCGCGCTGGGCAATTACGTGCCGCCGGTGTCGCGATGCCTGCTTCCGCCTTCGATTTTCGTCCACGTCCCCTCGGATAACACGTCCACTCCGATAATAGGTTTCAGTGACCGACAAGAAGCAGCAGGCCGCCGCGACCCCAGTCGCCGTTGTCGCCATGACCGCCATTTATCCAGGGGAGCCAGGGCTCGAGGGCTATTGGCGCACCCTGACCGGCAGTCGTGACGCCATCAGCGACGTGCCGCCCTCGCACTGGCTGATCGAGGACTATTTCGATCCTGATCCCAAGGCGGTGGACAGGACGTACTGCAAACGCGGCGGCTTCATCGACCCTGTGCACTTCGATCCGGTCCAATTCGGACTGCCGCCCAACGCGTTACCGGCGACGGATTCCGCGCAGATACTCGCACTCATCGCGGCCAAACAGGTCCTTGACAAGGCGACGCGCGGCGGCGCGGAAGTCGACCTCGACCGGGTGGACGTGGTGCTCGGGGTCGCCTCGACGACCGAACTCGTCGTCCAGATGAGTGCGCGGCTACAGCGGCCGATCTGGCGTAAGGCGATGCTGGAAAACGGCTTGCCGGATGACGAGGCGGAGGAGATCTGTCGCGACATCGCCGATCACTACCCGCCGTGGGTGGAGAGCACTTTTCCTGGTCTCCTCGGCAATGTCGTCGCCGGACGCGTCGCCAACCGTCTCAATCTCGGCGGCAGCAACTTCGTCACCGATGCCGCCTGCGCGAGTTCGCTTTCGGCGCTGCAGGTGGCGCTGCACAGGCTCTATCTTTACGAATCCGATCTGGTGCTGACGGGCGGAGTCGACGCTCTGAACGACGTGATGATGTACATGTGCTTTTCCAAGACGCCGGCGTTTTCGCAGACGGGTGACTGTCGGCCCTTCTCGGATGCCGCAGACGGGACCATCATCGGCGAGGGCGTCGGCATGCTGGCCCTCAAGCGCCTCAGCGACGCCGAGCGTGACGGGGATGAGATCCATGCGGTCATTCGCGGCCTCGGCTCCTCCTCCGACGGGCGGGCATCCAGCGTCTACGCGCCACGGTCTGAAGGGCAAGCCAAGGCTCTGCGCCGCGCCTACGAACGTGCCGGCTACGAGCCTTCGACCGTCGGACTTCTCGAAGCGCATGGCACAGCGACCAAGGCCGGCGACGTTGCCGAGTTCGCCGCCCTCAAGTCGGTCTTCACCGATGTCGACTCACGATGCGCAATCGGCTCGGTGAAGTCCCAGATCGGCCACACCAAGGCGGCGGCGGGTGCCGCCGGACTCATCAAAGCCGTGCTTGCACTTCAACATTCGACACTGCCCAGCACATTGAAGGTGGAGCGCCCGAATCCGGCGCTGGGGCTGGCCGAAACGCCCTTCTACATCAATGCGCAGACCCGTCCATGGGTGCGAACAGGCGATCGGCCGCGGCGCGCTTCGGTCAGCTCGTTCGGTTTCGGGGGCAGCAACTTCCACGTGACGCTGGAGGAGTACCGCGGCGAGCAGCGCGCGAAGCGGCTGCGGATCCTGCCCACCGAACTCGTGGTGCTGAGCGCCAGCAGCGAAGCCGATCTCGAGAAGCGGGCCGCGGAGATCGTCGCCGCCGTGCGTGCCGGAGAGAGCCTTGCGAGAATCGCGTTCGAATCTGCGGGCGAGTTCGATGCGTCGCGGGCGGCGCGCGCAGGTCTGGTCGCGGCGGATACCAAATCGCTCGAGACACTGGCTGAGCGGCTGCGTAAGGCGCTCGCCGAAGGCGCTGGGGCCCAGCTCAAGGACCCCAACATCGCGATGGGTTTCGGACAGGCACGCGAAGGCAAGACGGCGTTCCTCTTCCCCGGCCAGGGGAGCCAGTACGTCGGGATGGGCGCCGATCTCGCACTCGACTTTCCCGAGGCCCTCGCGGTCTGGGATGGGCTCGATGGTGATCTCGCAGACCTTCACGGTGTTGTGTTCCCGGAGCCGGGATTCGACGCGTCCTCACTTGATGCACAGAAGGCCGAGCTCACCGCGATGGCGAACGCCCAGCCAGCCATCGCGACCACAAGCCTTGCGCAGCTTGCGCTACTCGACGTGCTTGGTGTGACCGCCGATGCTGCGGCCGGTCATAGCTTCGGAGAGGTCACCGCCCTCGCGGCGGCGGGCGTCATCCCGATGGAGCGACTCGTCGAAACAGCGCGCACCCGTGGTGTTCTGATGGCCGAAGCGGGACGCGGCAAGGATGGCGCAATGCTGGCGATCGCCGCCAGTGCCGAGGACGTGCGGGCGCTGCTCGATTCGCAACCGCAGTCAGCGGGATCGCTGGTGATGGCCAATGACAATGCACCTCAGCAGGTGGTGCTGGCAGGACATGCGTCCGACATCGCGTGGGCGGAAGCCGCCGCGAAGTCGGCGGGTTGGACGTCGCGGCGTCTACCGGTGGCGTCGGCGTTCCACTCATCCATCGTGGCCGCGAGTTCCGAGCCGTTGGCGACATACCTTAAGACGCTGAAGCTCGGGCAGGCGGGTTTCCCGGTTTATGCGAACGCGACGGCGCAACCGTATGGCGAGCAGGTGGCAGATCAACTCGCCGATCAGGTGCGGCAGCCCGTGAAGTTCCGCGAGATGATCGAAGCGATGGCCCGCGACGGGGTCACGCGGTTCATCGAGGTTGGGCCGGGCCGGGTCCTGACCGGACTTGTCGGTCAGATCCTCGACACGACTCCGCATATCGCTGTGGCCCTTGACGATCCGAAGGCCGGCGGTTTGCGCGGCTGGCACCGCGGGCTGGCGGCTTTGGCCGCCGACGGTGTGGCGCTCGACCTCGTATCCCTGTTCGACCACTACGACGCGCCGGCGAAGCACGTTGCAGCACCGGCTCACGCCGTCTTGGTGGGAGGAGCGAACCTTGGAAAACCGTATCCGCCGGCGGACGGGAAAACGTCGATCACGCTGAAGCGCGCGCGAATGACGTTGCCGGACGCGCCGTCGCCAGTTGCTGAAGGACCCCAGTTGACCCCAGCAGTTCAGCGCGTCGACGCGCCACTTTCCACGGATGCATGGAGTGTCATCGATCGCATCCAGAAGGAGACCGCGGAGCAGCACCAACACTATCTCGACGTGATGACGCAAAGTCACCAAGCGTTCCTGGACGTGTCCGCGCAGATGATGGCGCAGATCGTTGGCGATCATGCCACCGTCGCGCAGGCGCCCATGTCGACCCCGAACGCGGTGCTGGATGTGACGGTGAGCTCGCTCCAGCAGGCGCCGGAGGCGGTCGCGACTCCGGCGCCGCGCCCCCTGCCACAACAGGTCCTTGCGCCGGTCTCCGATCATCGGCCGTCGGAGTCGGCGGGGGATGTGGTGTTGGCGATCGTGTCGGAGAAGACGGGTTATCCGGCCGACATGCTTGGGCTGGGTATGGAGATGGAGGCCGAGCTCGGGATCGATTCGATCAAGCAGGTGGAGATCCTGGCTGCGTTGCAGGCTCGGTTCCCTGGTGCGCCGTCGATTCCGGCGTCGGAGTTGGCGGGGTTGCGGACGCTGCAGGACGTGGTCGATTCGGTCAGTGGCCTGACTTCTGATGACCGCACCGAACATCTTGTGGGAGTACAGCATTCGGCTCCATCATCTTCGCCTTCCGCCGTCCTGTGCTGCACCGAGACGGCGTTTCGGCCGGTGCCGCCAACCGGGTTTGCGATGGCGGGCCTGCGCGACGGCGAGGTCTTCATCACGCGCGAAGACCCGGTCTTCGCAGACGCTCTCGAGCGCGTGATGACAACCCACGGGATCAAGGCCCGGGCCGTCGACGACGTGCCGGACGAAGCAGGCGCCGTCATCTGTCTTGCCGCTCTGGCGGCGGCTCGCTCGCCGGAGGAGTGCGTACAGATGCACGTGCGTGCATTCCACTCGGCGCGCAGCGTAGCCAAGAGCAGCGCGGAGTCACGACTCTTCGTCACCGTGCAGTCGACGGGCGCTGGTTTCGCCGGAGCGGACGTGCCAGTCGGGGTGGCGAGCCTCGTGAAGACCGCCGCGTGGGAGTGGCCCAACGCCTCGGTGCGGGCGATCGACATCGAAAGCCTTGATGCGGAACGGTTGGCGGTGGAGCTGGTCGAGGGCGGCAGCGGCGTTGAGGTCGCATTGCGCGACGACGGCGCACGGCTGGTTGTTGTCGATGATGTCGAAGCCTCGCCCGCGGGAGAGACGATCAGCGTTGCCCAGGGCGGTGTCGTCGTGGTCACCGGCGGCGCACGCGGTGTGACGGCAGAGTCGGCTCTGGCGCTGGCGGCTCGCCACGGCCTGCGGCTGGCGCTTCTTGGCCGCACAACACTTCGTGAGGCGTCGCCGGAGGAGCCTTCCGGCACAACCGTCGCAGAGATCGCCACGGCACTGGTGGCGTCCGCACATGCCCGCGGAGAGACCATCGGCTTGCCGCAGGCGCGCGCGCAGGCGGAGCGCCTGATCGCCGAGCGGGAAGTCCGCGCCACACTCTCGGCCGCGCAGCAGCAGGGCACAGCGGCCAGATACTTCACCACCGATATCACGGATCGGGCAGAGCTACGCAAGGTCCTCGACGAGGTGCGGCAAACCTTCGGGCCGATCGTCGGTGTTGTCCACGGTGCGGGCGTGCTTGCCGACAAACGGTTGGAAGACCTCGACGATGACCAGTTCGTCAGGGTGTTCAGCACGAAATTGGTTGGCGCGGAGGCACTTCTGGATGCGACGTCGTCCGACGATTTGCGGTTCATCTCGTTGTTCTCCTCTATCGCGGCGCGGGCAGGCAATGCCGGGCAATCCGCTTACGCCGCCGCCAACGCGACGCTGGAGACCATCGCGGCGCGGGAGGCTGCGCGCCGAGGCAGCGCGTGCGTAGTGCGCGCATTCGGCTGGGGCCCGTGGGACGGCGGGATGGTCGATGCAACGCTGAGGAGCCGGTTCTTGGACGCCGGGGTGGGCCTCATCCCGATCGACGAAGGCGCGGAGTTCTTCGCAGAGCAGGCGTTGTGTCGTTCATCGGCGCCCGCGGTCGTCGTCGCAGCGCCTGCGGAGGGTCGCCTCCGGGCGACGAGCCTGGAATGGGACGTGTCGACCGAAAACCTGCCGGTGCTCGAAGATCATCAGGTCCGCGGCCGTGTCGTGGTGCCGGTGGTGATCGTGCTCGACGCCGTGCTGCGCGCGGCACGCGGTCTGGTCGCGGAGGCATGCCCTGTCGTACGCGACTTTCAGGTGCTGTCGGGGGTCACGTTCGCGGCAAGCGAGAAGCAGGCTCTCACGCTCGCTTTCGATCCGACGGGCTCGTCGTACACCGTGACCATCTGTGACCGTGAGGGCCGCCCACGGTATCGCGCCATCTTGGATACGGAACCCGATGCGTCCCCGAACGTGTCGGTTCCGGAGATGTCCGGGTCGCCCTGGCCGATGAGTATTGACGACGCGTACGCGGATTACCTGTTCCACGGGCCGCGTTTCGCCGCCATCGAGAATCTGGATGGCTTCGGATCCGCCGGTGGCACAGGGAGCCTCAAGGGCCTGCACTATCTTGGGTGGCCGGAAAGCGACTGGGCGATCGATCCTGCCATTGTGGATGGTGGGCTGCAGTTGGGCCTGCTGTGGGCGAGTGCGCTTGGGCGCTCTCTCATGCTGCCGCAACGCATCGGAAGGGTTGTGCTCAACCGCCCGTTCCCCGAAAACGCCGTCGTGCGTTGTCGTTTCGCCGCGCGTCCCATCAATGACAAACGCGTCGACTACGACGTCGCGTTCGAAACCATGGACGGCGCGCGAGTCGCAGCGCTGGAGGGCGTGGAGTTTTACGCTGCAGGCCCCACGGCGGATGCGTCGGCGTGAGCGGTTTCGAGCCGGTCGCGATTGTCGGACGTAGCTGCGTCCTGCCCGGTGCGAGCACCCCGGAAGCGTTGTTCGAAGCGGCTCTCAGCGGGCGCTGCCTTCTTTCTCCCACCCCGAGCGATCACTGGCGTGGGGTGGCTCCCCAGACGCTGCTCGACAGCAGAGAACCGGGTTTGCGGGTTGCGTCGGCGACCGGAGGCTACGTGCGCGACGCGCCGTTACTGGCCCACATCGCCTCGAAAATCACTGATTTCGCGCAGCTTGACCCGATCGTCCATTGGCTCGCCCATTGCGTGCAGCAGGCGCTGGCCGGCCCGCTCGCGGAGTCGCGGACGGGGCTGATCGTCGGCAATCTGTCCTACCCGACGAGCCTGGGCGCCGCGTACGTGGAAAGCGTGTGGAACGACGACGGCGAAGTTGATCCGCGCAACCGTTTTTCTTCGGGACTGCCGGTGCACCTCGTCGCTGAGGCGATGCAGATGACCGGACCGGCCTTCGCGCTCGACGCGGCGTGCGCGTCGTCGCTCTACGCGATCAAGCTGGCCTGCGACGCCTTGCAGGACGGTGAGGCCGACGTGATGCTCGCCGGCGGTGTCAATGGCGCCGACGATCTGTTCTTGCATCTCGGTTTCACTGCACTCCAAGCACTTAGCCCGTCGGGCCGGTCTCGTCCGTTTCACGCCGAGGCCGACGGACTCGTCCCAGCACAAGGCGCAGCTCTGGTCGCGCTGAAGCGCCTCGAGGACGCCGAGCGCTCAGGGGATCGAATCCTCGGCGTGATCGCGGGGATTGGGCTCTCCAACGATGGGCGTCAGAGCGGCCTTCTGGCACCCGCCGTAGCCGGCCAGAACCGGGCCATGACGGCAGCGTTGGAGCAGGCGGGTCTGGCACCTGCGGACATCGACTTCGTGGACTGTCACGCCACGGGTACAACGCTCGGCGACGCGACGGAGCTCGAAAGCATGCTCGCCGCGTACGGCGAAGTGCCGCTGATGTTGGGTGCGCTGAAGGGCAATCTGGGTCACACCATCACCGTGTCGGGCGCGGCAAGCCTGGTGAATGTGCTGTCCGCGATGCAGGCGTCCGTGACTCCGCCGACACTGTGCGACAAGCCGACGGCGACGCTGAAGGAGACGCCCTTTACCCTGTCGACCACGGCGACGCCATGGGACGGGACGATCAAACGTGCGGCGGTCAGTAACTTCGGGTTCGGGGGCAACAACGCGCACCTGATCGTCCAGAATTACGTGGGCCCAAGCCGTCCGACGACGCGACACCCGCGGCCCTCGGGCGACGTCGTCATCTGCGGTATGGGTGTGGTGACGGGCGATGCGCGCGACGTCGGGTCGTTTCGTCGTCGTGCGCTTGGTCCCCCGGCGGAACCCACCCCGCTCCATACGGTTGAACTCGATCTAGCGGGGCTTGGTTGTCCGCCCAGCGAGCTCAAGGCCAGCCTCAGTCAGCAGACAGCGATGCTGGCCGCCGCCGCTCAGGCGCTCGAGCACGTCAGCACCGACTCGGAGCGGACCGGGGTAGTCGTCGGCATGGGGTGTGACGCCACCATCGTGCGTCATCGGTTGCGGGTGCAGCATGCCGACGACGACGAATGGCTGGCCGCCAACGAGGACGCCGCCCCGCGGCTGACCGCCGACCGCGTGGTGGGAACCATGCCGAACATCCCGGCCAACCGCATCCACGCGCAACGAGACTTTCGCGGGTTCGGCTTCACCGTGTCCAGTGAGGAACTCTCCGGGATCGCCGCGCTGCGGATCGGCGTGCGCGCACTGCGCCGCGGAGAACTCGACACTGTCGTCGCCGGTGCCGTCGACATGTGCTGCGAGCCGGTACATGCCCGGGCGTCGGATGCTCTTGCGGCCGGTGAAAGTGGGCCGCACGGTGACGCGGCGGTGGCGTTCGTTCTCAAACGGCGCGTAGATGCAGAGGCCGCAGGCGAAGAGATCATCGCCGTCGTCGATACCGAGGGCGTGGAAGCCGTGGCGGATGCGAACTTCGCCGCGGGACGGTTCGGCCGCACGCATGCGGCGAGCGCCGCCACCGAAGTCGCGGCGCGCGCGGCGGCGCTGCGCGCGCGGGTTCGAGTGGATCAAAGCGGGGCGCAGCCGGCGCCGGGCGGCAAGCGCGCGGCAATATGGCTCGAGTCGATAGGAGGCCGCGCCGACGGTATCACCGTGTCTGCGGCCGCCGGATCACCCGAGCCCTTGGCCGTCGGGACCGTTCCCGTCTCGGAACGCTACGCAGGCGATGGCAGGGGCGATCTGCAGGACCGCCTGGCGCGCCGCGAACCGGGTGGAAACGGGCCTGTGCGTTGCTCTTTGGTGGCTGACGGCGAGTCCACGTTGGAGGCACTCCGGCGTGAGGCAGTGCGGCGGCTGGATCGCGGCGAGACGCCTGCGGGCATTGGGGTCGCGTTCACCGACGCCCCGATCGCCGGAGAACTGGCCTTCGTGTTCACCGGAGCAGCGGCGACCTATCCGGGCGCGGGGCGCGATCTGTTGCTGGCGTGGCCGGAGATCGGCGACGCGCTAGCCCCGCGTTTTTCCGGCCTCAGCGACCTGGCGCGCGCACTGTACGGTGCCGGCATTGCAACGCTAGATCCGCGCGCGCAACTCACCGGCGGTGTGCTGGTCTGTCAGGTGCATGCAGAGTTTTCTCGCACGGTTCTCGGCCTCACTCCAAGTGCGGCCGTAGGCCTTTCGTCGGGCGAGACGAACGCCTTGTTGGCTTTCGGGGTCTGGCGCGACCTCGAGGCAATGCTCGACGAGATGGAGGCTTCGGGCTTCTACGGCGAACAGCTCACCGGCAGCTGTCGAGTGGCGGCGTCGGAATGGGGCCTGGGGGATCACGAACCGTCGCCTTGGGAGTGCTGGCGCGTCACTGCGCCCCGATCGTCGGTCGAAGAAGCTCTGGCCGCGGAACCACGCGCCTATATGACCATCGTCCAGGCACCCGACGACTGTGTGATCGGCGGAGATCCCGCGGCGTGCCGACGCGTGATCGACGCGATTGACGGCGCACGTGCGATGCCACTGGGTCTCGACATGGTCGTCCACTGCCGCGCGATGACACCGTTCGTGGACGCGTGGCGGCGCATCCACACCCGGGAAACCTATGGTGTGCCCGTGCCGGGCGTGCGTTTTTACACCAACGCCGGCAACCGTGCGTATACGCCGACGCGGGACGCGGCAGCCGAAGCGATCACGCAGCAAGCACTTGAGCCGATCGACTTTCCCGCGACGGTGCTCCGAGCGTGGGAGGACGGCGTTCGCGTTTTCGTCGAGCACGGGCCTCGCGGCATTCTGACCGGGGCGATTCCGAAGATCCTTGGTGATCGCCCGCATGTGGCGGTGGCGCTGGACGCCCAGGAACGGCGGGGGATTCGCGCGCTCGCCGAAACCGTGGCCAAGCTTTGGGTCCACGGGCTGCCGGTCCGCATCGAAGCTTTCGATGCGCGCATGCAACAGCTGCGCGAGCAAGTTGTCCCTCTGTCGTCGGACAACGCCCGCAAGCTGACGCTGGCCGCCCACCGACCGGACATCGTCTCAACACCCGAGGCGTCCAGGAATGCGCCCGTTCCGATGCCGGGGTTGGACGCTGGAAGTTTTCAACACATGCCACCGGCGCCGCCCTATCCCGCACCGCTCGTCCTCACGCAACACGTTCTCACCGAAAGCGAAACGGGCCCGGGCGTAATCAGCCACAAGGCGGTCGCTGCAGTCAGCGACAAGACGGCCGCTGCGCTGAATCTGGTTGCGTCGGTGAGCGAGGCTCATGCGGTGTTCGTCGAGCGACAGGCGCAGGCGCACGCGTCTTTCTTGAAAGCGCGTGGTGCGCTTTTCGCGGCGGCAACGGGTCGGCAGAGGCAGCTCCCTGCGGATCCGCCGAGCGCTCCCGCGGCGGTGACGCCGGTGACGCAACGGTCGAGGCCACTGCCGCCTGCGGATCCGCCGAGCACGGCCGCGCCGGTGACGCCGGTGACGCAACCGCCGCTATATACCCGCGCCCAACTCGAAACCCTTGCCGGAGGGAATATTTCGGAGGTATTCGGGCCGCTGTTTGCCGAGCTGGACCAATACCCGCGCCTGGTGCGCATGCCGCAACCGCCGCTGCTTTTGGCCGATCGCGTGATGAGCATTGACGGGGAACCCGGTTCGATGGGCACGGGTCGGATCGTCACGGAGACTGATGTAAGCCCGGACGCCTGGTACATGCACGCCGGCCGGATGTCGCCGGGCGTTGTGATCGAGTCCGGCCAAGCCGACCTGCTGCTCGCGTCGTGGCTGGGAGCCGATTTCACCAATCGCAGCGAGCGCGTTTACCGCCTGCTCGGCTGTGATCTGAAGTTCATGGGCGAACTGCCGCGAGGCGGCGAAACGCTGTGCTACGACATCCACATCGACGGCCACGCGAAAACTGGTGCAACGCGGCTGTTCTTCTTCCACTACGACTGCTATATCGACGATCGGCTGATGATCTCGGTGCGAAACGGGCAGGCCGGGTTCTTCTCCGACGAGGAACTGAGCCAGTCGGACGGTGTGTTGTGGGAGGCTGCTGCGGACGCCCCGCGCGACGGCGCACGGCGAGACGAGCCGCCCTGTGTAACGCAAAAGCGTTCGTTCGACCGCGGGGACGTCGACGCGTTCTCTCAGGGACGCGCGTTCTCGTGCTTTGGGAGCGGCTTTGAAATGGCGGCTCCGCACGTGCGCACTCCGGCGATTCCGGGCGGGAAGCTGCGGCTGATCGACGAGGTCGTTGCGTTCGATCCCGAGGGTGGTCCGTGGGGTCGGGGTTACCTTCGCGCCACGGCGGTCGTGTCGCAGAACGCCTGGTTCTACGACGGGCACTTCAAGAACGATCCCTGCATGCCTGGGACGTTGATGGCAGACGCGGCTACCCAGGCATTGTCTTTCACCATGGCTGCGTACGGCTTCACTATCGACCGCGACGGCTGGCGGTTCGAACCGGTGCCGGATGAGACGGCGCGCTTCGTCTGTCGAGGGCAAGTGACACCAGACTCAGCCCACATCCTCGATTACGAGGTGTTCGTCGAAGAGATCATCGACGGACCAACGCCGACGGTCTTTGCGGCGCTGTTATGTCGCAGTGACGGTTTCAGGGTGTTCCATTGCCGACGCTTCGGGTTGCGCCTTGTCCCGGATTGGCCGGTGCCGTCGGAGGTGCCTGGGCCGGCGCGAACCGTCGGGAACTCGCGCGACGTGCGCTGCGATCGCGGCGCGCTGCTGGCCAGCGCGCGTGGCAGGCTTTCCGATGCGTTTGGCGTTCTGTACGCCCCATTCGACGGCGCACGTCGCGCGCCACGCTTTCCCGGGGAGCCGTACCATTTCGTTTCGCGCATCGTCAGCGTCGACGGCGCGCCGGGGACGCCGGTTAAAGGCGGTGCGGCCGTCACGGAATACGACGTCCCCGCAGACGCGTGGTATTTCGCGGACGCTAATTCTGCGGCTGTCCCGTTGTCGGCACTGATCGAAATTTTGCTGCAGCCCTGTGGCTGGCTTGGTTCCTACATGGGATTCGCCGCCAATCGCGCCGACGATGTGATATTCCGCAATCTTGACGGCGCTGAGGTCGTGCTGCACAAGAAGGCGGGTGTCGGGGTGCTGCGGGTGACATCGCGCCTGGAACGGTTCGTAGAGTCCGGCTGGTCGACAATCGTCTTTTTCGACGTCGTCTGCACGCAAGGCGACGACCTCGTCATGTCGATGAAGCCGGCGTTCGGATTCTTTAGTCCAGCTGCACTCGAAACCCAAGTCGGCCTGCCCGCGGGGCCCGAAGTGGTGGCGGGCCTCTCAGCGGCGGCGCCGGTTTCCCTGCCTTACCAAGCCGATGGATTGTCCGGTGCCCCGTGGCTTGGACGGGGAAAACTGCAGTTGATCGATCGAGTGCACTTCTGGCCCGGCGGGGGGGCAGGCGGTCTGGGACGGCTCGTCGCGGAGGCCGACGTTGATCCCGAGGCGTGGTTCTTCAAGGCCCATTTCTTCCAAGATCCGGTGCAGCCCGGTTCCCTGGGCCTGGAGGCCATACAACAGGCGGCTCGCGCGGCGGCTCGGCTCTCGGGATTGGCAGACGGCGACGGATTCGAGTTCGAACCCGTCGCTGTGGGCCAGCCGTTCAGCTGGAAGTTACGCGGCCAAGTGTTGCCGACCAACACGCGAACCCGAACCGAAGTCGAAATCCTTTCCACGACAAGAGATGACCGCGGTGTCCTGATTCTGTATGAGGGCGCTTTCTGGGTCGACGATCTCCGGATCTATGAAACGCGTGGAATGGGTGTTCGAGTCGTCGAGCGGTCGTGCGGGCCCAATAGACCGGCCACGATCGCGCGATGAGGGGAATCATCTTGGCGGGGGGGTCGGGTACGCGCCTCCACCCGATCACGCTTGGAGTTTCCAAACAGCTGATCCCCGTGTACGACAAGCCGATGGTGTATTACCCGCTGTCAACGCTGATGCTGGCGGGTATCCGTGACATCTTGGTGATCACGACGCCGCACGACGCGCACAGTTTCGAGCGGCTGCTGGGCGACGGATCGCGGTTCGGAGTATCGATCACGTTCGCCCAACAGCCATCGCCGGACGGGCTGGCGCAGGCGTTCACCATCGGCTCTGGGTTCATAGGGACCGACAGGGTCGCACTGGTGCTGGGTGACAATCTGTTGTACGGGCCGGGCGTAGGTACCCAGCTCAGGTGCTTCGCTGATGTCGACGGTGGCGCGATCTTCGCTTACTGGGTGGCAGAGCCCTCCGCATACGGGGTGGTGGAATTCGATGCCAGCGGAGTGGTGGTGTCCCTGGAAGAGAAACCAAAAGCCCCAAAGAGCAACTACGCGGTACCGGGGCTGTACTTTTACGACAACGACGTAGTGGCGATCGCGCGGGACCTTACCCCTAGTGCGCGTGGAGAGTACGAGATCACCGATGTCAACTGCGCCTACCTGCAGCAGGGCCGATTGCGCGTGCAGGTGCTGCCACGTGGGACCGCGTGGCTGGACACCGGGACTTTCGACCAGATGACCGACGCCGCCGACTACGTGCGCACGATGGAACGACGGACCGGTTTGAAGATCGGGGTGCCCGAGGAAATCGCTTGGCGGCAGGGCTTTCTCACGGATGACGAGCTGCGTATACGTGCCGCGACGCTGGTCAAGTCAGGCTACGGCGCGTACCTGCTGGATCTGCTCGAAAGGGGTAGCTAGTGGCTCGGCTTCTCGTGACCGGAGGTGCCGGTTTCATCGGATCCAACTTCGTGCATTACGTGGTCAATCACACCGACCATCACGTCACGGTGCTGGACAAACTCACCTACGCCGGCAACCGCGCGTCGCTGTCTGGCCTGCCCGAGAGACGGGTGAACTTCGTCCATGGCGATGTCGCTAACGCCGAACTTGTCGACGAATTGGTGGCATCTGCCGATGGGGTCGTGCACTATGCCGCAGAAACACACAACGACAACTCACTTGATTACCCGCAGCCATTCTTGCACACCAACGTGATAGGAACGTTTACTCTTCTCGAGGCAGTCCGGAAGCACAATATCCGATTTCACCATGTCTCCACTGACGAGGTATACGGTGACTTGGCGCTGGAAGATCCGTGCAGGTTCACCGAATCCAGTCCGTACAACCCGTCTTCACCGTACTCCTCGACAAAGGCTGGCAGCGACCTGTTGGTGCGAGCGTGGATCCGATCTTATGGAATTGCAGCAACGATTTCGAATTGCTCCAACAACTACGGTCCATACCAGCATGTCGAAAAGTTCATTCCACGACAGATCACAAACATTCTGTGGGGTATTCGTCCGAAACTGTACGGCGAGGGTCGTAATGTGCGCGACTGGATCCACGCCGATGATCATTCGTCGGCGGTGCTGCAGATCTTCGAGCAAGGCCGGATCGGAGAGACATACCTCGTCGGCGCCGACGGCGAAAAGGATAACAAGACCGTCGTCGAATTGATCCTGACCATGATGGGTCAGGATGCTGATGCATACGACAACGTCACGGACCGCACTGGTCACGATCTGCGCTATGCAATCGACGCTACGAAACTGTGCACCGAACTCGGGTGGCGGCCTCGGTATCGTGACTTCGAGCAGGGCCTGTCGGTGACTATCGAGTGGTATCGCGACCACGAGGACTGGTGGGCGCCGGCTAAAGACGCCACAGAAGCGTTCTACGCCCGACTCGGGCAATGACGGAGGAGCGCAAGCGATGACGGAACTCGGCAAGACGTTGCACGCCATAGCCACGCCTATTCCGGGGCTGACGGTGTGGGAGCTGCCCGTTCACGGTGACAGCCGCGGGTGGTTCAAGGAGACCTGGCAGCGCGCGAAAATGGTGGCCGCCGGAATGCCGGACTTCGGGCCGGTACAAAACAACATCTCCTTCAACGAATCAGCGGGCACCACGCGCGGTATCCACGCCGAACCCTGGGACAAGTTCGTCTCGGTGGCGAACGGACGGATATTCGGAGCGTGGGTCGACATGCGTTCCGGCCCAACGTTTGGGACTGTGTTCACCATCGAGCTCGATCCATCGCGTGCGGTCTTTGTGCCTCGCGGAGTTGGAAACTCATTTCAGACGCTCGAGCCGAATACCGTCTACACCTACCTCGTCAACGATCACTACTCACCTGACGCCCACTACCCATCGGTGAACCCTGCCGACGAAACCCTCGCCATCAACTGGCCGATTCCGCTCGAGAAGGCCGAACTGTCGGCGAAGGACCGCGCCCAGGCCGGCCTGGCCCAGCTCGTCCCTGTTCCGCCGCGCAAGACCTTGGTCCTCGGCGCCGGCGGGCAACTGGGCCACGCTTTGCGCGAGGCGTACGCTGACGCGCCTCACGTCGAGTTCGCCGAACGCGCCGATCTCGATCTCGCCTCCGGTGATCTTGGTTCGGTGCGCCCCTGGCGGGGTTACGACACGATCATCAATGCCGCGGCCTACACAGCTGTCGACGCGGCTGAGACTGCGGAAGGGCGTGTTGCGGCGTGGGCCACCAACGTCACCGGTGTCGCCGCGCTGACGCGCGTCGCGGCCGACCACGGCATCACCCTTGTGCACATTTCCAGTGACTATGTGTTCGACGGCGCCGCAACGCGGCCTTACCGCGAGGGCGACGCCGTGGCCCCGCTCGGCGTATACGGACAGACGAAGGCTGCCGGTGATCAGATCGTGGCCACCTTGCCGCGTCACTACATCGTGCGCACGTCGTGGGTGATCGGCGACGGGCGCAATTTCGTGCGCACCATGTTGTCTCTCGCCGCCAGAGGGGTTGACCCGTCCGTGGTCAACGACCAGTTTGGACGCTTGACATTCACCTCGGAACTCGCCCGAGCGATCCGGCACCTCACGCAGACGCGCGCGCCGTACGGAACGTACAACGTGAGTGGTGCCGGGTCGGTTAGTTCATGGGCGGACGTGGCGCAACGGACATTTTCTCTGGCTGGCCACGATCCGAATCGGGTGACCGGAGTTTCCACCGCCGTGTACTTCGGCACTGCTGCAGGCCCTGTTGCGCCGCGCCCGGCCAGCAGTGTTCTGGACCTGGCGAAAATCGAGTCCACTGGATACAAACCCGTGGACGCTGACGAGATGCTGGTGAACTACGTTCGGTTGGAAACCCGCCAGACGTACGAGAGCGCCACCGGATAGCGAGCCTCAGATGCTGGATCCTGCCTGACCTTCGAAACGATGATGGCGCAAGCACTTACAACCGTCAGCGCGCGGCGGTCGCGGTGAAATGTGCTACGGCGCCGGAGGGTTGGAGGCGATCGACTGTCAGTCCGGCATCGGTGAGCCAGCGGCGTAGCTCGTCGAGCGTGCCGCAGACGCCGAAGTGACCTGCGCGGCGAAAGGCGCGGATGCCCAGATCCTGACGCAACCCGGCGCCGCGTACAAGCGAGTCGCCGACCAGCCGGCCGCCCGGCTTGAGGCAACGGGCGATCTCGCGGACAGCGGCGGCCGGGTCAGGAAGACAGTGCAAGCCGTTGAAGGACACGCACAGGTCGAACGCCTTGTCGTCGAACGGCATCCGCTCGATGTCGGCCTCGGTGAATTCGATGTCGTACCGGCCGAGGTCGGCGGCCCGCCGGCGGGCGCGGGTGAGCATGTAAGTCGAGATATCGGCGGCGACGTAGCGCACGTGCTGGTCGGAGCGCAGGCCGCGCAATGCCAACCCACCGCCGCACGGGACGTCGAGGACCGCCGAGCCGTCGGGCAGGTCCCCGATGAGACCGATACTGTCGTAAAGCACGCGGGTGTCAGTCCCCCACAACGCGAGTCCGGCGGGCCTGGCAAACCATTCGCGTTCCACCCCGTAGTCGTAGACGGCGCCACTGATTCGGTCGAGGACGGTCCGCTCGCCCCAGATCGACCGCTGATCTGCCATGTCTCCACTCTCGCGCCGCGCCGTAGGGCTGTCAACGTAACGATTGCGGATCGAATCGATGGTGACGCCATTCCCTGACTTTTTGGTTCTGCCCGAAGCAATTTCGTGGCTCGTCGCCGATGTTCGTCACGTTCAGGCCGAGGCCGACGATGGGGATACGGTTTTTGAGGTGGTTTGCTGACTGTGTGACAGCAGTGAGAACAGTCATCGGCAACCACCTGCTGAGCGCGCACTTAGCACAATGACCGTGCTGGCGTAACAGAGAATTAACAGCTGTGAGTCTTGTATTCATTTATAGGCTATGACCAGCCTTTACTAGTCGTTAACAGACTGTACCGGGTTACGATGACGATCCCACACTATGATAACTGGCTATGGGGAAATTAGCTGAGACTGACCGGCTCGACATGCGCCGACTGCGTGAGTCCTGGCTCATCGAACTGCGGGCGCAGCGCAAATCACCCGCCACCATTCGGGCGTATTCGATCGGGACCGATCTGTTCCTGGGCGCCCACACCGAGTTGACCAAGCCCACCGTGATGGAGTGGCTCGCCACCTTCGCCGACGCCGAGCCCGCCACCGTGCGACTGCGGCTGGCGGCGGTCAAGCAGTTCGCGAAGTGGCTCGCCACCGAGGGCTATATTGACGCCGACTCGATCCTGATGATCAAGCCGCCCAAGCTCGACCAGAAGCCAGTGCCCGCACTGTCCGACGACGAACTGCGGCGCCTGATCAAGGCGTGCGCGGGCAACACCTGGAGGGACAAGCGCGACCGCGCGATGGTGATGCTGCTGCGCGACACCGGCCTGCGGGCCGGTGAGTTACTGGCACTGGAGGTGGCCGACCTCGATCTGGTGGGGTGCATCGTGCAGGTGCGTCGCGGCAAGGGCGGGCGGAGCCGTCGCTCGAAATTCTCGGCGACCACTGCAGCCGCGATCGACCGATATCTGCGGTCGGAACTGAAGCCCTCCAGCGGCCCGCTGTGGCGGGGGAGAGACGGTCGGCTCACCTACACCGGGCTGACCAATGCACTGCGTGGACGGGCCGTCGAGGCGGGCGTGAAGGGGTTCCATGTCCACCGGCTACGACACAGTGCGGCGGTGCGTTGGCTGGCGGCTGGCGGCACCGAGGGCGGATTGATGAGCCAGGCCGGATGGAAGGACCGCACCATGCTGGATCGCTACGTCGCCAGCGCCCGCGAGCAGTTGGCCGCCGAGGAGTTCGACCGGCTGAACATGGACTCCGATTAGTGCCAGATTCTTGCACAAACGGGGATTAGCTCTATAGACCGTTATTAAGTAGCTATCGAGTGACTATAGTCTGTAAACCATTCTCTCGCATACTGATTCGTCTGAATGATGATTTGCTACGATGACGGTCATCATGGCCGCATCCCGCAACCTCACACCCGCCCAGCGGCAGACCCGCTCGCGGCAGGCGAGCTATGTGTCCTGGGCCAACACGGGGGACCGCACCGCACGTACCGCAGCCGGGCGTCGGGGGATGCTGAAGAAGTTCGAGGACGAGGTCGACCCCGATCGCACCTTGGCGCCGCAGGAGCGTGCTCTACGTGCCGACGCAGCCCGCAAGGCGTTCTACACCCGGCTGTCGATGCTGGCCGTTAAGGCCAGGCATCGACGCTGGTGTCGCACCCGTTGATCTGGCGGCTGATGGGTTTCGCGTAGCACAGCCCGTCCGAGGGGTGGTACTCGTAGTTGTACGGACACTGTCGGCGCGGCGTTCGCCGTTCCGACGCCCACCAGCACCGCGAACAGGGCTAGTGCGACCGCTCCGGCGCTCAGGCCGCCGATGATCATTTTCTTCATCACCGCGCCGCCTCGGCTTCCTCGCTGGCGTCTCGGTAGGCGGCGAGCAGTTCCTGGGAGAACGCTCCCCGGTCGGCCACGTCGTAGCCGTTGTCGCGCGCCCAGGTGCGAATCGCCACCCGCTGCTCGCGGGGGAAGTCAAATGCCGAGTTGCCCTGTTTGCTCTCACTGGCTGGCTTCTTTTTGTGCTGGCCCCTGGTCACCCGCCGCCCCGCCGACACAAACGGCTCCAGCGCCGCCCGCAGGCTCAACAGGTTCTGCGGGCACAGGTCGATCTCGTAGAAGTCGGAACCGAGACTGAACCGCTGCGTAACGATGCCGTCACCTTCGGTGCCGTCGATGTCATCAACGATGATGACCTTCTTAGCCATGTTGTTCGTCTTCCTCGTCTTCCTAGTGCCGGTAATACTCGACGGCTATGGGGCATGCCCTCCAACCTGCCCGAATGGCTCGATGTGACGTCGCCGCCGAATGTGAGCAGGCGGGATCGTCTTATTGGTGGACCGCCACGAGCGGCTCGTCGGCGTAGTTTGCCTGGTGTGTTTGGCGCGCGTCGTCGTGGTCGGCGGCGTAAACCGTGCGCACCATGTGTCCGCCACCCAAGCCTTCGCTGATGACGATGAAAACGTCGTGCATGTCAAGCCTCCTGTGCGCGCGGCAACCAAGGTCGCGCCCGCGCGGTAACAAAAATGGGATCGGCACAGGGGTTCTCCCCTGTGTCGTTTGTGCACTGCGATGCTAGGAAACAAACGGTAATTATGTCAATCACAGGGAAACAGTTTCCACAGTGATTCGCCTCACAGTTCATAACCGACACGGCACACCTGTGGGCGCGGATTTGCGCCGATCGCCTCTCACCCCCCACCGGTTTGTCGTCACATCGCCATCGGCTGATGGCACACTGAAGCCCAGCAATCAGCGGAGACGGGGCCTACGACGGCCCGTATTGGCGGGCGGAGTGGTGGGCGCGCATGCCGGTGAGTAAGCGTCGCAGTGCGTTGCGGCACACCGACGAGGGCGACCGGTTCGATGACTTCGCCATCCGCCAGGAGTGGTGGACTGGCGAGGCGCTGCCCGAGGCCACGGTGGTGCGCCGGGAACTGGGCCGGGGTGCCGAAGATCGAGGTGGTCGGGCGATCCAAGGAAAAGGTGGAGGAGATCTTCTGGGAGGCGGGCACCCAGGCCCGCGCCGAGCTGGCGGGAGTCCCCAGGAAGTAGATTCCGCTCTATCATGCAGCAGATGGAAAGAAACAGGGATGACAACTCGACATTGCCTCTCTTATCCGTCATGATGACTGCATGGACCGACTCGCCCTGGAACGGCTCGGCCACCACGTCGTGAGCCGCCGCGTCGCGTTGGGCTACCGCAACCGCACCGATTTGGCCGACAGCCTGGCGTTCACCGTGCGCACCCTGGCCGACATCGAACACGGCGTCCGCAAGGCCAGCCCAGGCACCTACGCCATGCTGGAAAACAAGCTTTCATGGGCACCGGGGAGCATCGACACCATCCTGGCGGGCGGGGAACCCAAAGAAACCGTG
>Ga0070704_100000346_pt1 | contig 21124 bp, 22 predicted proteins | sample KBSK5252metaG_FD_65467 | JGI IMG/M metagenome (GOLD analysis project Ga0070704, IMG submission 65467) | Corn, switchgrass and miscanthus rhizosphere microbial communities from Kellogg Biological Station, Michigan, USA - KBS K5-25-2 metaG | ecosystem: Host-associated > Plants > Roots >...
CGAACAACCCACGCAAGTTCGTCGGGCTGCAGGGGTATGGGCTGGCCGTCTCAGAGGCGGTGCCGCTCGAGATTCCCGCGTCGGAGTCCACCCGCAAGTACCTCAAGACCAAAAAGGACAAGCTCGGGCACAAACTCTCGTCGGTGTAGGGCGGGTCGTTTTGGACCAGCCAGCTTGTTCGACCGTCTAATCTCGCCTAAGATAAGGGTTTGCGCCCGCAGGGGTCAGGCGCAGCGTAGACCACGTCTCCCATGTTCGAGTCGCTCAGCACGCGCATCCAGGATGTCTTCAAGTCGCTGCGCGGCGAGGTCCGGCTCACGCCCGAGCATGTCGAGACCGCGCTGCGGGAAATCCGGCTGGCGCTGCTCGAAGCCGACGTCAACTTCAAGGTCGTCAAGGCGTTCATCGACCGCGTCCGCGACCAGTCGATGGACCAGGCGGTCCTGAAGAGCCTGTCGCCGGGACAGCAGGTCATCAAGATCGTCCGCGACGAGATGCTCGCGCTCTTCGGCGATGCCGAAGGCGGCCTGCGCAAGGATGCGCCGACGCCGCGTGTCGTCCTCCTGCTCGGCCTGCAGGGCTCGGGCAAGACGACAACGTCGGCAAAGCTCGGGAAGTGGCTGGCACGGCAGGGCCGGCATCCGCTGATGGTCTCGACCGACGTCAGGCGGCCGGCGGCCATCCAGCAGCTGTCGATCGTCGGGCAGCAGGCGGAGGTGAAGGTCTTCGAGCCGGAGACGATGGATCCGGTCGCGCGCGCCAGCGGCGCCCTGGCGGAAGCGAAGGCCAAGGGGTTCGACACCGTCATCGTCGATACCGCGGGGCGGCTGCACATCGATGACGAGCTGATGGACGAACTGCAGGCGATCAAGTCGGCCGTGCAGCCGTCCGACCTGCTCTACGTCGCGGACGCGATGACCGGGCAGGACGCCATCAAGAGCGCCGGCGAATTCAACCGGCGCGTCGGCGTCACCGGCGTCGTGCTGACCAAGCTCGATGGCGACGCCCGCGGCGGCGCGGCGCTGTCGGTCGTCTCGGTCGTCGGCGTGCCGATCGCGTTCGTCGGCAGCGGTGAGCAGCTGACGGACCTCGAGCTGTTTCATCCGGATCGGATCGTCTCGCGGATGCTGGGCATGGGCGACGTGCTGTCGCTCATCGAGAAGGCCGAGCAGGCGATCGATCAGGACGAAGCGGCGGATCTCGAAGAGAAGCTGCGGAAGAACGAGTTCACGCTCGACGACTTCCGCAAGCAGCTGAAGACGATCAGGCGGATGGGGCCGCTCGAGAGCATCATGGGGATGATCCCGGGGCTCGGCAACCTGAAGCAGCTCGCGGACAACAAGCCCGACGAGAAGCAGATGGGGCGCGTCGAGGCCATCATCAGCTCGATGACGGCGGAAGAGCGGCGCAACGACCGGATCATCAACGGCAGCCGCCGCAAGCGCATCGCGAAGGGGAGCGGCACGACGGTCGAGGAAGTGAACCGGCTGTTGAAGCAGTTCACCGAGATGCGCAAGGTGCTGGCGATGATGAGCCAGGGCGGCTTGCCGAACATGAAGGGCATGCGGGGCATGCCGAAGCTGCCGAATACGCCGCAGGGCGGCGGGTTGGCGGCGCCAGGCGGAAAGAAACGCAAGAAGGGCGGCCCCTGGGGGCTCATCAAGACGAGGTAGGTCCGCCTGAAGGCGGACTCCACCGATGATGATGCCGCAGGATACGGGTGAAGTCCGGCTTCAGCCGGACCTCGAGGAGAACAGATGCTCACAATTCGTTTGCGGCGGATGGGGTCCAGCAAGAAGCCCTTTTTCCGCGTGGTGGTGACCGAGGCGCGGTCGGCGCAGAACAGCACGTTTGTCGAGAACGTTGGGACGTATCACCCGCGGTCGAAGCCGGCGCAGGTCAACTTGAACAAGACGCGCATCGAGCACTGGCTGAAGAAGGGCGCGAAACCGTCCGACTCGGTGCGGACGCTGCTCGGCAAGCACCTGTCGCGCGACCTGTCGGCGGCGCCGGCCGTCGAGGCGTGAGACATTGAGCGACCCGATCAAGGCGGTCGTCGAGGTGGTGGCGAAGGCGCTCGTCGACCATCCCGATTCCGTGCGCGTGACCGAGAACGAGCGGCGAGGCATGACCGTCTACTCGCTGACGACCGCCCCGGGCGACATGGGGAAGATCATCGGGCGGCAGGGACGAACGGCGGCGGCGCTGCGAACGCTCGTCGCGCTGACGGCGGAGAAGCACGGCAAGCGAGCGCAGCTCGATATCCGGGACTGACGTGGGTTGGGACGACTGGGCCGTCGTGGGGCGCGTCGCGCGGCCACACGGACTGAAAGGCCAGGTCGCTGTGAATCCCGAGACGGACTTCGTCGAGGAGCGATTTGCGAAGGGCGCGACCGTGTGGACTCGCTCGGACGCCGGTGAAGAGCAGCTGACGGTCGCGTCGCTGCGCGTGCAGAACGGCCGGCCGATCATCGGCTTCGTCGGCTTCGATCGGATCGAGGATGTGGAGCGGCTCGCGGGCCTCGAGCTACGGGTGCCCGAAGAGGCGTTGCAGCCGCTGCAGCCGGGGACGTATTACGAGCATCAGCTCGTCGGGTGCCGTGTCGAAACGACAGCCGGCGACGTCGTCGGCGAGGTAAGGAAGGTCGAGGGCGGCGCGGGCGCCAGTCGAGTCGTGATCGACGGGCCGCGCGGCGAAATTCTGATTCCGCTGGCCGTCGATATCTGCGTGGAGATCGACGTCGCGAACAAGAAGATCCGGATTGACGCACCGGACGGGTTGCTGGAGTTGAACGAGCGCGGGCCGGCTAAAGCCGGCCCCTACGCCTCCAAACGTAGGGGCCGCCTTTAGGCGGCCCAACAGATGAAGTTCGACATCGTCACGATCTTTCCGCGGATGATCGAGGCGGCGCTCGCGGAAGGGGTTGTCAGCCGGGGCATTGCCAACGGCGCGCTGGATGTCACCGTCGTGGACCTGCGCGACCACACGACGGACCGGCATCGCAGCGTGGACGATGTGCCGTATGGCGGCGGGCCGGGGATGGTGATGAAGCCCGAGCCGCTCGTCAGGGCGGTCGAGGAACTGCGAGGCCGCCGCGGCACGCCGGATGTCGTGATATTGCTCTCCCCCCAGGGGAAGCGGTTCACGCAGGCCGAAGCCGAGCGGTTGAGCAGGCTCAGGCATATCGTGCTGCTGTGCGGCCGATACGAGGGTATGGACGAGCGGGTGCCGGCGCTGGTGGGCGCCGAGGAGGTCTCGCTCGGCGATTTCGTGGTGAGTGGCGGCGAGTTGCCTGCCATGATCATCGTTGACGCGGTGAGCCGGCTGGTTCCCGGCGTCGTCGGCGACGTGCAGTCGGTGGCCGAGGATTCGTTCGCACGCGGTCTGCTGGACTACCCGCACTACACGCGGCCGGCAGAGTTCGCGGGCCTGAAGGTACCCGACGTGCTGCTGTCGGGCCACCATGCCGATGTGCGACGGTGGCGGCGGAAGACGGCGCTGGCGCGAACGCTCGATCGGCGGCCCGACTTGATTGAGAGCGCCTCGCTCGATGCGGAAGATCGCGAGCTGCTCGAAGAGATTCTGAAGGAGAGGACAAAATGAGCGCGATAGAGCTGGTCGAGAAGTCGCAGATGACGGAGCGGCCCCGCATCAAGTCTGGCGACACCGTCCGCGTGCACGTGAAGGTGCGCGAGGGCGACAAGGAGCGCATCCAGATTTTCGAGGGGATCATCATCGGCCTCCACCGCGGCGGCGCGCGCGCGTCGTTCACCGTCCGGAAGGTCTCCTTCGGCCAGGGCGTGGAGCGCATCTTCCCGCTGCACTCGCCGACCATCGCCAAGGTCGACGTCGTGCGGTCGGCGCGCGTCCGGCGGGCGAAACTGTATTTCCTGCGCGACCTGAAGGGCAAAGCGGCGCGCATGAAGGAAAGCACCACGAAGAAAGCACAATAGCGGCGAGTCCATGGTCAAGACGCGCGCAATGAGAACCCTGGAGAACGCCATGCGGCGTTACGGGTTCCATCGCGTCGCGGGCGTGGACGAGGTGGGGCGCGGCTGCCTGGCCGGCCCCGTCGTGGCGGCGGCCGTGGTGCTCGACCCCGACCGCTACATTCCCGGCATTCACGATTCCAAGATGGTGACGGCGATCGAGCGCGAGCGTCTGTACGGCGTCATTACACGCAAGGCGCTCGCCTGGTCCGTCGCGTCGGCGCAGCCGTCGGAGATCGACGCCATCAATATCCATCGGGCGTCGCTCGAAGCGATGCGGCGGGCGGTGATGACGCTCGCGCCGCTGCCAGACCTGGTGCTCGTGGACGCGTTCCGTATACCCGAGCTGCTGATCGCGCAGCGCGGAGTGCTGCACGGCGATCGGCGGTGCACGGCGATCGCGGCGGCGTCAATCGTCGCGAAGGTGACGCGCGATCGCGAGATGCTGCTTCATCATGCGAACGACCCGCGGTACGGCTACCACCGGCACAAGGGCTACGCGACGGCCGATCATCTGGCTGCGGTCGCCCGGCACGGGTATTCGCCGCTCCACCGGCGCACCTTCAGGCCCCCATCGCTGTTTGATACGATCACCGAAGACTGATGACGAATTGCGGGACGTGCGGTGAACAATTCAATTCGTAACTCCCTCAATTCGTAAATTCGTCAATACCAGGTCTCCTCTTATCTTGTGGCAATCGATCGAGACGCAACACTGAAGCAGGCGGAGAGGCTGCTCCGCCAGGGAAAGCTCGAGGGAGCGATCGCGGAGTACGTCCGCCTGATCGAAGACCAGCCGCAGGACTGGAACACGATCAACGCCCTCGGCGACCTGTACATGCGCGGCGGCAAGAACGACAAGGCCATCGAGCAGTACGTTCGCGTCGCAGACCATCAGTTCTCCGAAGGGTTCTTCGCCAAGTCGGCGGCGCTCTACAAGAAGGCGCTCAAGCTCCAGTCCGATCACGAGCACATCCTGATGCAGCTGGCCGGCATCGGCGAGCGGCAGGGCAAGTTCGTCGACGCGAAGACGTACCTGAAGCAGGTCGCGCGGCAGCGCGAGTCGCGCGGCGAGTACCGCGCCGCCGCCGAGTGCATCCTGCGGCTCGGCTCGATGCCGGAATCCGATGTCGAGTCGCGAATCGCGGCGTCGCACGCGGCGCAGCAGCTCGGCGACGGCTTCCGGGCCGTCGAGCTGCTGAAGGAGGCCGCCTACGTCCTGGAAAAGGCGAACAAGCGCAACGACGCGCTCCAGTTGCTGGCCGAAGCCGCCGAAATCGACCCGTTCGACTCCGAGCTGCGCGTCCGCCTGGCGCGCGAGTTCCTGGCCGCCGGGCTGCCGAAGCAGGCGCGCACGTACCTGAGCTTCGATACCGCGGGCGACGACGTCGAGCTGCTGCTGGCGCTCGCGACGCTCGAATTCGCGGAGGGCAGGGAAGAGGATGCGCGGGTAGCGATGGCGCGCGTGCTGGCGCTCGCGCCCGGTCGCGAGCCCGACATCGTCAAGCTCGCCGACGAGCTGATGGCGAAGGGGCGCGTCGAGTCGGCCTTTGCGTGCGCGGACGCCATCACGGATGCGGCGCTGCTGCAGGGCGATGCGGCCAAAGCGGCGACGGCGCTGCGGAAATTCATCGACCAGGTACCGCATCCGCCTGCGACCGCAAAGCTCGTGCACGTTGCCGAGGATCTGCTGCGCCGCGACCCGGCCAACGAGGCGCACGCCGAGCTCCTGCGCCACGCGCTGACGCTGCGCGGGATCTCGAATCCCGAGACGGCGATTGCGCGCGTGCGGGCCGGACAATCGTCCGAAGAGCCGGGGGCCGACGCGCTCTCGATGGATGATCTCGATCTGGCCGCGGCCATTCCCGAGGTGCGCGACGCCGGCGGGCTGCCGGACGTCGACATCTTCGTGTACCCGGAGAACGACATCCCGACGCTGTCGGAGATTCCGGTCCCCGAGCTTCCGATCGTGCCGCCGGCGTTGCAGGAGACGATTCCCGATCCGCCGATCACCGGCGACGAGGACGATCGGGTGATGCTGGAGATGGCGGAGATCGACCTGAGCACCGCGCTCTCCGGGCTGATGTCATCGAGCTCCGCGCCAACGATGCCGCCGCGGCGCGGCGAGCCTGCCGGCGCGCCTGCCGACGTCCCACCCCCGTTTGCGGAAGCTCCGCCTGCGGCGCCGGCGCCGATGATGCCCGCGGCCGAGGAACCGGCGCCCGACATCGAGGACGTCTTCGCCCAGATGCGCGCGAAGACCGCGCGCGACCAGCAGGCGTCGGCCGCGCTCGAGCACTACGACGAGGCGGCGCGCTTCATCGAGCAGGGGCTCGACAAGGAAGCGATCGCGGCGCTCGAGGCGGCCTCGCGCGTCCCGATGATGCGGTTCAGGGCGGCGGCCCGGCTCGGCCGATTCCTCATCGATCGCGGCGATCTCAACGAAGGCGTCGAGTGGCTGGAGCGGGCGGCGGAGGCGCCGCCGCCCTCGCCCGAGGAAGGCTACGACCTGCTCTACGAGCTTGCGGGCGCGCTGGAAGCCCAGGGTGAGTCGGCGCGCGCGCTGGCGATCCTCATGGAGCTCGACGCCGAGTCCGACGGCTACCGCGACGTCCGCACGCGCATCGTGTACCTGTCGCGGGCGCAGCAGACGGAGAGCCACCGCTCGTGAAACGGCTCTTCGTCGTGGCGTTCTTCTTCGAAATCGGTTTTGCGCTGCTGGTCGTGCCCTGGTCGTCGTTCTGGGATCGCAACTATTTTGCCGAAGCGGTGCCGGCCATTCACACGATCATCACGAACAACTTCGTGCGCGGCGCCGTCTCCGGCCTTGGCCTGATCAACCTGATATCGGGGCTCGGCGAGCTGATTGCGATTCTCATGGCGCGACCCGACCGCGCCTCGTTGACGCTCGGAGAGCCGGTCGAAAAGTAGATTGCACTTGACGCCGGTTCTCTGCCTGGTCACCGATCGCCATCGTCTCGGGCGGTCGTGGGACACGGCCCTCGTTGAACGCGTGCGGGAGGCCGCGCGGGCAGGTATTCATCTCATCCAGATCCGCGAGCGCGATCTCGACGGCGGTCCGCTGACGCGTCTCGTGTCGTCCTGCGTCGAGGCCGTGCGCGGGACCCGTGCGCGCGTCCTCGTGAACGATCGCCTGGATGTCGCGCTGGCCGCCGGCGCGCACGGGGTGCACCTGCGCGCGGACTCGTTCGGCGCGCGGCGGGCGCGCGCGGCCGTCCCGCCGCCGTTTCTCATCGGCCGATCGGTGCATTCGCTCGCGGAAGCCGTCGCGGCCACGGAGGAAGGTGCGACCGACTACCTCATCTTCGGCACCGTCTTCGAGACGAGCTCGAAGCCGGGCCAGACGGCCGCAGGGCTGGCCGGGCTCGCGTCGGTCGCCGCGGCGACACGTTTGCCCGTCCTCGCCATCGGGGGCATCACGGCCGCCCGCATCCCCGAGGTCCTCGCCGCAGGCGCGAGCGGGGTGGCCGGCATCACCATGTTTGACACGCCCGGACGTGTTCCCTAACATGGCCGGCGTCCGATGCCAGTTCTGAAGGGAACCGAAGGCGATTTCGGCTCGCGGATGAGGCAAGTCCGCGAGCAGCGCGGCGTCTCCCTCCGTCAAATAGCGGAACACACCAAGATCTCGGTCAGCGCGCTCGAGGCGCTCGAGCGCAACGACATCTCACGGCTGCCGGGCGGCATCTTCTCGCGCGCGTTCGTCCGTTCCTACGCCGCTGAGATTGGCGCCGATCCGGAGCAGACGGTACGCGAGTTCCTGTCGCAGTTCCCGCACGATTCGGTCACCGCCGGCAGCCCGCACGTGCTCATCGACGATGGATCGCGCGGAACGCGGCGCCTCGACCCGCGTGCGCTGATGATCGTCTTCACACTCGTCCTCGTCGCGGCCGCGATTCTCTTCTGGTCGCTGAAATAGCCGGAGTGGATCCCGGTCTCAAGACTCCACTGCTCGATTTCTTCCGCCGCGGCGAGGTCGCGCGCGACATCCGCCTGCAGGCGGCGCAGGGCGGCGTGGCGCCGCGGGCGCACGAACAGATCGCGCTGCTGATGCTGCTCGTCGACGATCCGGATCCCGAGATTGCGTCGGCGGCCGATGCGACCGTCGCGATGATTCCGCGCGGCTCGCTCGAGGCGTTTCTCGCGCGGTCCGATGTGTCGACGGAGATACGCCAGTTCTTCGCGGGCCGCGGCGTTCAGCCGGCAGACGCGCCGGCGCCGCAGGCCGACGAACCGCTCTTCGAGGCCGCACTGCCGGACGACGAAGCGCTCTTGAGTCAGGACGCGTCCGCGGAGAACGCGGAGGAGTCGGCCGAAGGGGAGCCGCGCGCCTCGACGGTCCAGAAGATCGCGGCGCTCAACGTCGCGCAGCGGATGGCGCTGGCGATGAAGGGATCGCGCGAGGAGCGCGCGGTGCTGATTCGCGACCCGAACAAGATCGTCGGCGTTTCGGTGCTGAGCAGTCCGAAGATTACCGAGACCGAGGTCGAGGCCATCGCTAAGATGGCGACCGTCTCCGACGAAATCCTGCGGATGATCGGCTTCTCGCGCGCGTGGACGAAGAGCTACGCCATCGTGCACGCGCTGGTCAGGAATCCCAAGACGCCCCTCGCGATGTCGATGAACTTCCTCCAGCGGCTGGTCGAGAAGGACATCCGCAACCTCTCGACCAACCGGAACATCCCCGAAGCGCTGCGGGTCGCGGCGCGCAAGAAGGTCGTGATCGAGAAGTAGCCGACCTTAGCCCAGTTTGGACTCGGCGTCTTTCACCATCGAGATCAGAGCGGCGCGCACCTCCTCCGGCGTGCTCACCGGCTTGGCGAACGCCAGACGGACGGCTCGTGGTCCCTGCGGCGTCATCGCCGACACGTCGAAGCCGTACCTGTCGACGCCCGTCATCTTGGCGGAGGTGACCTCGGTCGCTCTCGAGAAGGCCTTGCAGTACAGCACCATGGCGTCGGCGTGGTCGCCATTCATATGAGCAATGATGCCGGCGGCCGATGGACCCAGGGGATCCGGTTCGGCCGCCTGCCAGTCAGCCTGGCTGACCCACGACATCCGGCCATAGCCCCCAATGTAACGGACATGCTCCACGTGCAGCTTCCAGAATGCGAAATCGCGGAAGTCAGCGTAGTAGGCGGAGTTCGGATGGGCGGCGAAGAATGCGGCACGCGCGCTGCCGCCATCCCCTTCAACGCGTGTGCACGGTCCGAGCATGGTGACGCGGCCGTTAGCGAGCGGATCTGCAGAGCCGCTCTCGGCCACCAATAACGACGCGCGAGGATCCCGCTCCAGGTTCTTGGTGTGCTCGGCGAGTCCGCTGATGAGGAAGATCGGGTCTCCGTTGTCAAAGGCAACAGTCACGAACGAACCGTAGGGATAGCCCTGCGGCTCGAGCGCGAGGGTGCACAGGGTCCCGGTCGAGATCCGAGCGACGAGCGTTCGCGCGCGCTCCGCGTGCGTGGGTGCGGGGACATCGACGTCGTACCGCGGCTCCGGCGCGGCGCCTGTCGGCCTGGCGTGTGCATCTTCACTCATGGTGGGGCAGGGTTTTTTGCGCGTACGAGTTCGCCCCCGAGGTACGGGCGGCGTTACCGCTTTTTCCGGCGTGCCGAGGCCACTTTCGCGCGCTTCCTGGGCGACGCGGCCTTCGCCGCCGGAACGATCACCTTGTGCACCGGCATCACGCTCGGTTGTCCCGGATCAACCCCGAGCTGCTGAAGGATGGGCATCAGGGTCTTCCCGAACTTGTCGAATGCCGCCTGCGAGGTCCAGACGTCGAACACCATCAGCTTGTCGTTCGGACCAAACGACGCATGATACGACCGCCCTGTCGGGTTGCCCGCCCCGGCTTTTCGCAACAACTTGATGCACTCGTCGTATTTTGCCGCCGACATCGCGGCAGGTGAGAAATAGATCCCGATTGCCATAGGCTCGACCTCCCTCGCAAGGATCGACACCGCCGGATTGGCGAGTCGCGCGTAGACAGTACCGTGTCGACCGTCGCGCCGCAAGTGCGTACCGGTTGAAACGCCGTTCTTCCACGTCGGCGAGCCTTTGCCACGCCTCCGATTCATCGTCACGAATCTCACGCTCCCCGATCGTGCCGTCGTGACGTTTTACAACAAGCGCTGCGCCGTCGAGCAATGGATCAAGGGGCAAGCAGGCGGCGCACTGGACGCGGCTGTCGTGTCATTGGTTCCGGGCGAAAGGGGAAGGAATCCTGACCAACGCGCGCTCTGGTTCGTATAGGATGCAACCACTCAAAGCTCATCAAATCGGAAATGTCGGCTAATCAGACTGGAGTGGTTGATGACAAAGATGCTTTGCCTGTGGGCGGGAGTCTTGTTCACATCAACGCTCGCCTTTGCGCAGGGCGGTGGACCACTCGGGGGCAGCGTGCGCTCTGTCGTGATCAATCCGGCCAACCCCGCGGTCGTCTATGTGGGAACGGCTACGGGTGGCGTTTTCAAGAGCACGAATGGTGGGAGCACGTGGGTCTCGGTTACGACGACGATCTTCAGCCGCTTCGTAAACGACCTCACACTCGATCCGAGTCAGCCCGAAACGATCTACGCCGCGACTGCGGGCCTGAACGGGGGCATCTTCAGGAGCCTGGACGGCGCCGCAACATGGACGCGGCAGAATGCAGGCCTTCCGACCACCAACATCCTGTCGGTCGCTGTCGATCCTTTGAACACGTCGACTCTGTACGCGGGTGCCTCGGGGTTCGGTTTGTACAAGAGCGTTGATGCCGCCAACTCCTGGACGGCATCGAACACCGGGTTGACGAACGTCTTCGTGACCGCCATTGCGATTGACTCGACCAACCCACTCAACATTTATCTCGGAACGAGGGGAGGCGGCATCTTCAAGAGCACCAATGGCGGCGCCGGCTGGGCCCCTGCCAATGCGGGGCTCCTCGATCTCGGCATCTTGTCAGTCACGATCGATCCGAATGATGCCACGGTTCTGTACGTAGGCACCGGCACTAGGGGTATCTTCAAAAGCGCCAACGGTGGGGGATCGTGGACGCAGGCCAACGCGGGACTGGTCCTGTCGACGCCGTCCGTGCGGGATATCGCGGTCGACGCTCACAACTCCGCCGTCTTGTATGCGGCGACATTTAACGGCGCGTTCAAAAGCGTCGACGGCGGCGCGAGTTGGACGGCGATCAACACAGGCATCAGCGTTCTCGGAGGCACCGCTCGCCCTGGAGCGTTTGGCGTCGCAGTCGATCCATCCAACAGCACCACGGTGTATCTCACGACGCAGAGCGAAGGAGGTGTCTTTAAGACCACCGATGGTGGATCGACGTGGACGCCGCTCAACTCTGGACTGACCGCGGTGCAGGTCTCGGCCCTTGTCGTTCATCCGAGTACATCGCTGGTCTACGCTGCGACGACGAGCAATGCCATCTACCGGAGCGCAGACCGTGGTGCGAGCTGGACCGAGGCGAATCTGGGATTTACCACGCTGGTGACGACGAGCCTCGCGATGGCCGCCACCACGCCTACGACGCTTTACGCCGGCACCAGAAACCTTCGAGCCAACGACGAGTCGGTTTTCAAAACGACAGACGGCGGTGCTCACTGGGCCCGCTCAGGCTCCGGTATCAATTTCCCCGTACTGAGTATCGTTGTCGACCCGACCAGTCCGGCGATTCTGTATGCCGGAGCGCTCGGCGGCGGAGTGTTCAAGAGCACGAACGGCGCGGCAACCTGGCAGCCCATGAACAACGGCTTGATCGATCTCGATGTTCAAGCCCTCGCGATTGACGCCTTGAACGCGCAGAACTTGTATGCTGGAACAAACGGGGGCGTGTTCAAGAGCGTTGACGGTGGGACGAGTTGGACGGCAGCCAGCTCCGGCCTGACAACGGCGGACGTACTGGCTCTCGCGATCGATCGGTCGAGCACGTCCACGATTTACGCCGGCACGAATGGCGGCGGCCTGTTCAAGAGCATGGATGGGGGCGCATCGTGGGTGCCTTCGAATGTCGGAATCAAGTCGCCCCGAATCATTCACGCGATCGTGATCGATTCAACGAACTCCTCGACAGTGTATGTTGGCAAGGCAAGCGTTGGGCTGGTGTTCAAGAGCACGGACGCAGGGCAGACCTGGAGCGACGTCAGCGACGGGTTGCCGATCTTCCCGACGTTCCTGTCCGCGTTGGCGATCGACCCATCGACGCCTACCCGCATCTATGCTGGGACCGACAGTTCCGGCGTCTTTACCAGCACTATTGGAGGCGGAGCGTGGCAGCCTACCGGCTCTTTCGATCTCTTGCAAAGGAGCATTGAGACCCTGTCAGCCGAAGGGGTGCTGAGCGTCGATCAAGCGGGTGGCCTGGCGGACAAGCTTGCCGCGGCCATCAGCAGCATTCATCGATCGAAGACAAACGCGGCGTGCGGTCAGCTGGGGGCTTTTGTCAACCAGGTGAACGCGATGATCAACAACGGTACGTTGTCTGTAGACGTGGGTCAGGCGCTCATTGACGCTGCCGAGGCACTGCGATCGCAGATCGCGTGCTAGGGTCGTTCGTGCCTGCGGGACGACTGACCGGGGACCGTACTCGCGAACCTACTACGCCTTCTGAATCAGCGGCGTCATGTCGTTCACGTTTTTCACGCTTTCCAGCGCGAACACCGTGTCTGACAGTTTCTGGAACGTCGCGGCGCCGAGGACCGGCGCGATCAGGTCGCGCGCCTTCGCGATCACTTCCTGCTTCGGCATCGGGTTGGCCGCCGTGCCGCGAACGGTGCCGACGCGCTCACGGACGGTCCTGCCGTCGCTCAGCGTCACCTCGACGATCGCCGTGCGCTGCGGCATCAGCTTCTCGAGCTCGTCGTCCGGGACGAGCTGGACCTTCGCGCGCTCGCGAAGCACGGCCGGATCCTTCATGCGCGGGATGTCGTGTGCGGCCTTGAACGAAACCGTCTTGTCCAGCAGCATCAACGCGATGAGATGCTGCAGGTTGATGTCCGAGATCTCGCGGTTGTTGACGATCGCCGCCTCGTCGGTCGCGACGCGGACGACGACCTGCTTCACCTGCGAGACGTCGAACCGCTCGCGTTTCAGCAGGATGTCCAGCGCGTCGAGCGGCGCCTGGATTGGCGCCCCGACCGTCCACTTCTTGATGTCGGTCCGCATGACCTCGAACCGCGTGCCGAGCGCCTCGACGATCATGCCGGGGTTGTTCTTCGGGACGAACCCCTGGAAGAAGTTGTCCGTGCCTGACAACACGTCGTCGACACCGGTGCCGCCCGCCTGGACGAGCAGCGCCGCCGTCACGCCGTTGCGCGCGGCCATGCCGCCGAAGTCGAAGGCCTTCTCGATGTGGTCGACGTCGCGCTGCCACGACGCGAGCCCCGACGCCTGCTGCGCGGCGTAGGAGAGCAGCCACCGCATCTGCTGCGTGTTCAGTCCCGCCGCGCACCCTGCCGCTGCCGCGGCGACGAAGTTGCCGGCGATGCCGTGCGTGCTGCGGTGGCTCTCGAACATGTACTGCAGCTTGCCGAGCGTCGCCGTGACGCGCGTGCCGACGTCGTAGCCGAGCGCGACGGCGCGCACGAAGCGTGTGCCGTCGATCGCGAACTTCTCGCCGACCGCCAGCGCCGCGGGAACCGCCGCGCAGCCCGGGTGGGACTGCGACGGCGGGTGGGTGTCGTCGGTCTCGTCGGAGTGCCCGAGGATGCCGTTGGCCAGCGCGGCGTCGATCGGCCCGCACCGCACGGACGACCCCGCGACGGTACAGACGGGGTTGTTGCCCGCGTTCGCCTTCGCGAAACGGATCGCGAACATGCCAGGCGGGAGCTCGGAGCCGGAAATCATCGCCGCCAGCGTGTCGAGAATCATGAACTTCGTCTTCTCGACGACCGCGTCGGGCAGGGCGCGCGTCGCGGCCCCGCCCATGAACGTGCTGAGCGTCGTCATGACGTCGCTCACGTCGGCAGCTTCGGCCGCTTCGAACCCGAATTCGGGCCGGAACGCCGCCGCCGCGAATACGCCCCCTGCCGACTGCAGCAGCCGGCGCCGGCTGACCGCTCGACTCGCTTCGCTCGCTCGGGGCAAGCCCCCTCGATCGCGCATGGCCTCTCTCCTGCGGGCTACCGCGCCGACGCGGTCTGGTTCGCGTTCGGCTTCGGGGCCAGGTCGTTTTTGATCACCTGGCCGTTCTTCATCACGAACTTCACGTTCTGGATCTCCGTGATGTCCTGGAGCGGATCGCCGTCAGTGGCGATGATGTCCGCGTACTTCCCCTTCTCGACCGAGCCGAGGTCCTTGTCCTTGCGAAGGATTTGCGCGTTGACGCTCGTGGCCATCTTCAGGACGTATGCAGGCGTCGCTCCCCACTGCGTCAGGACGACGAAGTGCTCGCCCTGGACGCCGTGGGAGCACTGGCAGGCGGTGTCGAAGATGCGTCCGCCGCCGTTGGTGACCGGCGTGGCGCCGGTGCCGAACCCGAGCATGACGCCGGCCTTCATCATCTTCACCCACGTCTTCTGCATCTCGCGGAACTTGGTCAACGGCGCCCATTTCAGGAGATCGGCCGGCTCGTCCTGGCGCAGGTCGAGGATCGTCGACGTGACGGGCAGGTGCTTCGCCACGAGCGCCTTGATGTCGTCATCGTCGGCGGCCGTCGCGTGCTGGATATCGTCGACGCCGGCTTCGATCGCGTACTTCAGACCGGGACCGCCGTAGGAATGCGTCGCGATGAACATGCCGTTCTTGTGCGCTTCTTCCACCGCGGCCTTCAGCTCCTCGAGTGAGACGACGTTGGTGTTCGACATCTTGCCCTGCTTGTCCCAGCTATAGGTGGTGTTGGGGACGATCTTCGCGTGCATGGCGCCGTGCGCGTGCAGGTCGTCGAGCGCCTTGCGGAACTGGTCGGCGCCCTTCGCGGCCAGCTCCTGGCCGACGATCGGTCCGGCGGTGATCAGCCGTGGCCCGACAACCTTGCCCGCATCGATCTGCTTCTGGAGCTCGACGTCGGTGTACGCGCCGCCATGCGAGCCCTGGGTCACGAGCGTCGTGAAGCCGGCTTTCAGGCTGGCGTCCGCCATCTTCGTCGCCTGTGCCATCTGATCGCCTTTGCCGTCGGTGAGGTGCACGTGACCGTCGATGAGGCCAGGCAGCACCGTCGCGAAGCTGAGGTCGATGACCTTGGCGCCCGCCGGGATCTTCACTGAGGCGGCGGGGCCGACATCGCTGATGCGGTCGCCGGAGACGAGAATCACCTGGTTCTGCAGGTCGGTGCCGGACTTCGGATCGAAGAGCCGGCCGGCGCGAATCGCGGTGGTCTGTCCCGCCGCGACGTGCGCCGCGCCGATCGCGGCAGCCGCGAGCAGGAGCGTTCGGAATGATGTGAGATGCATAAGTAAGACTCCTTCGTGAGGTCTTATACACTAGGTGGCAGGTTGCAGGGGGCAGGTGGCAATAGAGGCGGATCCCCTGCCATCTGCCCCTGACTATGGCCAGCCAAATCGAAGCAATCGAGATCAAGCGGAAGATGTTCTTCGAGCACGAGGGCGCGCCCTATCACTGCATCGACGTCGAGGTGTCGAAGCCGACGGCCCGCGGCGGACAGACGCTCGTCCGCATCAAGATGCGCAACCTGATCACGCGCGCGGTGTTCGACAAGACGTTCAAGGCGGGCGACAAGTTCAAGGAGCCCGATCTGAGCGTCGAGACGGCGTCGTACCTCTACTCCGACCCGTCCGGCTTCAACTTCATGAACCAGGAGACGTTCGAGACCATCACGCTCAGCCCTGAGGTGGTCGGCGACGCCGCCCAGCTGCTCGCGGACAACTTGCACGTGGACATCCAGCGGTTCAACGGCCGGCCCATCGGCCTCGAGCTGCCGCCGCACGTGGAGCTGGCGGTGACCTACACGGAGCCGGGCGTGCGCGGCGACACGGCGAGCGGCGGCGTCACGAAGCTGGCGACGCTCGAGACGGGACTCGAAATCCGCGTGCCGCTGTTCATCAAGGAAGGGGAGCGCGTCAAGGTGCACACCGAGACGCGCGAGTTCGCGGGCCGGGCCTAGGCCGGCACCTTCACTTCACGCGCCAGCCGCTCCAGCGTAGACGAGGTGACGACGCGGCAGTCCTTCGCGTACGCCTCGTGGTTGGCTTCCACGTCCGCAATCCGGTACACGTAGTTGGCGGTCACGCCGAGCGAGGCCGCGATACCGGCGCGCGACGAGTCGCCGAGCCAGTTGACGCGCGCCAGCCGTGCGCCGTTGGCCAGGTGGAAGCGCGCAACCGGATCGAACGGCGCGCGTCCACGCTTGGCACGCAGCAGGTAGTACGCGCACAGGCGCAGGATCTCGTCCTTCAGCCCAGGCGCTGTCTTGCCGAGGGTCGGCGCGTCGTGGACTTCCAGCGCCGCGAGCTCCTCGGACATGTAGGTGCGATGCGACGACAGCCACGCGCGGAAGCCAGGGACGGGCGAGAGCGTGGCGAACTTCCGCAGCCGGCGGAACTCGCCGCTCAGGTCCTCGACCACCTGCTTGATCAGGAAATTTCCGAACGAGACGCCGCGGAGCCCCAGCTGGCAGTTCGTGATCGAGTAGAAGATGGCGCACCGCGCATCCGCCGGATCGGCGATCGGGGCGCGCGGGTCCAGCAGCGGCTGCACGTTGCCGACGAGCCCCTGCGTCAGCGCCGCCTCGATGAAGATCAGCGGCTCGTCGGGCAGCGCGGGGTGGAAGAACGCGTAGCAGCGCCGATCCTTCTCCAGGCGGCGCCGCAGATCGTCCCATCCCTGGATCTGGTGGACGGCTTCGTACTGAATGAGCCGCTCGAGAATCAGCGCGGAGGTCCGCCAGTCGATCCGCTGCAGCACGAGGAAGCCGCGGTTGAACCACGACCGGAACACGTGCACCAGGTCGGCATCGACGATCGAGCGTTCGGGATTGTCGTCGAGCGTCCTGAGGAGATCGGCGCGCATCTGCACCAGCGTGCGGATGCCGCCCGGCGCCGTGTTCAGCCGCCGAAAGAGCTCCTGGCGTCGCGATTCCGCGGCGACGTGCAGCTCGTGAAGGCGTGACGGCGTCGGGTTCGCGCGGTAGTGATCGATCGCGAGGTTGACCTTGTTGGCGTCCGCCCCGTAGTGGTCTACGAGCCTCGCGAAAAACGCGTCACGGCCGGCCTCCGTGAGCTGTTGGTAGGCGGTCATCGCCTCGGCGGCGATGCGGGCGCCTGAAACCTCGCCGCGCTCGGAGAGCAGCGAGTCGCAGAGTGCGACCAGCGTGTCGGCGGCGCGCGAGGCGGGCACCGTCGGCGGCTGGCGCACCGATTCCCACACGCGCTGAAGGAAGCGACGGGGCTGATCGTTCATGTCCGTCTCTTCTTCTTCTCGGTCACGGCCCATTCGCTGCGCATCTGAGAGAGCCCGTCCATGTAGACCGCCGCCTTGTCGCGTTCGTCCTCGGTGGGGAGACTCTTGAGCAGCTCGATCGCGTGGGCGATGTCGTGCTCGATCGTACGCTTGGTCGTCCTGAAATAGATCTCGCGTATCTGGGCGAGGACCGATTGAGGATCCTGCGGCCCCTGCTTGATCGACTTCAACGCCACGAATCCGAGTGGCTTATCGGCCATCGGCCTGCACCCGGCGATTCCGCCTGAGCATTCCACGCATCTCCTCGAGCGGCCGCGTGTTCAACACGGCCTCGGGCGTCAGCCACGCCCGCCGCGCCACCTGGACGCCCCATCGCACGTTGCCCAGCGCCATCGTCGAGTGGGCGTCGGTCGAGATGACGATGGTCGCGCCGCGCTCGTGGGCGGCGCGCGCCAGCGCGTCGCTCAGATCCAGCCGGTCCGGCTGCGAGTTGATTTCAAACGCCACGCCCCGCGCGACCGCGGCGCCCACGATGCGGTCGAAGTTCACCTTCAACGGCTCCCGCTGCAGCAGGCGGCGGCTCATCGGATGCCCGAGCACGTCCACCCACGGGCACTCGATCGCCTTCAGGAAGCGTTCGGTCGTCTGCGATTCATCCTGCCCGTACTGCGAATGGACCGACGCGATCACGATGTCCAGCTGCGCCAGGCAGTCGTCGGCGAGGTCGAGGCTGCCGTCGGCGAGGATGTCGCATTCGATGCCCGCCAGCAGCGTCAGCCCCTCGAAGCGGCCGTTGAGCGCGCGGACGCCGGCGGCATGCTCGAGCGCGCGACGTTCGTCGAGGCCGTTCGACATCGCGAGCGCCTTGCTGTGGTCCGTAATCGCGATGTAACTGTACCCAAGCCGCTGCGCGGCCGCAGCCATCGTTTCCAGGTCGTCGCGGCCGTCCGTGACGGTCGTGTGCATGTGAAGGTCGCCACGCAGGTCGGTCGCGGCGACCAGCCGCGGCAGCCGGCGCGCGAGGGCTGCCTCGATTTCCCCGCGGTTCTCGCGCAGTTCGGGCGGCACCCACGCCAGTCCGAGCGCGTCGTAGATGCCTTCTTCCGTGTCCCCGGCCACGCGGCTGTCGTCGTCCACGCGAAACAGGCCGTATTCGTTCAGCTTGAAGCCGTGTTGTATCGCCCGGTCGCGCAGCGAGACGTTGTGCGCCTTCGAGCCCGTGAAGTACTGCATCGCGGCGCCGCGGCTGTCGGAGGGAACCAGGCGGAGGTCCGCCTGATAGCCGCCGACGATGCGGATGCTCGACTTGGTGTCGCCCTGGCCGAGAATGCGTTCGACGCGCGGAAACTCGACGAACCGTTCCATCAGCCCCTCGACTCCGCTCGGGGCACGCGACGCGTCGATGGTCGCCAGGATGTCGATGTCGCCGCACGTCTCGCAGCCGCGGCGAAGGCTGCCCACGGGCGTGAACTCGGCGGCGGGCGCATGTTCGCGCAGGTATCCGACCAGCTCCGCCGCAATCGAGGTCGTGTCGGAGAGCAGGTGCCGCCCGCGATCCTTCTCCCGCTCCTCGACCGCCTTCAGGATGAGCGCTTCCTTCTTCGGGCCCATCCCCTTCAGCTCGCGCAGCCGGCCCGCCTTCGCCGCGTCCACCAGTTCCTCGATGCTGCGGATGTTCAGCGACGAGTAGAGCAGCGCCACCGTCTTCGGCCCGACGCCCTGCAGGCGCAGCAGGTCGAGAATGGTCGGCGGGAACTCGAGGAGCAGATCCTGGTGGAAGCGGCAGGTGCCGGTGTCGGCCAGCTCGCGAATCTTCTTCGCCAGGTCCTTGCCGATGCCGGGCAGGTCGAGCAGCTGCTTCTCGTCCATGCGCGCCACGGGATCGGCCCAGGCGTTGATGGTGTCCGCGGCCGAGCGGTATGCGCGAATCTTAAAGGCGTTCTCGCCCTTGATCTCGAGAAGGTCCGCGATCTCCGAGAAGACCTGCGCGATCGGGTGGTTATCCACGCGTCAGGCCGTCGCGCTCGATGGTGTAGTCGAGCAGCCGGGCGCCACCGGAGGCAAGCGCCTCGGCGATGGCGCTGCGCGTGTCCGGCGGGCCATAACAGAACAGGCATCCGCCGCCGCCCGCCCCACACACCTTTGCCGCGGTGGCGCCTGCGGCGATCGCTCGGGCGATCAGCGTGTCGATCGCCGGAGTCGTCACGCCGGGCGCCAGCCGCTTGCGGTTCTCCCACTCGTCCGCGATCGCCGTGCCGACGGCGTCCCAGTCGCCGCGCGCCAGCGCCTCGCGCATCACAGCCGCGGTATCACGGATGCGTTCGAAGCAGTCGAAGATGTGGCGGTCGCCGTCGATGTGCTTCTTCGTGATCTCCCAGTTGTTCGTGCCCGAGTTGCGCGGCTCGCCGGTGTAGCAGAGCACGATCCGCCGTTCGATCTCGCGGAAGTCGACCGCCAGCGGCATGCGGCGGATGCCGTCGACGCCGAGCTCGAGCGCGGCGACGCCGCCATAGAGCGCAGGCCGGTAGTCCTGCAGGCCGGTTGGCACCGCGATCGTCTGCGCCTCCACGTTCATCGCGATCTGAAGCAGCGCCTCCGGATCGAAGTGCGTGCGGTTCCAGTCTGCGAGCGCGCCGCACACGGCGACGTTGAGCGCCGACGAGCCGGCGATGCCCGCACCCGCGGGCGACTGCGACGAGGTCGTCAGCGTGATGCCGCGCGTCTCGAAGAAGTGGACGAGCAGCGAGAGGAGGCGCAGCTCGCGGCGATCGCGAAGCTCCTGCCAGCCGTTGGCTTCGACGGTGACGCCCGTGTCTTCCGAGCGAATGACGATGCGATCGTCGGAGCGCGACTCGAGGCGCGCGCGCGCCCGGAGGCTGATCGCCGCGTTGAGTGTCTGGGCGCCGGGATGGAAGAGGTAGAGGGGCCAGATGTCGATCGTGCCGCCCGCGAAGTCGATGCGGGTCGGCGCCGACGTCTCGATGACCACGAGGGCATTAAACCACGAAGGTCGCGACGGTCACGACGACCACGGGGTCCTTCGTGCTCTTCGCGTTCTTCGTGGTTTAATGACTTCGTGTCTCTCCGCCGCGAGATCGGTCAGCTGCTCATTGGCAGCCTGCCCGCGACGACCATCACGCCGGAGATGCGATCGCTGGCGCGCGAGTTTCAGCTCGGCGGCGTCACGCTCTTCAAGCGCAACATCGAGGCGCCGGAGCAGGTCGCGGAGCTCAGTCACGACCTGCAGTCGCTCGCGTCCGAGCTTCCGCTCTGGGTTGCGGTGGACCAGGAAGGCGGCCGCGTCGCGCGCCTGCGCGCGCCGTTCACCGAGTGGCCGCCGATGGCCGCGCTGGGGCGCAGCGGCGACGAGACGCTGGCGCAACGGTTCGCGGCGGCGCTCGCCGCGGAGCTGAAGGCCGTCGGCGTGACGCTCGATTACGCCCCCGTCCTGGACATCCACACGAACCCGAAGAACCCCATCATCGGCGACCGCGCGCTCGGCGAGGACGCGGAGACGGTGGCCCGGCTCGGCGCCGCAATCGTGCGCGGCCTGCAGGAGAACGGCGTTGCCGCCTGCGGCAAGCATTTCCCCGGGCACGGCGACACCTCGGTCGATTCGCACCTGGCGCTGCCGCTCGTCGAGCATCCACCGGATCGCATCCGGCGCGTCGAGTGCGTGCCGTTCCGCGAAGCCATCAGGAACGGCGTCGCCTTCATCATGACCGCGCACATTCTCGTCCCGTCGCTCGACGAGCAGAACCCCGCGACG
>Ga0070704_100000353_pt1 | contig 20846 bp, 10 predicted proteins | sample KBSK5252metaG_FD_65467 | JGI IMG/M metagenome (GOLD analysis project Ga0070704, IMG submission 65467) | Corn, switchgrass and miscanthus rhizosphere microbial communities from Kellogg Biological Station, Michigan, USA - KBS K5-25-2 metaG | ecosystem: Host-associated > Plants > Roots >...
CGCGCTCGCGGGCGACTTGTTCCTTGCCAAAACGCCCTTGATCAACTATCTGATCCAGCAGGCTCGATTCCGTCGTCTTGGCTTCCGCCGACTGGGCAGCCGCCTTCTCCGGCTTACTCATCGGAGCCTCCCTTGGGCTTTTCCTTGCCGAGCTCCTTCTTCAGTTGATCGGCTTTTTGGGTATTGCCAACCGCTTCCATCAAAAGATCGTCCAGTTTGTCGTTCCCTTGCAGAGCGCCGCGGAGATCGCCCAGCTTTTGGCGCAGGTCGAGAAGTTCCTTCAACGGCTTGACATTCTTGGCTACGCTGGCAGGGTCAAAATCATCAAGACTCTTGAAGTCGAGATCCACTTTGAGCTTACCGGCGTCGGCTTCATCGCTAAGCTTATTGTCGACTTCCAACGAGAGATGCGGCTTAAAACTCTCGAGCACGCCGTCAAAGTTGTCGGGGGTGATCTCGACGAAGCGACGATCTTTCAGCTTCGGAAGAGCTTCCGTGGGTTGGCCACTCAGGTCCGCCAGGACGCCCATGACAAAAGGGAGTTCTTTTACTTCAATGGCGTCGCCGACCTCGACATCGTAGGTGACATGCACTCGAGGCGGGCGAACCCTCTCGAGCTTCTTATGGACGCTTTCTTTTGCCATGTATTCCCCTTAAGTGCCCTCTCGTTGCGGGTAGTGATTTGAGAGCGAAAAGCGTTTCGCCAAGGAAGGACACCTGATTGCATTGGCAGGGTTTATCACGATTCCACCTGCCCGTCAAATAGTTCTCTAGTCCTAGAACTGGCCTGAAATCGTGTGTCTACGCATCTCAAATCGAGAATGATTAAGGCAAAACAGCCGCGAGTTCGGATTATTGCCAGCAAACTGCGTTGATTTGTCCCTCGGGATTTCCCGCTGCGCTGGCGGGCGACCCGGCTGACATTGACTTGGCTGAATGCTCGAAGGCGGTATTCGCTAGGATGACTTATTGGCCTAGCTGTCGCCGCGGTCCCCTGCCTGATCATGCCGCACACTATTGCCCAGTCGCCTCGGAAGCACAATGCACTACTGATGAACTGTGAGGAGCCTGGAGGTGAACAAGCGGCTGCGGGGAACTACAAGAGAGCAGTTTCGAAACTAAGCGCGTCATTGAGAGCAAGTTGTCGCTGGCTACCAAGATTCACTTGGAATCTCTTTTGACTTTCTCACGCTGCTCCTGCTAGCGTTAGCCGCGAGCCATGCGCCAGCTTCAACCTGTCATCTGGTCCAAGGGCACTTTCCTCACGCCGCAACATTTGCAGACGCGCGACCGTTACGTCGAAAGTTGTCTGCAATTTCGCCTGGAAGGGCTGAATTTCCGGCCGTGGGGATTTCTCGAGTTGGAAATCAATCAGGAGGCTCTAACCGAGGGCCATTTCGCATTGACGCGCGCCTCCGGGCTGTTTGCCGAAGGCCTTCCCTTTGAGATTCCGGAGTCTGATGCCGCGCCGGCCCCCAAACCCCTGGGGCTCTTTTTTGAGGCCGAGCAAACGTCGCTGGACGTCTTTCTTGCGATTCCCGAATACAGGTCTCACGGTCTAAACGTTTCGATTGCTCAAAAAAACGCGGACGTGAGGTACCTCTCTGAAATCGTAAATTTGAAAGATGAGAATTCCGGCCTGACGGAAAAACCAGTGCAAATTGCGAGAAAGAATTTGCGATTTCTGGTCGAGGGTGAGTCCCGTGAGGGGTGCAATGCATTGCAAGTCGCGCGCATCCAGCGGACCTCGGCGGGCACCTTCCGGCTGGACCCGCAGTACATTCCCCCTTTGCTGGATATCGCGGCGAACGATTACCTGATGGGAATCGCGCGGCGCCTCGTGGAGATTCTTGCGGCCAAGAGCAGCATCCTTGCAGGCGGGCGCAGGCAGAGAAGCGCCGGCCTCGCGGATTTCTCTGCGGCGGATATCGCGAGCTTTTGGCTGCTCTACACGGTCAACGGGCACTTCCCTGCTCTGCGGCACATTCACGACGTCCGTCACGGCCATCCTGACGTTCTATTCCGCTTGCTTACCTCGCTGGCGGGAGCGCTGAGCACTTTCTCGTTGAAAATCCAGCCGAGAGACCTGCCTCTCTACGATCACGAAAACCTGGGCGTCTGTTTCACGGATTTGGATGAAAAGCTCCGAGATCTTCTCGATACGGTGGTCCCGAGCAATTTCGTCGCACTGCCCTTGAAACTGGTTAAGCCATCCATTTATTCAACAAACATCGATGACGACCGCTACCTGGCGGGAACGAAATTCTATTTGGCCGTCAGCTCGACCATGAACCAGGGCGACCTTATCAAGAAGGCGCCGCAGCTGATTAAGGTTTGCTCGGCAGCGCAGATCGAACAGCTTGTGCGGCAGGCGCTTCCAGGGATGCAGCTCACGCATGCAGTGAGGCCGCCCGCATCCATCCCCGTGAAGCTCAATTACCAGTATTTCAGCTTGAATCAGTCCGGAGTCGCTTGGGAAACAGTGACGAAGGGCCGCAGCCTGGCGGCGTTTGTACCGAGCGACATTCCGGAGCCGCAACTCGAGCTTCTCATCCTGCTCCCGCAGGCAATCTAAGCTCTTCCGCTTGGAGAAATCCTCCACCGATCAAAGTTGCGAGCAGATGGCAAAACTCCTCGGGTGGTGTCTCGGGAACGATCCACTCATTCTGTTTGGCCAGTTCGAATAGGTCAGCGATGCTCGTCTTGCCGTCACAGCGTGGCAGGAGAGCTGCCATCCAGGGCTGCACTTTGCAGTCGGTAGCAAATGGAGATTCGACGGAAAGAGTGAAATTCTCGGGGGAAATTTCTCCCTCTCGCAGGATATGGCGCACGGTAATCGAAACCCCTGAAGCAGCCCTCGGATTCACTCGGAGCAGCCTATTCGCAGCGCCTCCGGTCTGCAGTTCCGCTTCCCAGCGCATGGCCCACTCGACCGCTCCGACGGGCGTGCCTTTGCCAAGTGTCCGCCGAATCGTGAAGGCGGGTCGTTGAGTGGTATGCCGCTGAATAATCACGAATCCAATCACAAGTTCGCGAACGTCGTTCTTGGCAAATTGCCGTTCCCATTGGGCAAGTTCCGCCATGCCGCCATTTTTTTTGAGGGTTTCTTCAATGGCGAATTGACGAGGTTCGAGGTTCTGCACGACGAACAGGCCCACGTCAAACTCATGATGCTTTTCTCCAAGCCACTCCCGAACGCGGTTTTCAAAACTATGGCCAGGCCGCTCGGTTCCCAGAGTTCGGCAATAAAGGCGCCCGCCTGATTTTAACTTGGACGGGAGTTCTGCAATGATCCGCTTGGTGATTTCCTCCCCGACCTCGCCACCCCCGTAGAAAATTTCCGCGGGCCTGAGGACGGGCACGTACGGGGGGTGCGCAGCGATGCGATCAAACGTGCGACCTTCGAGCGGTTGAAAGAGATCGCCTTGAGCGAAGGTCACGTTCTGTATGCCGTTGAGCGCGGCGTTGAATTTTGCGAAGTTCAGCGAGCGCTCTGCGATATCCGTGGCCCATACGTTTTTTGCTGAACGGGATGCGAGCAAAGCGGCCGGCGCAGTCCCGGCACAAAGTTCCAGAAAATCTTCACAGGGTTCATAGGAGGTGTAGTCGATAAACTGCTTCGCCGACTTCGTCAGTGCCGGATAAACGATGTCGGCGAACATATCGCGCGGGGAATGATCGGGATTCGTCCAGCGATCCGAGGCAATAAACAGGTCTCGAATCGGATATAGAGCAACGGCGGCGACACATCGCTTTGGATCGGCCGTATCCGGGCCTGCCATGTGAGTTTGGCTGAAGGCCTCCCAGACCGCAGGGGGGAAGAGTGACACCACAACTGTAGTAGGCAGAGATTCGCCGAGGACAAAAAGATGGATGATCGCGTCCAGACTATCGCTCACTTTAGAATTCAGGGAAGGACGGCCGGAAAGGGCTGCCAGGTCCAACTCCGTTCCCGGCCGGACATCGAGCCTTTGGCGGAGAGCCTTCTCGGTAAAGCCGGCCTGGGAAAAGAACGCCCGAAGCGTGGCAAACTGCTCCGCTGTAACCATTTGTAGTGGAGACATGCATGCTTCTCGCGGACAGCGCGCGCATAATACCAAATCCCAACATCAGCGGGGTGAATGTCTTGACATCCATTCAAGCAAACGCCATAGTTAGGCTCGATTCAAGCCTTTAGCGGCTTTCCCGCGTCTTTCATCCGGTTCAAGTTCGATGAGGAGTCGCGGCGGCGCCTGCGTCGGGTCTGGCAAAGCTAGGCTGGCCGAACGACCAAGCGACGACGTTTGCACTGCGTCATAGGAGAGCTGGTTCGCGCTGGGTGGGACGCAGCATGCCGGCGCCGAGCCCGGCATGTTCAACTGAACAATGAAGCATCTTTCCAAGGTGGTGTGGCACGAGGGGATGTACCTGGGCCCCCATCACTTCCAGGTGCAATCTCAATCCTTTGAAGACCTCGTTCATTTCTCGACGTCGAGCCTGTGGTTCGCCCCGTACGGCGTCATCAGCTGCAAACTGGATGCAGATGCGCTCACAAATGGAATCCTGTCCCTTGTGCATGCGCGAGGATTGTTCCCCGACGGCCTGGCGTTTCAAATGCCCGATGCCGATGCTTTCCCTCCGGCTCTGAACATAAACGATCTTTTCTCCTCCACGCGCGAATCTCTTGTGGTCCTGTTGGCCGTGCCGGAACGAAGGCCCCAAGGACCGAATTGCGCGCTCGATTCGGAGTCGGCGCCGATGGAACTGCGCTACCGGGCGGAGATGCTCACTCTGCCCGATGAAAATACGGGGCGCGACGAAAAGCAGATTCAGATTGGCCGAAAAAACATTCGATTTGCACTGGAAACCCAGGACAATCAGGGCCTCGTCACGCTGCCTGTGGCGCGTGTTCTACGCGATGGTTCGGGGCGCTTCATCTTCGATCCCAGTTTTATTCCGCCCTGCCTGCAAATAAGTGCGAGTGAACGGCTGTTGGTGATCGCTAAAACGCTGGTTGATATTCTCGATGAGAAAAGCGCCTCGCTATCGAGAGCGCGGCGAGCTACCGCCCAAGGCCGCGCCGGATATTCTTCCGAAGAAATCGCAAGTTTTTGGTTCGTGCATACGGTCAACGAGAGCCTCTCCGTGCTCCGGCACCTGTGTGTTTCCGAGCGCGGCCATCCAGAGCAGCTCTATCTCGAGATGTCGCGGCTCGGGGGCGCGTTGTGCACTTTTGGGCTCGATTCACATCCTGAATCCTTGCCGCCGTACGACCACAATGATCTGGAGAAGTGCTTCGGCCCGCTCAATCAGCATATCCGCGCGCATCTCGAGCTGGTTGTGCCATCGAATTGCGTTCAGATTCCGCTGGTTTTGGCGGGGCGAAATTTTCGTAACGGCGATGTTCTCGATCAGCGCTGCCTCGATCGCGCGCGCTGGATCCTTGCGGTTCGCGCGGATACGGGCGAAGCCGAAATTATTGCCAAGACGCCGCGGCTGATAAAGCTTTGTTCGAAAGACCTGCTTCCGGAACTCGTAAAAACGGCGCTGCCGGGTCTGGGTCTTGTCCACCTGCCGATTCCGCCGTCCGCGATTGCGCCAAAAGTCGAGTTTCAGTATTTCGGCATCAGCCGTACGGGGAGTTGTTGGGAACATATTGTGCAGACTCGAAAAGTCGGTGTGTACGTCCCCGATGACTTGCCCGGAGCGGAAATCGAGCTTCTTGTCGTATTGGAGTCCTAGGAGGGAACGGTGGGAGCAACGATGTTTGGGGCCACGAGCCTGCAGCCCCGCGAAGTGTCCACCAAACGGCGCGCGGAAAATCTGGCTTACATCTACCAGCAGATTCTAACGGTGATCGTGCGCGTGCGCCAGAACCGGCAAGCCGTATCCGACGCCAATGCCTTCCGCGCAAACATCCAGGCGGGTTTGCGTTCCGCGGAAAAGGATGCGGTGAAGAAGGCTTATGCTCCAGACGATATTCGCAACGCCACCCTCGCGGTAGTTGCTTTCCTCGACGAGTCGGTTCTGAATTCGAGCAACCCCGTCTTCAGCTCATGGCATAGCATGCCGCTTCAGGAAGAGATGTTCGGGCATCACGTCGCAGGGGAAACTTTTTTTGAAAATCTCGAAAAACTGATGTCTCGGCAGGATTCGCACGATGTGGCGGACGTGCTCGAAGTGTATGCCCTGTGTCTCTTGATGGGCTATAAAGGGCGCTATGGACTCTCTGGCCCCGAAGCGACAAGGCCGATCATCGATTCCTCTCTGGAAAAAATCCGCCGCGTACGCGGCCCACTGGTCGGACTTTCGCCTGCGTGGGCCGTGCCGGAAGGCGGGGTGGTGCTCGCCAAGCACGACTCGTGGGTCCTTCCCCTGGCCTTTACAGCCCTGGGATGCGTGGTGCTCGGAATTCTTCTATTTGTAATTTTTAAGCTGCGAATACTTTCAGGGGCTTCGGACATTCACGCAATAGCACCTCTAAGCCACCCGTAGGGAGTGGAGATGCGATTTCATTGGGAACATCTTGCGGCCGGAGCGGCCGCCATCGTTGTGTTGATGCTGACGTGGTTTGCCGGACCGATTTTCCACGTGGTCGGCAGCAACGCCCTTGTTTTGCGCGGCGGCATCCTGCTTCTGGGCGTCATCTCGATTATCGGATTGCTTTTGTGGGCCCGTTCCGCGAGGCCTTCCCTGCCGGCCGCGGAGCCTGGCTCCATGCCGCAAATGAGCGCATCCAGTGGAGCTTCCGGAGCCTCCCAGGACGTGGACATCCTTGTTCGGGAAGCTGCGGGCAAAGTCGCTGCAGCTCGCCTTGCCGCGGGCGCGAAGTTGTCCTCGCTTCCCGTCGTATTTCTGCTCGGAGAATCTGGCGCGGGCAAGACGAGTGCGATGGACCAGAGCGGCTTGGATGCCGAGCTCCTGGCTGGTCAGGTATATCAGGAAAGCAGCATCGTTCCAACGCGAGTAGCGAATCTCTGGTTCGCGCGCAAAACAGTTTTTGTCGAGGCCGGCGGTCCGCTCCTCGACGACGCCGGCTCCTGGGTTCGTCTTATCAAGCATTTCCTCCCCGGCAGTTTGCGTTCCGTTTTCGGCGGCGGAAGTCTGGCTCCGCGTGCCGCCGTCGTTTGCGTGGACTGCGAGAAACTGGTGCGCGAGGCCGCGCTGGACAAAATCGTTGCGCAAGCCCGAAAGCTTCGAACGCGTCTGGAAGAACTCTCTTACCACATGGGCGTAAGCCTTCCCGTCTATGTTCTTTTCAACCGCTCCGACCGCATCCCATACTTCGAAGAGTTTGCGGGCACTTTCAACAACGAGGAAACTTCGCAGGTTCTCGGGTCAACACTGCCACTCGTGGGGTCCACGAGCTCGGGCGTTTATGCCGAGCAGGAAGCCCGTCGGCTTACTGCCGCTTTCCAGGCGATCTTTTTTACGTTAGCGGAGTGCCGTCCGGGGTTGCTAAACCGCGAGCGTAACAGCGACCGGCAGGCCGGCGTCTACGAATTTCCGCGCGAATTTGGCAAGCTCAGCAAGCCTCTTGTCCAGTTTCTTGTGGACCTCTGCCGCCCCGGCCATCTTCGTACAGGTCCCTTTCTTCGCGGCTTTTACTTTGTGGGTCAGCGCGTAGTGACCGTCTCTGCGAGCGCCGGGCAAACGATGCTGGGCATGCGGTCGGCCACGCCGCGTGCTCCCGGTGGATTCAACCCAGATGCGACAAGTTTGATCAGCGCGCAGGATTCCGGCGCCAAGACTTCTTGGGCGACCGGCACATCCCTGGAAAGCTCCGGGGAAGCCCGCAGGTCCGTCCAACGTGTTTTCCTGAGCCATGTTTTCAGCCACGTCCTCTTGCAGGATCGCGCTGCGCTAGGAGCCAGCGGCAAGAGCACTCGCGGCGATCTTGGACGCCGCGTACTGTTCGCCTCCATCGCCATCCTCGCCATCGCGTGGATCATCGTCACGGCAGTATCGTTCGCTGGGAACGCGCACCTTGTATCCGACATTCGAAGCGCCGGCCAGGATCTCTCCTTGGTGCACAGTTCCGGCTCGCAGCCACCGGCAATCGATTCCTTGCGCCGTCTCGAGACTCTCCGGCAAGATCTTATCCAGCTTCGCGGTTACGACCAGAATGGCGCGCCTTTGCATCTTCGCTGGGGTTTGTACACCGGTGATTCGATCTTCAATGATGCGCGCGCAATTTATTTTCACGCTTTCGATCAACTTCTCTTTCAGCACACGAAACACAATCTCCTTGCCGATTTGCGAAGCTATCAGGGCGATCCTCAGGCGTCTGCGGATTCCGGCTCGGCATACGACGCTCTCAAAACTTACCTGCTCACTACCTCCGAATATAAGCGGAATTCCGGCGAGTTCCTGCAAGACTTCCTGATGAAAGAATGGAAGAAGGATTTGGGCGACATCGATCAGGATCGTAGCGATCTTGCCGCGCAACAATTTGCGTTTTATAGCTCCGAGTTGACCATCGACAATCCCTACTCAAAAGAGAACGAAGCCGCCTTGGTCCTCCAGGTGCGCACATATCTCAACAAACTCGCCGGCCCGCAGCGAATTTATCTCAGCATGCTGGCCGATGCGCGTCAGAAGGCGAAGGACTACCGCTTTGCCGCTCAACACCCGGATAGCCTGGACGTTATGCGCGCTCCGCAGGATGTGTCCGCGGCCTTCACTTCCGATGCCTGGAAAGTGATGGATGCGGACATCCAGAATTCCAAACGATTTCTCCAGGGCGAGCCTTGGGTGCTCGGGGCCACCGCCAGTATCGATCTCTCTGTTGCGGACCTGATGAATAATCTGCGTTCCCTCTACGACAAGGATTACATTAAGCAGTGGCGAGCATTCTTGAATTCCTCCAGGGTTTTGCCTTATGGCACTGACGCCGATGCAGCCGCAAAATTGATGAAGCTATCCGCCAATTCCTCGCCGCTGTTGGCCCTGCTCTGCGATGTTTCGGACAACACCAACGTGCAATCCCCGCCCACCAAGCTGGCGTTCCAGGCGCCGCAGCAGGTGGTATCGCCCGGCTGCGGCGTGCAAAAAAAATACGACCAGGCTTCCAATGACTCCTACATGAAGGGCTTGCTGAACCTGCAGCAGTGCGTGCAGCAAACCGCGGATGCGCCCCCCGAACAGAAAGACGCGACAAAAACTTCCTGCTTGCAAACAGCCACGCAAGCGCACCTCGCTGCGGCGCAGATCGCTCAGGGCCTTCCCAACGACCCTGAGGGACACGTCGACCAAACCGTGGGCGCGCTACTGGATGAACCCATCAAAGCCTTGCAAAAATTGTGGGCCACCCAGGGCGGCTCGGGCGAAGGCCTCTGCGGCCCGCTGAAAGCTCTTCAGACTGCGTATCCATTCAACGCGCGTAGCAGCAGAGAAATTACGCTGGCCGAGTTCAACGAGTTTTTCCAGCCAGCAAAGGGCAAGCTCTCCCAATACCTGGTTTCGCAAAAAAACAATCTGAGCCTGCAAGGCACAACCTATGTCCGCGCGCTTGGCACTCCCACGGCAGTCGGACCCCACTTCCTTCGCACCTTAAATGAACTCTACGCCATTCAACTGGCCGCTTATCCGAATAATGCCACGGAACCGCGATTCGAATATTCGGTCACAGCACGGCTTCCCGAGGCCGGCGGCTTCAAGAGCGAGAAATTGTCGTTTGACGGGCAGGAATGGACCATCACAGGAAATGGCGGCACAAAGAAGTTCATCTGGCCTGGCGCCATTGTGCAAGGTGCCACTCTCAGTCTGAATAGCGGCGGCGGCGATCTTGAATTGCAGCGCGCATCGGGTCTCTGGTCCGTCGCTCATTTCTTCGGCGGATACAGGTGGCAGCCTTCCGGGAACGGCTACATCATTCAAGGACCACTCCACGGGCCCACTGGGCAGCCCATCATGAGCAACAACAAGCCCGTCGAAGTGCGGTTTGATGTCGACCTGAAGGGCGTTCCCTTCTTCCAGGAAGGATTCTTGTCCGGCTACGCCTGCTCGGCCATGAGCAAGTGACTTCGCGCTAAGCGTGCAGAAGGTCTGAGGTCTGATCAACTCTTGCCATTAAATTCCTGTGGCTTGACAGCAGGCATCTGAGGTGGTCTGCGACTCGGCAAAAGTTCCGGCCAGATCCTGCGTTTGTAATCGTAAATAATCTTGGACGGCCCGGCCGGCGTCAGCGCTGAAAGGTAATCGTAAGTGGAAAACGAACCGCTACCGGCTTTCCGCCCGATTTAGGTGCCGTCGTTTTCCAGTGCTTCGAAGCGTCTTTTACTTTTTTGAAAAAGTCCTTATCCGCATCTCCCTCTTTGTCGATCTTTACGTTTCCGTTCGATTCCACCGTAACGATGACAGTCAGAGAATACGGCAATTTTCCCGGTTGTTTTGCAACATCCGGAAAGTCCACCATGGGAACTCCAATCCATTGCAGCGGTGAGGTTCCATCCAACTGCGCGCAAGATACGGCTCCCCCGACCGACGGAATTTGCGGCGAGGCTCGGCCAGGGCCACAGGAGAGAGCGGGCAGCACCACCTTTCCTGAACTCTTCGTCAAGCCTTGAATCTCATTGGGAATCGTTGTCTTGGCGTAAAGTGCCGCTTGCTCGCGGTAAATCCCCGCGCCATTGGCTATCTTTTGAAATTCCTGGCTGACGCCGTGGCTCAAAAGCTCGGCATCCCCTTTCTGTTTCGCCTGCTGAAAATGCGCGACGGCTGCGTCGAAGGCGGCCTTATCGCCAGCTTTTTCCGCTGCTGTCGAGTACGCCGTGTTCAATCGCTTCTCCAGATCCTTGCATCCCGCGAGTACCGAAGCATCCTCGACGCGGCCCTCAAAACTGTGCAGCTCGTCTTGCACGCGCTGGATCCCGGCGGTGTCTGCTTTGCTTTCCACGGCTTGCGCGTTGTTTCGAATCTGGTCGAACTGCTGCTGCTCGGCCGAATGCATTTCCTTGAGCAGTCTTTCGTGCGTCTTACTCCATTGCTGAGCAGAATCCAGTTGAGCCTTAGCCGTGCGGAAGGAGCCGGTGCGGATGGCGTCTTCCACGGAATTCACGGTCTGCAATGCCTTCTCAACCGCCCCCATCTGTGTTTTTGCATCGCCGCTCTGCGGTCCCTTGCGCTTGATCACCTCTTGAAACTGGTCCCGTGCTGCCGCCCAGTTTTCGTCTTTCACGTCCTGCATGGCCGTGTCGTAAAGCTTCTGGTCGTTCGCTGTCTGGCGCATCTTGCCCAAGTAGCTCTCCGCCTGCGGCTTGAGCGTGGATCCGGCAACATTGAGTTCCACAATCGCGCGAAATTCCTTCCGCGCCTTTTCGAAGTCTTTCGCCTGGTAGAGCTTCACGCCCGAATCGAAATGATCCTGCTCCTCTTTGTGGACGTCCGTCTCGGTTACATTTGTTTTCGTCGCTTCCAGTTCCCGAGAGGCGTCCGCCGAGTGCCACAAATTCATTTGAATCACGTCCTGAAACGCTAGTTGCGCACCCGCCAAGTCTTTCTTGTCCTTGAGCAAGGCTTCGGCGTCTTCAAATCGCCGCTGCTCTTCCGTTCGCTTCTGTTCGATTTCATTGACCCGCTGTATTGCTTCTTTTTGCAGCGGGCCCTTGCCCTTTGCAAGCCCCTGCCAAAGCTGCTCGGATTGATCGAATTGTCGGTTCTGCCAGAGCTCTTCGGCTTGCTGCTTTAGTTTCGATTCCGCGACGGACGGAGCTTTTCCATTTGGATTGTGCGGCCAGAGCGCCACCACCAGAATAGCTACAACCAGCACGCCTATCCCTGCCAGCACCGGCGGCCGCCGCAATATCGGCATAACTTGCGCCAGAAAATCAGTTCCGGCCTTCGGCTTGGCAGGAGAAACCGGAGGCGCTGCAGGTATCGCTGTGCCGCTCCGCTGGCGTGGGTCAGCTGGGACACCGGTCGGTGTGGCCGGCTGCCGAACAGATGAACCTGCTATTACCGTCGCCCCGGGAGCCTCTGTCTTTCGTGAAGTGGTGTCTCTGCCGTCGCCATCCCGGCGGCTGGGAGCCGCGCCATCCTTTCGAACTCCCGGCGCTTGCCCAGGGCCAACAACGCGCGTGGCGGAAAATCCCACGGCAGGAATGTTTTGGGCGGAATCGCTCACCTGCGTCAAGTCGCCGGAGGGCACCGCCGGCTTGCTGGCGGCGGACTTGTCCTTTTTCTGCTGCCCCGTTGGTTTCTGCACCGTCGTCTTCGCCGAATACATCTGCGTTGCTGCCGGTTGCTGGCCGCTGGCGAGATTCGAAATCTTTCCGCGAAGCTCCTGCATTCGCGGATCGGACGGCTGGAAAATCTGTGTCGCCATCACTTCGTTGAACAACTGCGTCGCCCCGGCGTGATCGCCTCTGTTCACCAGGTTTTGCACCACCGAAACCTTCTTCTCTGCGTCTTCCTTCTTTTTCCGCTTTTCCTCCGCGCCCTGTAACAGCTGCGTAACATTGGCGTCCGCACCCATGGTCTCCATGGTCTGTTGGGCCAAATCAATGGCGTCCGTAATCTTGTCTTGATTGATCTTGCTGTTGATCTCGCGGACTCGCCTCTGCATCTCGTTGCGAGCCCTTTCGCGGTCGTCCTGTTCCCTCTTGAGCGCCTCCGCTTCCGTCGCCAATTTGCGGAATGCATCCTGCTTTGGAAATTCCTCGATCGCCTTGTGCGCCGTATCCAACGCCTCGCTGTAGCGCTCGCACAACAGAAAACCTTGAATCTGCTTCTCGCGTTCCTCTTCTTTTCTCTTCTGCTCCTGCTGCGTCACTTCTCCTCGGGCGTAGTTCACCAATTCCTTCAGTTCATACTCCTGCGGGAACTCCTGCAAAAGTGGCTCGCCCTTAGCCACCACTTGCTTGAACTTCCCCGCTCCCAGCAAACCCCGGAGGATGGTGATCTCCGCCTCCAGCCGCTTTTGTCGTTTTTGCTCCTGTTCCTCTTGCGTGGCAAGGTTTTGCAGATTCTTTACCGCCGTGTCCTGGGGATGTTCCTTCAGCAAAACGTCCAGTACTTTTCGCGCATCGGAGAAATTCTGTTGCCCCAACAGTCTCCGGACTTCCGCCATTTGGACCTGTTTCTGCTGCTCCGCCTGATCCGTCCTTGCCGATTCCTGCAGTTTTTTCAGCTCCGGCTCATTCGGAAATTCCTGCAAGGCCTCCGCGAGGACTGTGAGGCACTCTTGATAGTTCAGCTCTGTCCAAAGCGTCCGCGCTCGATGCAGGATTTCGCCCAGTCTCTTCCGCTTTTCCCGCCGCAGCTTCTCTTCTTCGATTTGTTTCTTAAGTTCGAGCGCCTGCTTGCTGGCATCGTCGATCTCCAGCGCCTGACCCAGCGCGGCCGCCGCCTCCGTTAGCGCTCCTTCGGCCAAACGCTGCTTGGTCAACTTCAGTTTCTGCTCCAACTGTTGCTGTTTCGCGACCGCCGCTTCCACTTCCTCAATCAGTTTGCGGGCAGGCTCGTGCTTGGAATCCAATCCCAGCGCCGCTTCCGCTTCGGACTTGGCTTCGCGCAGCTTTCCGGCTTTCAAAAATCCGTCGCCGCGGCTCAGGTGCTCCTGGAGCCTCGGCAAAATCTCGGACCGTCGCAGCTCCACGGACACTTTTTCCAGCATGCTCTTAGCCTGCGAATTCCCCACATCGATGTGAAGAGCCTTCCGCAGCAGCGCTTGCGCGCGCTGCAGGTCCTTCGCTACCACCAGTTCCTGGCAATCCGCGAGCAATCCCGATACGGTGTTCTGCTGCGCGGCCTTCCAGATTGGCTCGATCGAATGGAGCACGTCATCCATCGACTGATAACGGTCCTCGCTCTTCTTCTCCAGCATCTTGCTGACAATGGGCGCCAGCTCTTCGGTGCACTCCGGCGAAAGGCTCTGCAGGTCTTCGGGTTTCTCGTAGATGATGTGGAACATCAGCTCCGCTTCGCTGTCGCCTATAAACGGCCGCCGATAGGCCAGCAGTTCATACAGCGTCACGCCAATGGCCCAAATGTCCGAGCGTGGGTCGGCTCGCTCGCCTTTGTACAATTGAGGCGACATGTACGCCCGGGAGCCGATCATCATGTTCGGCTGCGTCATGGACATATCCGTCAGCCGCGCGATGCCGAAGTCCACCACCTTCACTACGCCTTCCTTCGTCACCATGATGTTCGCCGGCTTCACGTCGCGGTGCACCACATTGTGCTGGTGCGCGTACGCCAGCGCGTCGCAAACGCGCACGATATATCCAAGCTTCACGGATAACGGCAGCACCGGGTGCTGCTCGATGATCCGATCCAGGCTCTCCCCTTCCAGGTATTCCATCGCGATGAACGGCGTATTCTTCTCGTGCCCCAGCTCGTAAATCGTGACGATGTTGGGATGTTGTAGAGCCCCGGCGGAACGCGCCTCCTGGTAAAAGCGATCGAGCAGGTTCGACTGGGCGCTGGGGCCGCCCGTGATCGTTTTCAAAGCTACTAACCGGTCAATCAGCGGATCACGAGCCTTGTACACCGCTCCCATGGCTCCGCGGCCGATTTCCGAAATGATTTCGTATTTGCCTAAAAGCTGCACACACACACCCCTGTCGGCAGGATGGTAACAAAATTAGGGCCAAACTGCCCGCCCCGCGTGGCAACCTGGTTCCCGTTCGTAAGGTGGCGTGCTGAGCCTGACAATCGCTTCAACGAAGGGGCCTCTTGGGCATGCAAACCACTGAAAACAGGATAGAAAGCAAATTGACTGGTGGATTGGCTCAATTCTGAGATGGGCGTAAATGAGTTCTCTGTGCTGGATATGACGGTGTAGCGGGGTGCTTTCCACCCCGCGGGAACGGCACGCCTCAGCTGAGGACGCCCTATTCGTTCCGGAATTGTCACCGCTTTTTCACACTGGGCCGGGATCAACATACTGGGTTATCTACGTCATTCTACTCAGGTTTAAGGAAATTTGTCAGGTTGCTGTGTTGGCCTTGGCCACCAGTAAAATAGCCAGCAGGTAGAACAGGAACATAAGCGCAAGATATGTTTTGGCTTGCGGTTTGGCTCCTTGAAATTCTTTCCAGGCGAAAACTCCCCACAACGCAGCCACCATCGGGGCCGATTGGCCGATCGCATAGGAAATCGCCACTCCCGTGAAATTTGCGGCCACCAAATTGAACACCGTTCCGGTTCCCCAGATCGCTCCCCCCAGCAGCCCGAGAAGATGCCCCGACGCTGGCCCGCGAAAGAATTCACCGAAATTCACTGCCTCGCCGGCCAGAGGCTTCTTCATAAAATAAATGTTCCAAATGAAGCAGGAAAGTAACGCACCAAGCGTCAGAAAAACGCTGACGCTGTACGGCCCCAATGTTTTTCCCTGGCTCATCGCATGCGCCACAAACGGCGCCCACAGCCCCATCAACACACCGGAGACTATGCAAGTCGTGATGCTTTTCTTGGAAGCTGAACCTGCCACCTTCGCAAGCGTTCCGTAAGCCTTGCCATCCATAATCACCGCAATGACTGCACACGCAACTCCTATCGCGAGTAAACCTGCATTTCCTTTCGGCTGCTGCAGATAACTCGTGATGACTCCAACGACCAGCGCGATACCAATCGAAACCGGAAAGGCGATCGCCAGCCCGGCCATGTCAATCGCCGCAACCAGAAGCAGATTCGCTAGATTGAAAACCGCTCCCCCAACAAGCGTGTAAACAATATTTGAACCATCCGCCGCTCGCACATTGTTCAGAAAGCTGTTCGAGTCATTCGCAGTGCTTCCCATCGTGAACGCCAGCACAACGGAAATAAGAAAAATTCCGATGGCGTAATCCCAGTAAAATAGTTCGAACCGGTAACTTTTCACTCCCTTGAATGTATTCGCCCAGGAGCCCCAGCAAATGGCCGTGGCAATCATCATCAGTAGTGCAATTTCCAGACTGTGAGGCGTGAACATAAACTTCCCGCTCCTTATTGAGAGACCTCGCTGTCAAAAGTCTCCTAACGTCTAATTCCCGCACGAACTCAACTACGCAGCTTTGTGCGCGCCTCTTTGTTCCGTCCGTGCTTATATGCACCGCGCTTCTGCCTGTCAAGAAGAATCCCCCCATTCCGTCAGGCTCTGCGCCAGGCGCACCACGATTCGCATTTTTCTGTTTCGCCGCTAACTTCCTATATAATTCGCGCGGTTCCGCTCGCTGCGATATGACAAGCTAACAGCGGGCGCCGCAGGAGCGAACATGGCGAAGCAATCCTTCATTGCCGTGGTGGGCAGTGCCAACGTGGACCTCACCACGTTCAATGATGTCTTTCCGCGCCCGGGTGAAACCATCTTTGGAAAAAAGTTTGACCTCGGTTTTGGCGGCAAGGGTGCCAACCAGGCCGTCGCCGCTCGCCTCTGCGGCGCCTCCGTCGCGATGGTCGCAAAAGTCGGCAGCGACCTCTTCGGCCCTGCGACCATCAACAATTTTCAGTCGCAAGGCATTGACGCGAGCCACGTGCGCATCGCCGAAGGAGTCTCGAGCGGCGTCGCTCCCATCTTTGTCGAGCCCGGCGGCCAAAACCGCATAATTGTCGTCAAAGGTGCGAACGATACGCTCTCACCCGAAGACGTTGATGCCGCGGCCCCGCTCCTGCTTAAAGCAGACACCATCGTGATGCAGTTCGAAATCCCACTCCATACTGTCTATCACGCTGTTCGCTTCGCGGAGTCGGAAGGCATCCGCTGCATTGTGAATCCAGCGCCCGCTCAACACGTCGACTTTAAGCAGTTGAGCGGCGTCGATTATTTCATTCCCAATGAAAGTGAGGCCGAAATCATTACCGGAATGCCCGTCCACTCGCTCGAAGAGGCCACGAAGTGCGCCAACTTCCTGCTCAGGCAAGGCATGAAGCGCGTGGTCCTCACTCTCGGCGAACGCGGCGCCCTTTTGGCTGGCCCCGAAGGTACCGAACTTATCCCCGCCTTCAAGGTCGTGGCGATCGACACCACCGGCGCCGGAGACGCTTTCATCGGCAGCTTCGCCGTGTTTCTCGGCGAGGGTCTTCCGGAAAAGGAAGCTCTCACGCGAGCAAATCTCTACGCCGCTTTATCCACAACCGGGGTGGGAACCCAGAAGTCCTTCGTAACTCGCGCCGATTTCGAACGGGAATGGCAGATTCACAGCACCCGCCTGTGAACGCCACCGCTCAAAGTGATAAGATTTCTCTTGGGTTCGAAGCACCCTCTTCGAAAGAGATTTTGCCATGTCCATAGTCAACCGAGGTCCCGGCAGCACTGAGCGCCTCGACAACCGCAATCTGGAAGCACCTCTTTCCCCCGCCGATACCGCTCTCGCCCACTTGCGCGGCCGCGCCCTCGAAGCCAATCGCGGTGTTCCTCTCAATCTGGATTGGGTGGAAGACGTTCGCGTCAACACCAGCGCCGTCGAACGTCGCGCCCAAAGTCTCGTCACCCGCCGCACCGTGAAAAAAGACTGGCAAGCCGCCTGGCTTCTCCGCGCCATTTCCTGCATGGATTTAACCACCCTCTCCGGCGACGACACCGACGAGCGCGTTCGCCGCCTGTGCGCCAAAGCCCGCCAGCCCATCCAGCACGAGCTCGTAAAAACGCTCGGCATCGAATCGCTTGACATCAAAGTTGCCGCCGTCTGCGTCTATCATGTCTTCGTCGAAACCGCTCGCCGCGCTCTCGAAGGCAGCGGCATTCGCGTCGCTGCTGTCTCGACTGGCTTTCCCGCCGGCCTTTCTCCCTTCTCCGAGCGCGTCGGCGAAATCCGCCGCTCCGTCGAAGCCGGCGCCGACGAGATCGACATCGTCATCACGCGCGCCCACGTCTTCGCCGCAAAATGGCAAGCGCTCTACGACGAGATCTCCTCCTTCAAACACGCCTGCGGTCCCGCGCACATGAAAGTCATCCTCGGCACCGGCGATTTGCTCACTCTGCGCAATGTCGCCCGCGCCAGCGTTGTCGCGATGATGGCCGGCGCCGACTTCATAAAAACTTCCACCGGCAAAGAGCCTGTGAACGCCACTCTTCCCGTCGGCCTGGTAATGACCCGCGCCATCCGCGAATATGCCAATCAAACTGGTTTCGCTGTCGGCTTCAAGCCCGCGGGCGGCATTCGCACCGCGAAGCAATCGCTCGAATGGCTCGCGCTCATGAAAGACGAGCTCGGCCCATCTTGGCTGAAGTCCGATCTCTTCCGTTTCGGCGCCAGCGGCATGCTTGCGGATATCGAGCGCCAGCTCGAGCATCACGCCACGGGCCGCTATTCCGCCGATTACCGCCACCCCATCGCGTAGTCTCCGTAGGGGCACGGCACGCCGTGCCCCTCTTCTCTTCTCTTCTCTTCTCTTTTCTTTTTCTCTTCGCTCTTGTTTTTTCTTCTCTTCTTTTTCGACTCTCCGTCTTTGCTCTTCCTCTGCGCTGACTCCGCGCACTCTGCGTCTCTGCGTTATCTTTTTCTTTCCTCTCCCTTCTCCGTCCTCTTCTCCCCCTCAAACTCCTTCCGGCAATCCCCCAATCTCCATTACAATCAACTCTCAACCATGAGCATCGTCGAAAAATTCGTCACCATGGACTACGGCCCCGCGCCCGAAGATCCCCGCGAAGCTCTCGCCTGGCTCGATCGTCACAAGCGCCGCTTCGGCCATTTCATCAATGGTGCCTGGCAAGCCCCGCTCGGCGCCAAGTATTTCGACACCACAGATCCTTCAACAAGTGAAAAACTCGCCGGCATCGCCCAAGGTTCCGCCGCGGACATCGACGCCGCCGTCAGATCCGCCCGTGCCGCTCTCCCCGCCTGGCAGTCGCTCTCCCCCCACGCCCGCGCACGCTATTTGTATGCGCTGGCCCGCCAAGTGCAAAAACACTCCCGCCGCCTGGCCGTCCTCGAAACCCTCGACAACGGCAAACCCATTCGCGAAAGCCGCGACATCGACATCCCGCTCGTTGCCCGCCATTTTTATCACCACGCCGGCTGGGCCCAGCTCCTCGCTCAAGAATTTCCTGGCTACACCGCCTATGGAGTCGTCGGCCAAATCATTCCGTGGAATTTCCCTCTGCTAATGCTCGCCTGGAAAATTGCCCCGGCTCTAGCCACTGGAAATACCGTCGTTCTGAAGCCCGCTGAATTTACGCCTCTCACCGCCCTGGCCTTCGCCGAAATCTGCCAGGAGATCGATCTTCCCCCCGGCGTCGTCAACATCGTCACCGGCGATGGCTCAACCGGCGAAGCCCTCGTCGCTCATCTCGACGTCGACAAAATCGCCTTTACCGGTTCCACCGAAGTCGGCCGCGCCATCCGCAAAGCCACCGCCACCAGCCACAAAAAACTCTCTCTCGAACTCGGCGGCAAATCTCCCTTCATCATTTTCGAAGACGCCGACCTCGACAGCGCCGTCGAAGGCCTCGTCGACGGCATCTGGTTCAACCAAGGCCAGGTCTGCTGCGCCGGCTCTCGCCTACTGATGCAAGAAAGCATCGCCGAGCCGCTCATCGCCAAAATTTGCGATCGCATGAACACTCTCCGCGTCGGCCCGCCCCTCGACAAATCCATCGACATCGGCGCCATCATCGCTCGCGTCCAACTCGACCGCATCCAGCGCCTCGTTGATCAAGGCGTCGCCGAAGGCGCCACCTGCTGGCAACCCAGCATTCCCATGCCGTCGCGCGGCCTCTATTTCCCGCCCACTCTTCTCAGCAACGTGCATCCCACTTCCATCGTCGCTCAACAAGAAATTTTCGGCCCCGTTCTCGCTGCCATGACCTTCCGCACGCCCACTGAAGCCGTCGAGCTAGCCAACAACACCGCCTACGGCCTCGCCGCCTGCGTCTGGAGCGAAAGTATCAACGTCTCTCTGCACATCGCCTCGCAAATAAAAGCAGGCGTAGTCTGGGTCAACTGCACCAATCTCTTCGACGCCAGTTGCGGCTTCGGCGGCTACCGCGAAAGCGGCTACGGCCGCGAAGGCGGCCGTGAAGGCCTCCTCGAATATCTCGAACCAACTTGGTTCAAAAACGCTCCGCAACTCCACCCACGCCCTCTCGCAATCGATCAACCGCCGCAGCAAATCCCCGAATTCGCCGTCGATTCTTCAACTCCCGCGATCGATCGCACCGTCAAACTTTTCATCGCCGGCAAACAAGCCCGGCCAGACTCCGGCTACAGCATCCCCGTCCACGCCCCCGACGGCCTCCTCCTCGGCGAAGCCCCCCTCGGCAATCGCAAAGACATTCGCAACGCCGTCGAAGCCGCTCGCAAAGCCACTGCCTGGCCCAAATCCACCGCCCACACCCGCGCCCAAGTCCTCTACTACGCAGCCGAAAATCTCAGCCAGCGCCAAAAAGAAATCGCGAACCGTCTCGCCGACGTAGTAGGCCAACAGCAAGCCGACGCAGAAGTCACCGCCAGCGTCGAACGCATCTTCACCTACGCCGCCTGGGCCGACAAATACGAAGGCACCATTCACAACCCCCCATTCCGCAATGTAACGCTAGCCATGCAGGAACCCATCGGCACCATCGGCATCGTCTGCCCCCAAGAAGCCCCCCTACTAGGTTTCGTCAGCACAGTCATGCCCGCCATAGCCGTAGGCAACACCGTAGTAGCCGTCCCCAGCGAAATCTACCCGCTAGTCACCGCCGACCTCTACCAACTCTTCGAAACCAGCGACCTCCCCGCAGGCGCCGTAAACATCGTCACCGGCCGCCCCCACGAACTCCTCAAAACTCTAGCCGAACACGACGACCTAGACGCCCTCTGGGTCTTCGCCGACGCCCCCACTTGCGCCACCGCAAAAACTCTTTCCACAGGAAATCTCAAACAAGTCTTCACCAACGAAGGCCGCCACATCGATTGGTTCAACCCCGCCCCGTCCTCCGACCGCTTCTTCCTCCAACACGCCAC